>OJDH01000170.1_pt1 | contig 48603 bp, 37 predicted proteins | sample 1592761 | NCBI WGS metagenome assembly OJDH01 (sample SAMN05416855, study PRJEB24817) | seawater metagenome | isolation source: Sea water | place: Canada:Atlantic | collected 2013-11
TGCTTCCTATTAAAAACCATGTGAAAAATATTTTCCATAGTTAAATTAATAACTTGGCGTTTTTAAGAAAAACAAAGCGAGACCAACCCAAATTACATAATAGGAAGCGACATGGTCATTATTCACTAAATCCGATTATACCTATTTTTTATAAAAGCCATTTAATTTGGTTGAATCCTATTAATCGAATCTAATAGATCAAGTTAAAACCTATTCATCTAATACCAACACCATGGAACAATTATCACTCTACCTAAAAACAAAAAACGCTATAATGAATATCGCGTTTTTGATTTGATAAAGCTTTGCTTATTTTCGTTTAGCTAAAGCTTTATCGCTTGGTCGTACAACTTAGTTAAAGCTGTAAAGTAACCACTACATTGCTACAACTGCGTCACCGTGACTGTTGGGGCTGATGGGTCAGGCCCGACTACGCTAAAACGATAAGTAGCACTTGTTGGTATATCAATCATCAAATTGGCTCCGGCGTAAGTCAGCTGCTTAGCGTCGCCGAGGACAACTTGGGTGTCATCCCCTACACCACCCAAATCTATCGTTGACCAATCGCCCGTGGCAATTTTGAATTCGTAACTGCCCGCGTCAATTGCAATATCAACGGTGTAGCTACCATCAGCATTGAATACGAGCGCATCAACTTCACCCCAGCCATTCATCCCACCGCGAATAAAGACCGTATTTTCACCAAACATCTCGGCGTCAAATATACTGAGCGTCGGTGCTGCTTTATCATTGGCATCAAATACAAAGGTGTATTTACCATCATCGTTAAAGGTGACTGTCATATTCGAGCCGCCTGGCGCGAGCGCCTTGCCTTGGCCTACCGTCACATTCACGTCAGCATCTGCTGAGCCAAAGTCCACCGTCGACCAGTCTGCGGAAGCCACTTTGAACTCGTATGAGCCAGCTGTCACCTCAATAGTTCTGCTGTACTGCCCCCCAATCGCATAGTCCATCGGGTCATCTTCACCCCAGCCATTGAGCGAGCCGCGCACAAATACAGTAGTGCCAAAAAACGGCTCTTCGTTATCCACTGTTAATACCGGTGCTGATTTATCACTGGCATCTAAGGTAAATTTAAGCACCCGAGTTTGGCTTAGCGATAACTGTAAATTCGCGCCGCCAGCGATTAAGGTTTTATCGGCACCAAGCGCCACAGATTCATCGCCATTATTGGCGCCAAAATCCACGGTTGACCAATCAGCTGAAGCCACTTTGAACTCATAATCACCGGGCGCAATGCTAATCACTGCGGCGTAAACACCATCGCCTTGATATGCCATTTCATCTACTTCACCCCAGCCATTCATTGCACCGCGCACGAACACAGAGGTGCTGCCATAAGGTACAACATCTGGTGCACCTGATGTTACATAAGCCGATAAACCCACACCTTGCGCGCCCATTTGTGGTTTAACAAATACGGCAGTGGTCAATGCAGGTACAGTGAACATGCCCTTGCCTTCGTTATCCCCTTCACCTTGGGCAAAGCTTGCTCCTCGCACTTGGGTATCAACCGAGTTCATTAACACTGAATGTAACTCAAAGCCTTGTGCGGTTGGAACGCCGTGGGTTTGCTGTTCACTGCTGCTGTTAACGATTACCACTAACGCATCAGCCATTGGGTCTATGTCAGCTCGCTGTGTTTGATTTTCGCCCGCTTCGCCATTGTCAGCCGCTATGCCATCATCAATACTCATCACAATCAAACCTTGGGTTTGACGGGCGCCGATATTATGAAAGCCAATACGGTCGATAATGTCGTTAGCAGTGGTTAAGCGAAATAACGCTGATGAGCTACGTATTTTGAGCAATTCATTAAACACATTAGATGCAAACTCAATTTCGGACATGCTAGCTGCGCGCTCAGGGCTGTAAATGAAATTAGCCATTTCTGCCCAGCGACCTTCGTTATCTTGGGCTAATGGTAGCCCCACCAGCCAGTTATTACTGTTCATGGTGAAATCTACATAGTTAAACCAATCGCCTGCATCATAGGTGTTGCGATCCATCGATTTAGAGCGCAAAAAATCCCCGCCTAATTGAAAGAACGGAATACCTTGAGACATCAAAGGAAGGGTCGCAGCAATATTCTGCGCCCGTACTCGCTCGGCCAAGGTCATATCGTTAGGTAAGGTGTACTGCAATTGATCCCATAGGGTTTCATTATCATGCTTTGACACATAGTTGATGATGTCAGCGGGGTCAGTTGCGTAGCCGCCTATATTACTGGTGGCTGACGCTGCCCCTTTATAATCTTCCAAAATATAGTCAGTTAACGTGCCTGCTAGGCTCATTTTAACATTATCTTGTGCTGCTAATGCGCTATCGCTTGGCTCAGTGCTGAATATTTGGCCTTGGCGCACGGCTTCGCGAATGCGGTCGTTGTAGGTGCCAATTTGTGTGCCTGCCATATTAATCTGCGTGGCTTGCTCGTAGCCTCTGTCTTCTTTTATCCAGCCTTCACCATAGAAGTAGTTGTCCTCATCAACGGCTTTTACTGCAGATTCTAAGCGCAACATGGTGTCTTTGGTGGCTTGGCTCATAATGTCAAAACGGAATGAGTCAAACTTGTACTGCGTGGCCCACATCACCAAGGAGTCTTGCATGAACTTTTCCATCATGCGATTGCGTGGCTCGGTGTCGTCACAACAGGTTTCGCGCACGATACCACCGGTAACTGTGTCGTATCTGTGATAATAACCAGGCACGACTTTATCCAGTACTGATTTGCCATTTAAGCCAGACGCATTAGTGTGGTTGTACACCACATCTAGCGCTACTCGCATGCCCATTTCATGTAATGATTGATTCATCGCGCGCATTTCTTTTATACGCGTTACACCATCCGCGTCAGTGGCATAGCTCCCTTCTGGCACATTGAAATGATACGGGTCATACCCCCAGTTAAAGCGATCATCGCCGCGCATTTGCTCTGTTAATGCTTGGGCTTTTTGCGGTTCAGCGATGGCATCATAACTGTCAAACACAGATTGCAGGGACGCGTCTGCGTTTTCTTCATCGCACACTGCCGCTTGGCGATTCAAGCGGCATAAGTCCGCTACAGTGCTGGTTAAATCAACACTTTGGCTTTCATCTTCTTCAACCGTCGCCATATCGTTGGCTGGCAACACATGAAAATGAGTCAACCCGTTTTCAACTAATTTCGCTAAATGCTGATTAGGCACACTGCCCTGTTCGGTGAACGCCAAATATTTACCGCGATGTTGAGCACTGGTGCTTTCATCGCGCACACTGAAGTCCCGAATATGCCCTTCGTAGATCACGGCATCTTCAGGGTTGGTGATGGTGGGAATAACGTGGGTCTCCCACCCTTCTGGTTTTAAGTCTTCGTCATTCAAGTTGACAAACTGCGAGAAGCGGCTGTTGGTGGATAAGCTTAGCGAGTAAGGGTCGGTTGTGAGCATGGTTTCGAGCAACATAGTCACTGGATGATAGGCCGTCACTTCGAAACGGTACAATTGACGGTCTAGCTCTATACCGCCTTCGTAGCGCCATACGCCACTGTTGGTATCCAGCTCCATGGGGTAACTGGCAGTTTCTACTTTTGCATCATTAAACAGTTTCAAACTCACTGATTGAGCAGTCGGTGCCCATAGGTTAACTTGAATCCCCCCATCGGTATAAACCGCCCCCAAACTGGCTTCATCAGCATCATTTTCGCCTTGGGTGTACAGCGAATCTATGGCATTAGCTAACTGAATTTGGGTCGCGCCATTAAGCACACCGTCGGCATCATAAGAGGCCAACACCGCTTGGGTTTTAAGCACCTCTTTTGCCTCATCCGAGCTCCAATCGCCCTCAAACGCAAGCATATTGGCTAAATGTGGCACCCGAGCTTTTTGCTCATCGCTTAGCTCAATTTCTTCAAGCTCAATTGCTGTGCCGCTTAGACCTGTGTCCACATCAACGCTTAAGTCTGCATTGGCTGAGTAATGCAACTTCACTTGGCTAACGGCTGTAGGGTCGATATCCCATAACAAGGTGTTGCTATCTATCCAATGGGCTGCTGCACCATCAATTTTTACGGGTTGAGGCCCTAAAGACACGATAGGGAATTCGAAAATAGAAGCTACGTCTGTGAAGGTGAAATTCATTCTGGCAAAATCAGGATCGTCTTGTGATAAAGGCATTGTAAAATCACCGCCACCAAGCTCTTTGCCGGCGTCATCTGTGCCTACGTGAATAATGAAATTACCGCACGCACCCAGTGTGCCAGCGTAATCCGGTTTTAATTCAAGTACCCAATACGCCCCATAATTGGGGTCGATGCCTGTGTGTTCGCGGCCATTCGCCCAATCGGTGTCGGCATCGGCGTAAGCGTCACACGCATCGTTGTTCCAAGTATGTAAACGATACCCAGTGTAAGATTCGTCATTGGCGCTGTTATCAGCGCCCTTTGCGGCTAAGTTAAAATACAGTACGGCTTGGTCCATGGCGGGGCTTGCCATAGGTGCGGGTGCTGTGGGGTCAGCCCCTACCACACAAGATTCGTTTAACGCGTCTGGCACGGTTGGCGGCGCGCAGCTTATGGGCTCTGGGGCCACGCAACTGGTGCCAGTGGCATCGGGCACATTAGGAATGCTACAGGTTAGTAAGGTTGTTCCCGATTCAGAGCCTGAACCACCGCAACCTGAAAGACTAAGAAAACTGATTGAAATTGCCAACAAAGGCAGGCTATTGGTGCGAGTAAACATACGTTTATACTCCATAATAATTTTTATCCAACACGGCTATAATGTTGTGCCGTGTATTTACATGCGTTTTCGATTACAGCGAGTACGTCACGCCCAGAAATATCTGGCGACCAAAGTACTGAATGGTCCCCGTTTGGGCTTCACTGCCGAAGTAACTTTTGGTTGGCTCGTCGGTCAGGTTATTCACTTGAAACAACATGCCGAGATTCTCGTTGATGTTGTACGACGCTTGATAATCAATCACTGTTTCTGAATCGAAATTAACCACCTGCTCGTTCACCGCTACCTGCTTTGACACAAACGCATCACGCCAGCGCACACTTAATCGTGTTTCGAAATCTTCGTATTCCCAGAACACCGTGGCCGCGACGACATTTTCAGATAAACCGGGCAAGGTTTGCTCTACCGATGCACCGCCTAATGTAGTTTGGGTTTGAATTTCACTCTCTGTGTAGGAATAACTTGCGCTCATGCCCAAACCCGACCAAATGTCAGGAAGAAACGAATAAATTTGCGTATATGACAACTCAGCGCCGCGAATATAGCCGCCCTTGTCGTTGTTGACGGCGGTTTCATAGCCGCCATTTTCAGTGGGCACTTGCACCGATAAGCGTGAACCATCATCATTAAATAATGGCTCACCTTCTTCATCTGTCACCAATACGGTGATGTCTGCCGGGATGGTGAATCCGTTACCGGTAAAATCAAACGGGTCTTCTTTAAAGGTGTTAATGAAAGACTTAATGTCTTTGTAAAATAACGCCACAATGAAGGCACCATCGGTATCTTCAAAGTATTTCTCGTAAGAAATATCGTATTGATCAGCATAGAACGGACGAAGGTACGGGCTGTTAGTGGCACTGCCAGATATAACTGCCGTCGGTTTTGACAAAACAATCTCGCCAGTATCTTGGTCTCGAAACGCTTGTACGTCTTCCACCCGCAAGGTGGCGTTGGCAAACAAGCGATTGATTGGCGCTCGGCCAAGCACTTTCGCCGCAGCAAAGCGCAATTGCTCACTGTCAGATAGCTTAAAATTCAGGTTGATTGAAGGTAGGTAATCTCGGTATTTATCAGTCAGCAACGCTGGACGATAAAAGTCATTTACCAAGCCAGCATCATCCGTAATAAATTGAGCACCGTTGGCTGGGTTACCTCGAGTATCGATGACTTCACCTGTATCTGGGTCAATGATGTCTTCGGACACGTCTTGCAGTACTGTGGATGATTGCTCTGTTTCCACCATGCGCACACCCACGTTCCCGGTAACGGGTAAGCCAAACAGCTCAGTATCTATGTTTGCCATAATGTAAGCAGCGGTGACCTTTTCAAACACTTTACCGCTTTCAAGCATTGTCCAGCTGGTGTTAGGCCCCTCGCCCGGTCCGTTTATCACGCCTGGGCTACCCGCCCCCCACGTTTTAACTGGTTGTGGTATGCCAGAGGGGAACCACGCATTGAGCGCTGAATTTAAGTCGATAGAAAGATAGCTAGGCAAGTAACTAAAATCGCCTTCCCAATCGACCACCTCCACCATATCGTCGGTTAATCGAAGGGGTGGCTGGCTGGCTGAAAAGCTAGAGTCGCTGCCATATTCGAATACTGAACGGTCATTACTGTATTCACGATCAGAGTAGCGCATACCAAATTCGACCGAAGATAAAAAAGCGTTGTCGTCTATCTCATAGGTCAAATCAAAGCGATAGGCATTTAACTCATCTTCGTTTTCATACGGGTAAATACCGTATTTTGTGACCATCACCCTATCTAAATCTGTGAAGGCCTCGGCTTGGCTAAAGCCGACATCGGGTAAATCTAAACCATGTAACAGGTAACTAATGGAGATGTCGCTATCAAAAACGGGTAGCTCAGCGTTGGCATCTTCCCCCACTAGCGCCCACAACAAGCCGTTTCTAAAATCACTCTTAGCAACTGACTGTGACACATCAAACGCCAGGGTTAAGTTGTCTGTTGCTTGCCAATCGGCGTTTATGCCATAACTGGACACTTCGTCGTAGTCTTGGTTGTCATCATTGACCAGCTCCACCCGGGTAAAGCTTTGTGATGTGCGATTAAACGTACCGCCTATAACGGCGTTGCCATTTAGCACAGGGTTGGCTACAGCGGCCGATGCACCACCTAGCTTGACCCGAAACCCACGGGCAAATTCTTCAGAGTCAAATTTTGAGAAAAACGCATCCGCTTTTAGGGTAAAGGTATCAACGGGTGTCCACTCAATCGCGCCCATATAACCGTCACGTGTTTCTTCGCCACCTTTGTGTTGTAACTCAAAGCCCTCGCCTAGAAACTCTTCGTCACCATCATTATCCACGTCTTTAGTGGCGTTATAGGCAAGACCTACAAACTGAGTCGAAACGCTGGGCTGAAATAAGCGTGCATAGCCAAGGGCTACCCCTAAGGTATCGTCTAAATACTTACCTTGATAAGACAAACTTAAACGATGCCCAAACTCTTCTGCATCAGACACCTCACCGGCTCTGTCGTTAAACATGCCGCGAGCATTAACATTAAAAGTATGTTGCTGATCGTTACTCAACGGGCTGGCTGTTTGCAGCTCAACGCTACCGGCCACACCGCCTTCAATCAGCGATGCTTTAGGGGATTTATACACAGCTGCGGATGAAATTAGCTCGGACGGGTATTGATCAAATTCTATAGAGCGTGAACCACTAGTAGACACTTGCTCCCGGCCATTGAGGGTCGAGAATACAAAATCACCTGACATACCACGAATGTTGATCTCGGCTGCTTGGCCGCCGGTTCTCACAGCTGAAATACCGGGCAATCGGGTCAATGCATCCGCCATGGACACATCAGGCAAGCCGCCTAAATCATCCGCTGAAATTTGCTCAGATACGGTATCGCTAAAACGTTTCTGATTAAGTGATTGAATTAGGCTGGTGGCGAAGCCCCTGACCTCTATTCGTTCGAGTTCTTGGCCTTGTTTTTGTTCGTCTATTTCATTAGCAGATTCTGCTGTTACTGGTTCGTCGACAGATTGCTGTGCTAACGCTGAACCCGTGATAAACGCGGTGCCGCTTGCCAGCAGCGCCGCGGTAATCAAATTCGGTGTGAATCTTTTCATGCGTGTGTCCCATTACGTATGGCGAACGTTCGTTTCACACTTTCTTGGTTATTTTTTAACGCAAGATAAGTGTTATTTTTTGAAACGAAGAGCACCTTGTTGTTTCCAGCTTAAGATGTTAACGCCAAGTTAATTAACATCACAATGCACTGCATACGTATTCAACAATAAATTAACAAACCATCAATTAGACTTTTTTGAAAATTTCAATATCGATGCAAACTTTGCAATTTTAGGCACAATTTAATTCAAATTCGGCCCACAGGAATGGACTTTCAGTAAGACTAAGAGCAATAGAAGAAACCAATTTAGATTATTAATGACTTGGATTTTTAAACTAAGGGCCGCTCATTAACAGACTAGAGAGAGCTGAATACGTATGCAGTATGTAGCAATTTTTTTACATAAGTTTTACCTTCTAGTCCTTAATTTCACTTTGCCCTCAGATTTAAAGTACGCTCAGTGTGCCTCGATTAAAACGCCGAAAAAACACCACATGAAGAGCCGAAAAAGCGATGTCAGATAATCTTTATCCATAAAGAAAAACCACAGTGAGAATACAATGATAAAACTCATAAATTTGTTAATACTTACCATCGCTTTCACGGCGAATGCAAATCAGGTGATTAAGAAAGTAGAACCGGAAAATTGGTGGGTTGGAATGAAAAACCCGGCCCTGCAAATATTGCTCTACGGTGACAACGTAGGCCATTTAACGCCTAGCTTTTCAAAGAAAGGCGTCAGTTTAGAAAAGGTCGTCAATGTTAAAAACCCGAATTATCTTTTTCTGTACCTAAAGCTTGATAAGAATGTTCAAGCAGGCACTTTTCAAATCAACTTGCGGGATGACAGCAAAGTCGTTAGCAGCATTTCTTATTCACTATTAACGCGTGAAGAGGACTCGGCGAATAGGCAGGGTTTTGATAACTCTGATGTGATGTATCTTATTACCCCTGACCGTTTTGCCAATGGTGACCCTAGCAACGACGATATTGAAAACATGCTTGAAACCAGCGACAGAGACGATACCAACGGGCGTCATGGTGGTGATATCAAAGGTATAAGACAGAGCTTAGACTATCTATCAGATATGGGTTTTAACGCAATTTGGTTAAACCCAGTACTTGAAAATAACATGCATGAATACTCGTACCATGGCTATGCGGCTACAGATTTATATAAAGTCGATGCTCGCTTTGGAAGCAATGAAGAATATAAAGAGTTTATTGCTGAAGCGGACAGCAAGGGAATTAAGGTCATTATGGACATGATCTTGAATCATGTAGGTTCAGAGCATTGGTTTGTGAAAGACAAGCCGACCGATGATTGGATCAACTTTGGCGACAGTTTTGTTAGTACCAGTCACAGAAGAAATACCATTCAGGACCTTTATGCTTCGAATACCGACAAAAAACACTTTTCCGATGGCTGGTTTGTAAAAACAATGCCTGATTTAAATCAGCGCAATGAATTACTTGCCGACTACCTAATTCAAAATACCATTTGGTGGATTGAGTACGGAGGACTCTCAGGCATTAGAATGGATACCTATCCCTACCCCGACAAAGACTTCATGTCAGATTGGACATGCAAGGTCATGAACGAATATCCACGCTTTAACATTGTCGGTGAAGAATGGGTAAACGAGCCAAGTATCGTTTCCTACTGGCAAAGAGGAAAGGTCAATCACGATGGTTATAAGTCGTGCTTACCCAGTTTGATGGACTTTCCCTTGCAAGACGCTCTAACGCGTGCGTTAACAGAAGAAGAAAGAACTTACGGCAGTGGCTTAATCGAATCCTATAAAATGTTAGCCCGTGATTTTTTATATCCAGATCCAGATGCGCTGGTTATTTTTCCAGACAATCACGATATGGAACGATTCTTTACTCAAGTAAACGAAGACGTCGACTTGTTTAAGATGGGATTAGTTTACATTTTGACCATGCGCGGAACACCTCAGCTTTATTACGGTACGGAGATCCTGATGAATAACTCAGAAGCAAAAGATAACCATGGCGTTATTCGTTCAGATTTCCCAGGTGGATGGGCTGGTGACAGCATCAACGCTTTTACCGGCAAGAATCTAACAACGGAACAACGTGAGACTCAGAATTACCTGAAAACACTGCTTAACTGGCGCAAAGATACTAGCGTTATTCACACCGGTAAGCTGATGCACTTTACTCCTGAAAATGGGCTTTATGTTTACTTTCGATACAATGATGATGAAAAAATCATGGTGGTAATCAATAAACATGAAACATCCACTTCCCTTGATCTATCGCGATTTGAAGAAATGCTGTCTGATAGCTCTTCAGCAAAGAATATCCTCACGGGCAGCGTTGTAGCCTTGGATAAAACCCTCACTGTTGCGGGTAAGACAGCTTCGATTTTCGAGGTGAAATAAACGTCATGCACCGCCTGTTAGGGTCTAAACAGGCGGTTTCTCTGTATATCAGTACTTTTAGAATGGTTTAATGGTTATGTAAATTCGTTCTGTGGTCTTCAAAATTCAACGCACAACCATGCAAAAACGATTCAATCTTCTGCTCTAAATATAAATCACCACTGCCAGGCTGTTTTGTCGCTAGAGGCGGAAATGCACCATAGCCAGCTAACAAGCAATTCCACGATACGGCATTAAAATGGGTCGAGAGATCTTGGCGCTTTATCTCCGCTTCTAAATCTCCGCGCTTATACCAAACATCCAATATTTGTAACAGTGACTCAGACAAGTGCATATTGTTACGGTTTGCGCGCCAATACTCACTGTCGTTGCGGGTATTGAGCTTATAATGCGCTACGATGTAATCACGGGTTCGCTCGGTTCTGTGTTGCATTTTAGCGTTGTATTGCCCTTGCAAACGATTGGTGAAACCACCCTCTTCAAATTCTAATATGAATTGCTCAATGGATATCTGCGTAAGGTGCAAGGCGGTAGCTTCAAGCGGCTCAATAAAGCCTGCTGAGAGCCCAATACCCAAACAGTTGTTTTGCCACTGTTGCGCTAACGCCCCCACCTTCATGGATAAATGCCGGCAATCGCTATCCTCACTCAGATTTAGGTGCTGTTTTAACTCACGCTCAGCTTGGCTTGAATCGATAAAGTCCGAGCTGTAAACATAGCCGTTACCAAATCGATTGGTCAGGGGGATTTTCCAGCACCAACCCGCTGATAAGGCCGTGGATGTGGTCTCAACCGGAATATGTTCGCTTATGGGCGTTGGCACCACAACCGCTGAGTCATTAAATAGATTGTCTTTGTAACTGTTAAATTTAACGCCCAGTGTTTTTTGCATGAGAGCGCTGGAAAACCCGCTGCAATCTACAAACAAATCACCGTTTATTACCATGCCCTCTTTACAGTGCAGCTCTGCGATATCACCGTTGGGGTGCTGTTTGATACTTTCTACGTTTGCTTGCACGTGCTCTACACTTAGGCCGATAGCATGTTGCTGTAAAAAAGCACCTAACAAATGGGAGTCGAAGTGATAACCGTATTCGATATTAAACGGAAAGTTGTCCGGCGTTTGTGGGCCTTTATTTTGCTTAGCCAGTACGCCATTGAGTAAGAAGTCGTCAGGATTTGTGTGGGTATCAAGCCCAAGTCGACGCGTCCGAGCGTTCACCATAAATGCCCGTTGGGTAAAGGTATCAAGCTGTGAGATAAATGGGTGACTATAACGCTTGATACCAGATGCCGGGCTAAAGTCTTCGAAGGCGATATTCATTTTGTATGTGGCGTTGCATTGGGGCATCCAGTCGCCATCAGCAATACCCAGCATGCTAAAAAAGCGTTTTAAAGTGGGGGTCGAGCCCTCACCTACCCCAACAATGCCGATATCTGGGGATTCAACCAAAGTAACACGCAGAGACTTGTCATTTAATTTACCTGCCCACTTGTGGGCAAATAAATTCGCCGCCATCCACCCAGCGGTACCGCCTCCTAAAATAACGATTTTAAATGGTTGTGCCATCACGTTACCTTACAGAAATGCTTTAGAAACTCGTCATGACTTGGCAGGCTCGTCAATGGCTCTTGCTTCACCTCACACATTTTATTGAGCATATTAAGAAGTTGCGGTTCAGAGAGGTTATTGGCGATGGGGTGATAGTCGTTGGGCTCTATCCCTTGGCCAACCATTACTTGTAACCAAGAGCTCTCTAAAAACAAATCGTTCTGCTCTCTGAACAGCTTGCCGGTTTGCTTAAACAGCGCCATTTTATGAGCCAATGAAGCTGGAATATCCATGCTTTGCATGTTTCGCCAAAATTGGCTGTCATCGCGCTCTGTCAAATGATAATGCAGCACCAAAAAATCACGTATCTGGGTGTATTCTAGTTCTGATTGATGGTTGAATTCATCTACCGCTGCGCTATCGATTCCCTGATGAGGGAATAAATGAATTAAGCGCACGATAGCAGATTGAATAAGGTGAATACTGGTAGACTCAAGGGGCTCTAAAAAACCACTAGCGAGCCCCACAGCAACCACATTCTTGTGCCACTGCTTACGCCTGCGCCCCGTTTTAAAATGTATGACTTTGGGCTCGCCGATGGGCGTTGAATCCAAATTATTCAGCAATGAGTGGGTCGCTTCGTCATCGCTCATATGCGAGCTGCAATACACTAAGCCATTACCATTTCTGTGCTGCAAGGGAATGCGCCATTGCCAACCCGCTTTATGGGCAATGGCCCGTGTATAAGGCACAGTATTGTCGAAACGTTCAGAAGGCACAGCCACTGCGCGATCGCAAGGCAGTAAGTGCGTCCAATCGTCATATCCGACACCAAGAGTTTGTTGAATAAGCAAACCACGAAACCCAGAGCAATCAACAAATAAGTCACCGTGAATTTGCTGGCCGTCTTGCAAGGTAACACCAGCAATATCCCCTGACGGATGTTGCTGAACGGATTCAATCATGCCTTCAATGCGTTTAGCGCCTAGCTTCTGACAATAACGTCGCAAAAATTGCGCGTACAATGAAGCATCAAAATGATAAGCGTAGGGTAAATCAAGTACCGGATCTTGCGCTTTTATATGAGCGAATTTGCCTTGGGTTGCACACAGGTAGTTTAAATCGTAATCCCAAATAGTTGACTCGTGACCAAGGTTCTTAGCACGATTCACAAAGTGGTGAAAATGACAGAACGCCATACTTTTACCTGGCGAGCCGAATGTATGAAAATAGCTTTCATTGGGTGTACGCCAATTCTCGAACTTAATCGCTAATTTGATGGTGGCTTTGGTTTCTCTTAAAAACTCTGCTTCGTTAATACCCAAAACTTGATTCACTAAGCGTATGGGAGGAATTGTCGCTTCACCAACGCCAACGGTGCCAATGGCTTCGGACTCAACCAAGGTAATGTTAATAGAAGTACCTACGACTTTTTGCAGTAACGCAGCCGTTAACCAACCTGCTGTTCCGCCGCCTACTATGACTACATTTTTAATTACTTGCTTCATCGAATCACTTTAAACAGAAAAACCCCATCTAATGTATATATAACCAGATGGGGTTTGAAATTAAAAGCGCTGCACATAGCGCTTTAGGTTAAGAGGCGCTGAGTGGCTGCCCCGTTTATCGCCATGCTTGCCTAATTAAAAGGTGTAATTGAAACCTAATAAGTAGTTAGCCCCAAATGATTGGTAGCGCGTCACTAAGCGGCCATCGTTTGGTGCTGCTTGAACCGTATCTTCGTCGGTTAAGTTTTGTGCTTGTAACGTCACACGTAAACCGTATAAAGACTCGATACCAGATTCACTGAAGTCATAACCAATCTGCGCATCCCAAAGCTCGCCACCTTGGTCAGTTGCATCAACCAAAGACAAGCTTAAACCACGTTGTTCTGTCAAGAACGGGTCACGCTTAGTACCTGAAATACGCACTTCGAAGCCGTTCATTTCATAGTACGCAGTCAAACTATACGACTCTTCTGATAAGCCTGGAATACGTGTATCTGTTTGACCAGGCGCAGCGTCCAATTTGCCATCCATGAAGGTGGCGCTAGCGAACATACCAAAGCCACCTAAGCTTTCGTGGATCATGTTAAACGGCAAGCTTGCTTGGAACTCGTAACCACGCACAAAACCTTCGAAACCATCTAGTACAGATGATACGCCACCTAAGAATGTCACTGGTGCTGAGCCATCAGATGCTTGGTGTAGTGTCGGAATGTAAACGTCTGAAAAGTCAGCAACCACACTGGTGTCACGGTGCCAGTTTTTGATGTCTTTAAAGAAGAATGACATTGCAAAATAGCCATCATCAGCGAAGTAGTTCTCATAAGACAAGTCAAATTGATCAGCTTCTAACGGTTTAAGCTCAGGGTTACCAGAACTTCCCCCCCAAGGCCCATTGGCTGGATCTGGGTTAGCAATTTGGTTATCGTTGAATGCAAAAGTAGCCTGAGTATTTGGTCGCATATCATCCATGCGCGGACGACTGATGACTTTTGATAATGCAGTACGGATAAACTGACCTTCGTATATCTCAGCACTTAGGTTCAGCGTTGGTAATACATCAGTATAATCAGCCCCGCCCGTCACTGGAACCGCTATTGTCATGCCATCAACATCGCTGGTGGTACTAAAACCAGTTGATGATTGGTCTGCATTAACGACTTGCAAGCCCACATTACCTTTGATGAATACATCGCCTATCTCGGTATTAATATCAAGTTTGGCAAATACTGTGGTCAGTTGCTCTTCTACTTCATAAGTGTCGCCTAAGCGCTCGTTTTGCACTAAACCTGCATCTGTTGCTGTATAATAACCGCTGTTATATAGACCTAAACTGTCGTAACCAAGCACACCATTAATGCCGATAAAATCAAGGTTGATTGCGCCTACCGGATCAGGGATTGGACCTTGGCCTGGGTACTCAGGTGCCGTTAAATAGGAACCATTGTTAATTTTTGACTTGGAGCGGTCAGAGTAATTGATACCCACATTAAGGTTGGTGAAAATACCCCACTCTACAAATCCGTCAACTTCAAAACGAACGCTGTCGAGCTTTTCTTCAAACACCGGCTCATTCACGAAGCCATCTTGAGCATCTGAACCGATAATCGGTGCACCCCAAGCTTGCGGGCCTGCTAGACTAATTAAGCTAGGGTCGGTTAAATCAACACCAGGTAGCGTTGGATGGTCCCCGTACACCGCACCGGTAGAGGTCATTGTCCACGAGCGTGGTGAAATAGGACGACCATCAAGGCCTGCACGACCAACACCTGAATAACTTTCGATGTCAGTAATGGTTTTATCCACTTTACCACTTGATAAATCGGCAGATACCGTCCAGTTTTCGTCAAGCTCATAAGCGACATTCAAACCAAAGGTGGTTAACTCGGCGTTTTGCTCTTTTGCATCGTTACGCACCACTGAATAGAAACCATCGTGATAGCCTTCAGTCACTAAACCGTCTTCTACTTTTGTGATGGTGTAATCAACACCACCCCACTCTGGGCCACCTTCTTCTAGCCCACGTTTCACGTCATTTTCAACAAAATCGATATAAAGGGCATCAAGTTGCACAGTTAGTTTGTCAGACGGTGCCCATTGAATAACAGCAGCGATAGAGTCACGTTCAAGTAACGCTGAGCGCGCTAAAGAATCGTGGCCGCCTAGAATAAGTGTCCCTTCTGGTACTTCGACACCTGGGGCAGCGTTTTCAGGATTGGCAGTTGCGTAACCCCAGCCACCAAATTGCTCTTCCTGGCGCGGTGATTCCATAGTAGCAAGTGTTAACGCTACGCCTATGGTGTCATCAGCGAAAGAATCTACGTAGTTGAATGATAAACGATGGCCGTCATTGTCAAAATCTGGGTTGGCTGAGTCTTCTGCGTTTTTCTCGAATGAGCCGTTAAGCGTAATGCTTTGTTCCATACCCAGTGGCTTAATGGTTTGAAGATCAACCGTGCCGCCTATACCTTGATTAATCAAGCCTGCTTCTGGTGTTTTATAAACAATGATGTTTGATACGATTTCTGTTGGGTATAAATCAAATTCAACCCCGCGGTTATCGCCCATGCCCAATAACTCACGGCCATTCATTGACGTACCGATGTAGTTTTCGTTGAAACCACGAACAGATAAGCCACTGGTACGCCCGTTTCTGCGCTCACCAGCTAGGCCAGGCAAACGTGCTAATGATTCTGCAACACTGGTATCAGGCAATTTACCAATATCTTCAGCTGATAACACTTCCACAATAGAGGTGTTATCCATCTTTATTGCTTGGGCACGCATCAAGCTACCGCGAATACCCGTGACCTGAATCACTTCAGTGTCGTCGCCTACGTCGGCAGCTTCTTCTTGGGCAAAGGCTGGTGTGATACCAAATGCAAAACCGCTAGTGATTAGCGCGGCCTTGATTAAATTAGGTTTAAAATTTTTCATGTGTATGTATCCCGTTTTTAGACCCAAACGCAAACCTGTGTGGCGGTTAACAACTTGTAGTCAAATGTTACAACTTTGTTCTAGTTGCCGGAATAGTACAGCCTCGACTATCAATGTCTCAATGTCTTGCATACGTATTCAGTAAAAATACACAACATAATTTTAACAGCCCCTTGCTATTTTGGTACTCTGCGCACCTTGTAAGACATTGTTTTAATAGTAATAAATGGACTAAGGCCGAAAAGAAATGAAAAATTCATGTTAATGTAGCTTCGTCTGTAAATCGACTCTTATGTCTATTCTTGTACAATTTTCGATGCTAGCCTTCCCATACAGTGACCCATAAAACAGAACCAAGCGTTAACGTTATGCAAAACAATTCATTTGATATTGAGAATCTTCCCCAACCCCGTGTGCTGGAATCCAATAATAGTGAAGATTTATTGCACATGCTCAACGCCGATTATTCACCTGCGGTGATACGCGGCTTTGCTAATAATTGGCCTTTGGTGAATGCAGCTAAACATTCCGATAACGCACTTTGTGAATATCTAACGAGCGTTGCCAGTAATGCAATATTGCCGCTTATTATCCTTCCTGAGGCAACCAAAGGACGGATGTTCTACAGCGATAACCTCACGTCGATGAATTTCCAAAAGGCCCAAGGTACACTGCAACAGGCACTTGGGCATATGACGCACTATGCCAATTCAGATGCAAAATTAGCTGTTGATAGAGTGTGTGTGCAAAGTGCCCGAATAAGAGATGTGCTGCCCAAGCTCGAATCTCAACTTACCAACCCGTATTTGCCTGACACACACCCATTTATCTGGTTGGGTAACCCAGTTACTGTGGCACCGCATTTTGACGAAGCCCACAACATCGCCATTGTTGCAGGGGGAGTAAGACGCTTCACGCTTTTCCCACCAGAGCAGATAGACAATCTATATATAGGCCCAATCGAGCATACGCCAGCGGGTCAACCCGTGAGCTTGATTGATTTACGGAATCCAGATTTATCTCGATTTCCAAAGTACGCCGAAGCTTACCGACATGGGTTATCAGTGGAATTGCAGCCTGGCGATGCTATTTATATTCCATCACCTTGGTGGCACAGCGTTGAGTCTCAAAGCAAGATCAATGTATTAGTTAATTACTGGTGGAGCGGTAATTATGTCAGTAGCGCGCTGCCTTTCCCTGTGTTGATCCATGCAATACAAGCGTTAAAACATTTGCCAAAAGAACAGCAAGACGCATGGAAGCACATGTTAGAACACTATGTCTCTAATGATGATGCGAACCACGAGCACATACCGCCTTCAGTGCGAGGGATCTTAGGTAGCAAGAACCAAAATGTGATTAACCGAGCACACCAGTGGTTGATTCAAAAGTTGGGGCGTTAATGGCCATTTGAGTGACGGCAAAAATTGTAATACCAACCCCAGTAAATAATTAACCATTTAGCGAAAATATAAAAGGGTGTAATAAAGGCGCTTGAATAATAGCTCTTTATTAAAACTGAACCATTGCTCTTTCAAGTTTGAGCAACACAGAGTAAGTCCTTTTAAAATTCGCCCGAAGGGGATTCTGAGAGCGCACTTATTTATTGAAGTTGGTATTGGTATAAGCCATAAGATCGGAAAGGTTGAAGGTTGTAAGTTTGCCACTGAACATAAAAACATGGCGCAACTCTTTACCTGCTGTACCTGCTGCGCCTCGTTAAATTTAATACTGTGTAAATAAGCTCGCTCTTTACTGCTGAGAATGCAGGCCGAACATATTGCCTTCAGTGTCGGTTACTAGGGCGCAGAAGCCATGTTCTCCTAACGACATTTTTGGGCGTTCAACCTTACCACCTGCGGCCTCTACTCGGCTTTCTTCCTTGGCACAGTCTTCACACGCGAAATACACTAACGTGCCATTGCCGCCTGCGCTAAAACCGTCCATTTTGACCAACGCCCCAGAGGCACCGTAATTCTCCATGTCTGAGGGAAACACTAACATTTGCGCATTGCCGTCTGTAGGATCGCTTAGCGATTCCAGTTCAACCGCTAATACCGTTTGATAAAACGCTTTCGCTCGTGGCATGTCATCTACATGTATCTCAAACCAACCTACTGGATTAATCATCGTGTATCCTCTTGTTGCTCGCATAAGTGAGTCATGATTTTTGTCGCTGTGTGCTTATTTAGCAAGCTCATAAAAAGATTATTTACTGATGAGTCACCACTAAAATGGAGCACAATTTTTAGCATCATATAACGCCGTCAGTGTTTGCAACCGCTCAAAGATTAGTAACGATCATCGGTTATCGTCACCCCTCTTGCAGTTTTTCAACCAATTTTGGGTGACGAAGTAACTCGCCCAAGCCGCCCTCTAAGCTATACACCCTTCCATACCCTTTTGCTTCAAGCAGTGCAGCCGCTTCGTAGCTGCGTTTACCAGACTGGCAATAGATAAAAATAGACTTGGTTCTCTCAGCATGTTTTGCGTGAAATACGTCGGTAAAGTCATCACTTAAGGGCAAGCTTTGGCCGCCAATATTAAAACCTCGGTGCTCATCTGTACTTCGCACATCGAGTAGAACAGCGTGCTTTCTCACTGCTGAGTCGCTACTGCCTTTCAAATTTCTCACGGCCAATAGCTGCTGAACAAACACCTGGGGGCCTAATGCTAATAGTGGTTTTTTAGCTTCATGAATGTTCACTTCATCATCTGAGGTCGACGTATTTAATTCCGCCTGTTTAGTCTCCTTGCTTTGCTTGTAACGCAATGCCTTTTTAGCGGCGCCACGATCGCTGGGCGCACAGGCGTCGCACTGTGGGTTTTGTTGTAAGCTGATACTGCGAATTTGGTTGTTTTTACCAGAAAACAAATGCAATCGACTTAGGTTTTCCTGCTGAGGGTTAAGTAAATATTCTAAGCAGGTATTAGCTTGTAATAATCCTACTAAGCCAGGCAAGGTACTGAGCACGCCCGCCGAATTGCAATCCGCAATATCAGTTGGCAAATCGGGAAATACACAGCGGAAGCATGCGCTACTTGGCATAAAAAGCGCTAGTTGGCCTTCAAGCCCGAGTACGCTGGCATAGACCCACGGTTTACGATGAGCGAGACAGGCCTCATTGAGTAGCAAACGCGTCGAAAAATTATCAGTACAATCGAGAACGATATCGACCTTGGCAATCAATTCATCGATATTCGACGCACTAAGGTGAGTGGTTATATCTGATACGGATATAAACGGGTTGTTCTGCTTAACTCGGTCTGCTGCAACACTGGCTTTTGGTTTTCCTATATCCGAAAATGCGTATAACACTTGGCGATGCAAATTAGATTGAGAAACACTGTCGCCATCAATAATGGTAATGTTACCAACACCAGCAGCCCCCAAATACATAACCACCGGGCAACCCAACCCGCCAGCACCAACAACCAGCACCTTGGCATTTTTTAGGCAAAATTGCCCTTCAATACCCACCTGCTCTAGCTGTATATGGCGTTGATATTGCTGCCACTCACCCGCGCTGAACAAGCTCATTAGGACAGTGCTCTAAGCAAAGATTGTGTCACTTTGATGGGGTTAGCGGCTTGGGTGATATAGCTGATCATGGCAATACCCGATACACCAAGCGCGTGGATCGATTTTGCACGATCAAGATCAATTCCGCCAATGGCAACCACAGGATAATCTAATAGTTGTTGCCAGTAGGCTAGCTCAGTTAATCCTTGGGGGATCCAAGGCATGTCTTTGCTTTGTGTGGCGAAAACCGGTCCGTAGGCAATATAAGAAGGTTTCAGCGCATGGGCTCGCGCTACTTCATAATGACAATGGGTACTAATGCCTAAACGCAATCCCGCTTCTAACAATTGCTTAATTGGGTTCGATTCATCTTGAGCGGCAGCGACTAAATCTTCTTGGCCTAAATGCACGCCATAGGCCCCGTGCTTAATAGCTAATTGCCAATAATCGTTGATAAACAAACGACACTTGAAGTGCTTTACTATTTCAATTGCTCGTTTGATTTCCTCTTCTAATGGCTGTCCAGTTAAATCTTTCACTCTAAGTTGAATGGTAGAAACCCCAAGCGGCAATAACGTTTCAAGCCAGAGTGCGCGATCGACAACGGGATATAAGCCAAGCGGTTCATCTCCAATACTGGGAAATGACTTCTGTTGTCTCTGTGATACGAGAAAACTAAGCGCGTTCGTCTCCATCAAAGGCTCATTATATAGACGGGGTAAACTGCGCGGGCTTGCAGGAAAACAACGGATTTCGACGCAACCTTTATCATGGGTGTCTTCGTAATTCTCTTCGTAATTCGAAACCTGCTTAACTTGGGTGTCTTGATAACGCACGTTATTGGCGAGTAGGCCTTTTGCATTAAATAGCCCTTGGGTGATGGCCATTTTCCCTATGACAATAGCGTCTTTTAAGCAATAATTTAGCGCAATGGCGCTGGCTATTGCTGATGCGAGCGCACAGCCGGTGCCTCGTGTATGGGGCGTGTTTATCCGTTCGTTTTGCAGCCAAAACTGCTCTTCTGGGCTGTAAAAGTAGTCTTGACTGATGTGATCAGCATATTGCCAGTGCCCGCCCTTAATTAGCACCGCCTGAGCCCCCATTTCAAACAAGGTTTTAGCTGCTTTTATTATGTCTCCGGCGGTTTCGATATCAAACCCAACAAGCGCTTGAGCCTCAGGAATATTAGGGGTGATCAAAGTACAGTGAGTAAGTAACAGCCTATTGATATTTCTATGGCTTTCGATGTTTTGCTGATCGTGTAATTCAGTGCCACTTGTTGCCGCGCCAACAGGGTCACAAATAAGCGGGATCCCTAGCCCCCGGCGGACGGCGGTAATCTGTTTCGCCTGCGCTTCGCTGGCAATGAATCCGGTTTTAATCACATTAGGGCGAAATACCGAAACTGCCTGAATTTGTGCGTCGAACATAGCTTTTTCGACGGCGTTAACCGCTAAAACCTGTTGGTTATTCTGTGCAGTAACAGCCGTTAACACGTTCAAGCAATGAACCTGTAAAGCATGCTGTACTTTTACATCCATCTGCATGCCTGCTAAACCCGCGCTGTCGCTGCCAGAAAAGGTTAAAACCGCCGGTTTTATGCCGCTATCTAGCGATTTTGGGTCGCTGACTATTGCTTCATGACTTATCATGCTCAGCCACCTCGATCATCTTTGTCTTGGTGCCAAAATGGCGTTCCCAGCACAGGCGTACTGGGTTTCGCTAGGTCCCGTTGTTGAATAACACCTGCTTCAAAGCCACTTCGCCCTGCGGCAATACCATCTCGAAAAGCTTGGGCCATTAAAATAGGGTTTTGCGCCTCGGCCACGGCCGTATTGAGCAACACTCCGTCAACACCTAACTCCATGGCTTGCACAGCATGAGAAGGCGCGCCGAGTCCTGCGTCAACAATCAAGGTGGTATCGGGTAACCTCGCTCTGAGTGTTTTGAGGGCATAAGGGTTGATTAAGCCTCGACCTGTGCCAATTGGCGCCCCCCACGGCATGACGATATTACACCCAGCGCTAACTAATCGTTCGGCTAACACTAAATCATCTGTGGAATAGGGAAAAACTTCAAAGCCCTGCGCTATGAGCTCTTTAGTCGCCTCAAGTAAGGCGAAGGGGTCGGGTTGTAAGTTGTACTCATCACCGAGCACCTCGAGTTTTATCCAGTGGGTGTTGAATACCTCTCGCGCCATGATAGCAGTATGAATGGCGTCTTTGCCGCTATAGCAGCCAGCAGTGTTGGGCAGTATATGGCAGTTTAGGCTTTTAATATGTTGCCAAAAACTGTCGCCGCCTTTTAGCCCGGGGGATTGGCGACGCAACGAAACAGTGACAACTTGCGCACCAGACGCGGCGATAGATTGCTGCATGATGTGTGGTGATGGGTACAAAGATGAGCCAATTAAAAAACGGCTATTAAGCGTGTTACCTGCTAATTGCCAACTCATTTTACCCCCCCTGCATGGGTGTGAATGCATCAAGGGCATCTTGCTCTTGCAATATCACATTTTGATGCTGGTCTTTAGGCACAAACTGCCCATTAACGGCTACCGCGCATATAGCTGGCGCATTGAGCTCTAGAAGGACGTCAGGCAATGAACTTTGCGTTACCTTGAACGGCTCGCCGTTAAAGTAAATGGTTAGCATGCTACCTCCTGTATTAAATCTACATACGTTGACTTGAAATCGACATCAAACAGCCTGTTACATGCTTGCTCAGCGAGCATGGGCGCTAACAAGTAGCCGTGACGGAATAGGCCATTGATGCGCATAACCCGCTGATTAAAATGAACTTTAGGTAAGTTATCTGGGTATGCCGGGCGGCAATTTGTCGCAGTTTTTACAATCTTTGCTTCACCAAAACCTGCATCAATTGAATACGCCGCAGACAGTAGCTCAAGCGTCGAGCGAACAGTGATAGGGCCAGTATCTTCGCTTTCGATTTGGCTCGCCCCAATCACAAAATGATGGTTGTGCCGCGGTGCAATATACAGTTTGTACCTTGGATGCATCAGTCGCACTGCGTGCTTGAGTTCTACCTCTGGCGCATACAAGGTGATGACTTCACCGCGAACACCACGTAACTCAGGCATTTGCTGCTCACACGTTTTATCATCGACTGTGTTGTAACTTAACTTAGCCCCCCTTTGGCCGACGCCAGACACGTCTTGCTTCGCGCCAAGTCCGCGGCAATCAATTACATAATCAAAAACGTGTTTACCCTCAGGCAAGAAAACCGCTGCGCTATTAGCATCAGCGCTTTGTTGTTCGTTATCAACCCTGAGCACATGCGTATTTGCGTGCCACTTCACAGCAGATTGCTGAAGACAGTCTGCCAGACCTGCCATCACCTCAGCGGTATCAACCCAAGCTTCATTAGGCAGATAAAGAGCGCCTTCAAAGTGATTAGCTAATTGAGGTGCATATTGGTGAAGTGTCGGTTGGGTTAGAAACTGCATGTGCGAAAAGACTTTATCTTGCACGAAATCTGGTAACTTACCGATTAACTGGCGGGAAAACTGCTGAAAATCGGCTTTGTCTTGGCGGTGCGCCACCACTAACGTTCCTCGGTCAAACAGAGTCAAGGGTTTAGCCAGCCGCGAATTTAGAGTGTGGATCACATCCGGCCAGCGTGTTAAAGACGCCAGCCCCATGTGAAACACAGCAAGATCCGCGCTTTCAAGTTCGCTATACGGTGCCAGCATACCTGCCGCTGTATATGCAGCGGCACTACCACTTTCAATGGGATCTTTATCAAATATGGTGAGCGAAATAGCCTCTTGGCGTTGCAACAATTGCCACGCCATCATTCGACCCATGATACCTGCCCCCACTATGGCAATGCGCATTCCGATACCACTTTGGTGAGCCACAAGCTACTCCGTCTGCGCCACGTATATCTGTGCACCTGCGGCGGTAAACTCCGCTGACTTACGCGCCATACCGGCTTCAATGTCAGCATTTTTCAAATCCGCTGAATATTCACGCACCTCTTGAGATATTTTCATAGAGCAAAATTTAGGGCCGCACATAGAGCAAAAATGCGCTACCTTTGCCGCATCTTTAGGTAGGGTTTCGTCATGGAATTCTCGGGCAGTGTCTGGGTCAAGCCCCAGATTAAACTGATCAACCCAGCGAAATTCAAAACGCGCTTTTGACAACAAGTCATCGCGATAACGTGCTCCGGGATGCCCCTTAGCAATATCCGCCGCGTGGGCCGCAATTTTATACGCCATGATCCCTTGTTTTACATCATCCTTGTTCGGCAAGCCCAAATGCTCTTTGGGCGTTACGTAGCAAAGCATTGCGCAGCCGTACCAACCAATAATGGCTGCACCGATGCCACTGGTAATATGATCGTAGCCAGGAGCGATGTCCGTTGTTAAAGGCCCCAATGTGTAAAATGGCGCTTCATGACAGTGCTCAAGTTGCATATCCATGTTTTCTTTAATCATGTGCATAGGCACATGACCTGGACCTTCGATCATGGTTTGCACATCGTGTTTCCAGGCAATTTTGGTCAACTCACCAAGGGTAATGAGTTCAGCAAATTGTGCTTCATCGTTCGCATCAGCAAGTGATCCTGGACGTAAACCATCACCCAGGGAAAAGCTCACGTCATACGCTTTCATGATGTGGCAGATGTCTTCAAAATGGGTGTATAAAAAGTTCTCTTGATGGTGAGCAATACACCATTTCGCCATTATCGAGCCACCACGGGAAACGATCCCTGTCACGCGATCCACCGTCATAGGAATATGATGCAACCGCACCCCAGCATGAATAGTAAAGTAATCTACGCCCTGCTCTGCCTGCTCAATCAAAGTATCGCGAAACACTTCCCAAGTTAGATCTTCAGCAACACCTTTGACCTTTTCCAACGCTTGGTAAATAGGCACTGTGCCCACAGGGACGGGGGAGTTTCTTACGATATAGTCACGGGTAGAATGAATGTTCTTGCCCGTAGATAAATCCATGATGGTGTCACCGCCCCAACGAATAGACCACACCAGCTTTTCAACTTCTTCCTCAATGGAAGAGCGCAGTGCTGAGTTACCAATATTGCCATTGATTTTAACCAAAAAGTTTCGCCCGATGATCATGGGTTCAAGTTCTGTATGGTTAATATTGGCTGGGATAATTGCTCTACCTTCAGCCACCTCTTTGCGCACAAACTCGGGGGTAATGGGCTGCAAGTTAGCCCCGAGGGAGTTGCCTTTTAGTCTCTGATTGCGCTCAGTCGTGGTGAATTCATTGCTTAGTGCTTCACGCGCTTGGTTTTCGCGAACCGCTATGTATTCCATTTCTTTGGTGATAATGCCTTTTCGGGCGTAATGCATTTGACTGACGTTTTTACCCGGCAGCGCGCGTTTTGGTGTGCGCTGCAGGTCACCATTGTAATATTGAAAAGCGCGGGCTTCATCGAAATGCCCGTTATCCTGTGGTTGTACTTCACGGCCTTGATAATGTTCAGTGTCGTTTCGGGATAAGACCCACTCACTTCGTACATCAGCAATGCCTTTGTTGACATCTATGTCCACCGATTCATCAGTATATGGACCCGAGGTATCGTACAAGGTGACGGCGGTTCCGTCGGTTAAACTGATTTCGCGCATAGGCACACGAACGCTAGGATCGTTAGGTGATACCACATACACTTTTTTACTGGCTGGAAGGGGGGTGCGTGTAATTTTTTGGCTTTCAGAGGAGGTGCTTGCAAGTGCGTTAGCGGCCTCTTCACTGGAAGAAAGGATAGTGTTCATTTTGTTTTCCTTAAAAAAATACAGGCGCGCGGAAAACGAAAACAAACATCCCTTGTGAGGATGTGCTGCTCATTCCTACGCCGATACTAGTCGGATCAGGTTCTACGGGTTTGTATTACTACATCTCAGCCAAAAGAGGCGCCCCGAGAGCGAATGCGGATAATAGGACAACAGAATTTAAATTACTAGCCCCAATACAAAGGTATTTATTTTACTCAAAATCACATAAATCGCCCACTTAAACAGAAGCACGATTGGCGCATATAGACTAAAATCGCCTCAACCTAAAAATGCAGCTAAATACAACCAACGTCGCCGATAAATCCAATAATAAGCATCATACCCTTTAATTAGGTTGAAATTCATAGGCGGTTCAATTTGCACGTTAACGGCTTTTAGCGACATGTTAACTTAAGCGACAGGATATAATTCGGGTAGACATTGTTAAGGATACAGGCTCAAAAATATTTTTTCGTAAAGTAAAAAAGTTACGCCTCTTTTTAGTGACCTTAAGTAAAACCAGATTCAAACTACATTAAAAAGGTAAAAGAACCTCATCAAGGATCACCAACCAGTCACATTAACCCGTATTGATACACAACAAACGCTGTTATCATTAGCACATTATTTTTTTTAAGAGCGTTAACATGAAATTATTGATCCGCAATTTAGACCGAGCAACCACGCAAGACGAACTACGTACCCTTTTTGAAGGCTATGGCGTTGTTCAGTCGTGTACTATTGTGATTGATCCTGCTACGCAAAGCTCAAAAGGCTTTGGTTTTATTGAAATGCCAAAAGCGGGCGATGCGAAAGCCGCGACCATTAACCTGAACGGACATACTTTAGGTGCAAATAAAATACGCGTGAAAAAAGCAGAAGACAAAGCTGACGAAAAAACACAAAGCGCAGAAAAACCAAGCGAGTAGTTAATAAAACCGAGCGAGTCATATAGCAACACAGCATCGGTTTCAGGCTGACTGGAAAAGAGCTAACACTTATCAGTTTGTTAGCCCTTTTTGTTTTAGGTCACGGGATGATTGCCCCTGATGGGTGCCTCTCAGGCATTGCGCATTTGCCTCTTTTGATGCAAATAGTTATTTATCAAAAACTTGCCAGCCCCTTTATACATCAATTAAAACATACTGAAAAACATCACTTAGTCTGCTGTGGCGTATTTTGTCGCTATGGTATATCACAAGCTATTATTCTGTTACCGCCTCAGCTGAAGAGTCACTAGCCTGGTGATGCAGCGTTAGTGAGGCGAAATTATGCAGCTTATCCTTAAGGCGCTGGGAATACGTCACAAAATTAGTTAATGCACCGGCATCTTCACGCTTAGGATCCACTAATAACAACAGCAATGCGCGGTTTGCATTATCGATGTAATGCTGTAGGTTTTTCGACAACACCTTAGCGTTGAGGTCTCGCCCTTCTTGCGCTGCATCTCCTATATCATCAAAGAATTCTAAGGTCTGACTCGATAACGTTCGCACAATGAGTAGCACGTCACTTTTAAGCTCAATGTATTGCTCGGTCATCACCCTCTTTGATTCAAACAGATCATTAATTGAATCGTGAATTTGAAATAAGTAATCAAAACGATTGATTAGCTTCATAAGCTTCTTCGACTCGTCTTCCTGTTTAATCGCAGTAACAATTTTAGCAAAGTAATGCAGGTATTCTTTTTTCACAAACTGAGTATATTCAAGGCGCTTACCGGCGGCTTCGTATACACCTTGATAGTTTGTCTCAATACTCAGCGTCACCGTGTTGTAGTTTTCTTGCAGAAACTTAAATAGCTGCAATTGCGCATCCACTAATTTATGTTCGCACTCAGCAAAGCCGTCTTGTTCGTCATAAGTAGGAAGAATTAGACGTTCAAAGTCCATTTTACCCTCCCCTAGGATCCAATCCACAAAGCGGGTAAACGGGCCTATCGCTAAGGTAAATATAAGACTGGTCGTTAGGTTAAAAATCAGGTGGATATTGGCAAGAGCAATAGCCGGATTTTGATTGTACTGTCCCAACCTATCACCAAATATAAACAGCAGTGGCGTAAACAGTATTACCCCCCCTATGTTGAATAGAAAATGGCTTAATGCTGCTTTTTCAGCCGACACATCCATATTAAACATGGCAATCAGTGCGGTTGAAGTCGTGCCAATATTGGCGCCCATAATTAAAGGAACCGCGTTTTCTAGACTGATTAGGCCCTGCTGAGTCAGAATAATTGCCAGGCCGGTTGTCACTGAGCTTGATTGTACAAGCGCGGTGAATAAGCAGCCAAAGGCAATGGCATAAAGTGGATTATGCGCCTCGGTTAAAAACTTGAGTACACCGGGTGAGTGCTGCAAAGGTTCGAGGCTAGACGATATAAGATTCAGGCTAAAAAACACGAAACCGAAGTAGAAGATGGCTTTGCCAAATATGGCGTAGCGCGAATGTAAAAGACTTAGAAAGAATCCTAAGATGATGAATACTGGCGCGAAGTAAGTGATCTTAAATGCCACAAGCTGGGCAGTGATAGTGGTGCCTACATTACTGCCAAATATGATCCCCACACTGTTTTTGAACGATAAAACACCCGCGTTCACCAACCCAATGGCAATAACGGATGTAGCTGAGCTTGACTGGATCACCATAGTCACAAGCGCACCGATGGCGACGCCGACTATAGGCCATTTAGTCGCATTACTCAGCGACTTTCTAAAATGCTCACCGGTTAGGCGCTCGATCTCCTTGGAAAAGTTTTCCAGACCAAAAATAAACAAGATGATAGCGGTCAAACCCGCCATCAACACATGTAAGTATTCCACTGTATCCACTCAACTCACTATAACTTTGAACAGTGTAATTAAGTATTTGCATTCAGGTACTGATGTGCATCAAGGACGATCGCTATTGGTTAAAAAAACAGCGGCGAGAGAGGACAAAAAACCAAGCCATCATCCCCTTCTTTTTATCATTAACGCTAGGTCTTATTTTAAATTGACAGTGTCAATAATAGATATATCATAATCGGTACAAGCTCTATTTCGAAACCTATGAGTGCACGTAAGATGTGTTCCAGATATAAGCTGATAAACCTTAATGCCTAAAGTGTTAACAGATGAAGAGATACAGTGTTTTCGTAATCGCATGTGCGATCACGCATTAGCTTCTTTCGCTAAATCAGGAGTAGAGGGAATTTCGCTGCGAGGATTAGCCGCCGATCTTAGCTGCAGCCGCACAACACCCTATCGCTACTTTAAGAACAAGGCCGATATTCTTGCAGCGCTACGCCAACGTGAATTTGCACGTATTGCCGACACGCTTGAAGAAGCGCTTTCCCTTGAGCCAAGTTTACATAATCAGCTTAGTGCGCTTTGCCATGCTTACTTTAACTTTGCCCTAGAATATCCCGATTCATACCGAGTTATGTATAGCGTATCTCAACCTGATCTGAGCAAATACACAGCCCTTGAAAGCGAAATTTTACGCAGCAGCGCACCTATGCGCCAAGTAGTAAAGGCGTCAGTGAGCGCAGGGATATTAAAGGGTGACCCAATAGATATATGTTACGTGATTTGGGCTGGAGTACATGGCTTGATATCACTGCACTTGTCCCACATGTTGGGTGAGCAACGCGATATAACACAGCTTGCGTCTGTCATGATTTCATCGCTGGTACGCTCGGTTAGCGTGGCACCGACTGCATCAGACTCAATTCCAAATTTAAAACAAGTTAACGACATTTAATTATACCAAGGACAACAATATGAGTAACAAAGTAGACGCACTATTTGCACCATTTAAAAACAAAGGTTTATCTCTAGATAACCGCGTTGTTATGGCTCCCATGACGCGCGAGTTCTCCCCTGGTGGCGTACCAACATCAGACGTCGCCGAATATTATCGTCGCCGCGCAGAAGGCGGAACAGGCTTAATTATCACTGAAGGCACAACCATCAACGATCCGGTAGCGACAATGAGCGCTCGTATTCCTCAGTTTCATGGTGATGCTGCCCTTGCAGGATGGGAACAGACTGTTAAGGCTGTGCACAGTGCTGGGGGCAAAATCATGCCTCAGTTATGGCATGTGGGCATGGCACGCGTGGCGCAAAAAGCACCATTCCCTGAATTACCTAGCGTAGGCCCTTCTGGCTTGTTCAAGCCTGGTAAACAAGGTGCTGAGCCAATGACTCAAGCACAAATTGAAACGGTTATTAACGGCTTTGCCACTGCTGCAGCTGATGCTCAGCGTATTGGCTTTGATGGCATAGAAATTCATGGCGCCCATGGTTACCTGATTGATCAGTTTTTCTGGGAAGGCACCAATCAACGCACTGACGAATGGGGTGGTAGCATGGCCAACCGCTCTCGTTTAGCAATCGAAATCATTAAAGCTATCCGCGCAGCGACGTCTCCTGATTTCCCTATCGTGTTGCGCTACTCACAATGGAAGCAACAAGATTACACCGCTCGTTTGGCTGAAACCCCGCAGTTGCTTGAAGAGTTCTTAGCCCCCTTGAGTGATGCCGGTGTGGATATATTCCATTGCTCTCAGCGCCGTTACTGGGAAAATGAATTTGAAGGCAGCGATTTAAACCTTGCTGGCTGGACTAAAAAACTGACCGGGAAACCGACGATATCCGTTGGCTCTGTGGGCTTGAACGAAGATTTCTTCAGTGCCTTTGCAGGCCAAGGGGCAAATACACGTTCTATCGACGATTTGATTGAACGTATGGACAAGGGCGAGTTTGATTTAATTGCCGTAGGTCGTGCGTTACTGCAAGATCCGAACTGGACCAATAAAATCCGCAACGGAAAACTTGAAGAACTAGAACAGTATTCAGGTGAAGCGCTAACTACCCTAGTGTAAATTAGAGGCCTTAGTGTAAGTTAGAGAATTTGTCGTAACATTATCAGCGCTTTACATTTTCCGAGTGTAAAGCGCTTTAAAAACAGTATTCAAATTATCGTTTTATGACCCAATCAAACAATGATCAAGCCAATGAGATAAGCCATCCACATGCAGCGAATGCGTTAGCCAAACGCACCTTATTATTAGCTGCAGGCGCCATGGGGTTTGCCCAAACCGTCCTGTTTGCCATACTTGCCCCCCTTGGACGAGAAATTGGCTTAGTAGAGGTGCAGATTGGCGCTATCATTTCCTGTTCATCATTAACCATATTTTTGGTCAGTCCTTTGTGGGGACGCGCCAGCGATATGTGGGGCCGAAGAAAAGTGCTATTGATTGGTTTATTTGGCTATTCAGCCGGGACCATTTTATTTGCGGGGGTGTTTCAAGCTGCCCTGCTAGGTTATCTGATACCCCTTATTGCCCTTGCGCTTCTGATCACGACACGAGTAGCCAATGCTGTGGTGATGGCAGCGGTTTCGCCCTCTGCTAACGCTTACATGGCAGACATAACCACAGTACAAGATCGTATCAAGGGCATGGGCGCCATAGGGGCTGCAACCAATATAGGTTCAATATTAGGTCCTGCCATTGGGGGATTATTGGCAAGTATTAGCTTGATTACCCCTTTGTATTTTTCGGTGTTGTTAACGCTGGCTGCCGCCATACTCGCTGTTTACGCCCTGCCTGTTTTGCCTAGGCCAGCACATGTTAGAAAGCCCAAAAAATTAAAATACACTGACCCACGCATTTTTCCCCTTGTGGTAGCAGGGGTTTTGTTGTTTATGGGCTTTGCCATAGTACAACAAACTATCGCCTTTCGATTTCAAGATGTACTTGGGCTTGATGGCACGCAAACTGCAAAAATCGTGGGGATAAGCCTTATGTTGTCAGCCGCTGCAGCACTGATTGTTCAACTCTTGGTTATCCCTAGATTATCCGTTCGCCCCTTCGTATTGCTGCGCATATCCATGCCGATGATGATGATTTCATTTGCTATTATGGCAATAACGGACACCCAGAGCATGTACATGTTAGCCATGTGTATTCTTGGCTTAGGCATGGGCTTAGCCGGGCCTGGCTTTATGGCGGGAGCGTCGGTGGCTGTATCATCAGATGAGCAAGGTGCTGTTGCCGGCGTGGCAGGTGCATGCCCACCGCTGGGTTTTACTGTAGGCCCAATATTAGGTACATACTTATATTCAGTTGACGGGGCGCTGCCCTACTGGTTTGCTTTTGGTTGCTACTTTTTGCTGTTTTTCTTTACCATGAAATTCAAAGACCGAAAATAGAAAGACGCACCTATACCTATGCAGGTTAATCATTAACGAGGGTGGCCAACGCCATAATGCGTTTTTTAGTCACCTCGTCAATCAAGCTGCTGTTTACATCTTTACCATCCACATTCGCATAGGCATCCATGATGTTGTTTATCTCTTTCAGATAGGGCATTAAACGTTCTTTGTCTTTTGCTTTTACATCGTACCGATTGATAGCGCGTAACAAGCTAACCGACGCATTATTTAAGCTGTTGTTTTGCCTAGGCGTGGGGTTGTCATGTGCGGTCGCCAAGCCTAACAGTTGACTGACTTGCTGCACCACATCACCATTATATTCGAAGACCGACACACTGCTTTGACCAAAAACAGCTGTGCATTCACTGACGAAGCCCTGATAGTCTAAGTGTTTGTTAAACCACTCAACCTCTAACATGTCAGCGAATGATAAATCTTGACCATAACAGGGGTTACTTGCTACCTGCGGATTGCGAATACATTGTTTGTAATAACTCTCGATAAACGCCACTGGCTCGCGAAACCATACCCACAGCTTTACATCGAACAACTTAGCGAGTTCGCCCAACAAATCTTTTGAAGCATCAGGAAAATCCCACCAGTAATTATAAATTCCCTCGGAAGACAAAATAATAGTGTGGGTGTCTTCTTTAATCTGTGAAATGAGGTTAGTAAAATTTGCCACAAAATTGTCCACATGCGTGGTCACTAAGTTTTTTTCAAACCATTGATGAGCAGGCGCACCGGGATTGTTTGATGCCTCTAGGTTGTGGGGGTATAAAACACCCTTTCCTCTTAACTTACGTTGCTTTTTACTCAGGTAGGTTTGAATACTTGTGGTGCCCGTTTTAGGTGTTCCAGCATGAATGATAAGCTTGATTTTATCGATATCATTTTGCGCTGAACCATGATCAAGCAAGGCTAACTGAGCACTTATTTGAGCATGAAAATACTCTTTTGAAACATCCATTTTTTATACAACCATTGAAATTTATCGGTGCCTTTAAAGACTAAACATATAATTCTGCCAAAACCTAAACGTGAGTTTTAACCTTTCCCTACACTTCATCCACCCTCAACTGACTCAAAATCTAAGTCAAAACTTGGGTGGTGCTTTAACCGCTAAAAAACTCAGTGGGTTCGTTCAATACCCTGCTGGTTCATAAACAAGCCAGCGCCAAACGCACCAGCCAGGGCTCCAAATGAAATGGTAAACATGGCGATTGCAGATATGGTTGCTATATAACCGTAAGCTAATAGATTTTTACTCAGCCAATGGGCTGCAAAAGCAAGCGCGAAGGCAATCAAGCTGTGTTTATTTGCTGTGAAGAATAACGGAATATCACACCACCAGAGTTCCTTGCGCTTTTTAAAGCGCGAGAATCCCCAGTAAACATACGAGATGAAGCACAGGAGCGCTAAAAAACCAATCACCACAGCCCCAGCGAGGGTAAAGTAACCTTGCAGCAACACATAGCTGCTGCGCAAAACATACACCCCCATCGCTAGCCACAATATGACTAACGGACCTAGTATCAGTCCCACCCTTTACTCCTCAAATTTGTTGAATTGACTGAATATAACAAAAATAGTAGCGCTAAAAGCTTTATTGTCGCCCGGCTATCTGCGGTATTTAGAAAAACCAAATAAGCCACAACTAGCAGCCGAGACAACGGTTACTCAAAATTTTGTTTGGGTGGGGTTACCGCGTATTTTTTGAAGTACTGATCTACATTACCACTTTTTCGATACTCCAACATGACCCGTGCCACATCATCGTAAATGCTGAGCGCTTTTGAATTTTTGGCAATACTGATGTAATAGAAGTTTATAAAGCTATCAATGAAAGTCGCCTTTTCGAAACGCCCTTCAAATTGATCTTTCCATTGCGTTTCAGATGCCACGACCACGTCCACTCTGCCAAGCTCAAGCATGGCTACTAGAGGTCCGGCCGGTAAAAGCGTTGAATTTAGCCACTTCTAACGTAACCGATTGAATATTATGAATTAATCAACCAGCAGTTCAAAAGTCATGGGCTTAACCTGCTTGGTTAGATCCAGCTCAAAACTTCCTAGCCGCCCCAAATGCTCGGTATGATACGGTGAGAATTCGGCCATAATGTCGCGGGTAATATTGTACCCTTCCGACTTCAATTGATTGAACACTTCGGTCATCGCGTTTACGTTGTATAAGATCGCGAAGTTGGCCAGCAAATGATTGTATTTAACGATTTTGCTTTGTTCGTGTCTCAAGTTTGCAGGAATTTTCCCGCCATTAGCAAAAAACAACCACCGGGCAAACTCATTGAACTCTTCGCTCTTACAGGTCGCTGCCTGGATTGTTTTGCGCAGATCAACGTCGGTAATGTATTCCAGCAAAAACATGGTTCTGACCACGCGCCCGAGTTCACGGAACGCAAAGTACAGCTTGTTTTTCCGGTTCTTGGTGCCGAACCGGCGCAGGATTGTCGAAGCGGTGATTTTCCCTGCTTTAACTGACATGGCCGTTCGCATCATATCCGCATAGTGCTTTTCAATGAGATCCCACTTGATCGGCTCCTTGAACAAAGACTGAATATGCTTGAGTACCATGGAGCGATCAGGCTTATAAAAGCTGAGATCTTTGATATTTCGGATACGGGGCATGAGCTTTATGCCCAGCAAGTACGCCAGGCCAAAGACGGGTGTGGATTGCGCCTGTGTATCGCCGTGAACGGTGTCCGGATTAAAATCAGATTCATCGTTGAGTAGGCCGTCCAAGATATAAATCGCCTCGTAGACACCGCAGGGAATAAACCGGCTGAACAATGCAATATAGGTGTCCGAGACGTGGTAATAGGCAATGCCGCCATAGCTGCCATACCGAATATGGTATTCAGATAGCAAATTATCTTCGTAGAGATCCCAAAGCTTTCCATCAGCGGACACACTGCTGCCTGATCCCCAACACTCAATGAGCCGGTATTTCTTATACTCGCTATTGATCTTCGCAATAGCTTTATCGAGACGCGCTTCCGTCGTGCGTTTTAAGTTAAGCCAGGCGACTTGCTTGCGAGAAACGCCCTGCACAGATCGCACGGTTTCGGTGGGACCAATGTTGGTACCGTAACAAAACACGGTCAGGACAAAACGTAACTCCGGGTCGCTGATACGTGATTCGAAGCCCGACAACGGGCCAAAATGTTTATTCAGGTTCAGCCACTTTTCGACATTGATAATCACATCAAGCAGGTTGATTTTGTCCAACCGATCGCGCAAAAGCGCTCCAATTTCTTCGACTTCAGGTAAGGGTTGATCAGGCTTTGGTTTACCGATAATCAGATTCCCGTTTTCAATACGAACCAGTTCGTCCTCCGGGAATTGGCTGTCAGCTTTCCGGCAGCTCGTTTCCATGGACTTCTTCAGCGTTGTTGTAAATTCAGTATCACCGGCGACGAGCCCTACCTCCTCGCAATAGGTAGGCAACTGCGCTTCGTATTCTTCCCAGGTGATCATCTGCTCCCGGTAATCATCGAAGGTTTCACTGTAGGGAATGAACAAGTCACCGGTACTTAGTTCTTCAGCGATCCGTTCAAACACACACAGCTCAAAACAGGTTTTATTAACCTCGGACACCTGTGCTGATTTGGTTGATTTTCCCGTGACTAATTTCCACCAGCTTTCGCGAATCCAGCGAATATTAATGACATTTCTGGAAGAGGGATCGTTCGGATCGCTTTGAATTGACAGGAACTCCGTGCGACGCTTTTTGTGCGTCAAAATAAACTGGAACGCATTGAGCAAGTCCTTGTCTTCCGTGGCCGATGCCAGGTTGAGTATTTCAATCGTACGAAACAAGGTGGATCGTTGCTTTTTATAGAGTCGAACCATAAACGGCAAATAGTTGTTGCCTGCGAATGCCATATATTGTTCGCACATTTGCATTAGCTGATCACTGTTCTTTCCCAGTATCGGATCAAAAGCTGCCACCGAATCGGGTTTATCAAGATACACCTTGACCGTCCCAGACAACACAGAAATCAAATGATCGGTTTGCTTTTGATGGTCTGCAAGGTACTTCTCCAACAGCTTCTGCGCCGAGCGATCCATTTTTAACAACATCTTGATAAAAATATCGGCGGCGTTATCCAGTGTTTGTGCGTATTGGTGCCGGATTAAAACGATGACGAGTGCGAGTCGCTTGTTCAGCTTTAGTTTCATCAATTCGGCGTAATCCAGGGCCTTGGCCTCGTTGATAAACTGCTGGTGTTTAACTGGCGGCAACCCCAAATCCGTGGGCAAAAGTGTTTGCAGGGATGTAAGCCATTCCAGGTATTGGATGTACGCATGGATATTGCGAGGGGTCGGGCGTTTGGGTTCATTTTTCAGCGTGCTCCAACCAAAACCATTCAGTCCTGTGCTAGATCGAAGAATATCGTTGATGCATTGGCGACTTTCAGACTCTAAAAAGCCACACAATTGATCGTAATACCGAGTGTTGACTTCGGCCCTGGCCGCCTGACATATCCGCTCAAGTACACTGAACGCCGGTAACTCGTATCGCTCTTTGACCAAATATTCCAACGTGACATTGATGATATCCGGTAATGCTTCTTTGGTAGTCGCTGCCTCAAGTGCCCAAATCTGTGCCAATTCAGAGGTCTTGGCCGCATCGTAGGCTTTTATATTAAGATGGCGCCGAATCAGCTTTACGTGACGATCCTTCGCGCCCGATGTGTAATAGGTTTGGAGATCCTTCAGTGTCACCCGCGAACGGCACTGATTTTTAATGTGCGTGATGATCACCTTTGGTATTTCACCCAGGTTTACGAACCGGCCCAATCGCTGCGTGATTTTTAGCTGAATCAGGAGCCCCAAAAAGGATGCGCTGGTTCGTTTACAGTGACGCAGTGCAAACTTCTGATCTTCCGGCGTAGGTGTATAGACATCCCCTAACTCATCTTCGGTGATATCAGATTTAATTCGTGGATAAGCTGTCTGATAGATAGCGGCCATCGACTTAAATTTTCTCTGATAGATGCATTATTGTGTAAAAGCATCGCGTTATAGTTATCAGGTTTCTAGTCGTCATTTGGATATGCCTAGATTAGTCGCAAGTGGCTTTCATTGCTTTATTCCTTGTGATGGCCTGCCATTACGTCGCCTGAATTGAGATGCCAAGCATTTTGAACAATCGCAAACAACAGTAATACCAACGCCAACAGCAACAGTTCGGTTTGATACACATTGACCGCATACTGAATTTTGAGACCCATACCAGAAACAGCGGAAGGAAACAAAATGGCGATAAAACTTAAGATGGTCGGCAGCAGCGGGGTACAACACAACAGGGGGCTTACAATCCCGATAACTATGCCGCCCGCCGCTGGTGCCGTTCTGCAATGGGTCTTCTTGCGTATCAGTTGAACCCATAAATTGATGAGAACGCTCTCCAGCGTTGCGAACAAAAACGCAAATAGCGCGATTCTCAGATTAAGATGTGCAAAAGAACGCAAGCCAATATCGGAACCCAGTTCATGCGCTGGCAGGACAACCAAGTGGACGACCAGCACCAGACTAAAGAGGATCGCGGTACGCCGTTTTGAGTGAGAATCCTGAACCGGCGATTGAAATGCATACACTACAAGTGACCAGAGGCGTTTTATAGAGTTTGTAGCGCGCTTCACTATCGCATTCATTCTTCTTTGCCGTTTGTCGCAACTTTGTAAGTTCCCCAGAACATCTCCGGTAACACGCAAACCAGTGGTGTACCGATCAGTAAAAAGAGTCCTAATCCGTTAAAGGTGAGCCATTGTATCCACTGCATCCCAATGCCTAATGCCAACATGGCGGAACCCAGAAAAAATGGCCCGCTGAAAAAACAATGCATTCGCCCACATTGACGCGCATTTCTTAAACAGGCATATCCCATCCAACTTAAAGCGATCGCCCAGATACTGCCGGTCATCCACGGTGCAAGTTGCATCATGCCGGTAATCACTATGAGTATCGCTGGCAATACCCAGGTGAGAATAAATCGGCCTTTATTGGCTACCCAGTCGTGGGGGCCGGTTTCACATTTTTCTGACATCGTATACTCCTTTGTTATGGCGATCAGGCCAGTTGGCGCAGCTCCGACAGCTGTGAATCCAATGCCTGCAAGTAAGCCTGGCGTTCATCAATTTTGGTTTGCAGTTCGCGCATGGCGGCTTCACAGGCTTGCTGGTCGCCTTCGTTGATGGCGTAGAGCAAGGGTTTTATATCCAGGATCAGCAGGCCCGCCGCACGCGCTGCGCGAATGAAGCGCAGCCGGTTTAAAGCGCATTGATTGTATAAACCGAAACCACCCGCGGAATGCTCTGGGCAAAGTACCAAATTTTCCAAGACGTAATTCCTGACGGTATGCACTGTGGTTTGCGCGGCTTTCGCCAGTTGCGAGATCGTCAGGGGAAATTCGAGTGCCTGCCCATCGGCATCCATGAATGCCGCAAAGTCGGGGATCACCTCAAAGTATCGTGACACATCTTTTGACACGGCGGCTTTTGACATGGGTTTGTCTCCGTTCGTTTCAAACACTGCGGCCTGGCCACAACGCTTCAGTCGTTTCGGCATCGGCTGGCCGCGCCAGCCGATAGCCCTGTAATACATCACAGCCAAGCTTCTCTAAAAGTTGTTGTTGAGTGGCCGTCTCAACCCCTTCCGCGACGATGGATAAATTCAGGTTATGGCCAAGGGTGATGACGCTTTCGGTAATGGCGCGATCCTTTGGCTCGGTTGTCATATGCGTGACAAAGGTTTTGTCGATTTTTAGGCGGGTCACTGGGCAGCATTGCAAGCGTGCCAGCGACGAACTCCCGGTACCAAAATCGTCGATGGACAGGCGAATGCCCAGCGCCTGGCAGCGATGCAGGTTTTCGATCAGGATTGGCGTATCCTCCAGGGCCAGTGTTTCGGTTAATTCCAGTTCCAATGCCGGAGCAGGCAGTCCCGTATCACGCAATATCCTGGCAAGGTCTTCGACAAAGTCAGGTTGGTGGATTTGTAAGGCAGAGACGTTGACCGCGATGATACCCTCGGGTAAACCGCGTTGACGCCAATGCATCATCTGTTGACAGGCCGCCCGTAAGACAAACGCGCCCAGTTCCAGAATTAATCCGCTTTGTTCGGCAACGGGAATAAAGGTGTCTGACTGGATCAATCCTTCAGTTGGATGTTGCCAGCGAATGAGCGTTTCAGCGCCTTCCCAGCATTGGTGTTGAACATCCCATAGAGGCTGGTAAAAAGGAACGAATTCACCCTTGTTCAATCCATCCGCCAACGCATTGACCGTTGGGGCTGTCAGTGAATGCGTGGCGGGTGCCGTTCCCATACTGCCCTCTCTTATCCTGCACAACAGGACAGTTCTTTGACATCCTTGTTAAAGGTTTGCGCGCAGAGCTTCAAACCTTCCACCATGGTGAGGTAAGGGAAAAGCTGGTCGGCTAATTCCGTCACCGTCATACGGTTGCGGATGGCTAAAGCCGCACTCTGGATCAGTTCGCCGCCTTCGTGAGCCAGGATCTGCGCGCCTAGCAACAACCCCGTTTCCTTCTCTGTGACCAGTTTGATAAAACCGTCGGTTTCAAAGTTGGCTAACGCACGTGGGACATTTTCCATACCCAGTACGCGGCTGTCGGTCTCAATATCCTGAGCCCTGGCTTGCTCCTCGGTCAGTCCGACGGTAGCCACCTGTGGATCGGTAAAGATCACGGCGGGCATGGTGGACAGATCCAGTTTGGCGTCGCCGCCCGTCATATTGATACCAGCACGGCTACCGGCGGCCGCGGCGACATAGACAAATTGCGGCATGTTAGAGCAGTCACCGGCAGCGTAAATACCAGCAACATTGGTTTCCATGCGTTCGTTAACAACGATTTCGCCCTTTTTGTTGGTGGTGACACCCACCGCGTCCAGATTGAGTTGGCTGGTATTGGCGTGTCGCCCGGTGCTTACCAGCAAACGATCACAACTGAGCTCGCCTGCATTAGTGTTCAGGGTGAATTGATTTCCATCGTGGGTCACTTGGGTGGCTTGCGTGTTGTTTAAAACTCGAATGCCTTCTTTTTCAAAACAGCCTGCCAGTTTTTCACCGATTATGGGGTCTTCACTGTAAAGTAGTGAGTGTCTTGCCAACACGGTGACTTCACTGCCCAATCGTCGGTAAGCCTGGGCAATTTCTAGCGCCACGACCGATGAACCAATCACCACCAGGTGCTGCGGCAATTCCTCGGCAAACAGCGCTTCGGTAGAGGTCCAGTAAGGCGTTTCGGCCAGCCCCTCGATGGGAGGAATGGTTGGCGTGGAGCCAGTGGCGATCAGGATTTTATCAGCAAAGATTTCCTGCTCAGTGCCATCATTTTTTCTGACTATCAGGGTGTTTGCATTTTTAAATTGCGCCCAACCTTTAAGTAAACTAAGCGCAGGATTTGTCTCTAGAATATTCTGATACTTTGCAGCGCGCAGCTCTTCGACTCGAGCGGTCTGCTGCTGAGCCAACAAGGCTCGACTCAATTGGGGCGCATGATTTTCCAGTCCGGCAAAGGGATTATTGCGTTGCTGCTGTGCCAATTGAGCGGCGCGGATCAAAATTTTTGAGGGTACGCAGCCGACATTCACGCAACAGCCGCCAATCACATCGGCTCCCTCAATAAGAGTGACCTTGGCACCACCTTCAGCGGCTTTGATAGCACAGGCAAAAGCGCCGGAACCCGTACCGATAATCGCCACATGTTGAGTTCGGTTGCTTTCTGTGTTGCTGGTATTTTCGTTGTCACAGTAGGCGTTCGGTGCTGTGTTTTCCGCTAAGGGGTTTTCTTTTGCGGTATAACCCAGGGCTTCAATCGCTCCAATGAGATCGGTTACGCTGACCCCACCGTTTGTGGTGATCGTTGCGCTGGCGTTTTCATAAGATATTTCAACCTTATTCACGCCTTCGATCGCATCGAGCGCTTCTTTAACGTGAGCGACGCAACTTGGACAGGTCATCCCTTCTATCGATAGTAAGATCATTCGTTTTCCTCAAATAGTAGTCAGGCATTGCGTCGTGTTAAACAGCACAGCTGTCATCATCACAGCGTTTATTCGCGGGTGAAAAAATATCCCAAAGCGATACGGCAAGCATCAGGCCTAACGCTGAATAGGTGACATAGCTGCTCCAGCCGTATTGGAAAAACGGATAGAGCGATAACAGCAATAAAATGGGGCCGACCACACCCAGCGCACTACGGTGCCATTGCCGGTGGCTGAACCAGCCAAGTCCGTTGAGTACCAGGGCAATCCAGGCAAACAACGGTAACAGGGTATTAACAAACAAACCTTCCCATTGGCTGAGAAAACCCAACCCGACCGCAGCGCCCAGGCTGGCGATGGCCGGGAAACACATGGCGCATCCCATAGCAGAAACCAGCGCGCCCAATGAGCTAATCTTATCGCCGAAACGGGTCAGTAACTGTATTAGCATTTCCATGCTTTACTCCTTGAGCGTTGATGGATAACCCGCATTAGTGGTGGCTTCGGTCAGTGCTTTTACTGTGGTTTTTTCGTCGTCGAATGTGACAACTGCCAATTTGGTTTCAAAGGTGACTTCAGCTTTACTCACACCCTCAACATTTTTTAAGGCATTTTTGACCGTAAAGGGGCAGGTCACACAGTTCATGGTTGGAACTTCCAAAGTAACTGTTTTCGGCGCAGCAAAAGCGGTCAGGCTGGTCAAGGCTAGCAAAGACAACAAGGCAATTTTCTTCATCATTTTCTCCAGTAACGTATTAAGTCATTAATAAAAGTGAGCGGTAAGAAAGTATTCAGGCAAACCAGACAATCCAATAATTGCTGGTGACTAGCACCAACGCAGTCAGTGCCGTTAACCAAAAGATCACCTGCCGGCGTTTTCGCACTTGAGGAACTGCACAGGCGGTGCCTGGCTCACAGTCCTCAACGGGGCGATAGACCTTCCAGCCTGCGAAGCCAAATAAGGCTAAAACCAGCAGGATAAAAATGGGACGATAAGGTTCTAACAAGGTTAAATTACCAATCCAGGAGCCACTCACGCCTAGCAGCAACAACACGAAAGGACCAGCGCAGCACAGGCCAGCGCCAACAGCCGCGATAACGCCGCCAATAATAGGTAGATTGGATTCTTTCTGTGACACGACTTACTCCTCTGATTTCAGTGTATGGAGCAAGTGTAATCTCCGTACCGATGTACGGAGTCAAACGTTTTTGTGATGCCCGTGTAAAACTAATTAAGGTTGCAGGGAGTCGATAATGGGACAATGTGAGTCATCGTTATTACTCTGACATTGCGTCAATAATGCCTTGAGTGCGCTTTCGAGCCGCTTCAGATCGGCAATTTTTTCCATGACGGCGCTGAGTTTATACTCGGCCAGCTCCTGCACCTGAGCACATGGGCGGTCATTCAAGCTTAGCAGGTTGGCGATCTCTTCCAGGGTAAACCCCAATTCTTGCGCCCGCTTAATGAACCGGATGCGATTAACCGTTTCATCGGGATAATGGCGGTAGCCCAACTCGGGTTTTGGCGGTTGCTCTATTAATCCACGACGCTCATAGAAGCGAACGGTTTCTATATTGATAGCCAGTTCTTTGGCAACTTTACTGATAGTTCTTGTCATGTTCATATCTCTTTTACCCGAACGGTATCTATAAGAACCGCCATTTTCTCCATCAATATATGGGTAGCGTTATTGGAGAGCTGCTGTCCTTCTTCAATGTACTCCCAGACGGTGGCATCGCTCTTCCATCCGCCTTGCTTTTTAATCAACTCAAAATCAACTCGTTCTCGGGCTGCCGATGTAGAGAGGCCGCGCCGGAAGCTATGGCTGCTCAATTCCGGTACAAAATCGAACTGGCAGGCGTTACCCAAAGTCTTGAGTAATTCATTAATGGCACTGGGATTCAACGCTTTAGGCTGAATCTTATCCCACCGGTTAATGGGGCGAAAAACCGGACCTTCATTAATGCCACCCAGTTCTATCCAGTTTTTCATGGCCGTAGCAGGACAGCAGTCTGGTGCACCGAAAGGTAATGCTCGCACTAAGCCGGAGGCTTGTTGATCGGTCTTGGAACTAGACAGCCGGATGAGAAGTCCTTCAGGTTCCCACACCAGATCACCGTAGCGAATGGCCACCAATTCGCTACGGCGAAAGGCACCGAAAAAGCCGGTCAACACCAGCGCGATATCCCTCAGTTTCTTTTTGGTGGTTGGTAGTTGCCGCAAATGATTCACCATTTGGGCGACGTGCTCCAAGCGCAATGCCTTGGCTTTGCGCTTGGGTTGGCCATGGGTACGACGAACGCCTTCCATGGTTTTGCGGACCAACGGATCACTTACTGGATCGATGAGCCCTTGATAATGGTGCCATTGGCTAATAGCGGTCAGGTGCAGATCCAGGGTTCGGGGATTAAGCGATTCGGCTCTGGCCAGCAGGTAACGCACGACAGTATCCCGATCCGAGGGCAGGCGACCACCCCATTTTTCAAATTGTCGAATGGCCGAACGGTAGGCTTTACGTGTGTTGTCGGATGTCGCTGCCTGGAGGTATTGCCGTAGTGGTTCGGGCCCCTGGCGTTCAACCAGGGTCGCATCCTTATTACGTAACGACAAGTTGCTAGCCTGTATTGGCGGTTTGTTGTTCATGAATAGGATTTCCTTCGATGTCGCTCAAAAGGCGGCTATGTACCGGCGTTACAAGTCGAAAATTTACGTCAAGATCAACTAGCCCACGATAAGGATGATTATCAGTGGTTAGTATCATGAATTCAAGCGATCTTGAAACGAACCAATATAATGTTATATTACGTGTTATGTAATATGTTACTAAATAATCCGAGAGGAATCACCATGGCCCGTGCCGGAGTCACTTATCACGATATCGCTAAAGCCGCTGAAGCCATTAAAACGCAAGGCCAGGAACCCACGGTGGATCGGGTGCGCGAACACCTGGGCACCGGCAGCAAAAGCACCATCGCGCCATTGCTCAAGCGTTGGCGGTCAGACAATGGGGAGGCGGCCGATGTCAGTGGGCTGCCGAACGACCTCGTCGAGGTGGTAAAGTCCCTGCATGAGCGGGTACAGCAGATGGCCGACCACCGTATCGAACAAGCTCGCCAGGAATTCGAGACTTTAAAGGAAGAACTCCGCAAAGAGTTGACCCATGCCGACAACACCATGGCGCAACTAACTGCCCGACAACGGGACCTGGAGAACCAGACCGAACGGCTGAGCAAAGAAAAAAGCGAGCAAAGTCGGTCCCTGGAAGACGCGCGTGTCAGCCTGGCCAAGGCCGAGTCCCAGCGGGACGAAGCTGCTGCACGGATTGTTGAATTGAAGGAGAGCGTTGCGGAACTCAAACAAGAAAATAAGGATATCCGCGATCATTTCGAACATTACCAGCAGCGTACTGCCGAAGACCGCCAGCAGGAGCGCGAACAATTCCGTTCAGTTAACCAGGGGCTGAACGATCAGATCCAGGATCTGCAACACCGGCTCGCCCAGGCTGAGTCGAGAGCGTCAGAGCTGTTTGACGCCAATGTGCAGTTACAACGACATGCCGATGAATTAAAACGGGCCAATGGGGCGCTAAATAGCGACGTGAAGGGAAAGATAGAAGATGTCCAGAACCTGAAACACGAGCTTGAAGAAGCCGTGGCAAAGTGCCGGGAATACCAGCATCAAAATGATCATTTGGCGCAAAACATGGCCGTGCTCACCACTCAGAAAGCTGATGTTGATAAGCAAGTGGCCGTCTTATCCCAAACACTGGAGACCACAAAAACCGAATTGAAAACCACCCAGGATAAAGCGGCGCTTCTGATCGACGAGAATAAAGTCATTCTTCAGGAAAAAGCCGTGATCCAAGGTCAATTTAAACAGCTCCAAAGTTCGCTGTAGCCGGATGGATGTATTTTGAGCGCCCGGCAGCTTAATGGTGGAATCGTCGTAGCTCATCAAATTTGTCGGTTCTTCCACTTGAAGCTTCTGTGCTTCTTCACATCAAGGATCTTTTGCCAATGAATCTGCTGTCAATTTTCACAATATTTGTAATTACTGCGGTTGCCGAAATTGTAGGTTGTTATCTGCCGTGGCTGGTACTGAAACAGAACAAGTCGGTATGGTTGTTAATTCCTGCTGCGCTTTCGCTGGCGTTATTTGCGTGGCTGTTGACGCTTCACCCAACGGCGGCAGGTCGCACTTATGCTGCCTATGCGGGCATATATCTGGGCGTTGCTCTCCTCTGGTTGCGTATTGTTGACGGAGTGGCGCTCACCCGTTGGGACATCGCGGGGGCTTTGGTCGCATTGGTAGGGGTTACCATCATCGTTATACAGCCAACGGCCGGTTAGGCAAGGCGCCATAATGTTGAATAATATCAGCCGCTTATGCTCAAAGTGGCTAAATCCAACGCTTTTACCGGCCGGACCTCTACTAATTGCTCAGTGTTGCCAACTAAGGTGAGACCTATTGGGTCGAGATTGGAAAAATCAGAAGAATAATATGCTCCTCTGATAGCCCCTATATTCACTTTGGCTAAATCTTTATACGATGTGATGTCACCGTTGAAAGTGGGAGACAAATAAAATGACAAGTTTCTCACATCATGACCATAAGTGATGGGCAGTAAAAATGGCTCTCTGGATGGGTTCATAGAATGGCGGATAAGTATATCCACGTTGCCTTTCTGGGCCTCACGATACGAGCGACTCCAAGGTGCCTCAAGCCAGCTAATGTCATGTCCAAGTTCACTTAAAATATCTTCAAGTAGTTCAGGGAGTACGCCGTGGCATGTCCCATCGACAAAATATAAATAAGGAGGATGGTTGCGACAAGGCGAGCTATAGGTTTCGCCCAACAGGCTAGTTGGCAAAAGGGCAACAATGAAAAACAACCAAGTTTGTGTACTCTTTTTCATATAGAATTTATAGCAGTGTCACGTCCTTTTATCTAACATCAGTATATGTAAATTTTGTTCTCAATGGATCCCTAAAATTATCGTGTTCTGGGGAAATGACAATAAGCCAAGCATATCAGAGCAACTGAGCGGCTCTCAAGTGGCTCGCAATCGCCTTGCTTGCTGAATTACTAAGAGAAGGCAAGGGTTGTCTTACAGTAGGCTCAATATCGATACCTAACAATCGTAAGGCCTCTTTAGTGTGTGCCTGCGGACTTGTAGCCTGCTTTAGAATAGTGAAAGGCAGACCCACTGCCAAGCGAAGCAAAGTATACTGCTTAACTGACGTATTTTTAGGATCACTGACGATGGGCAACAACCGAATCAATTGTTCTCGAAGCGCAGCTAGCAAGTGCTGCTCTTCCTTTATTAAATATGCTTTGCATAGTTTGGCCGTGAGCACTGGCGCAATCGCACCTATAGGGCATATCGCACCCGAGACGCCCAGTCCAATTAAATCCGGCAAGAGTAAACTTAACCCTGAAAAGTAAGCTGTTTGTGGGCAGTGTTTTAACACTGTTTTAGCACTCCTCAAATGTAATGCACTGTCCTTAATGCCTACAACGCCAGTTTCATTGAGTATTTCAATAATCTGTTTGGCCGATAAAAAATGACCTGAAACTTGCGGGAAATGGTAGTACAGCACAGGCATAGAACTACGCTCGACGACCGCTTTAACGGCTTGCTTGAGCTCGCTGAATGACTGTTGATAATAACCGTTAAACAGCAGCATTATCGCATCTGCCATTCCTTGATATTGCTCAATTTTGTTGATTGCTTGTTTCACACCAAAGGCATTTACACCAACAATAACCGGGATTTTTGAGTTCCCTGTTTCAACAACAACATCATGGGTATGCTTAACGACTGCAAGTTGTTCAGAATCGGTCAAATAAGGTAATTCCCCTCCACTACCTAGTACCGTGATGCCACTAATAGAACTGCTTAAATAAAAATCAAGGCATCGCCTCAAACCATTTAAATCAAGCGTTTCATTGCGCAGAAGTGGCGTGGGCACAACGGGATAAACACCTTTTGGCAGATTATTTTGGTGGATTTTAATCATACTTTTTCTCTACTGAATACATTATTCGCCTTCAGCGAAAACTTGGTTTATCTTATTCAACAACGTAGGTCGATAATCATTTGTGGCATCTGACGCAAACGTCAGTAACATTCCGCAAATCATTTGCTTGCGATATTCAGCTAAATTGATATATCCGTGCATCCAGTCATAACGAGCGATACGTTGATTTGCAAACACCCGGTCAGCAAGCAATTGCGTATCAACGTCGCCGTTTAAAAAGCCATGCGTTTTAGCTTCATTACATACGTTAAAAGCAAGTTTCAGTGATTTTTTGAAAATCCCCGCTGCATGACCATGCTCAAATAATGACTCTTGCTCACCAACGACAAATGCTGCTTTATAAAACGCTTCGTCGTTGCGATAATGATCCATAAGATTATCCGCAAAAGATTCAACAGACGTTATTGGATCTGAAAATTTATCAGCAAATAGGACCTGCTCTGTGCGCTCAACCATGTCGACCACTAATTGCTTTAGTACCTCTGATTTATTGCCTATCAAATTATGAATAGTAGGGACGGTAACATTAGCTAAGTTCGCAAGCTCAGCAAGAGTAAAGGTTGAGTATCCACCACCGGCAATAATGCTTCTGGCAGTATCGAGTATCGTTTGCTTACGTTTTAATTTGTTAGCAGTTCGTGCTGCTACCCCGCCTTGCGCTCTCATTGGTTTCATTAAATCGTGCTTCTCTTTGCCATCAGTAAATTTTAATACATATTAAATTTTATGTTGCATAAAATCTACATAAGATTAAGAATGATTGTGTTAACGAATTATTTACAATAGAGGAACACGATATGATTAGAGATATTAGCGCGTCCATCGACGCCTGCGCGGCACACTATGGCGACAACGCTGACGCCATGCGTCAATACTTACTAGAGGGTCAAGCCAAGTCAGTTGCACTGCCAAATCGCGGTCCTTTACTATTTAACGAAGAGGGCCAATTAGACAAGGGGATTTTAGAGGCGTACCAAACATATGGGTTTTATATCTTTGAAAACGTATTAAGCGAGCGTGAGCTTGCAGATATAGAACAAGATTTGGCGCTATTGAAGCAACGGTTTGCTACAGAGAATGGTGCGACGGTGAATGCCAAAGGTGAGCCCGCGCTGGGCATAAACTGCAAAGCCCCTAACCTACTTTGGGCTAAACCATTAGGGGATCCGTTAGGGGGCACCCCCATCGCTAACGGCCGTCATCAAGTGAAATTATTCGAGCCTGCAGCAGCCAGTAACGCTCCAAAAGAGTCACCTTTTGTACTGCTAGGATCATTGCAGTTCTCCCCTGCTTGCTTGCGCGTGTATGCCCACCCTGAATTATTAAAAGTAGCTGAGGCAATCAACGGCCAAGACTTTGCGCCGTTTCACGAATGTTTATTTATCAAAGAGCCGGGCTTAGGTGCCGCAGTCTCTTGGCATCAAGATGGGGATACTCATTGGGACAACCCAGAGTTTGATTCACAAATTCATGGTTTTAATTTCATGGCACAAGCTTACGGTAGCACAGCGGTCAATGGTGTTTGGGTGGTTCCTGGCTCACACAAAGAAGGCAGAAAAGACATAAGGCAGTTAGTCAAAGACGCTGGAAGCGAACGCATTCCGGATGCGCTACCGATTATATGTAACCCGGGCGATGTGGTGATCTGTAATCGTCAACTGGTTCACGGTTCATTCGCTAACACAGGGTTCGAACCACGCATTACTATCAACTTTGGCTTTCATAAGCGCTCGTCTGTGCTGGATGTAAAAGGCGCTGGTATTCACAGTGAAGCCGTGGTGTATGATGAAAAATTAAT
>OJDH01000171.1_pt1 | contig 48399 bp, 41 predicted proteins | sample 1592761 | NCBI WGS metagenome assembly OJDH01 (sample SAMN05416855, study PRJEB24817) | seawater metagenome | isolation source: Sea water | place: Canada:Atlantic | collected 2013-11
GCCTCAGGACCGCTAAACTCTCGCTGAGCGATCAAATCTTTATACTGATTGGTATCAGTTATCTCATAATCAGCGCCAAGGTCAATGTCTTTGAACACTGGAATTAAGAGAGAGCAGGAGGATACCGTTATTTGGTGTAAATATATACCATAAAAAGGGTGGGGGGATAAGAAAAAACCGATAGTGGTTATCGGCTTTTTCTCGGTAATATTAGGTTATTAGAGATTGAGATTTTTCTTTAAGAAACTCATCATCTCACCATAATATTTGGCTTTATGTTCATCGTTATAAAAACCGTGACCTTCGTCGTCCATAATCAGCTTTTGAAACGGATAGTTTTGCTTCTCTAGAGCCTCTTCTAAAGCTTCAAATTGTTCAATGGGAGCTCGTTGATCCTCTCCACCGTCACTCGCTGGTTTTAGCTTTGAAGTAACTGTTGCTGAACAAATACCCACTGCTGTTCGAAGTGTTGTGTGGGTTTTTGCTTAAACTCACTGCGGACAAATTGTGAAATTCGACCTTCTGCAATGGCGAGCAGTAAGTTAGCTAAAATAGCTTCATCAAGATTAAAACCTTTACCTTCACGCAGCGTTTTTTCACGTAAAATTTGCTTTAGATGAGTTTCAATTTTGGAAAATATTTGATTAATACGACTGCGCAATCTGTCATGCTCACCCAATAATGCGTCACCATTTAGGATGCGTGAAATGCCAGGATTCCGCTCGGCGAAAATCAGTAATAGTTGCAGTAAATGTTGGCAGCGCTTCATGGTATCTTTTTCTTCATCCATGATGAGGTTGATGCGCGATAAGAGAGATTCTTCAATAAAATCGATTAATCCTTCAAACATCCGTGCTTTACTGGGAAAATGTCGATACAGAGCGGCCTCTGATACACCGACCTCAGCAGCTAATTTTGCTGTGGTAATTCTTTGCCCTGGGTGGGTTTCCAGCATTGTTGCCAGACATTGAAGTATATGTTCGCGGCGATTGATTTTTGGGCTTGCAGCCATCTGTTTTTCCTTCACTCAAAATACGGCAGGAACTAGGTGATTGTTCCACCTGCTTAAACAATAAAACAGGTGAGCGTCACTCTTATGTTTAATTCTATGAGGTTTAGCGGTAAGTCCCTAGTTCCTCTGTTGTGCTAACTACTTCGTGCCCGAGTGACCGAAGCCACCTTCACCGCGCATAGAGTTATCAAATTCATCCACAAGCTTGAATTCAGCTTGTACTACAGGAACAAAGATTAATTGAGCCAGACGGTCACCTATTTCTAAGGTAAAAGGTGTGTCTCCTCTGTTCCAACAAGAGACCATAAGTGGACCTTGATAATCAGAGTCGATGAGGCCAACAAGATTACCTAATACGATGCCATGTTTATGTCCTAACCCTGAACGCGGCAAGATCATTGCAGCAAGGCTTGGCTCTGCAACGTGAATAGCAATGCCTGTCGGAATTAATACTGTTTCACCTGGTGCAACGGTCATACTTGTGTCGAGCATGGCGCGAAGATCCATGCCAGCACTGCCCGGTGTAGCATAAGAAGGAAGAGGGTATTCTGACCCAATGCGTGAATCTAAGATTTTAACTTCTATTGGTGTTTTCATTACTTATCGTCTTGTAAAAGGGCTACGTGCTCTGCAATTAAGGTGAGTAGTTGGCGTGCCAAAATCAACTTATCTGTCGCAGGAAGATCGTGTTGCCCATCGGCCCAGATAACCTTAAGCGCATTTTGTTCTGCATTGAAACCGAGCTCAGGATTAGATACGTCATTAGCGGCGATCATATCCAGTTTTTTCCTGATTAATTTATCTTTGGCATAGTGTTCAACGTCTTGGGTTTCAGCGGCAAAACCTACGGTAAATGGACGCGGCTTGTGGCTGGCAACGGTGGCTAAGATATCAGGATTTCTAACGAGTGCAAGTTGCATGTTCTGCGCTGATTTTTTTATTTTATCTTCGGCTACTTCGCTAATTCTATAGTCAGCAACTGCGGCGCAACCAATAAATATTTTATGATTATCAACATTTTGCATAACTGCGTTCAGCATGTCTTGAGTCGACTCAACATCGAGACGAGTAACGCCTGCTGGTGTTGGTAAGTGCACCGGACCTGCGACTAAGGTGACATTAGCCCCCATTGCAGCTGCCATTTTAGCTAATGCAAAGCCCATTTTTCCAGAACTGTGATTGGAGATGTATCGAACAGGATCTATCGCTTCACGAGTGGGCCCAGCAGTCAGTAAGATTGATTGACCTTGAAGCAACTTCGGTGCAAAAAATTGTTCCACCTGTTGAGCAATCTCAAGCGGTTCCTGCATACGGCCAGGACCGACTTCGCCACAGGCCTGACTGCCAGAAGCAGGTCCCCATATGGTTAATCCACGTTTGGCTAAGTTGGCTAGATTATCTTGGGTTGCTTGATTACGATACATCTGCTGATTCATGGCTGGGCAAATAATAACAGGTGCTTCAGTGGCGAGACATGTGGTCGTGATGAGCTCATCAGCCATGCCTGCGTTAATGCGTGCTATGAGGTTGGCAGTCGCTGGGGCGACAACAACAAGGTCAGCCCAACGAGCCAGCTCAATATGCCCCATTGCTGCTTCAGCGGCAGTATCGAGTAGATCGGACGCGACAGGGTGGCCGGACAGAGCTTGTAAAGTCAGTGGCGTGATGAACTCTTTTGCACTTTGACTCATGACGACACGAACATCGAAACCCCGCTCTTTTAAACGGCGAATAAGATCAGCGGATTTATAGGCTGCAATACCGCCACCAATGGCGAGTAAGATATTTTGATTAGTTTGGCTCTGACTCATAAGAAATGGCTCAAATTAAGAAACGATACTATCGCTAAAATGAATTGCGCTTAAGATATCACAAACCAAAGGACTGAGAGGATACAAGTTTCAAAAACTAGACCATACTCAGGATCTACTGATTAAATCACACAGGGAAGTCGTGATGGCGATAAAAGATTGGCCTGAAGGCGAAGGTCCCAGAGATAAACTCATTAAATTTGGTGTGTCTCAGCTGTCTGATGCTGAAATTATAGCTGTACTCCTTAGGAATGGCTCACAAGGTTTAAGTGCTGTTGAGCTAGCAAGGAATCTAATTAATGAGTTTGGCGGCCTTAGAGAACTGCTGATAGCGTCTCAATCACAGGTTTGTCACTTATCGGGGATGGGGCCGGTAAAGTATGCTCAACTTCACGCTGCAGCTGAATTAAGTCGACGAGTTTCGCAACAAAATTTAAAAAGAGGTAAAATTTTAAGTGATCCTGATTTAACTCGGGACTATTTAATGAGACAATTGCGCGATCGTGCCTATGAGGTGTTTGCCATCTTATTGCTGGATAGCCAACATAGGGTTATTCAGTTTGTCGAATTATTTCGAGGCACCATTGACTCAGCTTCAGTATATCCTCGAGATGTAGTGAGTCTGGTGTTAGAAAAAAATGCCGCGGCCGTGATTGTCTGCCACAACCATCCATCAGGAGTTGCGGAGCCAAGTCAGGCTGATAGGCGAATTACTGAGCGATTGAAATGTGCACTCGCAACCATAGATGTTTCTTTGCTAGACCATATGGTTGTAGGCGATCGCGAGATAGTTTCATTTGCAGAACGGGGATGGATAAATTAACTATCCCTTGATCTTTACTTTTAGATCCTGTATAAAATGCGCCCTCTGTTGTGTGCCTCAGGCGACGGCCATATTCGAGGTACATTAATGCTCGAGCGTTATATATATTGTTTTGGAGAAGTTTGACATGTCAAGAGTATGCCAAGTAACTGGCAAGAAACCAATGGTTGGTAACAACCGCTCACACGCGAAAAACGCGACACGTCGTCGTTTTTTACCGAACCTACAAAACCATCGTTTTTGGTTAGAAGGTGAAAAGCGTTTCGTTAAGCTACGTATCTCTACTAAAGGTATGCGTATCATCGATAAGAAAGGTATTGAAGTTGTTGTTGCTGAACTTCGTGCCCGTGGCGAGAAGGTATAATAAACCATGGCTAAATCTAAAGGTAATCGTGAGAAGATCAAGCTAGTTTCTAGCGCTAAAACTGGTCATTTCTACACAACTGAAAAGAACAAGCGTAACATGCCTGAAAAGATGGAGATCAAGAAATTTGATCCAGTTATCCGTCAGCACGTTATGTACAAAGAAGCTAAAATCAAGTAATAACTTGAAATCTAGTTTTCTTAAAAAGCCCCTGTTTCAGGGGCTTTTTTTTGGCTTAAATTTATCCTTCCCTTCGTATTGCTCTGCAATAAAATTCATTTCTTACTATTATCTATAATTGTCGTCCATACCCAATATCATTTGAGCTTTATGGCCAATGCTTCTTAAATTTGCGTGAAAATAAATGCTGTTATTGTGAATTAAAATGCAATATCATTGGTTTTTTAATTGCGGTGATTTCCCGCAACTCGATCAAACGATGAATTAAGTGAGATATTAGCGTGCGGACAACAGAACTCGTTGAAGGATTTCGTCACTCGGCCTCTTATGTGAATGCGCATAGGGGAAAGACTTTTGTTGTGATGTTGGGAGGAGAGGCTTTAGCTCAAGGTCAGTTCCGCTCGATTATTAATGATATTGCCCTTCTGCACAGTCTAGGAATTAAGATGGTGTTAGTTCACGGTGCGCGTCCGCAGATTGATGAGGCCCTCGCAGAAAGAGCGTTAATCCCTGAATACTATAACGGTATACGGATTACTGAAGAGGATGCTTTTAAAGTTATTAAGCAAGTTGTAGGTGGCTTACAGCTGGATATTACGGCGCGGCTCTCCATGAGTTTGAGTAATACGCCGATGCAAGGCGCACATATTAATGTGGTCAGTGGCAATTTTGTCACCGCTCAGCCGTTAGGCGTCGATGATGGTGTAGATTATTGTTTGAGTGGTAAGGTCAGGCGAATCGATGTCCAAGGGCTTAAAGCGCAACTGGATAACAATGGCATTGTGTTACTTGGGCCCATTGCTGCTTCGGTAACGGGTGAGAGTTTTAACTTAACAGCTGAAGAAGTTGCCACTCAAATTGCGGTGAAGCTTAAGGCTGACAAGATGATCGGCTTTAGTTCGCAAAAAGGCATTTTAGATAACTCAGGCGATGTATTGGCCGAACTGATGCCAAACGAAGCGCAAGGGATTTTAAACCAGATTGATGATGAAACCCATGTCTGTGTCGGCACGAAGGCTTTTCTTAAAGCCAGTATCGATGCTTGCCGAAATGGGGTTTCTCGGTGTCATTTTGTGAGTTATCTAGATGATGGCTCTTTGCTGCAGGAGCTCTTTTCCAGAGATGGTATTGGTACTCAGATAGTCACAGAAAGTGCAGAGCGGCTTCGTAGGGCTGGCATTAGTGATATTGGTGGCATCCTCAATCTTATTCGTCCTTTAGAGGAAAAAGGATTTTTAGTGCGCCGCTCTCGTGAGCAACTGGAGATGGAAATCGAGCAGTTCATGCTGATTGAGCGTGATAACTTGGTCATTGGCTGCGCGGCTTTTTATCCCTTTGAAGAGGACAGTGCCGGAGAGTTTGCCTGTTTAGTGGTGCATCCTGAATACCGAGATGCAGACAGAGGGAGCTTGCTACTGAAAAACATCATAGGCCAAGCCAGAGTACGAGGTTATACGCGCCTGTTTGCCTTGACTACACGGAGTATCCATTGGTTCTTGGAACACGGCTTTCAAATTGTTGAGGTGGATGAGTTACCGAATAAGAAGAAGCAACTCTACAACTATCAACGCAAGTCTAAAATTCTTGCGTTAGAGCTATAGGGTTTTCTCGAGTCCAAGATTAGCTGGTTAGATTGGGTAACTTGTCTGCGTTAATTAAAATTTTTCGGTAGCCAATACTAATGTAATCATCTTTCTCTAATTTAACCAGTAGTTTATTGGCTGTTTGTCGAGAGAGATTTAAGAAAGAAGCGAGATGTTCTTGGGTGACATCAACCTGCAGCCAACCGGGTTTGTCATCCATTGGAGTGGCACTTATTTGCGACAGGATATTGATCAACATTCTGACTCTGGCATTAAGAGAATGTAGGCTAACAAACTCTGTCCAATTCATTAATAATTTAAACTGTCGATTAATCTCAGCCATCACTTTTGGGTACAAATCGGGATTGTTTTCACACAGCTTTCGAATGACCACACCTGGTACCACAATGACATCAGACTTAGCCGTTGCGACCCAATCATGGGAAAGCGCTTGGCTATCAAAGCAGGACATCCATCCCATCCAGCGGTGTGGACCGATTGGAGGAAGTCGCACTTCTTTACCATCTAAACTGGTTGCGACCACATTTAGGCTGCCTTTAATGACAAATCTAACCTGATCGCCAATGTCTTCCCTATGGGCTATAACCGTTTCATTTTTATAATGATAGGTCTTTGTCTGGCTCAGAATATAGTCTATTTCAGCTTGATCACAAGCACTAAAAACCCCGGAATACCTGAGAAATACAGCTAACTCGTCTTGGCTATATTTTTTCATAGATTGTCTATTTGGCGACAATTGGTCCTCTCTTTATCGTCTAGGTTAATACTCTAAATCTATTTACGAAAAGTAAACAATTTCGTTTCATTTTCGCAGGGGAGAAAAATGACTTACGACATCGCTAATATAATAAGCACGCAACGACTCAAATGGATATCTGTTTTTTTTCTGACCAGTGTAAGTCTGAATATTCAGGCTAAACCATTGGATTATGAAAAGCCCACAGCAGACATTGAAGGACCACGTACCTGTTTTTGGAATCGTGGCCCTTTTAGTGCAGATCCCTATATCAATGTTGCGTATCCCGATGCCAATGTTTTTTACTGGGCGGCGACTTTTACCATTCCAAAAGGGGCTAAGTTAGAGGTTGATGGAGAGTTTGCCCATGCTCGTTATCAATCTTTGATCAGCTACGATGAGTGGGGAAGACCACAGGATTCTGTTGCCGATTACTTGATCGCCCCCAAATTGAATAACACTAACCCTTATCAAGCGGGTGCTGACCGTCAGGCAGAAAGTCGCAGCTATAGTCTTGGTGTGAAAACAGGTGTGCCGCCAGAAATAGAGCGTGGTGTGATGCAGCGTAATACCGTGCGTACCAGTATTTATGCCCCTAGCTATAAAAAAGATCAGCAACTGCTGATTTACCGCATTTATCTACCGGATGAGCAAGCTTCAATTACTGGAGGCGTGCCTTTGCCATCGCCTGTGTTGACCTTAAGTGATGGTAAGCGACTCAAGGGCAGTGAGGCTTGTGACGCGCTCAAGTCGAGCCAGCAACTGAAAATTGATCCCAGCGCCCTCAATATCAAGGCTGAAAAATATGTGGCGCTGAGAGATCAAGCGGATAAGCCTGCAACGTGGCCGGCGACTAATCCCGTCTCTTGGTATATCCAGTACGACAGAGAGTTCTTATTGTCGATGTATTCAGGGGAGAAAGTGAAAGCCGGTCGACGTTCTGAAGGAGGCTTTTATCCCAATCTAGACAATAACTATATCCGTTCAATTGTGAATAGAAAATTTGGCAAGGTGTTAGTGATCCGCGCCAAGATGCCTAAGGTGAGTAAGTCTTTTTACGGTGAGCGTAAACACAGTGAAGCGGACCTTCGTTACTGGTCAATCTGTTCCAATCAAAGCTTTGCTAATACTCGGGTGACGGATTGTTTGTTTGATGAAGAGGTGCCGTTAGATCAACACGGTTACTACACTGTCGTGGTGTCACGGGAGGAAGACCGTCCCCGTAATGCTAAGCGTGAGTGTGGTGTTGCTTGGCTTGAGATGGCTGCTGACGGAGATGGTTTAGGTGATGAAGATATGGCCGTAGTGCAGATCCGTAATTTACTCGCATCGCCGGACTTTCCTCATGCGGTGCAAAAGATCCTCAAGCCTGGGGATGAGCAAAAAGTCATGCAGGTGTATTTTCCTAAGTCGCACTACATGATGCCCTCTATGTTTGAGGCTGTTTTTCCCTGTATTTAATGGGGCTGGCTCGCTGGGGATGGCGAGCCAATTTTACAGATGGGGTTTAGTCGTATTCATCTGCGTATTCCAATAACTATTAAAAAATAGAAGAAAGAGAGTGGACTATGCGTTTAACATTATTATCAAAACTGATTATTTTTGCTGTGATTGGCGTGCCTTTGGCATCATACGCCAATGATGAAGTGACAGAAAAAGCACAAGCTGGCAAAAGACAACTCGAAGTGATCACTGTGACAGCGCAAAAGCGCACCGAAAGTGTCAAAGAGGTGCCTTTGTCTGTTGCGACGGTCAATAGAGAAACACTAGAGAATATGAACATTACCAATACGGAGGAGTTATCGAGCCGTATTGGTAATTTCACCGTAAGTCAGTCTGGTCAGGGATTTAATATCTATATGCGCGGCTTGGGTTCTGGGCCTAATCAAGGTTTTGAACAGACGGTGGGAACCTATGTCGATGGGATCTACCGTGGGCGTGGACATTTGATGCGCAGCACTTTTCTCGATCTTGAGATGGTGGAAGTACTGCGAGGTCCTCAAGGCACCTTGTTTGGGATGAACACCACCGCTGGTGCGTTAAACTTGACCACTGCAACGCCGACAGACTATTTCAGTGGCTATCTCAATGGCAGCTATGACATGACCAATCAAGGCCTGACCTTTGAAGGAGCGGTATCTGGTCCTCTAGCAGATAATCTTCAAGCTCGTTTTGCATTCAGGGCTGTCGACAGTGATGGTTACATGACCAATAGCGTGATTGATCAAAGTGAAGTGCAGCATGAAACCTTATTGGGGCGCTTATCGCTGGCTTGGCAGCCAACCGATAATTTGAGCATTGAGCTTAAGTTGCAAGAAGATAAAGATGAGTTTGTTGGAGACAGTAATACCAAGGGGATATTAGAGCCAGCACTTGCGGCTGCCAACCCTGCTTTAGCGGCAAGTTTAGGTGATTATGGCGTGAGTCTGACATCAGCCAAAACTGCTCCGGCATTAGGCGAAGAAGAGGGCGGAGAGTTTACTGCGAGCCATCAGACTTTAAAGGTTGAGTATGAGCTAGATGAACACACCTTAAGTGCGGTAAGTGGTTGGCAATCCTATCAAGTCGATACCTCAAATGATGGCGATAGAACCCCAAGACCTTTGCTTTACAGAAGTGTGAGTGACGAGGAATACACGCAGTTTAGTCAGGAGTTTCGTCTTGCATCAAAGGGAGGTGAGACCTTTGATTATATTTTAGGGGCTTATTATCAAGATTCAGAGCTGACCTATGATGAGCATTTTTTGGCGTATGCACTGCAATTTGATGGAGTGCGTGGTTTTAGTAGTGACTCTGAAGTGATGAGTGTGTTTGGTAAGTTTGATTGGCAACTTGATGATAACTGGAGTGCCAGTTTAGGACTTAGGTATACCCATGAAGAGAAAAAGGGTCGCCGTGATCTGACCTTAGTGGATTTAGTCTCAGGCACTCCTATCTCGCAAGTGCCGCTGATCTCACCTCCAGCGCTTAAACCTGCGTTAAATAACTTTGGGTTAGCGGGGATTCCCGGTTCAGTTTACAGCTTGATGTTAGGTGCCGATTACCCCTATTTAGATCCACTTCTTTTAGGCAGTAACACGCAAAATATTGTTAATCCTATTTATCGAACGGGGAGCGACCATAGTATCCACGCAGAGCGCACAGAGGAGAGTTTCACGCCGGCATTGTCGGTAAAGTATCAGCTTGAAGATGCGATGTTCTATGCCAGTATTGCTAAGGGAGCTAAGTCAGGCGGTTTTGATGCTAGGGCTAATCTACCTGAAAACTTTGAGTTTGATGATGAGTCGGTTTTGTCCTATGAAATTGGCAGTAAGTTAACCTTAGATGATGGTGCGGCGGATCTTAATCTGGCGTTGTTTTATATGCAGTTTAGCGATCTGCAAACCTCCACCTTTGATGGTAGTACCGGTTTCTATGTCGAGAATGGCGCTAAGGCGACTTCCTTCGGCTTAGAGCTTGATGGGCGATGGGCATTTGCTGATGATTGGATGTGGTCTGGTAGCTTAGGTTTACTTGATTTTAGTTGGGATGACTTTAGTGGGGCGAAATGTTTTACCAGTTTAAGCGCAACGTCTGACAATATTGAGGCGAATGGCAGTTCCTGTGATCTTTCTGGTCAGCCAAATGCGCTGTCGCCAAAAGTATCCGGGAGTAGCGGCTTAGAGTATCGAAGTGAGTTGAGTAGTGATTATGACATTAGGGTGATGGCCGAAACGGTATTTAAGTCTAGTTACTTTACTAATGCAGATTTGAATCCCTTTACGGAGCAAGAGGCCTTTGTAAAATACAATGCGCAAATCGCTTTGATCAATACCAACTCTGACTGGCAACTTGGCTTAATACTGAAAAACCTCTCTGATGAGATCACCATTAATAGTTCTTATGATATGCCGTTTACGCCGGGTGGTTATGTGGTTTACACCGAGCCTGGACGCAGTGCGACGTTACAGTTTAGCTATAAATTCGATTAGTCTTAGCAGAGTATTGAATCAAGCCCCGTCAAGGGGCTTGATGGTCTCTAAACGATAGGTTTTCTTTTATAAAACATATCAATAGTAAAGATGACTAGCGCACTCCAGATAAAGGCAAAGGTGATCCCTTTTTCTAGATCGAAAGGTTCATTAAACAGCGTAATGGCCATGATAAACATGATACTTGGGCCAATATACTGGAAGAACCCCAACATAGAGAGAGGGATCCTGACTGCGGCTGCTGCGAAGCATAATAGGGGAATAGTGGTAACAATACCCGCAGCCATCAGGAGCAGATTAAGGGATAGATCATTATTCATTAAGTGAGTCAGCGAGTCACCAAAGTTAGCAAACAAGAAGATCAAGGCAACAGGGAATAAGATTGCCGTTTCTACTAGTAGGCCGGTTTTTGCATCGACATTGACCTTTTTGCGCAGTAAGCCATAAAGGCCGAATGAACAGGCAAGCCCTAGAGAGACTAATGGGATAGAACCAAATGAGATTACCTGAACTAAGACGCCTGTTGCCGCTAAAGCCACCGCCAGCCACTGGAGTTTACGAAGTCGCTCACTCAAAAATACCATGCCGAGTATGACGTTAATTAACGGATTGATGAAATAACCTAAACTGGCATCCAACATATGATCATTGTTAACCGACCAGATAAACAGCAACCAGTTACCTGCAATTAAAATGGAGGTAATGGTGAGTATGATTAGCTGTTTTGGTCTTTTAAGCACTTGTCTGAGCCGTGAAAAGCCACCAAACATCATCATAAGGAATGTGACGAAGACAAATGACCAGATCACTCGATGGATCAAGATCTCAGGGGCGGGGACATCACCGAGTAATTTAAAGTAGAGGGGAGCAAAGCCCCATAGGGTGTATGCGCAAATCGCGGATGCGATGCCCTTATTTTGTTCAGAACTAAGCATTAATCAAGCTACAGCAAGGAGAGTGACGGCTATTGTATGCCTCATGACTAACGGGCTCAAGCTTGGGGATAGATTCGTTTTAGCTTTCCTGCTGTCATCAGTTTGTGACAGCAGGAAAGCTAAATTGACACTGCTGTGAATGTTCAGCGTTAGCCAACCATATAAGTCCCTGTTCCAAAAGCAATATGATCGCCATGCTCATTATGCAGCTCCATACGACAGACCGAGACTCGGTTCCCTGCACGTATGACAGTACCCGTGCCGGTAAAGATAGAGCCTCTTCCGGGTCGTAAATAATCAATTCTAAGATCGATAGTACCCAAGGTTTGCAGCCGAGTTTGTAGATCGTCAACGCTCCAATCATCTCGGCTAGCAACCAGCCCAGAAAAGGCTGTTAATCCACCGACGACATCGAGTACGGTTGCTGTTACACCACCGTGGAGAATGTTCTGGTGAATATTGCCGATGAGTTCAGGCTTCATATTGACGACGACTTCAACACCGTCAAGGTCATAGCGTTTAATGTCCATACCTAACAAGTTGTGGAATGGAACCTGTTTGTCGAAAACCTCTGCGACTCTTTGTAGGATCTCGACTTGAATAGGGCTAGTCATGGAGGTTAACTTCTCTTTTGTCGATTATTAGAGCAATTAATCTATCGCTAACCTAGGTCGTTAAGCAAGCAATAATCATAACTTTAAGTTGTGAAAAAGATGAACACATTAATAAAATCAGCTGATTAACGCCGTTAAGTGATTTGAATTTCTTGCAATAGATACTGAAAGCAATTGCAGAAAACCAAGTGTAATAGGCAAGCAATTTACTGAATTTGGTATTAGAATAGGCAGCCCAATTTCTGACTCTGAAGCCCAATGGAACAAGCGATAAATGAAGCTGAATTAGATCCACTCTCCGCCAGCCTACAGTCTGTTTTCGGCTACCGGACATTCAGAGATGGTCAGAAAGAGGTGATAGAGCAGAGTTTTTCCGGCTATGACTGTTTGGTTATCATGCCGACAGGTGGGGGTAAAAGCCTCTGTTATCAGTTGCCTGCTTTACAGTTCCCAGGGTTAACCATTGTAGTATCCCCTCTTATTTCATTAATGAAAGATCAGGTTGATAGCTTGACTCAGATGGGGGTCAGCGCTGCTTACCTAAATTCCTCTTTACCTAGAGAGGAGAGCGCTAAGATTTTACAGCAGATGCACAGTGGTGAATTAAAGCTGCTTTATGTCTCTCCCGAGCGTTTATTGCAAGGGCACTTTATCGACAGGCTGCATGAACTGCATATCTCCCTGTTTGCTATCGATGAAGCTCACTGTATCTCACAATGGGGTCATGATTTTAGACCTGAATACGCCGCGTTAGGTAGGCTTAGAGAAGTGTTTCCACATGTGCCGATTATGGCGTTAACGGCAACTGCAGATCAGGCTACCCGCAAAGATATCTGCGATCGATTAACCATCACGCCGTACTCGCTGTTAACCAGCTTTGATAGACCCAATATTCGCTACACAGTGGCTGAAAAGCTCAATGCTGCTAATCAGTTACGTCAATTCATTGTTGCCCAAAATGGCACCAGCGGAATTATCTATTGCAGTAGCCGTCGCCGTGTCGATGAAGTGGCTGAGCGACTAAGGTTACAAGGCCACAATGCGGAAGCTTACCATGCGGGTAAAACCCAAGAGGAGCGAGCAGACGTTCAGGACAAGTTCCTAAAAGATCAACTCGATATCGTTGTGGCGACAGTGGCATTTGGTATGGGCATTAACAAGTCTAATGTGCGCTATGTCGTGCATTACGACATCCCAAAAAGTGTTGAATCCTACTACCAAGAAACCGGAAGAGCGGGTCGTGATGGCCTAGATTCTGAAGCGCTATTGTTATTCGATCCTGCTGATATTGGCCGAGTGCGCCATCTTATCGAGCAGTCTGAACCTGGTCCACAGCAACAAGTTGAATTTCATAAACTAAATACCATGGCGGCTTTCGCTGAGGCGCAAACTTGCCGACGTCAGGTACTACTGCACTATTTCGATGAGAGTGCTTCTGAGCCCTGCGGTAACTGTGATATCTGTTTAGATCCTCCTAAGCGTTATAACGGGATTCAAGATGCGCAGAAGGTGCTGTCCTGTATCTATCGCTTAGATCAGCGCTTTGGTATTAACCACCTCATTGAGGTGCTTAGGGGCTCTAAAGCGGCAACAGTGTTAGATCGTGGCCATGATAAGTTGTCCACTTGGGGAATAGGTAAAGACAAAAGCCATGAATTCTGGCTGAGTATCATACGTCAGATAATACACCTGGGGTTTGCCAGTCAAGATATCACTCGGGGCTCCTCGGTGAAACTTAACCCATCGGCGCGTTCGGTACTAAAAGGTGATGTTGAATTACTGCTCGCTGAGCCGAGAATGGTGCTGCAAAGCACCACTAAGCGTAGAGGCAGCAATACTCGGGCACCGCTTAACTATGACCGTAAGTTGTTCGCACGATTGAAGCAGCTTAGGCGTAAGTTGGCAGAAGAGCTTGATGTGCCACCTTATTTAGTATTTAACGATGCGACGTTAGCCGAAATGGCGGCGATACTTCCAACAAGTCCCGGTGAAATGCTAGCAGTAAACGGTGTTGGTGAGCGCAAGTTGAGTCGTTTCGGTGGCGAGTTTCTTGATGAGATAAGCAGTTACTTAACTGAGGGGTAGAGAGTTTGTGAGAGGTTAATTTGTCTCTCTTTGCTTTCTTTGCCTTAACTGTTGCACATTGGCGCGTTTGATCAATGAAGTGATACTGTCATGCTGTTGCATCTTTGCATAACCTATCTTGCTGATGTTACCTCGTAAAAGGGGGATCATCAGCTCTTTTATCTGTGTGATCAATTTTAAAGTTCCCTCCTCTTTGGTATAGGGCAAGAGCAAGATTATCTCCTCATTACTTCCATTAACCATTAGGTCTTGCTCCCTGAGCAACTTTTCCAGCTGTGCATTCAGTATAGGGAGATCGTCACGATAAACTTGTAAGGTATTTATCAGGATAAGACTCAAAGGAAAGCCGCCGAGTTTACTGTTACTGAGTAGACGATCGATTTTTTGCTCTTCGGTTTTAGCTTCTGGAAAACTCGTAATCTGCTTAGCTTGGTGTTTTGAACGATAAGTGAGAAAGCTTAATATTGACGTAATGAGCAACAAGATAAAAATAATGGCATAGCCAGATTGGAAACCAAACCCAGGGCTTACCGACGCCATATTGTTATTGATTTCCGATTTAAGCTCTTGTTTTTGGCGGCTTAACTTGGCGTTTAATTGCAGTAGTCGGGTATCTTTTATGAAGTTATACGAGTTTTCAGCCGCTTTAAATTGGCTCTCTTTATACTTATAAGCGAGTTTAAAATCTCCCACTTTTTCATAATGCAGACTCAATATTTGATAGCAGAGCACTAGCTCATCGTAGCGTGATGTTCGCGTTGCTACCTCTATCGTTTGCTTCATCAGGCTTAGGGCTTTATTGGTGGCACCACTCGCGAATAAAGACTCGGCAAGTTGACGTCGTGCCCTGATGACCTCCAAAGATTTCTTTTGCTTTTTGAAGGTGTTTAAGCTGATCTCTAAAAGTTGAATTGCCCGCCTAAAGTTTCCTCGAATATATTCAAGTTGAGCCATGAGTGTGTAGCTCTGAGCCAGCTCAAAGGCGGTACCTAGTTCAGGTAGTTGGCTCTTTGCATTTAATATTAAGGCATCGCTCGACGGGAGTTTAATTAACAGTGCCATGTAAGCTACTTGGTTTAAGAGTTGAGCTTTGACTTTTCCTTGCAGAGGCTCGGATGCTAGTGCGCTATTTATGACTGAATAGGCTTGTTTAAACTCACCTCTTTGTGCCAAAAGTTGACTTAAGGAGAGGCGAGCATAGGCAAGAGGCGGCCAGCTCCAATTGAATGGCTGTTTTGATAGCTCTGGATAGATAGCAATCGCTAAACGCAGATCTTCAGAGGCGTTACTGTAACTATCTATGCGGGCATCAATAAGCCCCCTGAGCATTAAGCCGTTGATTAAGGATTGGGGCTGCTGAAACTCCCTGGAGAGCGCTATCGAGGTATCAATAATGGGCAATGCCTGACGATAGTCACCATATTGGGTAAGGGCACCTGCCATACAGTTCATGAAGTAGGGACGTGCTTCTTCAAGCTCCATCACTTTTGCTTTGGCTTCGCTCATTCTCGCAATATTAATGGCCGCTTGATTCTCTCCTAGTTGCAGGTAAGTTTCACAGCGTAGAAGAGACAACCTTAACTTTTCAGATTCAGATAGCTTAATGGGGGAAGTGATATTGTCGAGCGTGTTTATTTCTTCAAGCGCCCTGCTTGGGTACTCGTAGAGCAGTGTGTTGATGTTATTGAGCCGATCCATAGTATTTGCCCACGCTGGCGCGAACCAGAATGACAGGCACAGTACTATGAGGCGAAAATCCATTTATTCAAGTCCCAAATATCAATTTTAATGATTGAATTCGGCATTATAACGAATTCCCCTCTTGTGTTGTATTAAAAAACAGCGATGATTGATTTTACTGCTTATTGTGAGCTCAAGCCTTGCATAAACAGTGTGTAAAAGATCACTGGTTAACAAGAGATTATTGATTGTTGAAACGGTATTTTCTGGTCTAATCTGTTCATAATGAAAAAAATGGGGTTGACACTCGCGGCTCCACACGTTAAAAATTAACCTGTAGTATTAAAAAATGAACGCATAATTATTTATGCGGATTGAATATAACAGCGATATAAGACTAAATGAATACTAATAGTGCATTACTGAACCTCCTCATTCTCATTCTCGCAGTTTCTGCGCGGAGGAAGTAGTGTTGCACGATTGATTAGAGTCACCAACATTCAAAACCCCGCGCTACGAGTCGCGGGGTTTTTTGTTTATGTACCCAGCAACGAGATGTAGCGCATAAAAATAAATAGCTATTCCACGGAGAAAGCAGATGTCTAACCGAGTGATTATTTTTGATACAACCCTACGTGATGGCGAACAAGCTCTTGCGGCCAGTTTGACGGTTAAGGAAAAACTACAGATAGCACTCTCTTTGGAGCGTTTAGGTGTCGATGTTATGGAGGTGGGTTTTCCTGTCTCCTCTCCTGGCGATTTCAAATCTGTAGAGACTATCGCCCGTACGATTAAAAACAGTCGAGTGTGTGCGTTAGCCAGAGCGCTTGAAAAAGACATTGATGCAGCAGCACAATCTCTATCAGTTGCAGAACAATTTCGAATTCATACCTTTATTTCCACTTCGACCATTCACGTAGAAAGTAAGCTTAAGCGCTCATTTGATCAAGTGCTGGAGATGGCTGTCGGTGCAGTCAAATATGCTCGTCGTTTTACCGACGATGTAGAGTTCTCTTGTGAAGATGCGGGTCGTACACCTATTGATAACTTATGTCGTATGGTTGAAGAGGCGATTAAAGCGGGTGCACGCACGATTAATATCCCTGACACTGTGGGTTATACAGTTCCGAGCGAGTTCGGTGGCATTATCCAAACGCTATTTAATCGAGTGCCTAATATCGACCAAGCCGTAATTTCAGTGCATTGTCATGACGATCTAGGTCTTTCCGTTGCCAACTCAATTACAGCGGTTCAGCACGGTGCACGTCAGATTGAATGTACGATTAACGGCATTGGTGAGCGAGCGGGTAACTGTTCACTAGAAGAGATAGCCATGATCTTGTCGACCCGTAAAGGAGCGCTTGGATTAGAGACGGGGATCAATGCTAAAGAGATCCACCGCACTTCAAACTTAGTCAGTCAGCTATGTAATATGCCTGTGCAGCCTAACAAGGCTATCGTTGGCGCGAACGCCTTTACGCATTCATCGGGTATTCATCAAGATGGCATGCTGAAGTCGCAAAACACCTATGAGATCATGACTCCAGAAAGCATAGGGCTTCCACGTAATAATTTGAACATGACATCACGATCTGGTCGCCATGTGATTAAACATCGCATGGAAGAGATGGGCTACGGTGAGCAAGATTATGATATGGATACCCTGTATGAATCTTTCCTTAAGCTTGCTGATAAAAAAGGTCAGGTTTTTGATTATGATCTTGAGGCACTGACCTTTATGGAGGCGCAAGCGGAAGAGGAGTCATATTACCAACTTAAGCAGTTAGTGGTGCACTCTGATTCAACCCAAGGTCATGCAACCGCCACTGTGACAGTTGAACTAGAGGGTGACAGTATTACTGAGGCTGCAACCGGTAACGGTCCTGTCGATGCCGCCTATAACGCCATTGCTCGTGCGAGCAAGTGTGAAGTGAATATCACCAGCTATAAACTTAGCGCTAAGGGCGAAGGACAAGATGCGTTAGGTCAGGTAGATATTGAGGCTAGCTATCAAGGGCAAAGCTTCCATGGTGTTGGACTGGCAACTGATGTGGTTGAAGCTTCGGTGCAGGCGCTTATACATGTGATGAACTTGACTTGGCGCGCAGATAAAGTGGCTGATTGTAAGCAAAGAATACAGCAAAAATCGAAATCGCTTGGTGGCGTTTAGCCCTAAGAGCTATTTGTCTTTTTAGCTTTAGTTTGGCGATTGAGATGAGCGTACAGGGCAACAGACCCTATTAAATTATTAGAATATTAACATTGAAGATCAGGAGTTGAGTGTCGTATGAGTTATCAAATAGCGGTATTAGCCGGAGATGGAATTGGGCCTGAAGTAATGGCTGAAGCGCGTAAAGTGCTCAGTGCTGTAGAGGAGCGATTCGAGCTTGCTATTGAATATAGTGAATATGATATTGGTGGAGCTGCTATTGATAACCATGGTTGTCCGCTGCCAGATGTAACGCTAAAAGGGTGTGAAGCCTCTGATGCCATTCTTTTTGGATCGGTTGGCGGCCCTAAGTGGGAGCACTTACCTCCTAATGATCAGCCTGAGCGTGGTGCTCTATTGCCGCTTCGTGGTCATTTCGAACTATTTTGTAATATGCGCCCGGCTAAGTTGCACTCCGGCCTTGAGCATATGTCACCACTGCGCAGTGATATCTCATCAAAAGGATTTGATGTCTTGTGTGTACGTGAGCTAACTGGTGGTATCTATTTTGGTAAGCCTAAAGGGCGCCAAGGCGAAGGTGAGAACGAAGAAGCTTTCGATACCATGCGTTATAGCCGTAAAGAGATCACCCGTATTGCTAAGATTGCCTTTGAAGCTGCTCAAGGGCGTCGTAACAAAGTCACTTCAGTTGATAAAGCCAACGTGCTGGCCTGTTCTGTATTGTGGCGTGAAGTGGTTGAAGAGGTTGCCAAAGATTTCCCTGATGTAGAGCTTGAGCATATCTATATCGATAACGCGACAATGCAGCTACTTCGTCGCCCTAATGAATTTGACGTCATGCTTTGTTCTAACTTGTTTGGTGACATCATTTCTGATGAGATTGCCATGTTAACTGGCTCAATGGGACTGCTTTCATCGGTTAGCATGAACAGCAAAGGTTTTGGTTTGTATGAACCTGCTGGTGGCAGTGCGCCGGATATCGCTGGGCAAGGTATCGCAAACCCAGTGGCTCAAATTTTATCTGCAGCACTATTACTGCGTCACAGTTTGAAGCTTGAAGATGCGGCTGCAGCGATTGAAGCTGCCGTAGGTAAAGCCCTTAGTGATGGTTATCTGACGGGCGAGTTGTTACCTGCTGATGAGCGTAGCAATGCTAAAACAACTTCACAGATGGGTGATTATATTGCTCAAGTCATTAGAGAAGGCGCATAACTCATGGCTAAAACATTATACGAAAAGCGGTGTGAGATGGATACCTCCGTTGTTGCGAATATGAACTGGTTCGAAATGGGAGGTTATTAATTCATGGCTAAGACATTATATGAAAAAGTATGGGATACCCATATTGTGGTTGCCACTGAAGGTGAAGCGCCGCTTATCTATGTCGATAGACATCTTGTCCATGAAGTGACATCACCTCAGGCGTTTAGTGGTTTGAAGGTGGCGGGTCGCAGATTACGCGCGCCAGAGAAAACTTTTGCGACTATGGACCATAACACCTCAACAAAGAGTGCCAGTCTAGATGCATTGAGCCCAATGGCGCGTATTCAGGTTGAGACCTTACAGGATAACTGTAAAGAGTTTGGTGTTCGTCTATATGATATTCATCATAAAAATCAGGGTATTGTCCATGTTATGGGCCCTGAGCTTGGCATTACCTTACCGGGCACTGTTATCGTGTGTGGCGATTCTCATACTGCGACCCATGGTGCTTTTGGTGCACTTGCATTTGGTATTGGTACCTCAGAAGTCGAACATGTGATGGCGACGCAAACCTTGCGTCAGAGCAAAGCTAAGACGATGAAGATAGAAGTTCGTGGTCATGTGACTCCGGGTATTACGGCAAAAGATATTGTGCTTGCGATCATCGGCAAAATTGGCATGGATGGCGGTACAGGTTTTGTTGTTGAGTTCTGTGGTGAAGCGATTGAAGCGCTCTCTATGGAAGGGCGCATGACGGTATGTAATATGGCTATCGAAATGGGCGCCAAGGCAGGGATGGTTGCACCAGATGCGAAAACTGCTGAGTACCTTAAAGGACGTGAATTTGCACCTAAGGGAGAGTCTTGGGAACAAGCTATTTCGGCGTGGGCTGAACTTCACACCGATGCTGATGCCGTTTTTGATGCGACTGTGGTACTTGAAGCTGCTGATATTGCGCCACAGCTCACTTGGGGAACCAACCCCGGACAGGTGGTAGCTATTGATGGTTTAGTGCCAAATCCTGCCGATGAGTCGAATGCTACCGTCAAGGCGAGCATAGAAAAAGCATTAGAGTACGTGGCGCTAGCCGCGGGCACGAGCATGAAAGATGTGAGTATAAACAAGGTCTTTATCGGCTCTTGTACTAACTCACGTATTGAAGATTTGCGCGATGCAGCTCTGCATGCAAAAGGTAAGCAAGTTGCAGTAGGTGTGACTGCGATAGTGGTACCCGGTTCAGGGCTAGTGAAAGAGCAAGCTGAAGCTGAAGGACTAGATAAGATCTTTATCGAAGCAGGTTTTGAATGGCGTTTACCAGGTTGCTCAATGTGCTTAGCGATGAATGATGATCGATTGGAGGCTGGCGATCGCTGTGCTTCTACGAGTAATCGTAATTTCGAAGGACGTCAGGGACGGGGGAGTCGTACTCACCTTGTTAGCCCTGCAATGGCTGCAGCTGCTGCTGTTGCCGGTCATTTCGTCGATATTCGTCAAACTCTTTAGGAGATTATCATGCAAGCATTTACTAATCATACTGGCCTAGCTGTGATGATCGACAGCGCTAATATTGATACTGATCAGATTATTCCTAAGCAGTTTTTATCTAAAGTGACCCGAGATGGTTTCGGAGTTCACCTATTCCATGATTGGCGCTATCTCGATGATGCCGGTGATGAGCCAAATCCTGATTTTAGCTTGAATCTTCCAAGGTATAAGGGCGCGTCAGTACTTATCTCGAAAGAGAACTTTGGTTGTGGTTCTAGCCGTGAGCATGCACCTTGGGCTTTAGCCGATTTCGGATTACGCGTGATTATTGCGCCAAGCTTTGCCGATATCTTCTATGGTAACTCCATCAATAATGGTTTATTGCCAGTCCGTCTGAGTGATGTTGAAGTTCAACAGCTCATGGATGAAGTGGAGGCTAATGAAGGTGCTGAGATTGTGGTTGACCTCGAAGCGCTCACCGTTACCTCTCCATCTGGTGCAGTGTTCAACTTTGAGATCGCAGGTTCGGCAAGACACAACATGCTTAACGGATTAGATGCGATTGGTTTGACCTTAGCCTATGCGGATCAGATCGCGAGCTATGAATCTCAGTTACCTAGTTGGAAGCTTAACGAACTTTAAGCGTACAGCTGTACTAACGTATTGTATTAAGGAGGCCAAACAAGCTTAAACTTGTTTGGCCTCTGTTTTAATTTTATTAAATGTAAATATATATAATTGAAATATATGAATATTTAAATTTACAGTTTGCTGTATCGTTACCCGCTCTACATTGCTAGCCATTTGCACTAGTTAAAAAAACAATATTCAGTGAACACATGTCCTTAAAGGTTTTTAGTGTAAGCAATTGATTTTATGATAATTTATTTTGTATCATATCTCCTGCCTAAGCATAAGTACGAATAAACCTCTCTATTTGGGTACATCAGCGCCGTTTTAAAAGCATTTTTTCATTTTTTTGTGCTTATTCTGCCTAAAACCCCAGTGTTTTCCCCTGTTTTATCTTGTTTACTTGCAAAGATATGCTGCTTGAGTACACTGCGCCTCAGAAAAGTGTTGAGCTATTACTCTAAATTGTGGGCTCGATGACAATAACGCTAAGCGTGAAACATATAGATGAGAGAAATAATGAATAAGCGCATTTTATCTGTTGCTGTGATTGCAGCGATTATGGGAACAACGACTCAAGTTCAAGCAGCTGGTTTTCAGTTAGCAGAATATTCAGCGACTGGCTTAGGCCGTGCGTATGCAGGTGAAGCTGCAATGGCTGATAATGCCGCTGCACAATTCCGTAATCCAGCGATGCTAACTTACCTTGAAGGCACTCAAATGACTACGGGTGCTATCTTGGTAATGCCAAACATCGATGTTGATGGTGAAGTGACTTTTGCCGATGGTGGAACTAGCGCCACATCAGCCAAAGATATTGCGGGTGATGCCGTTGTCCCTAATTTTTACGTCTCTCATCAGTTGAATGAACAATGGTTCTTGGGTCTAGCACTAGGCAGTAATTTCGGCATGGCTACTGAGTTAGACGATAGTTTCCTCGGCACCCAATTTGGCAATGAAGCATCAATTACTGCAATCGAAGTCAACCCTAACGTGGCTTATCGTATTAATGAGCAGTTCAGCATAGGTGCAGGTGTTCGTTTGGTGTTAGGTGAAGGTAGCTTTGGTGCCCAAGCGCCTACGGGGACTTTTGTACCTGCAGAAACGACGCTGAAATACATGGAAGGTGATGATATCTCTTGGGGCTGGCAATTAGGTGGTGCTTGGCAGATTAATACTGATAACCGCATAGGGTTTAATTACCGTTCTGAAGTTGAACAAAATCTTGAAGGTGAAGCTAAAGGTTTAGGTTTTGACATTGCTATGATCATGCAAGGGAAAAAACCGTCTAGCCATTATGATGGTGCAATGGAGTTAGCGCTTCCTGCAACCGCTGAAATCGCCAGTTTCCATCAATTGACTGAGAAGTTAGCTGTTCATGCTAGCGTGAATTGGACAGATTGGAGTACGTTTGAGAAGCTAGAAGCGGTTATTCCTGAGATATCGGCAAGCCCAATTTTAGTTAAACAAGAGAACTGGGAAGACAATTACCGTTTTGCCGTTGGTGCGACTTATCAATTGTCACAAAAATCAACGCTTAGAACTGGTATAGCTTACGACCAAGCAGCAGTCTCTGATGCTAATCGTACCACCACGATTCCTGAAGTTGACCGTTTGTGGTTGAGTGTAGGCTATGGCTACCAGTACAGTAATAACCTAGATTTTGATTTTGGTGCCACTTACATCTTCGCAGATGAGTCACCAATACATGAACATGAAGAAGATTCTGCGAAATTTGGCGGTACATTCGAAGGCCAAGTGAGCGGCAACATCATTCTAGTGGGTGTGCAGGCAACGTATCGTTTCTAGTATCGTCTCTATATAACTAAGGGGTCAGGGTTTATGCTCTGGCCCTTTTTTGTTTTAGGCCCAGCTATTTCTTACCATTTAGTATTGAAAATACTTCGGTACATTATTTATTAGCAAAATGAACTTCATAAGATTATATTCATCTAATCATAATATTATCGCAACCTAGCTCTGAACTAGGTCAATATCCTATGAGGTGTACCATGAAGCCCTTTTTATGCGCAGCAATATTATCCGTTTTACCTTTCACTGCAAGTGCGGCTCCTTCATCCAGCGACGTCGTTGAAAGCTTTATACAAGCTTACAATCAACACGATGTAGGATTGATGGTGTCACATACAACAGATAACGTTACCTGGATGCATGTCACGGGTAAAAAAGTGAAAGTTGAAACATCGACTAAAGCTGAGTTTGGTGCGGCAATGACTGACTATTTTGAAAGCCTTAAGGAGGCTAACGCCACCATTCTTGATATTATGGAATCAGGCAGTTATGTCAGTACGGTAGAGAGAGTGACGTGGGATAACGATGGCGAACAGCTTAGCCAGTGTAGCATTGGTACTTTTCGAGTTACTGAAGGAAAACTCGCTGAGTTTTGGTATTTCCCTGCTCATGCGTGTGACGAGTTGAGCCTAAAGCCTGAAGTAGCCCCTGAAGTCGGTGTACTTCAACAAACCCAATATTAATGTTTGAGACTAAGTCGAGACCTAAGTTAAAAGGATAGATTTGTGACTAAAAAATATGTAGTGGCACTGGATCAAGGGACAACAAGTTCTAGGGCGATTATTTTCGATCACGATGCGAATATTGTTGCTGTTTCACAACGTGAATTTAGTCAAATTTATCCTCAAGCAGGTTGGGTTGAACATGATCCTATGGAGATCTGGGCATCGCAAAGCTCAACCTTGATAGAGGTGATTGCCCGCAGCGGGATCCATGCCGATGAAATCGCATCCATCGGGATTACCAACCAACGTGAAACGACGGTTATCTGGGATAAAGTAACCGGGAAACCGGTGTATAACGCCATTGTTTGGCAGTGTCGTCGTAGCAGTGAAATCTGTGAAGAGCTTAAATCCCAAGGTTTAGAAAAGTACGTTCGTGATACCACGGGCTTACTTTTAGACCCGTATTTTTCCGGTACTAAAATTAAGTGGATATTAGACAATGTTCCCGGCGTTAGAGCTCGTGCTGAAAAGGGGGATCTCCTGTTTGGCACTATTGATACTTGGTTGGTCTGGAAGCTGACAGAAGGCAAAGCACACGTCACCGACCCAACGAATGCAAGCCGAACCTTGCTGTTTAATATCCATACTCAAGCCTGGGACACTAAAATGCTTGAGGCGTTAAATATTCCCGCATCTCTTATGCCTCAAGTTAGACCCTCTTGTGGCATATATGGTAAAACGCGCATTGCTGGTGAAGGTGGTGAGATCTGTATTGCAGGTATTGCAGGAGATCAACAATCAGCCCTATTTGGTCAGCTCTGTACTGAGCCGGGTATGGCAAAGAATACCTATGGCACAGGTTGTTTCTTGTTGATGAACACGGGAGAAAAAGCGGTAGCATCTCATCATGGCTTACTGACGACCATTGCGATAGGTGCTAAAGGTGAAGTGAATTACGCGCTTGAAGGAGCGGTGTTCATGGGCGGGGCAACGATTCAATGGCTTAGAGATGAACTAGGATTGATTAGAGATGCTCAGGATACGGAATATTTTGCGTCGAAAGTTGACGACACCAATGGTGTTTACCTCGTCCCAGCCTTTGTTGGTTTAGGTGCCCCCTATTGGGACCCCAATGCTAGAGGAGCTTTAGTTGGATTAACCCGAGGCTCAAACCGAAACCATATTATTCGAGCCGCATTGGAAGCGATCGCGTACCAGAGCCGAGATCTACTCGATGCCATGACAAAAGACAGCGGTGTTGAGCTAAAGCAGTTAAAAGTCGATGGTGGAGCCGTGGCTAATGATTTCTTAATGCAGTTTCAGGCTGATATCACCTCTGTCGAAGTACAACGTCCTGCAGTGACGGAAACCACCGCAATGGGAGCGGCATTCCTTGCGGGTCTGGCCGTAGGCTTTTGGAGTTCGACTTCAGAGCTTAAGCATAAATCGGGGACGGATAAAATGTTCATCCCTTCAATCTCCGATGAAAAAAGAGATGAGTTATATACTGGCTGGCAAAAAGCTGTTTCTCAAACCATTAATACTTGATTTGAAAGATTAGGATTAAACATCAATATCAATATGGGGAAGGAGAGATTCAAGTTTCCCTTTATTGATTTCGGACTTATCATCTGTTCGTTTTTCTTGCTTGCGACGGTCACCATGAGCTCCGCTTCGCCTATCTTGAAAAATATGACGACGTTCTAGATCCGGCGGTAGCTGAGATTGAGGCGCTTCATGACTATCTTCAGTAATACCTGAGCTGTTCTCTGTCTCTTCAACAATACGTTTACGCTTAATGCTTGCCTGTACTGGGCGAGCTAACATGGCGTAGAGACTGTCTAGACCTATCATAGATCCTCCCTTTATCTTTCCCTATATTCTTCTATCGGCATGAAGTGGTTAATATTTAATCTTATAAGGGCGAAAGTCCTCCCCATTTGCACTTTTTGGATATTTTGGCGTTATAATAATCACCTCGCGTTAGATCCTGTATATACAAGTATTGAATTGTCGACTTACTCGTTCTCATATACTTAAAAGCTGAATAGCCTTTTTAGGCGTAAAGCTTAAAATTATGCGATTAAAAGTAAAAAATTGAGAAATAAAACCCACTTCTAAGATAAATAAAGATTAATGAAGTCATATTCTGTCTGTTTTCTCAGCAGTTTATGGGTGGGAGATCCACTTTTACCCCTTGTTATTTCTATAACTCCTCTGATTTGAAATATGCTGCTAACCCGCTTGAATGCTGGGTCTATAAATAGTTCCACGCTTGACAATGCTTGCGTTCTATCTCTAAACTTAGGTATTGTGGGAAATTGTGGATCTTTGTGGATCTTTTTTTCGGAGTTAAGGACAAACTAACGTGTTTCGTGGTGCCAGTGCTATTAACCTTGATACCAAAGGTCGGGTCGCTATTCCTAAGCGTTACCGAGAGCCTCTGCATACCGAATATAACAGCCAGTTAGTGATCACAGTTGATATCCAATCCGCCTGTTTATTGCTTTATCCATTAGATGAATGGAGCAAGATAGAAGCAAAATTACTTTTGTTGTCAGATACCTTACCCGCTGAAAGAGCGATGAAGAGGATGCTCTTAGGTTATGCACATGAGTGTGAACTCGACAGCAACGGAAGATTATTATTACCTCCGCCATTACGCCAATATGCCAATTTAGGTAAACGGGCCATGCTGGTGGGGCAGTTGAATAAATTTGAGCTCTGGGATGAAACTGCTTGGCAGCATCAAATAGAGCAAAGCCGGGAGACGATTCAAAGCGAAGAGTTCGCAGAGAATATACGTCTCGCCGATTTTTCACTTTAACCAGTGAAGTTAAATAAATTAGATAGAAGACAATAATGAGTCAAGAATTCGCACACTTATCTGTTCTGCTTACCGAAACGGTAGCAGGGCTAAATATAAAAGAAGATGGCATCTATATCGATGGCACATTTGGTCGTGGTGGTCACTCTCGAGAAGTGTTAAAGCATCTGGGAGAAAATGGCAGATTAATTGCTATCGATCGCGATCCACAAGCCATTGCTGCTGCTGAGCAATTTGCTGACGATGCTAGGTTCTGTATTGTTCATGGTGGTTTTGGACAACTGGCTACCTATGTTGAAGATCTTGGTTTGAAAGGGAAAATCGACGGTGTTTTGCTCGATTTTGGTGTGTCATCACCTCAATTAGATGATGCTGAACGTGGCTTTAGCTTCCTGCGTGACGGACCACTCGATATGCGCATGGATAACTCTCAAGGCGAAACGGCTGCGGATTGGTTGGCCCGTGCAGAGATTGAAGACATGGCTTGGGTATTTAAAACCTATGGCGAAGAGAAGAACTCACGTCATATCGCTCGTTGTATCGCTGCGGATCGTGAAAAAACACCATTTCTACGTACCAAAGAGCTTGCGGATCTTATCGCGCGGATCTCTAAAAGCAAAGAGCGTAATAAGCATCCAGCTACACGTGTTTTCCAAGCGATTCGAATTTATATCAATAGCGAGTTAGAGCAGATAGATCAAGCATTAGAAGGGGCTCTGGCGGTATTGGCCCCTCAAGGTCGTTTGTCTGTGATCAGTTTTCATTCTCTTGAAGACAGAATGGTTAAGCGCTTTATTCGTCGTAATAGCCAAGGCGCAAGCGTGCCTCATGGCTTACCGATCACCGAGGAAGAGATCAATAAAACACGTCTTCTCAAGGGAGTGGGTAAAGCGACGAAACCTTCAGAAGAGGAAGTTGAGCGTAATACTCGTGCTCGTAGCTCAGTGTTGAGAATTGCAGAGCGATTGGAATATTAATAAATAACGTCATAGCGGTTGTATTGCTATGACGTCGGCGATTAAACAGGCATTTATGCAAAGGGGGAAGATTTGAGTCAATCGCAATTTAATCTCCCCAAAATCGTGTTACTTGATCTCTGGCATCATAAATGGGTGTTGCTGCTTGCTTGTGCAGTAATAGGAAGCGCAATCACGGTTGTATATACAAGCCATGTAACGCGTAAATATACCAGCCAGTGGGATCAGAAGTTACAAGATAGGGATAGGCTGGATATTGAATGGCGGAATCTACTCCTTGAGGAGCAGTCTCAGTCGGAACATAGCCGTATTACACGTATTGCATCTAAAGAGTTAGAGATGAACCGTCCGCTACCGAAAGAAGAAATTGTAGTTAGAGTGCCGTAAGCATGAACCAATCGGATAATGTTGGTCCTGCATATTGTGTACCTGAAGAAACCACATCGGTGAGAGTGTATGAGTAAGCAGGCAAAACGTAAGAAAAAGCCGCAACTAATACAATGGCGTTTATACGTTGTCGTGGCTTTTGTATGCCTGTTGTTTACCAGTCTTATTGGTCGAGCTGCTTACATTCAGATTGTAGAGCCTGAAAAGCTTCGTCATGAAAGTGACATGAGAACGTTAAGAACAACGAGTCGTGAAGTACAGCGCGGGCTGATCACTGATCGCAATGGTGAGATGTTAGCCGTTAGTGTTCCAGTTAAAGCCGTTTATGCGGATCCTAAGGTCGTGCATGATAAAAATGGTTTTACGGATATGCGTCGTTGGCAGGCATTGGCTGATGTGTTGCATGAACCTAAAGATGAGATACTTAAACGTGTCCAATCCAATCCTAGAAAACGATTTACCTACCTTAAGCGTCAGGTGACACCTGCGGTTGCTGAATATATTAAGCAGTTAAAACTTCCCGGTGTGTATCTGAAGTCTGAATCTCGTCGTTACTACCCAACCAGTGAGATTTCTGCACAGTTAGTGGGCATCACCAACATTGATGATTTGGGTATTGAAGGGATTGAAAACTCTTATAACGACTGGTTAACGGGAACTCCGTCTAAGCAGAAAGTGCGTAAATCTCGTGATGGTCATGTTGTGGAGCGTCTTGATATGGTTCAGGAAGGCGAAAGCCCGAATGATCTCGTGTTAAGTATTGATCAACGTATTCAGCAATTAGCATACCGTGAAATTAAGAAGGTCACTGAGATCAATCAGGCAACGTCGGCTTCAATTGTGGTGCTTGATGTGCACACGGGCGAAGTACTGGCGATGGCGAATACTCCATCCTACAACCCCAATTCTCGTGAGAATTTACAAAGTTATCGCATGCGTAATCGTGCGCTGACAGATGCCTATGAGCCGGGATCGACGATTAAGCCTTTTGTGGTCGCCGCAGCGCTAGATGCCGGTACGATTAAAGAAGATCAAATTTTTAAAACCTATCCTGGACGCATGAGAATTGGCGGCAAGATTGTTCGTGATGGCCGATATTATGGTGATCTTTCTCTGTCTGGTGTTTTAGTGCATTCGAGTAACGTGGGCATGGCCAAAATTGGTTTGTCTATGCCGGTGCAGGAATTACTGGGCTCGTATCAGACCATGGGCTTAGGTAACTATTCAGGTATAAACCTTGAAGGCGAAAGCTCAGGCCTTATTCATGATCGCAGACGTTGGTCGGAGTTTGAAAGAGCCACGCTCTCATTTGGCTATGGCTTCATGGTCACTCCACTTCAGTTAGCTAGGCTTTATGCCACTTTAGGCAGTAAAGGCGTGCTCTATCCTGTATCGATTCTAAAGCTTAAGCAGCAGCCAGAAGGGGTACAAGTTATCTCTCCCCATGTCGCACAGAGCGTGATGGAGATGCTGGTTGGTGTGACCGAGAAAGGAGGCACGGCAACTAAGGCTCATATCGAAGGTTATCCGGTAGCGGGTAAAACTGGCACGGCACGTAAGGCGGTGGCAGGTGGATATGGCGAAGATTATGTGGCTATTTTTGCTGGGGTAGCCCCAGTTAATAACCCAAGATTGGCGATTGCTGTTGTGGTTAATGAACCTAAAGGTGACAAGTATTACGGCGGTGATCTTGCCGCACCCGCATTTGCAAAAGTGATGTCAGGTGCTTTACAGATGCTCAATGTTGAACCCATTTCATCTACAGAAAAAGTTCGGTTAGCTGGGACAACGAGGAGATCTGAATGATGTTGTTACGGGATCTATTGGCGCCTTGGTTTCATTATGCTGGACCAGAGAGTTTCAATAATTTGAGCTTGGATAGTCGAGCCATCACTCAAGGTGATCTGTTTGTTGCCGTACCTGGTCATCAGGTAGACGGTAGGAATTATATTGATGTTGCCGCTAAAAATGGTGCCAAAGTGTCATTGGTACATACAGATAAGCCAGATGAACATGGAAAAGTGATATTAGGCGCCTGTGTACAAATACTCTTTTTTCAGTTGAATCGACAACTGTCAGCGTTAGCAGCCCAAGCTTACCCTCTATCCGTTGATCGGTTGAAGTTGGTTGGTGTTACCGGAACTAACGGTAAAACGTCTATCACGCAATTGATGGCTCAGCTGTTGGTCTGTTTAGGTAAACGACCCGCAGTGATGGGAACGCTAGGCAATGGTATATGGGGAGACTTGGTCGACAGTGGTAATACAACTGCTGATCCTATCACCATCATGGCACAACTTAAGACTTTTGATGAGCAAGGTGTAGATCTGTGTGCAATGGAAGTCTCAAGCCATGGATTAATACAAGCCAGAGTCGAGGCGGTGCCTTTCGATGTCGCTATTTTTACCAATTTGAGCCGAGATCATCTTGATTACCACGGCACAATGGAAGCTTATGGCGATGCAAAGAAAAGATTATTCAATTTTCCCTCTTTAGCGTCAGGTGTGATCAACTTTGATGATGAATTGGGTCGTCAGTGGTTAGCTGAAAGTGATTCAGGCAAGTTTATCGGTTACAGCATTGCTGGCGATAACGCAGAGGTTCGCCAACGCGTTGGGATTTACACCCAAGACAACCATTTTCATAACCAAGGTGTTAGAGCAAGAATTGTGTGGCCTCAAGGAAGCGCAGATATCGACTCACCTTTATTAGGTGCATTTAATCTGTCCAACTTGTTGGCCGCATTAGCGGGTCTATATCAACTTGGTTTTGATATGAATGAGTTGCTTAACGCCGTGCCAAAGCTGAATGCCGTTGCAGGTCGTATGGAGCAATTCACAACTGAAAATGGTGTCACTCTTGTGGTTGATTATGCTCATACACCAGACGCTATCGAACAAGCGCTTAAGGCATTAAGAGGTCATTGTGAAGGTGATCTTTGGTGTTTGTTTGGCTGCGGTGGTGATCGAGATAAAGGCAAACGCCCTTTGATGGCTAAAGCTGCTGAAACATACGCTGACCGGATTATGGTTACGAGTGACAATGCCAGAAGTGAATCTCCAGATGAGATCATTAATGACATCATGGTTGGTCTTATTGCACCTGATAATGCACTGACTCAAGTTGATCGAGAGCTTGCGATTAGACAGCTTGTGGCACTCGCTAAACCAGGTGATCTGATTTTGTTAGCAGGTAAAGGACATGAAACCTATCAAGAGGCAGGTGGCGTGCGACGTGATTATGATGAACGCGCATTGGCCCAAGATTTAGCCCGTAATTATTCTGAGGTAGATAGATGATCCGCTTAACCTTATCTCTGCTGAGTCAACGACTCAAAGCGCGTTTGATCGGCAGCGATAGAGAGATACGTAATGTGTGTAGCGATAGCCGCGCTATTCCAGAGAAAACACTGTTCGTCGCTTTAAAGGGTGAGAAGTTCGATGGCCATGACTTTGCACCATTAGCGCTAGAAAATGGTGCGCAAGCTCTGCTTGTGAGCCGCGAACTTGCTTTGGATATCCCACAGTTATTGGTGCATGACACTCAAAAAGCCATGGGTGAGATAGGAGCATATTTAAAAGAATTGGTTCAGCCTAAATCTGTTGCACTGACTGGGTCAAACGGCAAGACCAGTGTGAAGGAGATGGTTGCGAGTATTTTGTCACAGCAACATAAAGTGCTTTATACCGCTGGTAACTTTAATAATGAGATTGGTGTTCCCTTAACGTTACTCCGTTTAGAGGGGGATGAAGAGTTTGGGGTATTTGAGCTAGGTGCAAATCATGCTGGCGAAATTGATTATACCTCGTCTTTGGTAAAGCCTGATGTGGCGATGGTGAATAACGTCGCTTCAGCACACCTTGAAGGCTTTGGTTCATTGGACGGCGTCGCGAGAGCAAAATCTGAAATATTTAATCACCTTAATGCCGATGGTATTGCGGTGATCAATGCAGATGATCCATTTGCTAGCGTAATGCGAGAGGCCGCAAGCCAGTTTACTCAGTTAAGTTTTGGTATCGATACGCAAGCCGATGTAAAAGCAAGTGAACTTGAGTCAGATTTATTAGGCCGCTACACCTTCCAACTGGCTTATCTTGGTAGCGTTGTGACGGTGAGTTTACCTCTGTCTGGTCGACATCAAGTGAGTAATGCACTTGCTGCAACTGCTATCTGTATTGCCCTTGGTTTACCCCTTGAAGAGATACTGACAGGTCTTGCATTAATTAAGCCCGTTAAAGGTAGAATGCTGCCCCACGATCTGGGTCGTGTTCGAATTATTGATGATAGCTATAACGCCAATCCTGCTTCTGTTGGCGTAGCAATCGACTGGCTTAAAGAAATTGATGGATTTCGATGTTTAGTACTGGGCGATTTGGGAGAATTAGGTGACAATGCGTCCCTTTTGCATTCTGAGCTAGGCGAGTATGCAAAAAAGCAGGGTATTGATGCCTTGTTTTCTTTGGGTGAGCTAAGTGCCAATACTAGCCATGCCTTCGGTGGACAACATCAGCAAGAATTAGCGCCGCTAGTGCTTTGTTTAATTAATAAAATTAACCAGTTACAAGGTGATGTGACTGTGTTGGTTAAGGGATCTCGTAGCGCCGGAATGGAGCGTGTCGTGGAAGCCTTAAAAGTTGCCCATGGGCAAGGGGAGTTTGTTTAATGCTGGTCTATCTGGCGGAGTATTTAACCCAGTTTTATACCGGGTTTAACGTTTTTTCTTACGTTACTTTCAGAGCTATCTTAGGTCTGATGACGGCACTTGTGTTTAGTCTCTGGTGGGGTCCTAAGATGATTGCACGTTTGCAAATGCTGCAAATTGGGCAAGTTGTGCGTAATGACGGACCTGAATCGCATTTTAGTAAGCGTGGTACGCCTACTATGGGCGGCATTCTTATCTTAGCGGGCGTATTTATTAGTGTGCTGCTATGGGGCGATCTGGGTAGCAGATATGTCTGGGTGGTGCTGTTTGTACTCGCGAGCTTCGGGCTTATCGGGTTTATCGACGACTACCGTAAAGTGGTGAGGAAAGATACAAAAGGCTTGATTGCTAAGTGGAAATACATCCTTCAATCTCTAGCCGCACTGGTTATCTCTTTCTACTTATATGCATCGGCAGATTTGACTGGAGAGACACAACTTGTTGTGCCTTTCTTCAAAGATATTATGCCTCAGCTAGGTGGATTTTTTATCGTTCTAGCTTACTTCACCATTGTTGGTTCAAGTAATGCGGTGAACTTAACCGACGGTTTAGATGGTTTGGCTATTATGCCTACTGTCATGGTTGCGGCTGCATTTGCGTTAATCGCTTATCTATCGGGTCACGTACAGTTTGCAAATTATCTGCATATTCCTTATCTACCAGGTTCTGGAGAGTTAGTGATTGTCTGTATGGCAATCGTCGGTGCTGGACTTGGATTTTTATGGTTCAACACCTATCCAGCTCAAGTATTTATGGGGGATGTCGGTTCACTCTCTTTAGGTGCTGCCTTAGGCGTTATTGCTGTTCTGGTACGACAAGAGATCTTATTAGTGATCATGGGTGGTGTCTTCGTGATGGAGACGGTATCAGTGATTCTACAGGTTGGATCATACAAATTACGTGGGCAGCGAATATTCCGCATGGCGCCAATACATCATCATTATGAGTTGAAAGGTTGGCCTGAGCCTAGAGTGATTGTTCGTTTTTGGATTATCTCTTTGTTTTTAGTCCTGCTTGGCTTAGCCACGTTGAAACTAAGGTAATTACGTATGACAAACCAGATATCGCATTTTGCTAATGACCCAAGGCCTGCCAATTTTAGGATGGTTACCCATGGAGAATAAGCGATCTCATGTGGTTTTAGGACTGGGAGCTACAGGGCTCTCGGTGGTGCGTTATCTGTGTGAAGAAGGCATCACTCCTCTAGTGATGGATAGCCGTCATAAACCTCCTGGAGTGGATGAGCTTACTCGTTTTTATCCAGAGGTAGAGTTAATTACCGGTGGTTTCGATTGTCGTTATCTCGTGCAGGCAAGCCAAATTATTATTAGTCCAGGTATTGCTGTCGACACACCTGAAATTCGTGCTGCCATTGATATGGGGATAGAAGTCATTGGTGATGTTGAGCTATTTGCTAGAGAGATCAAGGATCGAGATCCCTGTGTTATTGGCATAACGGGGTCAAACGGTAAATCGACGGTGACTTGCTTAGTTGGTGAAATGGCCAAAGCGGCGGATTTGAATTATGCCGTTGGCGGCAACATCGGTGTTCCGGCTTTAGATTTGTTTATGGAATTAAGAGATCTCTACATCTTAGAGCTATCTAGTTTTCAGTTAGAGACGACACATAGTTTGAACTGCATTTCGGCAACGTGTCTGAATATCAGTGAAGATCACATGGATCGTTACACCGATCTTGAAGCTTATCGTCAGGCTAAGTTGTCATTGTATGGCCAAACTAAGCACGCGCTGTTTAATCGAGACGATGAGCAGACTAAGCCAAACGATCCGATGAACCAGAATAGCTTTGGTTTATCTATCCCATCTGATGATGAATGGGGAATTCGTGAAGGAAAAATAGTTCATGGTGCAACTGAAATCATGAATCTACAAGATGTCGCCTTAGCCGGCAGCCATAACCACTTGAACTTATTAGCTGCTATGGCATTGGCTTATCGCGCAGGTGTTGATAAAGAGTCAATGATTCAAGTTGCGATGACTTTTACAGGCTTAACACATCGATGTGAGTTGGTAGCAGTTCATCATGATGTGTCTTATATCAATGATTCTAAAGCCACTAATGTTGGGGCGACAGTTGCTGCTCTTGAAGGGTTTAGCGACCATTTAGGCGGCATTATTCTGATTGCAGGTGGAGATGGCAAAGGTGCTGATTTTCAGCCTCTTGAGCATACCCTCAAAGGGCTTTCTCACCTGATCACGTTAGGTAAAGATGGCGATAAAATCGCGGCATTGTACGAGGGCGCAATTCGTGTCGACTCTATGTCCGAAGCCGTTAAGAAGGCAAGTGAACTCGCCGAAGCGGGCGATATCGTTTTAATGTCTCCGGCGTGTGCAAGTTTAGATATGTACAAGAATTTTATGGCCAGAGGCGAAGATTTTAGAGCCGAGGTGAATGCATTGGACGATGAGTTGTCCGATGCGTAGCGAAGAGCGCCAACTCAATCTTTTTGGCACCAGTGTCACTTGGCGTTGGCCAAATCTTTTTAAGGAGAGTGAAGCGCCAGGAATGCAGCTGTATGACAGAACCTTACTAACAGCCGTGATCGGTTTGATTAGTTTTGGTTTTGTTATGGTGATGTCTGCGTCTATGCCTGAAGCGCAAAGTCTGAAAGGCAATCCTTATCACTTTGTGGTGAGGCATCTGGTTTATCTTGTTGGCTGCGTAATCATTTCGGCCATTGTATTGCGGATTGAGATGCAAAGCTGGCAAAAGTTTAGCCCATTGTTACTGCTCAGCGTGGGAATTTTGCTACTGGCGGTTTTGCTTGTAGGAACCTCGGTTAATGGAGCGACCCGTTGGTTGAGTGTTGGGCCTATCAGAATACAGGTTGCTGAGCTGGCAAAGCTGGCTTTTGCCATTTACATGGCTGGTTATTTGGTTAGACGTCATCAGGAGATAAGAGAAAACTCGAAAGGCTTTTATAAGCCCATTGCTGTTTTTGCCGTTTACGCCATTTTGATTTTGATGCAGCCAGATTTAGGTACGGTTGTGGTCTTGTTTGTTGGCACCGTCGGTTTGCTGTTTTTAGCCGGAGCTAGGTTACTCGACTTTTTTGCTCTGATATTGGCTGGTGCCATGGCGTTTGTAGCGCTAGTACTGCTAGAGCCTTATCGAATGCGTCGCGTCACTTCGTTTATGGATCCTTGGCAGGATCCATTTGGCAGCGGCTATCAGTTAACGCAATCCTTAATGGCCTATGGCCGTGGTGATTGGTTTGGTCAAGGGCTGGGCAATAGTATCCAGAAACTGGAGTATTTACCCGAAGCTCATACCGACTTTATTTTTGCTGTGATAGGCGAAGAGCTGGGTTTTGTAGGCATTATCCTGATCTTGAGTGTATTACTTTTTGTCGCGCTAAGGGCGATTAAGATGGGTAATTTATGCATTCAAATTGATAAGCCTTTTGAGGGGTACCTGGCTTACGCGATTGGCATATGGTTCTGCTTTCAGACCGTCGTAAATGTGGGTGCCAGCATTGGCATGTTACCCACCAAAGGGTTGACCTTGCCATTTATCAGCTATGGAGGCAGTAGCTTATGGGTCATGACCGCAGCAGCGATGATATTAATTAGAATCGATCATGAGCGTCGATTAAGTTCCATACAAGCAGTACAAGGGAAAACAAGTTAATGACGAGTGTCAGCGCTGAGAAACGCATTTTGATTATGGCTGGAGGAACCGGAGGACACGTGTTCCCTGCATTAGCTGTAGCCAAGTATCTAAGCAAAAGAGGCTGGAAGGTTCGCTGGTTAGGCACTGCTGAGCGTATGGAAGCTCGTTTGGTTCCTCAACATGGCTTTGATATTGATTTTATCGATATTAAAGGGGTTAGAGGCAACGGCATTCTACGCAAACTCGCAGCGCCATTTAAGGTGTTACGTTCGATAGTACAAGCACGTGAAGTGATTAAAGAATTTAAACCCGATGTCGTCCTCGGAATGGGAGGTTTTGCCAGTGGCCCTGGCGGTGTGGCCGCCAGACTATCGCGGCTTCCTCTGGTGTTGCATGAGCAAAATGCGATCCCAGGGATGACGAATAAAATATTGTCCCGCATCGCATCTCAAGTGTTGTGTGCGTTTGAGGGAACTTTTGACCAAGTTCAGGCTGAGGTAGTTGGTAACCCAATTAGGGAAGAGTTAATCGTTTTAGGCCAACAGCCTAAAGAGGCCGATGCGAGTGATGCACTCAAAGTTCTCGTGGTTGGTGGTAGTTTAGGCGCCAAAGTTTTTAATGATCTAATGCCTACTGTAGCAGCTGAGATGAGCAAAACTCACTTGTTCACTGTATGGCATCAAGTTGGCAAGGGAAATCAGCAATCCGTTAAGAGTGAGTATCAACGTTTAGGGTTGGAGGGTAGCGTCAGCGTTGCTGAGTTTATTGATGATATGGAATCTGCTTATCGTTGGGCTGACGTGGTTTTATGCCGCTCAGGTGCGTTAACTGTTTCAGAGCTAGCGGCGATTGGTTTGCCAAGTTTACTCGTTCCTTATCCACACGCTGTGGATGATCATCAGACGAAGAATGCACAAGTATTAGTGAAGGCGGGGGGAGCATTTTTATTGCCTCAACCCATTTTAGATATCGATAGGCTACTCGGAAAATTGCAGCTCTTAGCTTCAGATAAAGATGAATTGAATCAGATGGGTCTGCGAGCAAAAAGTGTGGGTGTTATCGACGCCACACAGAAAGTTGCTGAAGTCTGCATCCGATTAGCAGGAAAAGATTGAAATGAGTAACGACAAAGAAAAGTATTCAAAGTTAAGAAATATCATCCCTGAGATGAGACGCGTTAAGAACATCTATTTCGTTGGAATAGGTGGTGCAGGTATGGGCGGCATCGCCGAAGTGCTTGTCAACGAAGGTTACCGTTTATCCGGCTCAGATATTGCCGAAAATGCAGTAACAGAAAGATTGGCCTCTTTAGGTGCCAAGATCCATATCGGTCATGATGCTGAGCAAGTACATGGTGCTGATGTCGTGGTCGTATCCACTGCAATCCAAGCCGACAATCCTGAGTTATTAGAAGCTCAGGCACTAAGGATCCCGATTGTACAGCGTGCTGAGATGCTCGCAGAGCTGATGCGATATCGTCATGGTGTCGCCGTTGCTGGTACCCATGGTAAAACCACCACAACAAGTTTGATTGCCAGTGTGTATGGGCAAGCAGAACGCGATCCAACGTTTGTGATTGGCGGCCTGTTAAACAGCGCTGGAACGAATGCGAGATTGGGTCACAGTCGTTATTTGATCGCCGAGGCTGATGAAAGCGACGCTAGCTTCTTGCATCTGCAGCCTATGGTGAGTGTTGTAACCAATATTGAAGCCGATCATATGGACACTTATGAGGGGGATTTTGAAAAACTGAAATCGACCTTTATCGACTTCCTGCATAACCTGCCTTTTTATGGTGTCGCGGTGATGTGTATCGACGATCCGGTAGTGCGAGAGTTACTGCCAAGAGTAGGCCGTAAGATCGTCACTTATGGTTTTAGTGAAGACGCTGATGTTCAGGCGCTTAATTTCGTACAGGAAGGCTACCGTAGTCGCTTTACCTTAAGAAGAGCTGGGCTTGATGATGTTGAAGTCGTGGTGAATCTACCAGGTCAACATAATGTGCTTAATTCTCTGGCTGCGATAGCGGTTGCGAGTGAAGACGAAATTGAAGATGCTGCGATTATACAAGCACTTGCTGATTTCCAAGGGATAGGCCGCCGTTTCGAGCAATTAGGATGTTTTGATACTGATAATGGCGAAGTGGTTTTGGTTGACGATTATGGACATCACCCTAGTGAAGTTGCTGCAACAATCAGTGCGGCGAAATTGGGCTGGCCTGAGAAGCGTCTAGTCATGATATATCAGCCACATCGCTATAGCAGGACTCGTGATCTTTACGAAGATTTTGTCGAAGTTCTCTCTCAAGTCGATTGTTTGCTGTTGCTTGATGTCTATTCTGCTGGAGAAGCACCGATACCAGGGGCGGATAGTCGAGCTTTGTGTCGTTCAATTCGGCTACGTGGCCAGTTAGATCCTATTTTCGTCGGTGATCAAGAGCAGTTGCTTACTTTGCTGCCTGATGTATTGCAAGAGGGGGATCTTTTACTGACTCAGGGCGCCGGAAATATCGGCCTGCTCTCTAAGCTGTTAGCAAAAAACAGATTAGGTTTTGGAACGCTAAATAACGATTCAAATAAGGGATAAGTTTGAATAGCGTCTCATTGCAGGTATATCAGGTTTTGACGCTAGGAATAAGGTCTATATAATGGCCGGTTTTCTGTGGTTAATGAATGGAATAGCAGTGCTGCCAATAGATAATTTAAGAGTTGATGCCTGTGTCCTGGGCTGATGTTGGTCAAAGGTGGAAACTAAAGTTAACTCAGGTTGACTGGTACCTGTTTTTTGGACTGATGTTTCTGCTCTTTGTATTACTCGGTTTATCAATGGCTGCATTGAAGTTAAACCTAGTAGTGAATGACGCCGACGCTTTACCTATTGAATCGGTAGTGATTAAAGGCACGCGTGAAAAGACGACTGATGAAGAGATACAAGCTGCACTGCGTGATTTAATGCGACGAAGTTTTTTCTCTGCCGACGTGAATCAGGTGCAGGCAGCGTTAGAAGCATTGCCTTGGGTTTATCAGGCATCAGTGAGGCGAGAGTGGCCAGCCAAATTGAAGGTCTATCTCGTGGAGCAACAAGCGGTTGCACATTGGAATGGCGATGCTTGGTTGAATATTCATGGAGAGGTATTTGATGCTCCAGCTGAAGATAGCGTCGGTCCTCTGCCTTTTTTGGCTGGGCCAGAAGGTCAGTCGCAAATAGTGTTAACCACGTTTCGACAGCTAGGCGAATTGTTAGATATAAATGGCTTGAATTTAAATAGTTTAAGTTTGAGTCCACGGCATGCTTGGCACGCCTCGTTAGATAACGGGATCATGCTTGAGCTAGGCCGAGAAGATAAAATGGCAAGGGTACAGAGGTTTATTAACGTCTATCCCACATTGGTCAAGCAACCAAAACCAGTTGCCACAGTTGATTTGCGCTACGACACCGGATTAGCCGTAGGTTGGGAAAATGCACAAAAAGAGAGCCATTAAATAATGACCAAGAACCAAGATAGAAATCTGATCGTTGCATTGGACATTGGAACCTCTAAGGTTGCGGTGATCATAGGTGAAGTGCTGCCAGATGGTGAGATCAGTATCATAGGCTTAGGTAATCATCAATCCAGAGGTATGGATAAAGGTGGTGTGAACGATCTTGATTCGATTGTTCGCAGTGTACAGCGCGCACTGGATCAAGCCGAACTGATGGCTGATTGCCAAGTTTCATCTGTATATTTAGGGATCTCTGGTAAGCACATCAGCTGTCAAAATGAAAATGGCATGGTGTCAATTAATGATGAAGAGGTTACTCAGGACGATGTCGACAATGTGATACACACGGCTCGTTCGGTAAAAATACCGACAGAGCGACGTATTTTACATGTTCTGCCTCAGGAATATGCCATCGATGTGCAAGACGGCATAAAAAGCCCGATTGGCATGTCGGGGATGCGCATGGAAGCTAAGGTCCATATTGTGACTTGTGCAAACGATATGGCAAAAAACATTACAAAGAGTGTCGAGCGTTGTGGGCTTAAAGTTGATGACCTTGTGTTCTCAGCTATCGCATCGGCAGACTCTGTATTAACGAATGATGAGAAAGATTTAGGTGTGTGTTTAGTTGATATTGGTGGCGGAACAACAGATCTTGCCGTGTACACCAATGGGGCTTTACGCCACTGTGCTGTGGTGCCTGTCGCAGGTAACCAAGTGACCAATGATATTGCAAAAATCTTCCGTACACCGCTTTCCCATGCTGAGCAGATTAAAGTTCAGTATGCCAGCGCACTCAGTTCAATGGTGAGTCGTGAAGACAGTATAGAAGTGCCTTCCGTAGGCGGACGTCCGTCACGGACCATGTCTAGGCACACACTTGCAGAGGTCGTAGAACCTAGATACCAAGAGCTATTTGAATTGGTACTGCAGGAGTTAAGAGAATCAGGATTAGAAGATCAAGTCGCCGCTGGTATCGTCATTACTGGTGGCACATCTTCTATTGAGGGAGCGGTTGATATTGCTGAAGCAACCTTCGGTATGCCAGTCAGAGTTGCATCGCCGCTACCAGTGAAAGGGTTATTTGAATATGTGGACCAACCTATCTACTCCACTGGAGTCGGTTTGTTGCACTATGGGGCGAGAAGGGTGGTCGAACGTCAGTTTGAACGTCCAGAACGTCAAGGGGTTACCAGTCTTTGGAATCGGGTTCAAAGTTGGTTTAAAGGTGAGTTTTAATACTAATAATAAAAAGACGAACAGTTCGTTTGAATTAGGTATTAGGCATATAACGCAAGCAAAATGGAGAAAAAACCATGTTTGAGATCATGGATAGTCATACTGATGAAGCGGTGATTAAGGTCATCGGAGTTGGTGGCGGTGGTGGTAATGCCATCGAGCATATGGTCAAGCACAACATTGAAGGTGTTGAGTTTGTTGCAACAAATACTGATGCACAGGCATTAAGAAAGTCGTCAGCTGGATCAACGATTCAATTAGGACGCGACATCACCAAAGGTTTAGGTGCTGGAGCAAACCCTGAGATTGGGCGTTTAGCTGCTGAAGAAGATAAAGAAAATATCCGTAATGCGATTAAAGGATCTGACATGATCTTTATTGCTGCGGGTATGGGTGGTGGTACCGGTACTGGTGCTGCACCGGTTGTTGCCGAAGTGGCAAGAGAAGAGGGTATCTTAACGGTTGCTGTCGTGACTAAGCCGTTTCCTTTTGAAGGCAAGAAGCGTATGGCTTATGCCGATCAAGGGATTGAACAGCTTGCTAAGCATGTTGACTCGCTGATCACTATCCCTAATGAAAAGTTGCTTAAGGTCTTAGGCCGCGGCACTTCACTATTAGATGCCTTTGCTGCAGCAAACAACGTATTGCTTGGCGCGGTACAGGGTATTGCTGAACTGATCACTCGTCCTGGTTTGATCAACGTCGATTTCGCCGATGTTAAGACTGTTATGTCTGAGATGGGTAATGCGATGATGGGTACCGGCGTTGCTAGCGGTGAAGATCGTGCTGAAGAAGCTGCAGAAGCTGCTGTAGCAAGTCCATTGCTTGAAGATATTGATCTAGCTGGTGCGCGTGGCGTGCTTGTTAACATCACTGCTGGCATGGATATGAGTATCGAAGAGTTTGAAACTGTGGGTAACCATGTTAAAGCATACGCTTCAGATAACGCTACCGTAGTTGTTGGTGCCGTCATTGATCCTGAAATGAGCGACGAGCTAAGAGTGACAGTGGTTGCAACGGGTATTGGCGCTGAGAAGAAGGCTGATATCCAGCTTGTTTCTAAGCCTATGTCACGTCCAGAGCCTACCGTTGCGCCTGAAGCACGTGTAGAAGCGATGGATGAAGTGCTAAGTCAGCCTATGGCGACTGGAAATGTTGTGCCTGTTGCACAGCCGGCTCCAACTTTAGCACCAAAAAATGAAGCTGATTATTTAGATATTCCGGCATTTTTGCGTAAACAAGCTGATTAAATTAGCTTTGCAAAAATGAGTGACTGATCTGATGGCTTGGTGATACTAGGTAGTAGTCAAGCTTTGATGAATTTGCAAAGATATGTTAGCATATCCGACCAGCCACGCCTGTGCGCATGTTTATTGCTGCTCAGGATTTGAGCTTTTATTGTTGAGAGAAACGGGTAATACAATGATTTTTCAAAGAACTGTTACAGAAATGGTGAAAACAACCGGAGTCGGATTGCATTCCGGCAATAAGGTGACTTTGAGCATCAAACCCGCACCTGTTAATTCTGGGATCGTACTCGTGCGTACAGACTTGGAGCCTGCAGTGTCAATCCCTGCAAAAGCTGATCAAGTTCGTGAAACGACTATGTGTACGGCCTTAGTGAATGACGATGGTGTACGTATCTCAACAATTGAGCACCTGTTTGCTGCTTTAGCTGGTTTAGGCATAGATAACGCATTAATCGAAGTCGATGCGCCAGAAATCCCAATCATGGATGGCAGTGCCAGCCCATGGGTATTTTTGTTGCAATCAGTTGGGATCCAAGAGCAATCAGCGGCAAAGAAATATTTAAGAATCAAAGATACTGTACGTGTTGAAGATGGTGATAAATGGGCGGAACTAAGACCATTCAATGGTTTTAGAGTGGATTTTGCAATCGACTTTAACCACCCAGAAATAGCCCGTAGTCAACAACATATGGTAATGGATTTTTCAACTTCTGCATTCGTTCGCGACATTAGTAGAGCAAGAACATTTGGCTTTATGCGCGACATTGAATATTTAAGAGCTAACAACTTAGCCTTAGGTGGAAGCATGGAAAATGCAGTTGTGCTTGACGAATATAAAGTCCTTAACCCCGATGGCTTGCGTTATGAGGATGAGTTCGTTAAGCACAAAATTTTAGATGCATTTGGTGATCTATATGTTGCTGGCCATGCCATTGTAGGCGAGTTTTGTGCCTTTAAAACTGGCCATGCATTGAATAATCAACTTGTGCGAGCGTTACTAGCCCAACAAGATGCATGGGAGCTAGTTAGCTTTGAAAAAGATGAAGCACCCGTTAGCTTCTCGGTTCCTGCTGGTGCAGTATTCGCTTAATTTAACGGATGTTTAGGATAGCTAAGCATTTGATTGGTTATCTATTTCTACCAATGCGATACAGTTTAATAAACTCAACGTATTGAAACAGTAGAGTGACTCTTAAGATTGCCTCGGACGGCTGGCTAATGCAGCCAGCCGTTTTAGTTTAACCGCAAGAGAACCTTCTGCATGTTCGGCTAAAGCCTCGATATGTGAGGCTGCGGTTTGAGTTATCTGGTTGTGGTTTTCCTTTGGTTTTGTTGCGTACAATAACAGACTCGGGTTGACTTTAACTTCGATAGCGGAGAGCATGGGTAACGTTTCAGCTTGCAGCTGCTGTAAAACTTTGGTCTTTTGGAAGTTTATTCTAGCGGCCCATGCTGCAGTTGTTGTTTCAATAACTAAAACACCCTGTCGGAAATTAGCAACTTTAAGTTGTTCTGACACGGGACCTGTTAGCACTTGTTTGACGTAATGATCTAAGTGCATTAGCAGTTCAGCTTTCTCAGCTATGTTGGGCAGTTGTCCACGCTGATGAAGCAACTGGCTCAGGTCTTGCGGGGGCTTTTTCATATGATAATAAAATGGCTTAGTTAGGCTATGAGTGTAACAGTTTTTATTCAAGGTCGAAATGGCGCCACACGATGGCAGCCCGGCAAACGTTGGCTTTTATTACCAGTACTGTTGATTGCAGCAGGCACAGGATTTTATCAGCACAACGCCAAACAAGTTCAGCAACAGCAAGCTAATGCAGACAATGAACGTGTAGCCCGTGAGGATCAGAAGCAAGAGCTAATAGAGCTCAAAGGTGCTACTGAGTCGCAATTGGCCATGTTAGTCACGCATGTCGCGCGTATGCAGGCCAAAGTGACTCGTCTTGAGGCTTTAGGTCAACAAGTTGCTAAGAATAATCAATTAGAAGATCAATTCGATTTCTCTTCAACAGTCGGTGTTGGTGGCCAGAGTGAATTAGGCGCAAACATCGAACTCGAACAACTTATTGCAGATATGGATAAGTTAGTATCAAGAATAGATAATAATAATGTTCAGCTTTCAATACTTGAAACTGTTTCATCTAATCTCCATATAGATGAAGAACGTTATATATCTGGGCGCCCCATCGAGAAAGGATGGTTATCATCGCCCTACGGTTTACGAAATGACCCTTTTAATGGACGTAGAACAATGCATAAAGGCATTGATTTTGCTGCTAAAGAGGGAACCAATGTGGTCGCTACTGCAGGCGGTGTGATCACTTGGGCAGGCAAAATGTTTGGATATGGTGAGTTAGTTGAAATAGATCATGGCAATGGTCTGCGAACTCGTTATGGACACAATAAGTCTTTGTTAGTAACTGTAGGTGATGTCATCGCCAAAGGTGATAATATTGCAAAAATGGGTAGTACCGGCCGTTCGACCGGACCCCATGTGCATTATGAAGTGTTGCGGGGTGGACAACAGATTGACCCGCAAAAATATGTCTACCGTAAGGCAGGTTAATATAATAAAGGCTTTCAGACTCGACAGGGACTAAGCCAACAACTTAAAAGTGGTTCAGATGTTTGGTAAATTACTGACAAAATTATTTGGTAGTCGTAACGATCGTACACTTAAATCTCTAGGCAAAAATGTCGCTAAGATTAATCTTCTTGAAGATGACTATGAAAAGCTAACTGACGCAGAGTTAAAGGATAAGACATCTGATTTTCGCGATCGCTTAGAAAAAGGTGAGACGCTGGACGATGTGATGCCTGAAGCTTTTGCCGTTGTGCGTGAAGCATCTAAGCGTGTATTTGATATGCGTCACTTCGACGTGCAAATGCTCGGTGGTATGATACTCGACAGTAACCGTATTGCTGAAATGCGTACCGGTGAAGGTAAAACGTTAACGGCAACCCTACCGGCTTACTTAAACGGTTTGTCAGGTAAAGGCGTTCACGTCATTACTGTTAACGATTACTTAGCGCGTCGTGATGCCGAAAATAACCGCCCACTGTTTGAGTTCTTAGGACTCTCTGTTGGTATTAACGTTGCAGGCCTTGGTCAGCAAGAGAAAAAAGACGCGTATAATTCCGATATTACATACGGAACCAACAACGAGTTTGGTTTCGATTACCTGCGTGACAATATGGCTTTCTCGCCAGCAGAGCGTGTTCAACGTCCACTGCACTATGCACTTATCGATGAAGTTGACTCGATCTTAATCGACGAAGCTAGAACACCTTTGATTATTTCTGGTGCTGCAGAAGATAGCTCTGAACTTTATACCAAGATTAATACCCTTATTCCTCATCTTATTCGTCAAGAGAAAGAGGATACGGAAGAGGTGATCGGCGAGGGAGATTACTCCATCGACGAAAAAGCCAAACAAGTTCACATGACTGAACGTGGTCAGGAGAAGGTTGAAGTTCTTTTGACTGAGCGCGGCATGTTGGCTGAAGGTGATTCCTTATACTCTGCCGCTAACATTTCATTACTGCACCATGTCAATGCAGCACTTCGTGCTCATACATTGTTTGAAAAAGATGTCGACTATATAGTGCAAGACAATGAAGTGATTATTGTTGATGAGCACACTGGTCGTACTATGCCTGGTCGTCGTTGGTCTGAAGGTCTTCATCAAGCTGTAGAAGCTAAAGAAGGGGTTCATATCCAAAATGAAAACCAAACCTTAGCCTCAATCACTTTCCAGAACTTCTTCCGTCAGTACGAAAAGTTAGCGGGTATGACAGGTACTGCAGATACTGAAGCATTCGAATTCCAACATATCTACGGCTTAGATACTGTTGTTGTTCCAACAAACAGACCTATGGTGCGTAAAGACCATGCCGATCTTGTCTTCCTAACCCCAGATGAAAAATACGCTGCGATTATCGAAGATATTCAAGGTTGTCGTGAACGTGGCCAACCAGTGCTTGTGGGTACGGTTTCAATCGAACAATCGGAACTACTTGCTCGTTTAATGCAGAAAGAGAAAATCCCGCACGAAGTATTGAACGCTAAGTTCCATGAACGTGAAGCGGATATTGTTGCCCAAGCAGGTCGAATTGGTGCGGTTACCATTGCAACTAACATGGCTGGTCGTGGTACCGATATCGTGCTTGGTGGTAATTGGAACATGGAGATCGACGCACTTGATAATCCAACTGCTGAACAGAAATTAAAGATCAGAACAGATTGGCAAGTAAGACATGATGAAGTTGTGGCTGCTGGCGGTTTGCATATTTTAGGTACAGAGCGTCATGAGTCTCGTCGTATCGATAACCAGCTTCGTGGTCGTTCTGGTCGTCAAGGTGATGCAGGTTCGTCACGTTTCTATCTTTCTATGGAAGATAGCTTAATGCGTATCTTTGCTTCCGAACGTGTTTCTTCAATGATGAAGAAGCTAGGCATGGAACAAGGCGAAGCGATAGAGCATCCATGGGTATCACGTGCTATCGAAAATGCACAACGTAAAGTAGAAGCGCGTAACTTCGATATTCGTAAGCAACTTCTCGAATTTGATGACGTAGCTAACGATCAACGCCAAGTGGTTTATGCACAGCGTAACGAGTTGATGGATGCTGAAAGCATTCAAGACACCATCGTTAACATACAAGCCGATGTTGTTAATGGCGTGATTGATCAATATATTCCTCAGCAATCAGTTGAAGAGCTTTGGGATATTCCAGGTCTAGAAACACGTCTAATGCAAGAGTATGGGATGAAAATGCCTGTACAGGAGTGGTTAGACTCAGAGGCAGACCTGCACGAAGAAACGTTGCGTGAGCGCATTGTTGATACTTGGGTTAAATCTTACCAAGCTAAAGAAGAGATGGTAGGTGAGCCTGTATTACGTCAGTTTGAAAAAGCGGTAATGCTACAAACCTTAGATGGTCTATGGAAAGAGCATTTATCTGCCATGGATCACCTTCGTCAAGGTATCCATCTTCGAGGCTATGCACAAAAGAATCCTAAGCAAGAGTACAAGCGTGAATCATTTGAGTTATTCCAACAGATGTTGGAATCATTAAAGCACGACGTTATCAGTGTTCTTTCTAAAGTGCAGGTTCAGGCCCAATCTGATGTTGAAGAGATGGAAGAGCGTCGTCGTCAAGAAGATGCAAAAATCCAACGTGACTATCAGCATGCAGCAGCCGAAGCACTCGTCGGTGCAGAGGAAGCTGAAAGCTTAGCTGCACACACGCCAAAAGTGCGAGAAGGTGAAAAGGTTGGACGTAATGATGCATGCCCTTGTGGTTCAGGCCGTAAGTATAAGCAGTGTCACGGTAAGCTTACTTAAATAAGTAAATCTTCACTGAAGTAATGAAAGCCACCTGACATAGGTGGCTTTTTTGATCTTAGGCTATTGCTAATAGGGCTATTGATATTTTAGTTACCTGTGGCAGTAAGCTTGAATTTTGGCAATCTGAAGGTTAATTGTGGATAAGTTTGGGGGTAAATAGTGCGTAGCTTGTGGCTATATATAAAGATCGTAAAAAGATCGTTTTTTATGAATAAATGGCTTGTGCTTAAGCTTAAACTGCCTATAATGCGCAACCACTGACACGGCACAGCAGGCTTCTAGTCTAATGTAATGTTTCAGTATGATGGAAAATCTCAGGATTGTTCATCAGGTTGAAAAGCAATTTAATTGGTTCGCAGATGTGTCTTACATACGAGAGTGTATAAGAAATCATCGCTTGAAAAACTTCTTAAAATAAGCGCTTGACGCCAACCACGGAGAGTGTAGAATACGCCTCCTCAAGCCAACGACCTAGCGTCAATGGCCGCACTACTAAGTGCAACGCTCTTTAACAATTTATCAAGTAATCTGTGTGGGCACTCACAGGTGTTGAGTTATTCGAAATTGCTTCTAACGAAGCAATCAAAAATTATCTCAATGAACCACTGAGTGACCATAGAAATATGTAAACTTCATAAACTTTCGAGTTTGTGAAAAACAGTATAATTCGTTGAGCCGTTTTACTTCTAACGGAGTAGAACAAAAAAACTTTAATTGAAGAGTTTGATCATGGCTCAGATTGAACGCTGGCGGCAGGCCTAACA
>OJDH01000172.1_pt1 | contig 48354 bp, 43 predicted proteins | sample 1592761 | NCBI WGS metagenome assembly OJDH01 (sample SAMN05416855, study PRJEB24817) | seawater metagenome | isolation source: Sea water | place: Canada:Atlantic | collected 2013-11
TCAGCCTCGGTCTCGTGGGCTCGGAGATGTGTATAAGAGACAGCCTCAGAAGCGCTAAACTCTCGCTGAGCGATCACATCTTTATACTGATTGGTATGATATCTAAATCGAGTAGAAGTAATATACTTGTGACTTCATTCTTATAATTATCCCGCGGATCACATCTAAAAAGTTGAGTAATGCTGTGGGTTTCTCGCCCGATATCCACGCTAAACCGACGGCACCCACTGGCAGATCGTACTCCCCCTCTTCCAGTTTAAGGCGCACAAAGTGATGCTTGTTATTGAGGTTCTGACCGGTTGTTTGCCGCACATTATCATCTCTGGCTAATAAACTCCCTTGTGCTTCACCCGTGGCTTCAACAATCCCCTCAACCTGAGCACGGAAAACCTTACCCGGATAAACAGCCGAGGCAAACTCTGCACTCTGACCCACTTTGACGTTACGTATCGCCTGGTGATTAACTCTCATCAGGACATATTTCTCATCGGTGTACATTTGAATACGCGGTGCCAGACCAACATACTGCCCTTCTCGCATAATAAAATTAGTCAGGTAACCGTCTGCTGGAGCGTACACCTTAGTGCTATCTAACTCCCATTGCGCCTTTGCTAGGTTTTCAATTTGTCCCTCGAGATCGGATTGCTTACCTGCAACTGCAAGATGGGATTTCTCTATCTCCAAAGCCGCTTTGTGCTCTGCAAACTCCGCCTTTTCAACACTGGCAAGATAGCTATTAACCTGAGCTTGCCCCAAGGCGACTAAGGTTTGTTGCTCATCTAATTGGCTCTTGGTAATCGTGTCTGGCACCACTCGATTTTGTTCGATGTATCGAGCAAGTGTTTTCTCTTTCCAGCTTAAGTCTTTCTGCGCTGCAATGACTTGGCTATGACTGATTTTAGTATCAGCCAACACACTCTGATGTTGCTTCAATGCGAGTTTCACATCTTCATCGGCAAGCTTTAATGCAACTTTTGCCGATTTTAGTGCCACTTCAGCCTTGTTTAGCGCTATTTGGTACGGCTCATCATCCAATTCATATACGAGTTGTCCCTCTTCAATTCGCTGGTTTGGCACAACATAGATATGCTTCACAGAGCCCTTAATTTGGGTCGATGCCGGACGCAACTGAATGTGAGGTGACTGAACCAATGAGCCACCAGAGAGATCCATTGGGGTAAAGTTAAGTAAGCCCACCCACACAAATAGCAGCCAACCGCCACCACCAATATAGGCGAAAGCCTTAGAAAATTGATTCCATGGCATGCCGACTAAACGCAATAGGTAGATAAAGAGAGCCCAAACGGCTAAACCTTCAAGCATTATTGGATACCTCTTTCGCTGATTGTTGTTCATTGATGGCTTGTTGATCTATCGGCTCAGATTTTTCATGCCAGATATCTCTTAGCTTTCTTAAGGCTTTCTCGCCATCCACAAAAGCAACAAATACCGCCAGAACCCAAACCCAATGCCAGACAAATCCAATCCATGTGAGTGCGGTGATCAACCCTATCTGATGGTGATCCTCTTTATGTGCTTTATTGATAGGAAGCTCGTGGATTTTCCAGAAGCCCACACCAACAGCAGTAACCGTAGCGACCATAACAACAAGAGCGACAATATGGAGCGCTGTATCAGCACCAGTATCGACAAACGGCATTCCAAATAAACTCATGTAAAAGGCCTCTAAACAATATCAATGAGCACAGTCTGGCTTTTATCCATAAGCAAACAAGATATATGGGCTAATTGTATCAATTTGGAGTTATTAATGATTAAATTGGCCTTCATCAGTCAGGTCATTACCCATGAAATTTAACGCTTCATTTATTCGCGTCTGTTACTTAAAGCCTGTATTTGATGGCATGAAGCAGATATTTGGCATAAGTCACCAAGATCTTAATATTCCAGATGCACTGATGAAAGAGCCGATGGCACTCATCCCCTTTACGCAAGTCGGCCAATGGTTAACTCAACTTGCAGAACTCAGCCAAGATCCTTGTTACATGGTCAAACTCTACGAGCATCTTCATTTCGATCGATTAGGGATAAGTGGTATCGATCCACTGGGCACTCCTGACATCGTCATGAGCATACGCAGGATCAATTACGGCATTAACAGTCTGCATTCGGGGGCGAGTTATTATGTGAGCCAATCGGGCAAGATAATGAAATGGTGTTATAAGACCGCTTATCTGTCCAAACACCAAAAAAGTCATGACTCCCTCAGAGTCGCGATTATGTTGCTCAATGCCCAACGCCATTTTCTTGGAAAGGAGTATCAACCTATTCGGATCCAAATAAGCGGTTCCAGTATAGGGCATCAGCAGGTTTCAGAGCTATTTGGCTGTACTGTCATTTGGAACGCACCGCACACCGAGATCTGGTTCAATATAGAGGAAACAGCTCAGTCAATAAGTCTAGAACAGACCTGCAATGCTCCAGTCACCATGCCAAGATCTCTGTTTGAAAAATACCTCAATATGCCTCAACCCCATGATGACCCAAAAGTGCTGTTTGAGATGATTAACTATTCTCGTTTCTATGGCCTGCCAACTCTCAAAACCGTAGCCCAACTTTTTGATATATCAGAGCAGCAACTACAGCGCCGCTTGCAGGGGCTAGGATTCAGTTTTTCTAGTCTGTGTAACTATATTTTGAGTAACCAAGCAGTCAAATACATGTTGGATGGTAAAAAGGTAGAAGAGATAGCCAGTTTATTAGGGTATGCCAACCAGCAAAGTTTTAGCCGAGCTTTTAAGAGACTAAGAAAATGCACTCCACAGCAGTATTTGGATAAGCTGAACCTGGAGTAACTTGGACACAAAAAAGCCCTCATGAGAGGGCTTGTAGTTTAAATGCAGCTTTATTAACCATAAACAGGTAATAAATCAGCCATCGCTAAGAGATGACAAGCGCCAGTGATCAGGCCAAATAGCATCACAATGACAATAACCACATTACCACCTGGTACTTTAAAGCTCGTCGCATCAGGAAATTTCTTTCTGATCTTGTACGCCATCAACGCAGGTACAATTGCAGTCCAGATTGTCGCTGCAAGGGCTGCAAAGCCAATCGCGACTAAAAAGCCGTTAGGAAATAGCAGTCCGAGTACAGTAGGAGGTAAAAAGGTCACTGCAGCTGTTTTAAAGCGTCCAGTTCTCGACTCGTCAAAACCAAAAAGATCAGCAAGAAAGTCAAATAAGCCTAAGGTCACACCAAGAAACGAAGAGGCAACGGCCAAATTCGCAAAAATGGTCAACATAGTTGTTAGCCAGCTACTGCTCATGACATCTGATAGCGCAGAAACTAACACGCCCATATTACCGCCTTGAGCAATAATATCGACAAACTCAATGCGAGAAATATTCCCCATTGTTGCCACTAACCAGCAAACATAGATCACAAACGCGATAAGGGTACCGATAACGATCGCTTTGATAATGGTACAGGGATCTTTACCGTAATATTTTACTAAGCTTGGCACGTTACCGTGATAACCAAAGCTGACTAAACCAAACGGAATAGCCGCTAGCATGTAAGGCAAAAACTTATCTTCCCCGCTCGGCATAAACAGTTTTGCGGTATCAACATCGATGAGCAGATCGCCTATCGCAAGGAAGAAGGTAATGATCATGCCACCCAGCATCACAGTTGTGATCCTATCGACAGCTTTAGTGCTAATAAAGACAATAAACGCCAAGCCTAGAGCAAACACTAAACCAGCAATACTTTGCGGCAGCTCTATTCCTGAAGCTTGTAGACTCTGGTTAACGACTGACCCACCACCACTGATGTAAGCATAGGCAAGAATATAGAGGACAAAAGCGATAGATAAGCCATTCACGATTCGCCAAAAGTTACCTAAGGTTTCACGTGTGAGCGTGTCGAAACTTGCACCAGGTTCGAAATGAAGATTAGTCTCAAGCAGTAATAAACCTGAAACTAACATGCAAAACCAAACACCCAACATCATGAGGATTGAGTAGCTAAACCACATACCAGCACCGACTACAGGCAAAGAAAACATCCCTGCACCGACAGCAGTACCCGCAATAATCATCGCGCCGCCAAGCAACGACTTACCAGCAACCTTATCTTTGGCTGCATTCATATGATTGGCCATATAACCCTATTTCTCCAAGTGTGAACGATGGCCAATGATTGCCAATATAACGAAATGCCTTTTTAACTCATGGGGCTGATTTACAGCCCCAAATTTCAAGCTATTGCTCATCAAGCAGATCTCTCCGCAGCGACACTGTCAACAATGGTTTGTCTAACAGATGCTCTTAATAAGCCATTAGCGTGAGCTCTAATTCTCTGTACGTCAGCCTTATTGCCGTTATCTTTTAAGTACCCAAGATCTTTTAACTTCACGCTCAACGTTCTGTACAAGTTCTTGTCATAGAATTCAGGGGCTGTAATGTCATGTAAAGCACCTAGACGCTTAGCTAATCGGTGACTCTGGGCTTCAAGATCTGAACGCTCCATCTCAGGAGAATCAGCTAGCAAGTTAAAGATGATAGCGTAACGCTGTAAAGTCTCACTCACCGTGCCTGCCAATAGCAATAGTTGGTTGATCTGAGTGTCAACAACAGTGAAACCAGCATCTTCAGTGACCAGCTCTTGCTCAATAAACAGATCGAGTATCCGCTCAACTAATTCAGCAGTATCCTCAACACCCATAAACAGTTCGGCCTGAAGCAGAGGATAGAAATCTGCGGTGATCGCTATTATCTCAGCTCTTGTGATCCGCTCATGTTGAGTCAAACAACTAGCAACAAGTGAAGGGATGATCATCAAGTGAATAATGTTGTTACGGTAATAGGTCATCGCAATTGAGATACTCTCATCAATTGAGACAATATCACCTAACGGATCGCTGTCTAACTGGAACTTTTTAAGTTCTAGACCCTGTGTAACCAACTGCTTACCATCACCTTCAACCACTGAGGTGTATGAAGTGTAAGGTAGGTCTTTCAGCAATTTAAGATACAGATCCAGTTGCTTCTCAAGTTGACTTCTTTCCAGTGCATTCTGCTCTGAAGCTAACAAAACTAAGCTAGTCAGCGTCACTGAACTCACAGCGGCAGCATCGTTAATGTTAGTCATTACCTGATTTGCAAGCGTGTTCACCACAGGCGTTAACCATGTTGGTTTCTGCTCAGGATCATTTGCGATCTCTGCACGCCAATCGGGAACCTGCTCATTGAGGAAGTTATGTAAGGTGATTGGCTTACCGAAATTGACATAACCTTGGCCAAAGTTGCTCAACTTACGCAAAGCACCAAAAACCTGCCAAACAGACTCTTTCTTTTTCTTCTTACCACTCAATTCTTTATGATAAGTGGCCACTTCCATCACGTGATCATAACCAAGATAAACAGGCACAAGTGTCACTGGACGTTCCATACCGCGCAGAACACTATTAAGTGTCATTGCGATCATTCCTGTTTTAGGTGCGAGTAAGCGTCCAGTTCTAGAACGTCCACCTTCGGTGAAGTACTCGACCGAATAGCCTTTGGTAAATAGTTGATCTAAATATTCGCGGAAAACGGCGGTGTACAGCTTGTTCCCTCTAAAGCTTCGACGAATGAAGAAAGCACCACCTCGACGGAACATTGGGCCAGCTGGCCAGAAATTCAAATTGATACCAGCAGCAATGTGCGGCGGCACCATACCTTGATAATAGAGAATATAAGACAGTAACAGGTAATCCATGTGGCTTCGGTGACAAGGAACATAGATGATTTCATGACCATCATGATGCAATTGCCTGATCTGCTCAGCACCTTTGATATTGATCCCTTTATAGAGCTTATTCCATAACCACGTCAGGAATCGCTCAGCAATACGCACCAAACTATCTGAATAATCAGCTGCAATCTCATCTAAGTACTCCATCGCTTTGGCTCTGGCTTCAACTTCGGAGATCTTCTTATTGGTTGCCTCTTCTTGGATCGCCTTTTTTAAGGTTTCGGAGTTAATCAATGCATGGAAAAGGGCTTGTCTCTTTGGTAACACAGGACCCGTCATCACTTTACGCTGACGGCTAAAATGCACACGTGCGACACGAGCAAGTTTCTGAGCGATACGCTTATCGGTACCATGCTCATCCGCCATGTAGCGGATCGAAACAGCATTAGAAAACTGCACAAAATTATGTCGACCTAAGAACAAGATCATCAGACATTTACGCAACCAGGTTGGATTTTCACGTTCAAGCACAGCGGCTTTCATAGTGTCATCTTCTTTACCAGGAGTTCTCCCCCAATAAAGACTGACTGGTACAAGTTGAATATCCAGCTCTGCGCTATTTTTATGCGCCTTTAATAAGCCCATAAAACTGCTCAGAAAGAACTCATTACTCTCTCTTTTCCCCATCAGAGGCTTAGCCCCTTCAAGACAAACGACTCTAGGAGTAGATTCCCCTTCAACGACAAGCGGATCATAAGGGCTAGGTAAACCTAACTCACCAGTGATTTCACTGAGCGCAGCGATATCGCTTAGAGATTCAGTTTTCATGACGTAAACGAGTGGCTTTTCAGGATCTAAATTAAGATCTTTGAAAGGCTCATGAGGCACGACAATAGTGTGCACCAACTTTTTCTGAAGCCAGCGTAGTGATTTAAACCAAAGAGAGTCTTGTTTCGACATTATTCTTATGCTGTGAGTTTTATTTAATAACTGCATAGAGTACCAGAAATTGAATAATTCCACCAAATTAGCTCACCAAAATGATAAGCACCACCACTCATTATCAACAATTAACCCCACTCTTTATGAATAAAAGCCTACTATATAAATTAATGACACCTCCTCTCTAACTCAATATCCATCGATGTCTTGGTCAAAATAATTATGCATTACACAAGTCGTCGATATAACAAATAGCTTCGTAAACTTGGTTAATACTTGCACTGCATTAAATACTGTATATACTGACAGTTACTGTATAGAAAGACAGGATTAACCATGAGACCATTAACACCACGACAAGCTGAAATTCTTGAACTAATTAAGTGCAATATTGCAGAGACAGGTATGCCACCTACCCGTGCTGAGATTGCCAAACGTTTAGGTTTTAAAAGTGCCAACGCTGCAGAGGAACACCTCAAAGCCTTAGCTAAAAAAGGCTGTATTGAGATTATACCCGGCACCTCTCGTGGTATCAGGCTAACTCAGGTGATTGAGCCTGAAGAGCCCGGTCTACCTCTAATTGGGCAAGTTGCTGCAGGCGAACCAATCTTGGCCCAAGAGCATGTAGAGCAACATTATCAAGTTGATCCAAACATGTTTCACCCCAGTGCTGACTTTCTACTTAGGGTACGCGGTGACAGCATGAAAAATATCGGTATCCTCGAAGGTGATCTTCTCGCCGTTCACAAATCTGACCAAGCCAGAAATGGCCAGGTTGTTGTGGCCAGGGTTGAAGATGATGTCACTGTTAAGCGTTTCGAGAAAAAAGGCAACACAGTCTATCTTCACGCTGAAAATGAAGATTACAGACCGATAATCGTTGACCTCACTAACCAAAGCCTAAGTATTGAAGGATTGGCTGTCGGTGTAATTCGCAATGGAGATTGGCAATGAATACATTAATAGGCAACGGCCCTAGACACCCAGGATTATGGTTAGATCTCAACACTCATCACTCGAGCCAACTGCAATCAAGCACTATCTCAACCGTCACAACACATACCCATGGACGCGATGAACTACGTCAAGTAAGTGCTCAACTTGCCACATTAAGCCATCAGGGACAGTGGATCGTATTAATCAGCCCACCTAATATTGGTTACAAGCAGGTGTTAGCTGAAGCAGGGGTTAGAATGAACCGAGTTTTACTGGTCCATGCTAAAGATGAAGTCGAAACACTATGGGCAATGGAAAAAGCACTGACCAGTGGCACTTCAAGCGCGGTACTGTGCTGGACTCAATCTTTAGATGCACGTGATAACCGCCGTCTTCAAATTGTTGCTAAGAGTGCCAGAGCTCTGGGCATAGTGATAGAAGATACCGCTGCAGCTTTGCCAATAGAAGCTCGTAGCCGCTTACTAGATTCCGCTATAAAACCAAGTTTGTTTAGCGCTGTTCACTAATATGCCTGTTAAATAATAAGCTAATAAACTGACTTCAAGCCCCTTAATGGGGCTTTTTTGTATCTAATTATTTTTAAAATAAAGAAAAAGTGATCTTGATCAATATTTCAACACCAAGTAGGTTAGAGGCATAACAACGATAATTTGTTATATCCAAACGATTTAGTCGTCTGCAAAGTAAATCAATTAACAGTGATATAACTGCATTGTTTTGCCTAGCTGAAATCGAAGCTGATATAGCTAGTAGTTGGTACAAATGTGGTTATCTCTGGCAGCAAACAAACAAGACTGCTTACTTTTTACAATAAAAAAGTAAAACCGCTAATGTACTTTGAAGTCATCGTTGCTTGTTGGGAACTTGAAGAGTTTGCATAGAGCAGAGACTTACTGTGTGACTCTTCTTTGTCTTGTATTTTGACAGAGGAGAAGTCTAGTGAAGAAAGTGTTGTATTGTTTTATGGCGTTGCTGTTTACGCCATCCATGTTGGCATCAGAAATGCCCTTGAATATGACTCAAGGAGTCACCGATATCAGTGGTCAGGTTTATAACCTCCACATGATTATTCTGTATATTTGCTGCGCCATCGGGCTCCTGGTTTTTGGTGTCATGATCTATTCCATGATCAACCACAGAAAATCCAAGGGAGCGGTTGCCTCCAACTTTCATGAAAGTACGAAAGTTGAAATAGCGTGGACAATTATACCTTTCATCATCCTCATTTTAATGGCTATTCCTGCTACTAAAACTTTGATTGCCATGGAAGACTCCTCAGATGCCGACATAACCATTAAGGTCACCGGCTCTCAATGGAAATGGCATTACAGCTATTTCGATCAAGATATTGAATTTTACAGTTTACTCTCGACTCCAAGAGCACAAATTGAAGGAACCGAAGCCAAAGGGGTTAATTACCTTCTTGAAGTCGACAAACCTTTAGTGCTGCCCATCAATAAGAAAGTACGTTTCCTAATGACTTCCGATGATGTTATCCACTCTTGGTGGGTGCCCGCTTTTGCCGTCAAAAAAGATGCAAACCCTGGTTTTATCAATGAGGCTTGGACTCGTATTGATAAGCCCGGTGTCTATCGCGGCCAATGTGCTGAACTGTGTGGTAAAGATCATGGATTCATGCCCATTGTAGTTGAAGCGCTTACTGAAGCTGATTTTGAAATTTGGTTAGCCTCACAGAAAAATGCAGCGAGCAATGCCGCAGCCGAAGCACAAGCCGCACTTTCTCAAACCTTAAGCATGGAAGATCTCATGACTCAAGGAGAGCAAGTGTATATGGCTAGCTGTGCTGCATGTCACCAACCCAATGGTGCAGGCCTACCTGGTGTATTCCCTTCTCTTATTGGCAGTCCCATTATTAAAGGCGCGGTCTCAGGTCATCTCGATATCGTATTAAATGGTAAGCCTGGTACAGCTATGCAAGCATTTGCTAAACAGCTAACAGCAACACAAATTGCTGCTGTCGTCACGTATGAACGTAATGCTTGGGGCAATGATTCAGGTGATACAGTTCAAGCATCAGATGTCAGCTTAGGCACTGCTAGTCCTGCAGCATCAAGCGAATCAAATACCGACATTCCAGTGAATTTACCTGTGGCAGAACAAGCCAACACAGGCGTCATTGATACTGTCATTGATGATGTTAAAGAAGCTGTAGAGGAAGTCGATCTGTCTGATTTAACCATGAGTGAACTTATGGCATTGGGTGAAAAAGTCTATATGACCAATTGCGTTGCTTGTCATCAAGCAACAGGTACAGGTTTACCAGGTGCTTTCCCCTCATTAGTTAACAGCCCCATCATTACAGGGCCTGTAACCGATCACCTTGAAATGGTTATGAATGGTAAGCCCGGCACTGCAATGCAGGCATTCGGAAAACAATTGACGGCGCAAGAGATTGCAGCCGTGATCACTTACGAACGAAACGCATGGGATAACAATTCAGGCGATACGGTTCAGGCGGCTGATATTGTTCAGCACGGCCAATAGGGGGGAGACGCAATGACTAGTTTAACGCACGAAGAACATGACAAAGTTGAGCCAGAACTCAATGAAGCGGATCACCATGATGAGCATCATGAACCACTACCGACCGGTATCAAACGCTGGCTTTTTACTACTAACCACAAAGATATAGGCACACTCTACCTCTGGTTCAGCTTCATTATGTTCCTGACTGGTGGCGCCATGGCTATGATTATCCGAGCTGAACTTTTTCAGCCCGGATTACAACTTATCGAGCCTAACTTTTTCAATCAGATGACCACAGTCCACGGACTGATAATGGTATTTGGCGCGGTAATGCCTGCTTTCACCGGATTAGCCAACTGGCTAATTCCGATGATGATTGGCGCACCAGATATGGCACTTCCCAGAATGAATAACTGGAGTTTCTGGATCTTGCCTTTTGCCTTTGCCATCTTATTGAGTTCGCTCTTTATGGAAGGCGGTGGACCTAATTTTGGTTGGACTTTCTACGCTCCTCTATCGACAACCTACAGCCCAGACAGTACAGCTCTGTTTGTTTTCTCAGTTCACATTATGGGAATTAGCTCCATCATGGGTGCGATTAATGTCGTCGTGACCATCGTCAATATGCGTGCTCCAGGTATGACTTGGATGAAGCTGCCACTGTTCGTGTGGACTTGGCTTATCACGGCGTTCTTACTGATAGCAGTGATGCCCGTACTGGCAGGCACTGTCACTATGGTACTGACTGATAAGTACTTCGGCACCAGCTTCTTTGATGCTGCTGGCGGCGGTGACCCTGTGATGTTCCAGCATATATTCTGGTTCTTCGGACACCCCGAAGTTTACATCATGATTTTACCCTCCTTCGGTATCATCTCAGCCATTGTGCCTACCTTTAGTCGAAAACCGCTCTTTGGTTACTCATCGATGGTGTATGCAACAGCAAGTATCGCAATACTTTCATTCCTCGTCTGGGCACACCATATGTTCACCACAGGTATGCCAGTATTCGCAGAACTATTCTTTATGTACTGTACGATGCTTATTGCTGTCCCCACGGGAGTAAAAGTATTTAACTGGGTAGCTACGATGTGGCGAGGTTCTATCACATTCGAAACGCCTATGTTGTTTGCCATCGCTTTCATCATCCTCTTTACTATTGGTGGCTTCTCGGGCTTGATGCTCGCGATTACGCCTGCTGATTTCCAGTATCATGATACCTATTTCGTTGTTGCTCATTTCCACTACGTACTCGTTACGGGCGCTATATTTTCAATAATGGCAGCAGCCTATTATTGGCTGCCGAAGTGGACAGGCTACATGTACGATGAGAAATGGGGCAAGATTCATTTCTGGTGTTCAGTCATTTCTGTAAACGTGTTGTTTTTCCCTATGCATTTCTTAGGCTTAGCAGGTATGCCACGACGTATCCCTGATTACGCGGTGCAATTTGCCGATGTAAATCAAATCGTGTCAATTGGTGGCTTTGCCTTCGGCCTATCACAATTCATCTTACTTTATGTGGTGATTAAGTGTATTCGTGGAGGAGAAAAGGCGCCGGCAAAACCTTGGGAAGGCGCTGAAGGGCTAGAGTGGACGATACCAAGTCCCGCTCCATATCACTCATTTACTACACCACCGGAAGTAAAATAACGATGAGTGAAGAGAAGGTTAAGTCAAACAAGAGATTGATTACTATGCTTATAGCAGGTGCTATTGGCATGTTCGGGTTTGGCTTTGCCTTGGTTCCGCTCTACGACGTATTGTGCGAACAACTTGGTATCAATGGCAAACCTAGTAATACGGCAAGCAGTTATAAGCCGATGATCATAGATACGAGTCGCTTAATCACCGTAGAGTTTATGGCGCAGATACAAAGTGATATGCCTTGGGAGTTTAAGCCTGAGATGAAGCGCATGCAGGTCCATCCTGGTGAGCTTATCAGAACAAACTTTAAGGCCGTTAATCTCTCATCTGAAGAGATACTCGGCCAAGCTATCCCATCTGTATCACCTGGTCAGGGAGCCGCCTACTTCAATAAAACTGAATGCTTCTGCTTTAACCAACAAAGGTTAACAGCCGAAGCCAGCGCAGAGTTACCGCTGATATTTTTTGTGGATCCGGATTTACCAGAATCCATATCAACGTTGACTCTCTCTTATACCCTCTACAACATCACAGATCGTGGATATGTCGATGATGTAGAGCAAGGAGCGACAAGATGACAACGAAGCACGAAAATTATTATGTACCGGCTCAGAGCGCTTGGCCCATTATAGGAGCCGTTGGATTATTCCTTATCGCGTTTGGTGCAGGTAGTTATGTACAACAACTTAAAACCGAAGGTGGTAGTGGTGGGTACATTCTGCTCGCTGGAATAGCCGTTATTATCTACATGATTTTTGGTTGGTTCAGGACCGTTATTGCAGAGTCAATGAGCGGACTCTATTCAAAACAGATGGATCGTTCGTTTAGACAAGGAATGAGTTGGTTTATCTTTTCTGAAGTGATGTTCTTTGCCGCATTTTTTGGCGCCTTACTCTATGCCAGAATGATTGCAGTACCTTGGCTTGGCGGCGACTCTAACAATGCCATGACCAATGAAGTCCTTTGGCCTGGTTTTGAAGCAGTTTGGCCACTAGTTACAACACCTGATGGCACAAAAACTGAAGCAATGAGTTGGACTGGCTTACCGCTTTACAACACGATAATCCTGATTATCTCCTCTGTTACTCTTCATATGGCCCACGTTAGTCTCGAAAAAGGTAAGCGTTCAGCAATTGCTGTATGGCTTGGGATAACCATCTTACTCGGTATCTGCTTCTTGGGTCTTCAAGTCGAAGAGTATGTACATGCTTATCAGGAGATGGGGCTTACATTAGATGCTGGTATTTACGGTAATACTTTCTTCCTACTTACAGGCTTCCATGGCATGCATGTTACCTTAGGTACCGTGTTCTTGTTTGTACTGTTTGTGCGTGTGCTAAAAGGGCATTTCACCCCTGAAAAACATTTCGCTTTTCAAGCGGGAAGCTGGTATTGGCACTTTGTCGATGTCGTTTGGTTATGCCTATTTCTCTTTGTTTATGTCCTTTAATACCAATACTTCACATCTCTATGTGGGGCAGTAAGTAAGCTGAAAGCGGGATTGAATATTGACCCGCTGACAGCTGCTTTATCTAGAATATCTCAGCTAAAATCCATAATTGAACATTCATTAATAGGGTCTTGAGTTGGGAGTGATAACTCCTGTTGCCAAGGCGCCTAACAACAATAGAACCACCAGCACTGAGAAGATAACCCTTCGACCAAGATATTGGCTCATAGGGACTTTACTCTCTCCCTTCACGAGTATAAATAAGGCTCGAGCAAGATTAAATAAAATGAAAAGCAGTAGCAGTACTAAGACTAATTTAAACACTAATAATGTATTCACTCGCAATCCTCGACTTTTTTGGGGAGGCACAAAAGTGCTGCTCACTATTGCTACTGTGAGTCTGTTTCTGCTTTTGGTCAAGTTAGGTTTCTGGCAACTGTCTCGTGCAGAGCTTAAAGAGAATATTCAATCTCAGCTAACAGCTAGACAGGCATTAGCGCCACTCTCTTTTGATCAACTTCTTGCACTCCCTCCAACAGAAACCCTGACAGGTTACCGACTTGATGTCATGGTATCTCCAATAGGGGAGAAAGTATTTCTGTTGGATAATCAGACTTTTAATGGCCGAGTTGGCTACCTCGCCTTGCAAGTTTTACAGGTTATGCCTGACAGACCTTGGTTACTGGTCGAATTAGGGTTTGTTCCTGCTGGCAATGATAGACGGCAGCTTCCAACATTCCCCCAGATTACCCAAACTCAAACCTTAGATGGGCGTTTATATCAGAAGCAAGCCAACCCAATGAGCTCAGCACTTATGGCTGAGAGTGGTTGGCCAAAAAGAATTCAAAATTTGAATATCCCTCAAATTGAGGAAGTATTAAACCACCCTGTCGCATTAGCGGTATTTCAGCCTACCAGCATCCCTGAAATCGCTCTGCCACATCCATGGAAGCCAATCCCAATGTCGGCTCAAAAACACTTAGGTTATGCCTTACAGTGGTTTTCGTTGGCATTCGCTTTTGCTTTACTAATGATCTTTTTCATTCGAAGTAGATTGAAAAAGAAAGAATAAAAACAAAGAGATGACAATAAACCAAAATGACTATTGCCAATAGAAACAAGACCACGTAGGTTAGGGAATAAGCAGTTTTATCGTCATGAAGTCGTTTCCTAGCCGTCTCGGGGAACAAGATGAGTACTACCCGTATGGATCATATTGCCTATTTGTAGGCCCATATGAGGTACCTAACTAGAGGAGAGAGTATGAACTCCCCCAAAAAGAGCGGCAAAAAACCACTTCTCATTTTGCTACTGGTATTCCTATTGCCGGTAGTTGCAGCCAAAATTGTGCTGAGCATGAATCTGTATCAAGGTGGAGCAACCAATAAAGGAGAGCTTCTGTCTATAGGTACTAGTTATGCCTCTCTGGCCATGGAAAATCCAAAACCAAAAGAGTGGCAACTACTCTATCTCCTTCCAGAGCATTGCGATCAATTATGTCTCGATCGCCTCTACATATTGCAGCAAAGTCATGTCGCATTAGGCAGAGAGCAAGACAGAGTTCACACGCTGATTTTACTAAGCGATAAAAGTGATACATCGGCTTTATCTGGTATTTTATTTGAGACAGCCAAAGTCAGTGGCTCTCTGGGTGAGATGCTTAATCAACAACAGATGATTATTGTAGACCCACTCGGCAGTTTAGTTATGAGCTATCCATTGGTATCTGGCCGTGATAATCAAATATTGCAAGGAAAAGCCTTAGTTTCTGATCTCAGAAAAATGCTAAAGCTGTCGAGGGTGGGTTAATGCAGCTCCCCTCTCTGCTCAAAATCACCATTATTTTCACCTTTTGCGTCATCTTAATGGGCGCCTACACTCGACTCTCAGATGCAGGTCTTGGTTGCCCCGACTGGCCAGGTTGTTACGGCATGATGAAGGTACCTAGCCAAGACCATGAGCTCACTCAAGTTCAAAATAACTTCCCAGGTCATGAGGTCGAGCCTAAGAAGGCCTGGCTGGAGATGATACATAGATATATCGCTGGCGCCTTAGGGTTGTTGGTCTTGCTAATATTTATTCTCTGCCTTAGAAATAATGAAGCGCCTAAAAAGCTGCCTACCATTATTGCACTGCTGATCGTATTCCAAGCAGCACTCGGAATGTGGACTGTAACGATGAAATTAATGCCCATTGTGGTCATGTCTCATCTGATCGGCGGTTTCAGCTTAGTGTCTCTATTGCTTTTACTCTACTTAAGAACCAAACCGTTAAGGATACCTGGGGGAGATGCGATCGCACGTAAATTGGCACCTCTGGCCCTGACATGTCTCGGTGTATTAATTTTACAAATAATGATCGGCGGCTGGACCTCTTCAAATTATGCAGCACTTGCTTGCACCGCTTTGCCCATTTGTGAAGGAGACTGGTACAACAATCTCAAGCTCACTCAGGCGTTTAATCCTTTCCAAGAGGTTCACGACACCTATGAGTTCGGGGTCTTAGATTACGCTTCGAGAATGACAATACATGTAGTGCATCGATTTTGGGCCATAGTGACAGCTGGGATGCTATTTTGGTTAGCCTTTAAATTATATAAGCAATCACAATCTTCAGTTTTAAAGCGTTCAGCTGTCCTACTTGTTTTGCTGGTGTGTTTACAAGTCGGATTAGGGATCAGTAATGTGGTACTCCACTTACCTTTAGGCATCGCTGTTTCCCATAATGCTGGTGCCGCTTTCTTACTACTCAATTTAGTGTTTATCAATTATGCCCTATGGCGAAAAGCATAAGTAAGACCTTAGCTTCAGCCCACAGCAAGTATGATAGCAAGAAGTAAAACAAAAGATTACGCAGTATAAAACCAATAATATGGCGTAACGCCAAAGCGAGGAATGAGCATGGCAAAACCACTTTCTATTTCATCAGCAAGCAACGAAGCACCGAGCCAACCACTCCAATGGCGCGCTTATTATGAGATGACGAAACCTAAAGTTGTCGCGCTTATGCTGCTAACCGTTTTGGTTGGCATGTGCCTCGCAGTTCCAGGCTCGGTTCCGCTGCAGCCTCTAATTTTTGGAATGCTCGGCATAGGCATGATGGCCGGGGCAGCTGCCGCTTTCAACCATTTGATCGATCGTCGAATCGATGGATTAATGGCTCGAACGTATAATCGTCCTTTACCAAAAGGGAGAGTATCGATCACTAAAGCGCTCACTTTCTCTATCTCTTTGGCTGTTGTCGGCTTTGTCTTACTTTATACCTTAGTCAATGCGTTAACCGCTTGGCTAACCTTCGCCAGCTTACTTGGTTATGCTGTCATTTATACCGCTTATTTAAAGCGAGCAACACCACAAAACATCGTCGTCGGTGGACTCGCCGGAGCAATGCCTCCCCTATTAGGCTGGACATCGGTAACGGGCGAGTTTCATGGTAACGCTCTTCTACTTGTTATCATTATCTTTGCTTGGACACCTCCGCACTTTTGGGCGCTGGCCATTCACAGAAAAGCAGAATATGCCAAGGTCGATATTCCGATGCTACCTGTAACTCACGGCACTGAGTTTACTAAAACCTGTATATTGCTCTATACCATATTACTCGCAATCGCATGTCTTCTACCTGTGTTAGTTGGTATGTGTGGACCGGTATATTTGGTGGGTTCAACGTTACTGAGTTGTGGCTTTATCTATAAATCTTGGGAGCTAAAATATGCAGACAAACCTGGTCTTGCAATGCAGGTATTCCGTTTCTCTATCTATCATCTAATGTTGTTATTTATTGTACTCTTAGTCGATCACTATCTTTGGGTTTAGCATTTGAAAAATTTAACAATAAATAGCAGGAACACACTATGAGCAAGCGGCTGTCGACTCTAATTTTTGTAGTATTTGGCCTAGTGTTATTAGGATTAGGTGGCGTGACGGCAGTCCAATTAAGAGCAAATAATGCAGAGCCCGAACTGTCAACGAGTTTTCTTTTCCCAACCCCTAAAAAGCTAGCGCCATTTGCACTCAAGGATCAACATGGCGAGTTGTTTACAAACATACAACTCGCCAACAAATGGAGCCTATTTTTTATTGGCTACACTTCGTGTCCAGATGTGTGCCCTACAACAATGGGGAAACTATCAGCTGCATACCCTGAACTATTGAAAGATGTCGATCTACAAATTATCTTCCTCTCCGTTGATCCACAACGAGACACTCAGGATAAATTACTCTCCTATATGGATTTCTTTAATCCAGAGTTTACAGCTGTAACCGGAGAGCACTCCCAACTGTTCCCACTCACTCGTGATTTAGGTTTTGTTTATGCGATGGTTGGAGAAGGACAGAATTATCAAGTAGATCATAGCGCTTCTATGGCACTAATTTCTCCTGAAGGAGACAAAGTTGCGGTCATCAAACCTAAGTCATCAACACCTGGAACCTTGCCACAAATTCTAACCAAAGAATTAATCTCAGATATACGAAATATCGTCGACACACATTAATCATAATCATCTGTTATATAACAATTTAAATACAACACCTTAGCCCCTCAAACTGCCCCTCATTGACTCCATTCAATATCCGTTAACCAAATGTATTCGAAAAAAATTATTCTAAAAGAGGAAATACTCCTATTTGCAGACTATCTTTTGATCTTGCAGGGATGGAAAAAGTAATCCAAAGGAAAATTAAATGTCAGATCAAACTATTAAATTGGATTCAGAAATAACGATTAGAAATATTCAGCCAGTATTTGCTCAACTTTCTGAGTTATTTACGCAAACTGAGATACTTCATATCGACGCAAGCCAATTATCTAGAGTAGACACTGCTGGTGCTCAGCTGCTTCATCTATTTTCCAAAACATGTGATGCCCGTTCTTTAAAAGTCGACTGGTTAGGTTGCCAATCAGACCTTTTAGCTAACTTAAAAGAACTCGGGATCATGCTTCCACAATTACAAGTGAATACACTTGAGGAGGATCCCCAATGAAGAAGATACTTGCAGTCGATGATTCAGCTTCAATGCGCCAAATGGTCGGTTTCACGTTAAAAACGGCTGGATTTGATGTAACTGAAGCCTGTGATGGAGACGAAGCCCTTAAAGCTGCACAAGTTGGGGAGTTTGATCTCGTCATCTCCGATGTGAACATGCCCGTTATGGATGGCTTGACGTTAATTCGCAATTTACGAACACTGCCAGCCTACAAATTCACTCCATTATTAATGTTAACCACAGAGTCTGGAATCGACAAGAAACACGAAGGACGTTCAGCAGGTGCTACGGGTTGGATAGTCAAACCGTTCAATCCAGACCAATTACTTGCAACGGTACGCAAAGTACTAGGTTAATCACAACAAATGGACCTCATGGTGGCAACTCAATATGGAAATCGATCTCAGTCAATTTAGTCAGGTATTTTTTGAAGAGAGTTTAGAAGGGCTTGAAAGTATGGAGTCAGAGCTCCTCAAGCTTGATGTCAATGAGCCCGATGATGAGTCTATTAATACCATTTTTAGAGCTGCCCATTCAATTAAAGGTGGAAGTGCTACCTTCGGATTTTCTCAAGTTGCAGATTACACTCACCTATTAGAAACACTTCTTGACGAGATCAGAGACGGACGTCGACAGATGACGAGTGATCATCAAGATATGCTACTCCTATCTGTCGATCTGCTACGTAATATGATTGATGCATTAATGCGAAAAGTGGATTTTGAAGACCCTTTACTAGCAGAGCTAGAGAGACGGTTTACTGCTGCATTAGCAGCCAATAACGCGAATAGTGACTCCCATGATGAGAGTGCAGTTGAAGCGACAAGTGGTGAAGATGATGCCAACCAAATGGCAACTTGGAGCATAGACTTTCAACCTGGCATCGATATCTTACGTTGCGGTAACGACCCTAGTTTAATGTTTAATGAGTTAAGGCTTCTGGGTGACCTAGACGTCAAGATAGTAGATTCAACTCTCCCTGACTTTTCAGATATGGATCCTGAAGCCTGCTACCTAAACTGGCAGCTTACTCTGGTCACTGAGCAGGCTTTAGAACAGATAAAAGAAGTATTTGAGTGGGTAGAAGATGAGTGCACGATCAACTACCACAAAAAGGTTCATTCGCCTCAAGCAGATCAAGCATCAGCATCTGAAAATCAAGAGACAACTCAGTCAGACACTCCTCAACAACGCCCAGGGACTGAGCTTACAACAACTAAGCCTAAAGCCGTAACACCGGCTAAAACACCAGAGGGCGGATCGATACGAGTCAGTATTGAGAAGATCGATATTCTGATCAATATGGTCGGTGAGCTAGTCATAACCCAAGCAATGCTAGGTCAAATAGGCCAACAAGACTCGATAGATGAAGAGTCTCTACTCTCCATGAAACAAGGGTTAGAACAACTGGCTTCCCATACTCGAGATCTACAAGAAAGTGTCATGCAGATCCGTATGCTCCCCATTAGTTTCGCCTTCAACCGCTTTCCCAGACTCGTTCGAGATATAGGTCAACAACTCGGTAAAAAAGTCGAATTGATTCTCAAGGGGGAAGAAACTGAATTAGATAAAACCGTTATGGAAAAAATTGTCGATCCTATGGTTCATCTCGTCAGAAACTCGCTTGATCACGGACTTGAAACCCCAGAGGTTAGAGTCAGTAAAGGTAAAGAGGAAGTTGGAAGCATCACCCTCAATGCATTTCATCAAGGCGGTAACATCATTATTGAGATCATCGATGATGGAGCAGGATTAGATACGGAGTTAATCCGTAAAAAAGCGCTAGAGAAAGGGCTTATCAGTGAAGATGAAGAGCTCAGTGAAGACGCGATCAACCAGCTCATTTTTAAAGCTGGGTTTTCAACTGCCGAAGCCGTATCGGATCTGTCAGGTCGTGGTGTCGGCATGGATGTAGTACGCCGAAATATTCATGAGCTTAATGGCACAATTGAATTGAAATCAACCAAAGATAAAGGCAGTCGCTTCACCATACGCTTACCACTAACCTTGGCTATACTTGATGGACAGCTGGTCAGAGTGGGTAAGCATACCTATGTTGTGCCTCTAGTCTCTATTCATGAATCTTTACAGGTAGAGGAACAGAGAATTAATCGTATTAGTGAGAGTCACGAACTGATTAGGCTTAGAGATGAATATCTTCCCGTCATAAAAGTATTTCAGGAGTTTGGCCATGATGCAGATTCACATGAGATCAGAGATGGCTTAGTGATGGTAGTAGATTCAAACAACGAAAAAATAGGCTTGCTTGTCGATGAGCTTCTCTCTCAACAGCAGGTCGTCATAAAGAGTCTTGAAGACAACTACTACAAGGTACCTGGAGTGTCAGGAGCAACTATTTTAGGTGACGGCACCGTAGCACTAATTATCGATATTTTCGGGTTAGTCAATTTAGCTGGAATAACCAATGCAAGTGAACATGCCGCTTAACGACGAATGGAATTAAAATCGCATACAAGGAACGACGGAGTTTGAGATATGACGCAAATAACCCAACAAGAACAAGCCAATACAGATGAAACAAGCCAGCAATACCTTACTTTCATCATGGCGAGTGAAGAGTATGGGGTCGATATTCTTTCAGTGCAAGAGATTAGAGGTTGGGAAGCAACCACCATCATACCTAACTCTCCCAGCCATGTTAAAGGGGTTATTAACCTAAGAGGCACTATCGTTCCTATCATAGATCTAAGACAACGGTTTGGAATTGAAACGTTAGAGTATGGTGCAACGACCGTTGTGATAGTCGTTAAGGTCGCAATTTCAAGTGATCACAAGGTTATCGGTATCGTTGTCGATGCTGTATCCGATGTATTTAGTGTCAATAATACAGATGTACGTAGTGCTCCTGATTTTGGTGATGACACTGATTTAGGCTTCATAAAAGGATTAACCAACGCACAAGAAAAGATGGTTATTCTGTTGGATATTAATAAGCTTCTTGGAAGTGAAATTCTACCAGAAGCATCTCAGCTATCTAATTTAATTAATAATATTGATGCTCAACAGCCAGAAGCAGTCAATGAATAATCCGGTATAACGAGGACACACGAATGGAAGCAAATTACGCCAACATCTCAAACACCAAGAGCTTGCCTATCGCAGGTCTCGTGGTCAGTGCTATCGCCTTAGCCTTAACCTTAACGGGACAGGCGACAAGTTGGATAGCTGCATCTCAGATTATCGCTATCGCATTGATCGCCTTTGGCGTGATGAAGCTCAATCAGTGGCAGGTACGAACAGATAAGGCCCTAAATGAAGTCAGTAATGCCTTACTTAATAACGAGACGCCTAACTTCTCTGATATTGAACTGCCTAGTTGGAAGATTTTAACCAACAGAATTCATGAGCTGCATCAAAAACGAATCAAAGATGAAACAGCAATCAAAGCACTGGATGTCTGCCAAGCAAATGTGATGATGGCTGATAATGACTTTAATATCAGTTACATGAATAGTTCAGTTATTGAAATGCTGAATGAAAATGAGAAAGCACTACAGAAAACACTTAATAATTTCGACGTCAAAAATCTTCTTGGACAAAGCATAGATGTATTCCATAACAACCCTGCGCATCAGAGGAGAATACTAGAAGGGATAAATAGTAGTTATGAGGCAAATATTGAAGTCGCTGGATTAAAATTTAATTTAATTGCTAGCCCAATATTTGTTAACGGTAAGCGCTCAGGCACTGTTGTCGAATGGCTAGATATGACTGAAAAGTTAGCTAAAGAAGCTGAAGATAAACAACTAGCTGCTGACACTGGACGAGTAAAACAAGCTCTTGATGTATGTAAAGCTAATGTCATGATGGCAAATGCAGATTATGACATCATCTATTTCAACGATTCATTAAAGATCATGCTTACTGACAATGAACGAGAGCTACAAAAAGAACTCACTAAATTCGACATGTCGACCTTAATGGGATCGAATATTGACATTTTTCACAAAAATCCAGCTCACCAACGTGGAATGTTGGACAGACTTACCAGTACCTATGAAACTCAAATTGTGGTCTCTGGTCTCACCTTCAGCTTAATAGCAACACCTGTTTTCCAAAATGATGAGCGAACAGGTACTGTCGTTGAGTGGCAAGATATTACTGCCAAGCTGGCCAAAGAAATGGAAGATAAACAACTGGCAGCCGACACAGGGCGCGTGAAGCAAGCACTTGATGTGTGTAAGGCTAACGTTATGATGGCCAACGCTGATTATGACATCATCTATTTCAACGATTCATTAAAAGTCATGCTTTCAGAAAACGAACAGGAACTACAAAAAGACCTCGCTAGATTCGATATGTCTACCTTGATGGGGGCGAATATTGATATTTTCCACAAGAACCCAGCCCACCAGAGAGGGATGCTAGACAGACTAACCAGTACCTATGAAACTCAAATTTCAGTCTCGAATCTCACATTCAGTTTAATTGCGACACCTGTTTTCCAAAATAATGAACGCACAGGTACCGTCGTTGAGTGGCAAGATATTACAGCTAAGTTGGCTAAAGAAGCGGAAGAAAAACAGCTGGCAGCCGACACTGGACGCGTGAAGCAGGCACTTGATGTGTGTAAAGCGAACGTGATGATGGCTAACACAAACTATGAAATAATCTATTTCAATGACTCCCTAAAAGCCATGCTCAGCGATAATGAACGTCAACTCCAAAAAACATTAACTCGATTCGATATGTCTACTTTGATGGGCACCAATATTGATATCTTCCACAAGAATCCATCTCACCAAAGAAGTATGTTAGATAAGCTCACCAGCACCTACGACACCTGCATACAAGTGTCTGGCTTGACCTTTAATTTAATCGCAACGCCAGTATTCAATAATGGTGAGCGAACGGGCACTGTCGTTGAATGGCTTGATGTGACTGCAAAGCTTGCTAAAGAAGCCGAAGATCAGAAACTCTCAGCAGAGAATGCACGCATTAAACAAGCACTAGACAGTGTGTCAGCCAATACCATGGTCGCTGATGGCGATCTCAACATTATCTATATGAACCAAGCAGTTACTGACATGTTCAAAAATGCTCAAAGCGATATAGTGAAAGATTTACCAAATTTCGATGCCAGTAACCTTATCGGCGTCAACATCGATGGATTCCATAAGAACCCAAGCCACCAACGTAATCTACTGGGTAATTTAACCAGCACTTATTCTAGTCAACTGATGGTGGGTGGTAGGACTTTCAAAGTAGTCGCTAACCCCATTAGGGACATTGGCGGGGATAGAATAGGTACAGTTGTCGAGTGGACTGACCGTACAGCAGAAGTCGCTATTGAACATGAGATCGATTCGATAATCTCATCGGCCGCAGCTGGCGATCTGAGTAAAAGAGTATCAACCGAAGGTAAAGAGGGCTTCTTCCTCAACCTCTCAAATGGACTTAACCGTCTAGTAGGCATTGCCGATAATGTTATTTCAGACGTTGTGAATATGTTTGACGGGCTGGCTAAAGGCGATTTAACTCGCCAGATCAATGGCGACTACGATGGCCAATTCAGTAAACTGCAATCCGATGCCAATACAACCGCATCTCGTCTCACTGAAGTCATCGGTGGTATTAACGAATCCGCTAATACGGTTACTTCTGGAGCCGAAGAGATAGCGCAAGGTAACTCAGATCTAAGCCAGCGTACCGAAGAACAGGCTGCATCATTAGAAGAAACGGCATCAAGTATGGAAGAGATGACCGCGACTGTCACCCAAAGTGCTCAAAATGCAACCCTTGCAAATGAATTAGCTCAAGAGGCTAATAATAAAGCTAACCACGGCGGAAAAGTCGTAGAACAAGCTGTTACTGCAATGGAAGCCATAAATGACTCCAGCAAGCGCATCTCAGATATCATAGGCGTGATAGATGAGATTGCATTCCAAACTAACCTCCTAGCATTAAATGCTGCCGTTGAGGCTGCTAGAGCAGGAGAACAAGGACGTGGTTTCGCCGTTGTAGCTGGAGAAGTGCGTAACCTAGCTCAACGAAGTGCAGGAGCGGCTAAGGAAATTAAAGAACTTATTCGAGACAGTGTCGGTAAGGTCACGGATGGTACTCAACTCGTTAATCAATCTGGTGAGACACTACAAGATATCGTGCAAGCAGTAACAAAAGTTGCCGATATGATTAACCAAATTAGTATCGCTTCAGATCAGCAATCAACGGGGATTCAAGAAGTGAACAAGGCTATATCTCAGATGGATGAGATGACCCAGCAAAATGCCGCACTAGTTGAGCAAGTATCCGCAGCCGGTGATGCTATGGCCGAACAAGCAAGAAATATGAAAAGCCAACTGAGTTTCTTTCAAGCCAAAGAGCAGAGTAGTTCAGGACTTACTTCAGCCCCACTTGCTTTAGTCTCTGGTGATTCTCACGGTAATTTAAATATTAGCGATGAAGAGTGGAATGAGTTTTAGGAGAGGCAATTGGAAATCATAGACGAAAAGGAATTTTCTATGACGCAGGCAGATTTCGAATTCATTCGAAATCTTGCCTACGACAGTACCGGGATAGTTCTCCCGGAAAGAAAGAAACATATGGTGTATTCGCGATTAAGTCGTCGACTACGCCAACTAAGCCTGAAAAATTTTACTCAATATTGTTCGTATGTAGCTAATACACCTGACGAGCGAATTAACTTTATTAACGCCTTAACCACTAACTTAACAGCATTCTTTAGAGAGGATCATCACTTTAAATACCTCGAACAAGCCATCGTGCCACAGTGGAAAAGTGGCAATAATAAACGACTTAGGATCTGGTCGTCAGCCTGCTCAACAGGAGAGGAACCTTATAGCATTGCCATGACGTTAGAAAAACATTTTCCGTCCCCCCAATGGGATCTGAAAATATTAGCGACAGATCTTGACACTAATGTACTCCAGACAGCATCAGCAGGGCGTTACTCCAAAGAGTCGATCACGAACCTCCCAGCTCAGTATGCTGAAAAATATATGAACAATACCTCTGACAATCAACATGTTGAGATACGTTCAAATATCAAGAAAATGATTCATTTTAAACAACTTAATTTGCTTGATAACTGGCCAATGAGTGGGCCTTTCGATGTGATATTTTGTCGAAATGTACTTATCTATTTTGATAATGAAACCAAGCAAAAGATTATCGCTAAATTTAGAAAAATGCTCAGCCCTCAAGGTTATTTATTTATCGGTCACTCGGAAACCTTGATGAATATTTCCGAAGAATTTAAGCTTATTGGCCAAACAATTTATAGACCAATAGGTTATAGCGATATGAAAATCAATGGCAACATTAATGAGAACTTACTTTTAAAATGTTGAACCAAAACGATTCTGTATTCGTTTGGGCGTGCAAAAATTAAGAACAATAACCGATCCCTGCAATGGTATGCATGTTCAAAAATAAGGATAACGTTATGATAAAAGTGTTAGTCGTCGATGACTCCCCTCTTGTTAGGCAATTGCTAAGCCACCTGTTAAGCGATGCTCCAGATATCAAGGTCGTCGGCACTGCAGAAGATCCCTATGAAGCTAGAGAGCAAATAAAAAAGCTCCACCCAGATGTACTCACTCTGGATATAGAAATGCCCAAAATGGACGGCATCGCTTTTCTCAGAAACCTGATGAAATTAAAACCAATGCCCGTCATTATGGTATCGACTCTCACAGAGAAAGGAGCTGCGGTTACCCTTGAAGCTCTCTCTTTAGGTGCGGTTGATTTTATTCTGAAACCTAAATCAGATCTGACCAATAGATTAATGGACTATCGTGAAGAATTAATTGAAAAGATTCGCTTTGCATCAAAAAGTAAAATTCGCCCACAAACACCGATACCTAAACCTAGTTCGGTTAACTCTACATCCTCATATGCACAAAACAAGGTTATTGCCATAGGCGCTTCAACAGGTGGAACTGAAGCCATTCAGCGTTTGATATGCCAACTGCCCGATAACATCTCGCCTATCGTTATTGCTCAGCACATCCCCGCCGCTTTTAGCACCTCATTTGCAAAACGCCTTAATAAAAATGTCAGCATGACTGTCATAGAGGCACAGGGAGGGGAGAAACTCATGCCAGGAACAGCTTATTTAGCGCCTGGCAATGCACACTTGATTGTAGAAAGAAAAGGTATCTCTTTATACACAAAACTATTAGATACCGATCCAGTTAACCGCCATAAACCCTCAGTTGACGTGCTTTTCGATAGTGTGGCCGAATCAATAGGTCAATCAGCCCTTGGCGTAATTTTAACCGGAATGGGGAAAGATGGCGCTAAAGGCTTACTCAATATGAAAAACAAAGGTTCCTTCACCTTAGCTCAAGATGAGGCAAGCTCTGTAGTATGGGGAATGCCTGGTGCCGCTGTCGAAATAGACGCCGCCAGCGAAATATTACATATCGATAGAATTCCACCTAAGCTCCTCTCACTATTAAATAAACAATGATCAACATGGCGGTAATTATTCTGTCCTGTCACCTGAACTTCTAACCCAAGCCTGAGAAAACCAATAGTAACCCGCCTTACTTTTACTCGGCACTGTACAGTTATATCGAGAGCGACCTACAGGAAGATCGAATTCCGCTCGTATGCTAAATTCATTTCCACTTAGCCAGAGTGGCTTTTTGGCTCCCTGCCCCTGGATATAACACATCATTTGGTGGGGATAGATATCAGCCACATCTAAAGTTACCTTTAACTCAGGTCGCCAGTGACCATTTTTCAGCTCAGGATCTGTCATATTTTGAGATATCACTGGCATATTTAGGCTATGTAATTTCACTTTTAAACTCGTCAGGTCGGCATAGACTCCAGCGACAGGAAATCTCGGCAAAGCAGTCAGTGAAGAAAAAGCGCCAGCGGCCCCAGATTGCTGCCCTAATCCAATAAAACCATTACGCGTTAACATTGACTCTATATCTTGATTATACTCACCGTAAGGATAGGCTAGCATCTTATGATTCTGCCCAGTTGCTTGACTAATCTCACTCTCCGTTCTTAATATATTATCTTCAATTCTTTCAATCCATTGCTCTTTGGATTCACCTTTAACCTTTCGAATTAAGTGTTCATGTGCCCAGCTATGGTTTGCAATTTCAGCCCCCTCTTTGGAAAGAGCGATAAGCTCATCCCAACTCATCATTTCTCGATATTTTGCCTTAATCGGTTCAATAGAGACAAATAGCGTGTAGGGAAAACCATATTCCTTTAAAATAGGATGTGCTGTTTTCGCGATACTTCGATATCCGTCATCGAAAGTAATCACCACTGTTTTAGCGGGTATTTCCTGATTATTCTTGATTGCATCGACCACCTCTGAAAGGGGTCTAACAATGAAATCATTTTCGGATAAATACTGCATCTGTTCACGAAATTGCTCTGGTGTCACACTCGTGATAGCGGGCGTCGATGCTGAGACATGGTGATATTGTAAAATCACCGCAGCCTGAGCCGAAAAGCCAATCATAACAAACAGTATTACTAACATGCTTTTAAACATAAAATATCGAACCTCTGAGATAATATGACCCCTGTTGAACTTCTATTAAACAAACAGAAAAACAGACAACTATTGGCACTAGCTTTGCCTATGATATTGTCCAATATCACCGTTCCCTTGTTGGGACTGGTAGATACTGCAGTGGTGGGGCATTTAAGTAACGCCTACTATTTAGGCGGAGTGGCCGTTGGGTCTACCATCATCACGCTTATATTATGGATGCTTGGTTTTCTAAGAATGGCAACAACGGGCTTAGTCGCCCAATCTTACGGTGCAGGTGATACACAAACCCAATATAAGCTGCTACTTCAAGCGGGTAGTTTAGCGCTTATTTTAGGGGTAAGTGCTGTAATACTGCAACTCCCTATTCTAAATGGCGCGTTATCGCTCACAGATGCAAGTGCAGAAGTTGAGCGCTATTGTCGTGAATATTTTAACATCAGGATCTGGTCAACCCCTTTTGCATTGCTCAATTTGGTACTTTTAGGCTGGTTGTTAGGCAGACAACAACCTAAAGCAGCCATGTGGCAACTCATTGTGGCAAACCTAGCAAATGTTGGTCTTGACTTGCTCTTTGTCCTAGGTTTGGGATGGGGAGTCAAGGGAGCAGCTTTAGCTTCAGTATTTGCTGACATTGCAGGTTTCCTTGTTGCATTTACGATGGTTTATAAGCAGATTCAACTCACGGGGGAGTTCAATTTTCCCCGACTCTACAAAAGCTTGAACCTTAATAGCTACCGAAAATTACTTAGCTTAAATGCAGATATATTTGTGCGCAGTTTATGTCTGCAAATATCTTTTGCCTTTATGACCTTCCAAGGTGCCGGCCTAGGAGATAATACCGTTGCGGCAAATGCTGTATTACTCAATCTATTACTGCTTATCTCTTATGCGCTAGACGGCATTGCTTACTATGCAGAAGCTGAAGTTGGCAGAGCTTATGGCCAGAAGAATAAAACCTTAATGCGGCAAAGTGTCACATTAGCTTGGCTCTGGTCCGCAATATCAGCCATCCTATTTACGCTGCTTTTCGCTTTTGGGGGAGAAAGTATTATCGGCCTGCTGACCAGTATTGATGATGTCAGAATTGTTGCTAATGAGTACCTATTCTGGATTGTACTTCTGCCACTACTCTCCTTCGGATCTTACCTTTTTGATGGCGTTTATATTGGCGCAGCTAAAGGGAAAATCATGCGAAATAGTATGATAATATCGACTTTTGGTATATTTTTCCCTGTATGGTTCCTGCTTCAAGACTCAGGAAATCACGCATTATGGGCCGCCATGAGCGCCTTTATGTTGGCCAGAAGTCTGACACTCACATTCCACTACAGATATCGGTTAAGTAACATTATCTAGTTTTCAGTAGATACAAAAAAAGCGAGTAGGTCTGAAACCCGCTCGCTTTTTCTATCAGAACCTATCAACTCTTACTGGTATGAGTGATCGCCAGCTTGATGCTCTGTTACATCTTTAACACCCGTTAACTCACCAGGGAACATTTCAAGCAGTTGCTTTTCAATTCCATCTTTTAAAGTCACATCAACCATAGAGCAACCGTTACAGCCACCGCCGAATTGTAAAACAGCGGTGCCCTCTTCAGTAACCTCAATAAGCATGATGTTACCACCATGGCTAGCAAGCTGAGGGTTAATTTCAGACTGAATAACATACTCAATGCGCTCATTAAGTGACGCATCAGAGGACACTTTACGCATCTTAGCATTGGGTGCTTTAAGCGTTAATTGTGAACCTAATTGATCAGTAACAAAATCGATGGTGGCGTCTTCAAGGAAAGGGGCTGATTTCTCGTCAACCATAGCATTAAAGCCATTAAATTCGAATTCCATATCATCAGCCTCGACAGCATCAGGCGGACAATACGAAACGCCACACTCAGCTGTTGCTGTACCTGGGCTAATTACGAATACACGAATATGAGTTCCGTCGGGCTGATCTGCTAACAAGGTAACAAAATGAGCCTGAGCGGTTTCGGAAATGGTGATCATTAAGACAAGCTCCGTCAGGTAAAACTTGAGTGTTTTAGTATGGATTACCCTATGATACTCTGACTGGGTTCAGCTTTGTAGTCCTCAATCAAATTGGTTTACCCTTTTTATTAAAAGAATTAAGTAATAACAGGCTCCGAACAAGAAAGTATTATCAATAAAACATGTGGAAAAAACAGCATCTAAATGCTAATTTAACGTTACATTACAAGTATAAAGACACTCACAATGTTAAGAGCTCTGCTTTATTTTTTTGCGGTAAGCTACGTATTCGGTATCCTGCCTTCAGCATCTGCTGTTACCACTCAAAATTTGAGCTCAGTCGCAAATTTGAATCCGAGTTCCCAACTCACTTCACCCGAAGCATTCCTAGGCTATCCATTGGGTAAGTGGCACTTGCGCCATGATCAGATCAATTATTACCTACAGCAGCTAGCGAATGAAAGCGACCGGTTGTCCATAGAAAAAAGTGGGCAGAGCTATGAAGAAAGGCAACAACTCACAGCCGTGATCACCTCCAAGTCAAACCAAGCCAACTTAAAGAAGATTCTAGCTCAACGTAAGGAAGTTAAATCGGGTAAAAAACAAGATGGCCCACTGATTATCTGGTTGGCTTATTCCATACATGGCGATGAAGCCAGTGGCGCTCATGCAGCCTTAGCACTGAGCTATCAACTTGCCAGCAGCAACGACCCATGGATTAAACAGCTACTAGACGAAGCAATTGTGCTGATCACTCCGACTCAAAACCCTGATGGTTTTGATCGGTTTTCTAACTGGACCAATAACTATCGTGGTCAAGTAGAAGTAAGCGATCCTCGTCACAAGGAGCACAAACAAAACTGGCCAACAGGAAGAACCAATCACTATTTTGCCGATCTCAATCGAGACTGGTTATTCCTACGTCATCCTGAATCTAGAGGCAGAGTCGCACTTTTTCACAAATGGCAACCTCACTATGTAGGTGACTTTCACGAAATGAACAGCAACGGCAGTTATTTTTTCCAGCCAGGCGTCCCTGATAGAACTCACCCTTTAACGCCTAAGAAAAATCAGATTTTAACCGAGAAATTAGCTCAATTTCATCGCCAAGCTCTCGATAAAAAACAGCAAGAATACTTTAGCCGTCAGATATTTGATGATTACTTTTATGGTAAAGGCTCAACATACCCGGATATTAATGGCTCCATTGGCGTCTTATTCGAACAATCGAGTACTAAAGGCCAAGCCTTGATGACTGAGAATGGTAAACTTAGACTAAGCGACGCTATCGATAACCATTTAACCACGTCGATATCCAGCCTAAAAGGTAGCTTAGCGCTCAAAGATGACCTACTTGATTATCAAAGCCAGTTTTACAAAGGCAGAGCTAAAGCCGCTATAAAGGGACGCCAATCAGGCTATTTAATTGGCTCACAAGCGAATACTGGCAGAATTGCAGATATAGCTAACCTATTGAACCAACATCAGATTACATTTTACTATTTAACGGAGTCGGTGGCACAAGGTGATAAAGAATTTAGCGCAGCAAGCAGCCTATTTATTCCTCTTCATCAGCCTCAAAAAGACTTATTACTGGCGATATTTGATCAACGGAATGAGTTTGCTGATCCCACATTTTACGATGTGTCGAGCTGGAACCTAGAACATGCTTATGATTTAGATATGGTAAGAAACGCCAAGTTAGATCTTGATGTACTGTCATCTACAGCACCTGATAGCCATGAATTTGAAGCCGACTCTCAAGCCGTTGCTTTACTCATTAATTGGCAACAAGATGGCGCAGCCTTTGTATTGCAGCAATTACTTGAGAATAAAATCCAAGTAAAATTTGCCGCGAGCCCATTTACCGTGAAAATTGACAATGTGGAACACAATTTCCCTGCTGGCAGCTTACAAATCCCGCTTAAGCAAGCTAACGTCTCTAGCGATAAGATAACAGCAAAGATTGCCCGTTTGATGGCCATGACTCCTTTAGACATTGCCACGGTAAACAGCAGCGCATCAGTCGCAGGAATTGATTTGGGCAGCCCTGACTTCCACTCAATTAAGCCCGTTAAACCCTTAATCGTTACAGGGTATGGGATTGATGAGTCAGAAGCCGGAGAGATTTGGTATTACTTAGATACTAAACTTGGCGTACCAGTCACCTTAGCCGATACTTCACATCTCTCTAAGATTCCCTTGAGTGACTACACTCATATCTTCCTTCCTGGAGGAAGATACTCCTCACTCAATGAAACACTGACTCGAAAACTAGGTCAATTTACCAGTCAGGGTGGCATCGTCATCGCTCAAAAAGGGGCACTTAGCTGGCTAAATAAAGGTAACCTATTAAAAGCCAACCTCAAGGAGTCGCGCTTCTTCAAACTGCTCTTTGACAGCAGTGACTTAACCTTTGACGAAAAAGAGAAATTATCCGCTCGTCAAGCCATAGGCGGTGCAATACTCGAACTCACTTTGGATATCAGCCACCCACTGAGTTTTGGGATACCTAATGCTCGACTACCAATATTAAAGAATAAGGCACTCGGACTTGAAGATAGTTCGACACCTTTCAGTGTCGCTGCAAAATACGCCAAACGGCCACTCTTAAGCGGTTATCTCGCTAAAGAGTATCAGCGCAGCTTATCTCAAAGCCCAGCCATCTTAGTCGAATCAAGAGGTAAAGGAGCTGTTGTCGTATTGGCCGATAACCTTATGTTTAGAAACATCTGGCTGGGATCTGAAAAAGTATATGCTAATGCCCTCTACTTTATCCCCGCATTACACTAATGAATGAGATAACAGCGAGAATATCCTCGCTGTTATTGTCGTACATAAATTAAAGAATATGAGCAGCTAATTAATCCAAAACCCCTGGTGCTTCAGCTCTTGCCAAACACCAGACCTGAACATGAATATGTCGCTTTTCAAACAGCCCAGCTATCTCTTTCGCTGTAACCCCAGTGGTCACCACATCATCAATTAACGCAATTCTCTGATAGGGAAAGTCATCTGTGAGAGTGAACGCCTCCGATAAATTCTGACGCCGCTGCTTACCGGTAAGTCCGGCTTGTGACTGAGTATCTAGAGTGCGCGCTAAACCCTCAGTCACAATCGGTATGTTAAGTTGCCGATGAATTGCATCGGCAATCAACCAAGCCTGATTAAAACCTCGTTCTCTCTGACGATTAGGATGTAATGGCACTGGAACAAGTACTTGGGGAAGTTGCAACAATCCCAATACTTCAAGTTCTAAAATACGACCAACCAAAGCTTGAGACAGTGCAGGTAACACGGCAAACTGCCGCTGATATTTAATTAAGCCTATCCACTCGCCTAATCCCTTATGGTAGCTGCAAGGTGCAATCACATTCAGAGGTTGCGTTTTCATGCATTGGCCACAAAATCGAGTCTGAATCTGCATACCACAACCACATCCTAGACAGATAGATTGATGATACAAGCCACTATCGAGGCACACAGCACACAAACCCTTTGCCGGCAGGTCGATACTTTGATGGCACATAAGACATCGATTAGGTAAACTCCCAGAGAGCAACTGCATCAAATTCATAAGCACTAAACACCAGTTTTATCTATACAAATACGATCTAAAAAGACTCTTTTCAAAGGCCTTACGCGCTTAACCCTAGACGTATTGTTAAGGGAATAATCTCGCCATGGTGGGTTAATGAGACCACGAAATGAGCTTAGGTATGTGGTGAGTTGATAGCACCACTGGATATTATTTAAGTATTAGGAAATCAGCTCCATGAGTTCAACCTTACATATAGACTCTATTGGCCAAGGCCAAGAGATAGTTATACTCCATGGCTGGGGAATGAATAGTTCGGTGTTCACACCACTTCACTCTTCTCTCTCTGAGTATAGAGTCCACTATGTCGACTTGCCCGGTTTTGGGTTCAGCGAGGCAATTGAGGGCGACTTAGATACTTGGGTTGACGCTATTATTGCCAAACTGCCAAATAAGGCAATTTGGGTGGGTTGGTCATTAGGGGGCTTAGTCGCAACTAGAGCAGCTTTACGATACCCAACTCAAGTGACTGGACTAGTGACTATCGCTTCCTCCCCCTGCTTTATGGCACGTGAAGATCAATCTTGGCCAGGCATACCACCTCAGGTATTGGCGCAGTTTTCTGTTCAACTACAAGATAATATCGGTAAGACAATCGAACGATTTCTTGCAATCCAAGCTATGGGGAGTTCAACGGCGAAAGAGGACATCAGACAACTCAAGGAGCTTGTGCTTGCAAGGCCTCTGCCTAAAGACTCTGCACTACGACAGGGATTGGAAATGTTAGAGAAGGTCGACCTTAGATCCCAGCTCACTCAGATAGAGCAACCTTGGCTCAGGATCTGGGGACGCTTAGATGGACTGGTCCCTAGGCGAGTACCACCATTAATGCCTATAAACTCGGAACTCTATCAAGACTTAGTTCTGCAAAAGGCATCACACGCGCCTTTCTTTTCACACAAGAATGAGTTCCTTGCAGGCTTTACCGAGTGGTTGAATAACTTTTCCAGCTAGAGACTTTATCTATATACCTGTCGGTATAAAGATGTGATCGCTCAGCGAGAGTTTAGCACTTCAGAGGCAAGGCAACGAGTGAGGAGCATAGTTGTTCTACGTTTAAGCTCGTTAACATAGCATCGGATGTGCTAAAACTCGCCTTTTAGGCGTGTTTTTGGCTGCCTACTTCTGCGTTGAATAAACTCACAAGGGAATAACTATTCCATCATCTATTCGCCTTGAATTAGTTTGCCAAAAAACACGCTGAGTAGAACACTTTCTTATATCGATTGGTATTACGCCCCAAATGCGGTTATTATTTAGTCATAGGTCGGAGGTAAATATCATGCTGGTTGTCACCAACTATCCCAATGTGCCCATCGCGACAACTAATGCCGCTACCGATGCTGCGCGCACAGATAACCTGCAAAAACCTCCCGTCATTCCTCCTCAAGAAGCGACAAAAGGACATAATGAGCGTCCTTTTAATTCTCAGCATGAGCGCACTGCACAACAGGCAGAAGTACTCGCTAGACTCAATGAAAAAAGTCAGGGCAAGCAACAAGGCGCAGCACAGCAAGAGAGTGCAAAACAGCATCTGCAGCAAACCAACCCAGCAGAAGCCCTAAAGCTTAATAATTTACTCAAGGGTAAGCCGGCGCTACAAAGACGGGATATTCGAACTCAACAACAAATGGATACTACTCGAGCTGAAGGAAAAAAAGAGGCAAGGCAGGGAATGCTTGGACAAGCACCTGAGGTTTACCAAAAGTTTGGCCAACACATAGAAACATTTTATCAGCAGCAGACTGAACCTAAAGTCCAGCCTGCTGTTTCCGCACTAATTTAACGCTTATCTTCACTCGACTCTGTACGATATAAGCCTTTCTGGTAAGCCATACTTCCCCACAATGCCCAGCTTAATGCCGCTTGCTTCATCTCTTCGCTCTGAGGACTAGTCGATAAAGTCTCAGTTTTGGAGTCATACTTAAACCCTACAGGCTCACGCTCTGGCTGAAGGATAACCACATCATCACCTCGTACATACGCCATATTCTTATCGTATTGCATCAAAGCACGACCAGGCCAATCTTCACTGGTCTGGCTTAAATCACGACCTAACATAGGATAAGAATCAGACACGCCCATTAAAGAGAGCAAGGTTGGCGCCAAGTCTATCTGACTTACAACGCGTTCATCGTGTTTAACCTCAACACCTTCCCCTAAAATAATACCAGGGATCCTAAAACGTGGAATAGGCACCAAGCTTGCTCCGCCAACTCGACTATCATGATCCGCGACCACTAAAAAGATGGTGTCTTTCCAATAATTCGATTTTTTTGCAAGTTTAAAGAACTCTCCAACCGCATAGTCAGCATACTTAGCCGCATTATTACGCGTCTGTTTTGGTTGTTCATATAACTCAATGCGATCATCAGGGAATTCGAATGGATCATGATTACTCGAGCTAAACACTAAACTAAAGAAGGGCTTTCCTTCACGATAAAATTGCTCAAACTCACTGTTAGCTCTGCGCATCAAATCTTCATCCGACACTCCCCAAGAGCCGACAAATGCTGGATCTTTGTAATCATTCTCATCGACAATGTCACTAAAACCATTGCCTAGAAAAAAGCTCTTCATATTATCAAAGTGACTTTCACCACCATAGACAAACTGGGTCTCATAACCGTGGCTTTTTAATAGTTCAGCAATCGAGAAGAAACCATTTTGGCTCTTACCCAGCTTAACCACAGAGCGTGCAGGTGTGGGGGTAAAACCGGTGACGACTGCTTCTATTCCGCGTACAGAACGAGTACCAGTTGCGTATAGATTTTCGAATGACCATCCCTCTTGAGATAATGCATCGATATTCGGTGTTAAAGGTAATCCACCTAAGCTTCCGACGAATTGAGCACCAAGACTCTCTTGTAAAATGATAACCAGATTTTTCGGTTTACCTTGATAGCTCGCTTGATTAAATGACATGCTTGGCAGTTCTTTCGAAGTAAACGCTTCCAAAGGACGACCACTGTCACGACGCACATTATCGATAACGGCTTGGTCATCCATATGGCCATAAATTTTAGCGGCGTTTGCTTCATTTCCCATCTGGTTAATGGCAAAAATCAAAGAGTACGCCGAGTTAATCACAAGTGAGTTAACTAGGGGATCATCATTAAAAGCAACCATAGCAGGGTTTAATGGGCGATGTCCTAGGGTCGATCTCGCCCCCATTAAGGTCACCGCAATCACAATCACTGCAATCACTGGACGCCAGAACCAACGTGGATAAGTCAGGTTTTTAAGCAGCGCACCGCTCAACTTCCAGCCTCCCCATAAAGTTAATCCGCTAACCAATCCACCTAAAAGTAGCTCAAGTTTACGCCCACTCCACAACATGGACAGGACCTCTTTAGGGTAGATAAGGTATTCAACGTATAGACGATTAGGACGGATGCCGTATTCTTGAATAAATGACGGTGTCGATATTTCCAAAAATACGATCAACCATAATCCCAAGGTTAACCAGACACGTAAGATCGAATTCCAAGTTCTTCCAACAAAATGGTCGCCAGAGAAAATAGCGGTACCAAGTGCGGCAATGCCCCATAGCCAACATAGACTCGCAAAATCTACTCTAGCGCCTTGTATCAATAAATGTGACCAACCATCGACCGCCGCAACGCGATCGGCTTGCCATATCCCTAAGCCAATACGGCTAAGAGTGAGAAAAATAAATGCGATAGCGCAAAAGATGAGAATAGAGCTAAATGGCCCTAAATGTGAGTGCCGAGTCTTCATAAATGTCCCAGAGTTTTTGTCGACCCTCTATGGAGCCCTTATCGAGTAATACTGACATATTTGGAAATATTTAGTTCAAAAAACCCACCTAAAAACTCACATTTATTCAATAAGCATATATTTTGATATAAAAAAGCCGAAGTTATTACTAACTTCGGCTCATTTGTTTCAATTTGTATTGTTACTTTTTAAGTTTAGCCAGCGCATCAGCAAAAGCATTACCCATTGCAGCGTTGGCTGGCTGAGCCTTCTGCTTAGGACGATTCTGCGCTTTATTGTTACCAGTGTAAGATTTACCGCCAGTACTAGGACTTGGGCGACTCGCAGATTTCTCACCCACTTTCTCATCAAGACGCATGCTCAGCGCAATACGTTTGCGCTCTACATCAATCTCCATCACTTTGACTTTTACCACGTCACCCGCTTTTACAATCGTATGAGGATCGCTAACAAACTTCTCAGTTAAAGACGAGATATGCACCAAACCATCTTGGTGAACTCCGATATCCACAAAAGCACCAAAGTTAGTCACATTGGTCACAACACCTTCTAGAATCATTTCAGGTTTTAAATCTTTGACCTGCTCGATACCCTCTTTAAATACTGCTGTTTTGAACTCGCCACGTGGATCTCGACCCGGCTTATCTAATTCTGCCAGTATATCGGTGACAGTTGGCAGTCCAAAAATCTCAGTAATGAAATCTTCAGCTTTTACACTTTTAAGCAGTTCTGAATTACCGACTAGCGTTTCTAGTGCTTGCCCTTTCGCTTTGGCAATCGACTCAACCAAAGAGTAAGCCTCAGGATGCACAGATGAGGCATCTAACGGATTACCGCCATTTAAGATACGTAAGAAACCTGCTGCCTGCTCATAAGCCTTGGGCCCTAAGCGAGCAACTTTAAGCAACTGCTTACGCTCTGTAAATTCGCCATTTTCATCGCGATAAGTGACGATGTTTCTCGCCAATGTCTTATTTAGTCCAGCGACTTGAGCTAACAAAGGTGCTGACGCCATGTTCAAATCGACCCCAACGCTGTTCACACAATCTTCCACTACACCCTCTAGTGACAGAGAAAGCAGACTCTGACTCACATCATGCTGATATTGTCCGACACCGATAGCCTTAGGCTCTATTTTTACCAGTTCAGCAAGAGGATCCTGCAGACGGCGAGCAATCGATACCGCGCCTCGAATCGACACATCAAGATCTGGAAACTCGTTTGCAGCAAATTCAGAAGCCGAGTAAACTGACGCCCCCGCTTCACTTACCATAATCTTAGTGATCTTAGGCAGTTCATCTTTCACGCTAGCGATCAATTCTGCAGCCAACTTATCCGTCTCTCTCGACGCAGTACCATTACCAACGGCAATCAAGTCAACTTTATGCATCTTTGCCAAATTGGCTAAAGTACGCACCGACTTATCCCACTGATTCTGAGGTGCATGGGGGAAAATGGTCGTATGTGCAACCAACTTACCCGTGTTATTCACGATAGCGACTTTCACACCACTTCTTAACCCAGGGTCTAACCCTAGTGTCGCCTTAGCACCCGCTGGTGCAGCCATCAGTAGATCGCCTAAATTACGGGCAAACACCTTAATAGCTTCGGTTTCTGCCAGCTCTCGCATTTTAGAAATAAACTCAGTTTCCATCTGCAGAGCAATCTTAATTCGCCACGTCGCAGTCACAACCGTTTTCAGCCAAGCATCGACATCACTACTGCCCAAGTTGAGCTTAAAGTGCTCTGCAATAATCACTTCACAATAGCTACCTTGCTTAGATTCATTGCTTGGATCTGCATTCATATTTAAGCTAAGCACACCTTCGTTACGACCACGAAGCATGGCTAATGCACGGTGTGAAGGGATCTTATTTAACGGTTCAGAATGCTCGAAATAATCTCTAAATTTAGCACCTTCTTTCTCTTTTCCTTTCACCATTTTACTTTCAAGAACAGAGCTCTGGCTTAGGTGCTTTCTAACTTTCTGCAATAATGCTGCATCTTCAGCAAAGCGCTCCATCACGATAAAGCGAGCGCCATCGAGTACTAATTTAGTATCAGCAAAGTTCGCCGTAGCATTAAGAAACTTGCTAGCTTCCTGCTCAATGTTTGCCTGACGATTATTCAATAATAAGTCGGCTAACGGCTCAATGCCTGCTTCAATAGCGATTTGTCCTTTCGTACGACGCTTAGGCTTATATGGCAAATAAAGATCTTCTAAAAGGGTCTTACTGTCGGCATCAAATAGTGCCTTTCTCAATTCAGGGGTGAGTTTTCCCTGAGTGTCAATGCTCGACAAAATCACGGTACGTCTATCATTCAAATCACGTAGGTAACCCAATCGGCTAAACAAGGTTCGCAGCTGAGTATCATCTAATCCCCCAGTCGCTTCCTTACGGTAACGAGCCACAAATGGTACCGTAGCACCGTCATCCAGTAACGCGATGGTAGAGACAACTTGTTGTTCACGAACATTCAGTTCTTGAGCGATGATTTGAGCAATATTGTGCGTCATTTGCATAGGAAGTATTGTCGAGCCTAGATTAAAAACGTAGTGGCGCCCAAGATAGCACAGGCTATATACCCAAGCCACTTGGAAATGCAGGATTCAGTGGGAATTTAATACGCTTTAAACAAGGCATTGATTGCAGGATTAAGGTAGTCAAAAAGTGACGTAGTTCAAGCTTGTTTAAGCCTGACAGAAACAGAATAAAAAATATTAACTGGTTAGCTTTCTAGCCAATATGGTGTGCTCAGGCATGCCTCTGCGATTTACCAACACCTCAAAACCATAGCGATTCAGCAGTGAAGTAATATCTTGCTTATGCCAAGCTGGTACGAAGGGTTCGTAAACATGCTTAGCAAGCCATTTAAAGTAGAAACCAGTAAAACCATAGCCCTTAAACATCGGCCACCAGCCATCTTTAAATTGAATAGATGAAGGTTCGCAGATAGCGAGTAAGCCTCCCTCATCGAGCACACGATGACACTCACTTAAAGCCCTGTCGATATGTTTGGGTGGCATCTCATGAAACACAAAACTGACAGTAATACCATCGAAGCGCCTATCGGAAAATTGAAGGTCTTCAGCTAAGCCTTGGACAAATTTAATCTCAGGATTTGCCTTTGCTCCATGTTTCAACAGATAAGGCGAAGGATCCAATCCCCATACATCCTCAACACCTTGAGCTTTTACTTCCGCGGCCATCTGACCGCCAGCACAACCAATATCAAGCACGCTTTCAGCAGAATCAAACCAAGAAGCCATCTCTTTACGCACCGGCTTCATCTTGCCTAGCATAGTGCCATCAAACGCACTGATATAACCTCGGGTAATGTTGTTTGAAAAATTACCATTAGGAATACCGTGGAACTCCTGCTGTAGATATTTAGGCAGCAGCTCTTTACCCATCAAGTTATCAGGAAAAACATCAGGCAACTCTATTCGACCATTGCCTTTCTTGAACAGCGAGCGCCATAGACGCCCCACGTTTGTCCACGTTTTAAAGTTAATCTCATCAGCCCACGTTTTAGGTAGCTCTATGCTGTCCCAATCGGGAACAAGAGGGTCTTTAATTCCCTCTCTAACATCGGCCACCACGGGCTCACTCATCCTTAAATGCCTTATATTGAATCTTATTCACATACCACTCCTTGGCTCCTGATGGTGTTGTTACTGTCACTTCATCGTCGACCTGCTTACCGATAAGCGCACGGGCCATTGGCGAGTCGATAGTAATGTAACCTAGCTTGGTATCCAGCTCATCTTTACCCACTATGCGATATTGAACAATATCACCGGCCTCATTTTCAAGTTCGATCCAAGCTCCAAAGAAGATCTTACCCTCCTGCTGAGGTGAATAATCGACAATAGTAAGGTTCTCAACCCGCTGTACCAGATAACGAACCCGGCTATCGATTTGTCTTAGCAAGCGTTTGTTATAAGTGTAGTCAGCGTTCTCGGAGCGATCCCCTTGGGCAGCTGCTTCCTGCACCTTTTTGGTGATCTCCGGACGATACTCTTTCCACAAGTATTTGAGCTCTTTATCTAAGGCCTGCCAGCCTTTCCTTGTGATCAACAAAGCTTTCATATTCGTCTCTATTCCACATCTGCATAAGTGGTCACTTACTCAGATTCTAGTTTTCTTATGTTCGCCAGCCTCTATTGGATTAAGCAGCGACTCAGTCTGATGCTAGTTTACTACGAGGGATTATCCTGTTGTCATCTAATTCTATCTTAATCACCAAAATGATTAGAATCGAGATCCCATTTCCCCTTAAAGCATTGAGATCCAATTTAGTTACAATTTCATTACCGATGAACGGATGATAGTGAAATAAATAACCTTTTCAAAAAGTTAAATACAGCTTAAATTCTTGAAAATCTATAAAATGTAAACACAAAGAAAATAGCTGCTAGTCTTAGACAACAAAAAACAGCTATATTAGCTTACATAAAGAATACTAATATCAGCCAGTTGGCTAGCATAGCCATCGAATCCCTACCGGAAAGGATAATAAGCATGGGACAGGAAACCTCTAAAATACTCGTTGTAGATGATGATATGAGACTAAGAGCTCTACTCGAACGTTATCTAATGGAGCAAGGTTATCAGGTTCGCAGTGCTGCCAATTCAGAGCAGATGGATCGCTTGATTGAGCGAGAAAACTTTCACCTACTGGTTTTAGATCTGATGCTTCCTGGCGAAGATGGCCTTTCAATCTGCCGTCGACTTAGACAAAACGGCAACCCAATTCCTATCGTTATGTTAACCGCTAAGGGCGATGAAGTAGACCGTATTATCGGTCTGGAACTCGGCGCCGATGATTACCTGCCAAAGCCATTTAATCCTCGTGAGCTGCTTGCCAGAATTAAAGCGGTTATGCGCCGCCAAGTGCAAGATGTACCTGGAGCACCGACTCAGCAAGAGGAAGAGATCACCTTCGGTGAGTTTGCACTCAATCTTGCCACGCGCGAGATGTACCATGGCGAAGAAGCGATTTCACTCACCAGTGGTGAGTTTGCCGTATTGAAGGTGTTGGTGAGTCACCCACGGGAACCTCTCTCGCGAGATAAATTAATGAATCTCGCTCGCGGACGCGATTACTCTGCCCTCGAACGCTCTATTGATGTGCAAGTCTCACGCCTGCGACGCTTGATAGAAAAAGATCCAGCTAACCCAAGATACATTCAAACTGTTTGGGGTTTGGGGTATGTGTTTGTGCCCGATGGGGCTGCGCGTCGATAAGCCAGCTAATGAACCTCACTAGAGCGAATCTCAAACAGAAGGTAGAACTGAGTTGAAGTGGTTAAAAAAAATGCTTCCCCGCAGCTCATTCAGTCAAACTGTGATGCTAATTGGCAGCCTATTGCTGATAAACCAATTAGTATCCTATCTTTCTGTTGCCACATATTTTATTCAACCTACCTATCAGCAGATCAATCAGCTAATCGCGAGACAAGTAAAATACCTTTTTGTCGATGGCGTTGACGTTGGCCGTGAACACCTGACGATGGTCGATGCCCTAAACGCTAAAGTCCGTGGCGATGGCATGAAGATATATAACCAGAAACAAGCGCGAGCATCGGGCTTAGAGCAGACCACCTACTATGGTTTTTTATCGTCACAGATGTCCGAACACCTAGGCGGGAAAGCAGAAGTTAGAATAGCGCAAGGCGATGATTTCGAGATCTGGATCCGTCCTCCTCAAGCCCCTTCTATCTGGATAAAAGTTCCCTTAACGGGTTTCAATGAGTACGACCTGTCGCCGTTAACCCTCTATTTAATGGTCATCGGTGCGCTTAGTGTCGCTGGCGGATGGTGGTTTGCTAGACAACAAAATAGACCGTTAAAACGATTACAAAAAGCCGCAATATTAGTCTCCATGGGCGATTACCCTGAGCCTCTTCCGCTAAAGGGGTCAACTGAAATTGTTGAGGTAACCAACGCCTTCAATCAGATGTCCCACAGCATGAAGCAACTTGAGCAAGACCGAGCACTCTTAATGGCTGGGATCTCCCATGATCTTCGCACCCCCTTGACGCGTATACGACTCGCCTCGGAAATGATGGTTGAAGAGGATGAGTACCTCAAGGATGGCATCGTGCATGATATTGAAGATATGGATGCCATTATTAACCAATTTATTGCTTATATACGCCAAGATCAGGAATGCGTGCGAGAGCAAGAACAGATTAACTTCCTAATTCAAGATGTTGTACTCGCAGAGTCTAACCGTGAAGGTAAAATCGAGGTCGAACTCGCCAGTTGCCCAGATATCCCGATGCAAGGGATCGCCATTAAACGCGTACTCAGTAATCTGGTTGAGAATGCCTTTCGCTATGGCGAAGGTTGGGTCAAATTAAGCTCTCACTTCGACGGTCAACGAGTGGGTTTTAGTGTTGAAGACAATGGCCCCGGTATACCTGAAGATCAGATCCCTAAACTCTTTCAACCCTTTACTCAGGGAGACATAGCCAGAGGCAGTGTCGGTTCTGGTTTAGGACTTGCCATCATCAAACGTATCGTCGATCGACATCAAGGAGAAGTGGTACTGACAAACAGAGCCGCTGGAGGCCTGCACGCCCAAGTTTGGTTGCCACTTAACTAATCCTCCTCAACTCCCTCCAAATACACCACTCAGTAATATCCAACTTGCGTTCAAGCTAAATTAAAGTGAGTAAAATAGACTTTTTATCACTCGTATCCTAATGATATAATAGACAAAAAGTATACCCTTCCATTTGATTTAGGGTGCATCAAAGGAACATGATGAAAACAACAATGTTATATGCAGCTCTCGCGCTAATCTACTGTTCAAATGTCGCTAATGCTGAAGAAACAAGCTCTCCAATGGCCATCTCGCTACTATCTGGCATTGAAGCCTATGAAGACTCACCACACAGCTCGCTTTCCAAAGGTGTGGGTATTTCAGTTATTTGGGATGACCTAAAATACGACCAAAAATACCGGGTAGGTGGACATTACATTCGTGCACGTGGGACTTATTACTACGAACAAGACTCAGAGAAATATGATGAAGACAGGTATCGAGATTCAATGGATGGCAAACTCCACTACCAATATCCGTTTATGTCTATCAATGACAATGAGGACTTCACCTTAAGCGTTTTTGCTCACTATGAAGGACACTACAATAGTCAACAGCTGGAAGAGTTCGAACAGCTCGCAGCCTCAGGTTTAGCAATCAATAACCGCTTCGGCGACGTCAATTATTATGATCTAGGCTTGAGTCTAGGTTTAGCCTACAGCGAAGAGGAAAAAGATGACGATTGGCCAAGAGAGGAGCAGGGAATAAGCGAAGATGAACTAAACCGAAGTGGGCTTGGTTATTATTTTCAATGGGAAAATCGCTATACATTCGGCCACACTGGCGTGCAGCTTGCCTTTAGTTATCGTCGTTACGATGGTTTGTGGAAATACGACGATAACAAGTCGTATACCTTAAACGATGTTGCTTTCAGTGTTGTCATTCCTCTAGCAAATCAGCGCAACTTATTACGTTTTCAAACTCAGTATATCAACAGAGAATCAGAGCAAGACTTAATCGGATTCGAAGACACCTTATACAGAGCCAGCGTCGAGTACATTCACTATTTTTAACCGTGATGAATGCTAATCGCTATAAAGTAAAAGGAACCTTTATGGTTCCTTTTGACTGTCTTAGCTAATAGTGCCGTTATAACAAATCTAACACCACTTCGGCCTTACTCACTTCAAACATTTTGGGCGCCTCGACATTCAGCTCGGTCACCACTCCATCCTCCAACACCATGGCATAGCGTTGTGAACGTATACCACCAAAACCAGCTGTATCCATTTGCAAGCCTAGTGCCTGAGTAAAACTCGCATCACCATCCGCCAGCATCATTATTCCAGCAGCCTGTTGGCTATCGCCCCAAGCTTTCATTACAAAGGCATCATTCACTGAAACACACGCAATGATATCAGCCCCTTTGGCTTTGAACTCTTCCAATAAGGCCACAAAACCAGGCAAGTGCGATTCTGAACAGGTCGGTGTAAATGCGCCAGGAACGGCAAATAACACCACTTTCTTACCCGCACATAAATCCGTTACGCAATGAGTTAACATTCCTTCATTGGTTAACTCTCCCAACATGACACCATCAGGAATTCTTTCTCCTTGTTTAATCATCAATCACCTCAGTTAGTAATGAAACTTATAGATTAAATATTAGGCTAAGATAGCAGTTGCTGACCCAAAAAACTTATCTCAATGACATCTGAATCGTTAACTTTCATTCACTGTACTTATTAACCCCACTTGACATAACTTCTTCTACAAGGGATCAAGCAATTAATGCAATAGAGTCATTAACTAAATAGAGGCATTAACAGAATGGAATCACTTAACCATGTATAAGCTCACAGTCAGCATTACCTTAAGCTTCTCCGCCTTCATCATATGGGCTATCTCTCAGGCTAACACTGGAAGCAGTAACCCGGTTTTTGAACTTGTAGGATCACTCCCCTATGGTGACAAAATCGGGCACTTTAGTTTGTTTGGCATACTGACACTGATGTTTAATTTAACCTCCCGGTTCAAAACTTTCTCCCTAGGCCGCATTAACCTTTATTACGGTACTGCCATCGTCAGTATTTTTGTACTTTTAGAGGAGCTAAGTCAGGGACTAATCCCAACAAGAACATTAGATATTATGGACTTAGCAGCAGATAGCATCGGCATAACTCTGTTTAGCTTACTCAGCTATGTCATCGCCAAACGATTTAAAATGAGTTAAATAAGGAAGGAATGATTTAAAATACAAAAGAAATGGACGCCCTGCCTTTTGCCTCTTGAACTTGTATACAACTACACCCCATCGACATACCAGTGAACTTTAAGTTTATTGCAATACTCAAACAACCAAAGAATATCAATAACAGCTAAAGCCAATACTGAGTAAAAAGATTCAAAAACCAAAAACTCAAAAAAGACGACTACAGATAGAGTCATAACCATATAGGTCAAAACCTTAAAATAAACATAACAACGACAAAGGTAATTGACTTTTCTGAATGGGAATAAACATAATGAAACAAGTGACACAATAAAAGCAATAATCCAATGCTCCCTACTAATCATCATAGCAATTATAGGGCTTGATATTATAGATAATGGCACTGTATTCATTTCAGCATAAAGACTAATAATATAATTTCTATTTACCACAGTTGGGCTCAATTATTTGTTTGCTCATTTATATGTACTACTGATTAATTTGCTGAACGTAAAATAAGGATACCATTAATCAATAATATACTTGGACATTTACCCTAATTACCAACGACACCACGTGCTTCTTGTCATATCATGCGACTATCGAGCATATCAGTAAATGGATACTTTTCACCTACTGCATTAAATGTCTCAATCTTAGTTTGCTTGCTATCATATATTCTCTGCCCTGCTGGACAAATATTCTTTAGCACTCTAGTTTTAATTAACAATCTTTGTAGATTTTGTCTCTTTGCTAATCGAGAATAACCAAAATAGGTCAAGGATGAGATAAACCAAAGAGGTAACGTCATGGATTCTGCTCAACTCTATCGGATGCTGGTATTTGCCAATGTTGTCGAACAAGGCTCTCTCACTGCGGCGGCAGATGAGCTGGGGATCAGCCGCTCGATGGTGAGTCAGCATCTTAAAAAACTTGAACAGAGGTGTGACACCAAGTTACTTCAGCGAACCACGCGCAAAATGGCACTGACTGAAGATGGCCAGCAACTCTACCATCACTGTGCAGAGCTGTTGTTGTTAGCTAAACAGGCGGAAGAGACGACCCAACCAAAAAATAAAGAGTTAAGGGGGCGCATTACTATTTCAACGCCCATCTGTTTTGGAGAGAAGTTCATCACTCCACATATTGGAGAGTTTCATCAAGAATTCCCCAAAATACAGATAAATGTGCAGTTAGATGATCGGCGCATGAATAGGTTAGAAGATAACGTCGATATCGCCATTCAGAACGAATCCCACGCACCAACTGATTCTGCCTTTATCAAGTTAGGACAGTTCGATGAATATATGGTTGCCACTCCAGAATATGTAAAACAACATGGGTCACCCTTGCACCCCGATATGCTGTTAGATCATCAATGGCTTCTGCAAACGGCAAGTTACTTACCTCAATCATTCCTGCTTAAAAACAGCTATGGAGATACCTTTACCATTAAGGTGCCACCTTTTATTTGCTGCAATAGCAGACATGCGATTGCACAGATTGCGAAGCAAGGAGTGGGAATTGCCATACTGCCAAGTTACTTAGTGGATGCTGAAATCGCACAAGGGGAGTTGACCCACATCCTACCGGACTACCATCTCAATGAAACGGATGTCTATGCTATACACCCTTTTAATAGCGCTATCCCACCGAGAGTTAAGGCCTTTTTAGAATTCATCCAATTGAAGCTAAAAACAGCATATAATAATTGAATGAGAGTCGAATAAATCAGACCACAGAATAATAAGCTAAAATGATGATGGCGCAGTTTATTTGAACACCACAATAATGCATATCTATTAGGGGAGATAAGTGATGGAGTTGTTTTATCATCCACTTTCCCGTTATTCGCAAAAAGTACTCTTGGCACTTTATGAGAAACAAGCCAACTTTTTCCCCAGAGTGATAGAACTATCAGATCCACTTTCTAGACAGGACTTTAGCCTTTTTTACCCTCCGGGAAAAGTGCCATTATTAAAGAGTAAGCAGGGAATTCTAATCCCAGAATCCAGCATTATCATCGAATATGTTGATAACGAGTTTCCTCAAAAAGGAACCCGCTTAATCCCACTAGATACCTCGATATCCCTAGATACTCGGCTTCAAGATAGATTGATCGATCTAGAATTGAGCAATACGCTTTTTGAATTTGAGCAACAACAGTTAAACCCCGAAACCAGTAACCAAATAAAGCTCAAACAGTTAGAAAAACACATTAACCGCTTCTTGCAATATCTCGATGACATACTTGAAAAAAATCATTGGTTATGTGGCGACAGCTTAACGTTAGCCGATTGTGCCCTGATCCCTTGCTTGCCCTATGCGCGTACCCATTTTCAGCTTTTTAAATACGACAACCTGAGCCGATACTGGGCACAAGCCCAGCTACGAGGGGCTTATCTACAAGTTAAAGAGGAGATAGAGTTAGCACAAACAGAGGTGTTAGTAGGACGTAGGCCGATTCCTTAAAAGCAGATTCTAGGCTTGGATACTAGCTGGCTCTAGGCTAGTGTATTAGCTGGTTCTAGGTTCTAGGTTCTAGGTTCTAGGTTCTAGGTTCTAGGTTCTAGGTTCT
>OJDH01000173.1_pt1 | contig 48319 bp, 37 predicted proteins | sample 1592761 | NCBI WGS metagenome assembly OJDH01 (sample SAMN05416855, study PRJEB24817) | seawater metagenome | isolation source: Sea water | place: Canada:Atlantic | collected 2013-11
CTATCCTCTTCGTCGGCAGCGTCAGATGTGTATAAGAGACAGGCACTGTACATAATAGAGAGCTGTTAGTTGGAAAACGTAGTAGAAACCACCACCCCTGATGCTGGCCTTAATCGCCGATTTACAGTCGCACCCATGATGGACTGGACTGACCGTCATTGCCGGTACTTTCACCGCCAGCTGTCGCAGCACGCGGTGCTGTACACCGAGATGGTGACGACCGGGGCGTTGATCCATGCTGAACCTGCCCGTTTCCTGGACTTTAATGCCGCCGAGCATCCGCTGGCATTACAGCTGGGCGGCAGCAATGTGCAGGACCTTGCCCATTGTACCGAGATGGCTGAACAGTGGGGCTATGACGAGGTCAATCTGAATGTCGGCTGCCCGAGTGATCGGGTGCAGAACAATATGATTGGTGCCTGCCTGATGGCCCACCCACAGCTGGTGGCAGACTGCCTGCATGAGATGCAGTCGCGGGTGCGTATTCCGGTAACGGTCAAGCACCGGCTGGGAATCGATGATATGGACAGTTATGAAGAACTGCATAACTTTGTCGATATTGTGCGCAGCTCTGGCTGTAAAACATTCATTGTCCACGCCCGCAAAGCGATTCTGAAAGGCCTGAGCCCGAAGGAAAACCGCGATGTACCGCCGTTAAAGTATGACTGGGTTTACCAGCTGAAACAGGATTTCCCTGAGCTGGAGATTCTGATCAACGGTGGCATCAAAACACTGGACGAAAGCCAGCAACATCTGGCACAGCTGGATGGCGTGATGCTGGGCCGCGAAGCCTACCAGAACCCCTACCTGATGGCTGAGGTTGATCAGCAGCTGTACGGTTGCGACCAACCCCTTAAAAGCCGTAAAGACGTTGCCTTATCCATGCGCGATTATATCGCCGAGCAACTGTCGCAGGGCAGCTATCTGAACCATATCGTACGCCACACCCTGGGCCTGTTTCATGGCCAGCGCGGCGGCCGTCAGTATCGCCGCTATCTGAGTGAAAATGCCTATAAACCGGGTGCCGACCTGTCTGTTTTTGATGAGGCGCTGGCACGTGTACCGGACTAACCACTAAGAATTAAGAAGCGAACCCGAGCATGCAGAACCAACTGGAACAATTGAAAGCCCTGACCACCGTTGTTGCCGATACCGGCGATATTGAAGCAATCCGTCAGTTCACCCCGGTCGATGCCACCACCAATCCATCGCTGCTGCTCAAGGCCGCCGAGATTGCTGACTACGCACCGCTACTGGATCAGGCACGCAACTGGGCTGACCAGCAAGGCAACAACGGCGAACTGCGGCTGCAGGATCTGACTGATGCGTTTGCGGTGAAAATTGGCCGTGAAATTCTGGATATCATTCCGGGTCGGGTCTCAACCGAGGTGGATGCCCGGCTGTCTTTCGGCACCGCCGCTACCGTTGCCCGCGCTCACAAGCTGATCGCACTGTACCAAGCCGAAGGCATCAGCAAAGACCGCGTACTGATCAAGATCGCCGCCACCTGGGAAGGCATTCAGGCCGCCCGCGAGCTGGAGCAACAAGGTATTCAGTGCAATCTGACACTGCTGTTCAACATCGCCCAGGCCGTGGCCTGTGCCGATGCCAGTGTGTATCTGATCTCGCCGTTCGTGGGCCGCATTCTGGACTGGCACAAAGGCCAGCAGCCTGAGGCTGATTTCTCTGGCAAAAATGATCCCGGCGTTCAGTCGGTCAGCCAGATCTACCAGTACTACAAAGCCCATGGCCACAGCACCATCGTGATGGGTGCCAGCTTCCGCAGCGCCGATGAGATCCGCAACCTGGCTGGCTGTGACCGCCTGACCATTGCACCCGCACTGATGCAGGAACTGGCTAACAACGAGGCCGAGCTAAGCCGTGCCCTGAGCCCGGCAGCGACCGACGCCCCAGCCGTCATCGCCTGCAGCGAAGCAGATTTCCGCTGGATGATGAATGAAGACGCAATGGCGACAGAGAAGCTGGCAGAGGGAATTCGTAAATTTGCCATCGATCAGGTAGCACTGGAGCAGTTGTTGCAGGGTAAATAATCTGTATCGCGATAACGCAGCAGCCATGTAAAGTGGCTCGCTGCACCGCCTGAATAGCGACCAATCCAGCCCTCAACAACCCGCCGGATACAACTGATTTTCAGGCACAAAAAAAGGGCCTGAGTGCATCCTTGCAACAGGCCCTTCATAGCAATCCTTGCTTTAAACTTTCAATCCATAAAAGCTTTTGGAAGGCGTCTATCCCTGGACGATGGCAATTCCATCTGCCCCTTCACACCCGCAATTCTACTGAAACCGACCGGTGAGTACATAGGAATTATTCCTAACTTGATACCAGCCAATTTAATAACTAACAATCAGCGCTTTGCTCGTACTTAATCATCGCCCGCAGAATAGACAAAGCCAATAAACCGGTTCACAGGCTGAATCATATAAAATCTTTGAAAACTACCAAATTTTTTGTAATCAAGAAGGGAGACAGGACAGGCCGCTATACTAAAGAATAGAATCAAACAAAAACCAGACAACTATTGTATATATTTTATACTAACCGACACATCAATGCTCGAGCGCAGTAATTAGATCCTGAAATGCTTCACGATTGGCTTCATTCAGATCCATCAATACTTCATGGGCAGATATAATTCGGTCGCGCATGCGCGCATCAGACTCAGCAACCCAGGGCAGCGCCTTGAGATCACATGCACTGACCGGTAATTCATCCATTAACATGAAAACACAGTCAAAGCCCATGCTGTATAAAACCCGAGTGATATCCTCGTTGGTTGAAACAAGCGCAGGCTTAGGCAAACCCATTTTAGCAGCACGCACTGCCAGCTTTGCAATCAACCCCAGCGTCGTACTATCCACACCCTCAGCTTCTGTCAGATCAATAACGATATCCTGCAGAATCTGACCATCAAGCACCGCTTCCAGGTGACAGTCCAGCGATGAGCAAAGCGTTAACCGCACATCACCCACACACTTGAGCACGTAGCATCCTGACTGCACAGCATAGTAGATGGAACCGGTACTCATACTAAGGCCTCGCTAAAATCATAACGGCAATATCGTCTGGCGCATCAGTGACAGCCCGTGTCGCCAGAGCATCTCTTAGCCGTACAGGATCAGTCGTTGCTTGCTGACTGACAACCTCACACAACCGGGCTTCTTTCTCGGCCATTGAACCACTGCCCAGCATTTCCAGAATACCATCGGAAAAAACAGTCAGACTAAACCGCTCAGGCAACGCCATCTCACGCTCTTCGAAGAACGGCTCTTCGAATAGCCCTACCGGCATCCCCCGCCCCCCAAGGAAGCTTGCACCCTGCTCTGTCAGCAGTACAGGCATAGGATGGTGACCACCAACAGCGTAGCGCAGTGTATCATTTTCAAAATCAAATAAACCGATAAACATCGTCAGGTGCTTACCCAGCCCGGTGTCCAGCAACTCCTGGTTCACCCGCATCAATGTGCTGGCCGGGGCCAGGATATCGAAACTGGAGCTGCGCTGAAAGTTACGCACCAGCCGGTTGGTCATATTCTTGAGCAACACGGTAACCAGCGCCGAGGATGCGCCGTGACCGGAAACATCTGCCAGATAAAACATGGAAAAGCGCTTGTTCAGCACCACCAGATCGACGAAGTCACCACTGAGGTATAACGAGGGCGTCAGGCAGTAACTGGCACGAATGTCGGCGGCCAGTTCCATAGCTGGAGGAGGTAGCATCCGCTGCTGGATCTGTAAGGCAGCCTTCTGATCCGCCTTAAGCTCAGCCAGACTCAGCTCAAGGCTTTCCCGATATTGCTGATTTTCATCTACCAGCCGCGCTTTATCCAGATAGATTTTCAAACAAACAATGAACGCCGCGCCCTCTTCATCGCTCATCAAACGGTCAGGCACAAAGATATCCGATGCCCCCTGCCGTAGCGCAGCCGTCATCTGCTTTGCGTCGCCATCAACATCCAGAAGGGCAATCAGCGGACAAGGGTAGTGAAGCTCAAAGATACGGGCCAGGTGCCGGTCCGCCAGAGGGGTACACAGAGCAACAACAACAGCGCACGCGTTTGAAGCCAGATAATCACGGGCTTCAGCCTGGCTGAACGCAGTCAGAATTCGGACATGCAGGTTGGCGTCTTCACATAACGCAAAGACCCGGTCCACCACATGTGAATCTGTATGATAAAGAAGAACAGTCTGGATAGGATGACTCATAAACCCGCCACTGGCAGAGGTCCCGATTCATAAGCCATCACGGTAACGCGAATATTAACCGGTTGCAATATTAGAAATTGCTGTCGTCGAAATCAGTAATTTCGCCGTCCGATATAGAGAACTCACGACGCTGCATATAGGCGTCACGGATAAAACTGTATTTGTCACCACTGATAAGTGATTCAGACGCCAACAAGCGGCTACGCGTATCAATCACCCTGACAATTGTGGCTGCGTTCTTGTCGCCCTGATCATCAAGCCAGTTAACCGGATCTGCAGCATAGTCCACCACCAGACCCGCAGTATCACGCACGGTGGATGGCCCTAACAATGGCAGCATCAGATACGGCCCTGAGGAAACGCCCCAGACACCCAGCGTCTGACCAAAATCTTCATCATGCTGCTCCAGCCCCATCTCTGTAGCCACATCAAACAGCCCCAACAAGCCGATGGTGGTGTTCAACGCCAACCGGGACAGATCACCACCTGCATCGGCAAATTTGCCCTGCAGACCGTTATTCAGCACATTGCTGACTTCACCCAGATTATCGAAGAAGTTACCTATCCCTGCTTCCATAAAGTCAGGGGTTATATAATGGTAACCCAGCGCAATCGGGCGCAGCGCATAGGTATCCAGCACATCATTAAAAGCGAATACCGCCCGATTCAGTCCTTCAAATGGATCACTGGCAACAACGTCATCAACCGGCTCAGCAGCGATGGCTCCCATTGATGCTGTTAGCAACAGCGCACCTGTCAGCTTTCTGATAGCCATAAGTCGTTATCCCTGATCGATCATGAAAATGTAATTTTAGCCATATCTGGCCGCCGACCCAATACTAAATTCATATATTGGCGGCTAATTATTACCAGGCACAGGAAACTCAATAGAAACTCAGACTGCAGAAACGAAAAAAGGCCCCAAAGGGGCCTTTTTCTAAGACAATTCTAATCGTTAGATTAGAAGTCTACGCGGTAACCAACTTCGAAACCGTTGTCTTCAGCACCGCCGTATTCAACGATAGATGCGAATACGCGAGCCTGAGCGCCCAGCTTCTGCTGAACTTCCAGTACCCACTGATCATCGGACTCAGCTTCGTCATCAATGTAGTTAGCAACCAGCTTAGTATTACCGATGCTGTAAGTAGCAGCCAGTTCCCAAGCATCCTGGTTCGCCTCGTCACGATCTTCGTAACGACCGGCAACATACAAGTCACCCATAGTGTAACCAGCAGCAGCAGAGAAAACCTGCTCTTCGCCAACACCAGCATTACCTTCGAGATCTACGTAAGAGATACCAACGTTCAGGCCGTTAGCATTGTAGTTCGCAGCAACGTGAGCAATATCAACGTTATCATCATCAGTGTCAGTAGCAGCATCAGCTGCAACTGCAACTGCAGCCTGGAAACCGTTCATGTCTGGAGTAACATACGCGATGATGTTAGGCACACGATGCAGCGACAGCTCGTAAGCAGATGCAGCAGAAACAGCAGAATCAGAAACGTCAGTCTGAGCGCCAGTCCAGTTGTAGTATGGAGTCCAGATACGACCAAACAGAGCCGTACCGAAATCACCAGTCATACCCAGGTTAGCCAGACGACCACCAGAGAACTTACCGTCTTCTGTGCTTATAGCCTGTTCAAACTGGAAGATAGCTTTAGCGCCGGAGAACAGATCGCTGGAACCGCGGATACCGATACGGGAAGAGTTATCCTGTACATCCAGGTTAGTAGCGTCGTTGTCTACCAGTTTAATACGCATAGAACCGTACAGAGTAGCGTCAGCCTGTGCAACCATTGGAGCAGTCAGGGCGCCAGCAACAGCCAGTGCGATCAGTGACTTCTTCATTAATATTTCCCCTTCAATATTCGACATACTAGTAGTGAATTCTAGGTTTTTCTTACCCTTAAAAAAAAGGGCTGCAAGAAAAATACTATAAATCTCGTTTATTTCAAACAGATGATTACCAGTTTTATCATCTGTTTTGCCTTGGGCTTCTTATTAGCAGCACTGTTAAGGCTTCAAAACGATTTGATACCACTGTTCCAGCAGTGTTTCCCTTGCAAGAGCAGGAATACCAAAATTTTGCGCATTACAGCACAGGGATTATGGATGTGCAACCGGTAGATTCATCGAACATTCGATAAGCCTCTGACTGGCTGCTACAGGGTTGATATACGTCAATCGCAATCACGCCTGCACCTGTTGCCACTGCTGGCGTAAACGTTTTTCTGATACGGTCTGCCGCGTCCCCAGGTGCTGGGCAAACAGAGAAACTCGATACTCCTCCAGCATCCAGCGAAACTCGATCAAAGCAGGGTCCGACAGGCCCTGCTTGTGGTGCTGTTCAGCCCGCGTCTCATACTGCTGCCAAAAATTTGACAACTGCTCGCTATGGAACCGTTGCTGATTAATATCCCGCTGATATTTCTCCAGCCGACACTCAATACTTTTCATGTAACGGTCATACTCTTTTAACCGTTGCCAGGGGGTCTGGGCAATATAGTGTGGATGAATAAGCCCTGCGAGCTGCTGTTTAATATCATTCAAAATAGTGACTGCCGTCAGGTCAACCCGCCCTTTAAGCCGTTTCTGCACCTGGTGATAGCTGCGATGAATATTTAATACCAGCAGGGCGATCTCTTTTACTGTATTAGCAAAGGCCAGCTGAGCAGCACTGAGCCGCTCATTAAACTGATCAGCGGTTCTGGGCAGGGAGTCATCCAGCAGCAACAGCTTACGCGCAGCCTGCAGCATTAACTGCTCTTCCAGTGACTTCTGATCAAACAGGCCACCTACCAGTAACAGGCTGGACTGAATTTCGGACACTTTACCTTTGCCTTTTACCTGACGGGCCTGTCCACGCATCGACAGCAACCCCAACCGGGCGATCCCCTGTACGGATAAGGCGGTCGCCTGAGCGGCGGACATCGCCAGAGTCAGCTCAACATTGTCCTGGCAATCCACCAGCGCAGGCCAGGCTTCAAGCTCCAGCCCACCGGCCTGGCGTACTGTTATCACTTCTTCCAGCGCGCCAAAATCCCACCGCTGCAAGCCTTTGCGGCCCCACTGAGCCGGGGAATCATCCAGAATTGCTTCTTCAACCTTGTCACCATAGCGCTGACACAGGCCATCCCAGTCACGGGACTGATCCAGCGGTTTGCCGTGGGTATCCAGTAACGAAATATTCACCTGATGATGCTTATCCAGCGCCACGGCTCGCAGCTGTTCCGGGTCAACAATGACACCGGTCATCCGTTTAAGCTGCAACGCCAGTGCTTCATACAGATCGCCTTCGCCAAAGCTGGTTTTATCCAGAAAAGCACTGACATAATCAGGAATCGGCACAAAGTTTTTCCGTAACTGTTTAGGCAGGCCTTTGAGAACAGCACAACATTTATCATGCAACATCCCCGGCACCAGCCATTCCAGCCGCTGTAAAGGCAGCTGTTTGAGCAGCGGCAGAGGCACATTGACCGTCAGGCCATCATCTTCTCTGGCAGGCTCAAATTCATAGCTCAGTTTGAGGTTAAGCGCGCGCTGACGCAGCTGTTCCGGGTACTGGGCAGCGCTGACATGTTCGGCTGAACGCTGCAACACATCCTGCTCGGTCATAAACAGGATCTGGCTATCCGCCTGTTCAGCCTGAGTACGCCATTTTTCAAAACCACGACCATTAACGACATGACTGCCATCGTGCAGATCAAACTTCTGCTGGTAGAAGTGATACAGCTGCTCTTCGTCCACCAGCAAATCGCGGCGACGAGACTTGGCCTCCAGCTCTTCCACGCCGTCCAGCAAATTACGGTTATGCTGGAAGAACTTGCCACGGGTATGAAATTCACCTTCCACTAACGCGCTGCGGATGAATATTTCGTGACACAACGGAGGATCAATGGCGCTGTAATTAACCGTTCGGCCTGCCACAACAATCAGGCCATACAGGGTGACCTGTTCACTGGCGACCACCTGGGCCCGTTTCTTCTCCCAGTGCGGCTCAAGATAGTTGCGCTTGACCAGGTGTGCCGCCAGCGGCTCCACCCAGGCAGGCTCAATACGGGCGGCTACGCGGGCAAACAGGCGGCTGGTTTCTACCATCTCCGCCGCCATCATCCATTTCGGTGAACGCTTATAAATGGTGGAGGCCGGAAAGATAAAGAACTTACGGTTGCGGGCACCGAGGTACTCACGATTCTCGTTCTTCATGCCGATATGACCGAGCAGGCCCGCCAGCAGTGAACGGTGTACCTGCTCGTAACTGGCCACGACTTCATTTTCGCTGTAGTTCAGCTGTTTACAGATGATATGCAACTGCCGATGGACATCGCGCCACTCGCGCATCCGCATATAGGACAGGTAGTTCTTCTGACAGAACTTGCGCAGCTGATTCTGAGTCAGGTCCTGGCGCTGCTCTTCGTAGAGATCCCAGAGGTTTACCAGCGTCAGGAAGTCAGATTCTTCATGGGCGTAGGCCCGATGCTTCTCATCTGAAGCCTGCTTTTTATCATGCGGGCGTTCCCGTGGGTCCTGTACGCTGAGCGCACTGGCAATAATCACCACTTCACGTAGCGCGCCCTGAGTCGCCGCTTCGATCACCATCCGACCAATACGTGGATCGATCGGCAATTTACTCAGCTGCCGCCCACTCTGGGTCATCTGCCGCTTATCCGTTACCGCGCCCAGCTCTTCCAGCAAGTTGAAGCCATCACTGATAAAACGCGAGTCCGGGGCATCCAGAAAGGGGAAGTCGCTGATATCACCCAGCCGCAGATTCAGCATCTGCAGGATAACGGCCGCCAGATTGGTACGGCGGATCTCGGCATCGGTGAATTCAGGCCGACCGAGGAAATCCTCTTCTGAATAGAGCCGGATACAGATACCTTCAGCCACACGGCCACAGCGACCTTTACGCTGGTTGGCACTGGCCTGAGAGACGGCTTCAATCGGCAGCCGCTGCACCTTGGAACGGTAACTGTAGCGACTGATGCGAGCAAAGCCCGGATCGATCACATAACGAATGCCTGGCACCGTCAGCGAGGTTTCCGCCACGTTGGTGGCCAGCACAATACGCCGCCCGACACCACGGTTAGTCTGGAAGATCTTATTCTGCTCCGCCACACTCAGACGGGCATACAGCGGCAACACCTGGCAGTCTCGCAGCTCCGCTTTACGCAGATACTCAGCCGTTTCCCGAATTTCCCGCTCACCGCTGAGAAACACCAGAATATCGCCCCGTGGCGCACGCCGCTCACGCTCGAGCTGCTCCAGCTCGTGCACTGCACGCAGGATACCCTCGGTCTGATTCACACCGACATCATGGTCACTGCTTTCATCCAGTAACGGCCGATACAACACATCAACCGGGAAGGTGCGGCCGGACACCTCGATGATTGGCGCATTATCAAAGTGCTGTGAGAAGCGCTCCAGGTCGATGGTTGCCGAGGTCACAATCACTTTCAGATCAGGCCGCTTCGGCAGGATCCGTTTGAGATAACCCAGTAGAAAATCGATATTGAGGCTGCGTTCATGTGCTTCATCAATAATCAGCACTTCATACTGGTTAAGCAGGTGATCATGCTGGGTTTCGGCCAGCAGGATACCGTCAGTCATTAGCTTAACCAGGGTGTTTTCGTTGGCCTGTTCAGTAAAACGGACCTGATAACCCACCATCGTACCCAGCTGGCAGTGCAGCTCTTCGGCGATACGGGTAGCGACCGTACGGGCCGCAAGTCGACGTGGCTGGGTGTGGCCAATTCGCCCCCTGATACCCAGCCCTAGCTCCAGACAGATTTTCGGCAACTGGGTTGTTTTACCCGAGCCCGTTTCGCCCGCAATGATCACCACCTGATTATCAGCGATAGCGGCACTGATATCATCACGCTTGTGACTGATCGGCAGATCCGGGTACTGGATATCCCCCAGCTGTTGCTTACGCTGCTCTACACGGGCAGCCGAGCGTTCAAGTTTGGCCTGGATCTCTGCCAGCATCTGGTCAGACGGCTCATTTTTGTCCAGCCGCCGTTTCAGCTGCTGCAAACGTTTACGCAGTGGGAAACGGTCGGCCAGCATACAGCCGTCCAAAGCCTGGTACAGCGGGGTCAGTTGATCAGTCACAGTCAATAGAACTCAAAGCAGATAAACAAAAGGCCCCAAAAAAGGGGCCTGTGAGTATACAGTTTCCAGGGCAGGCATGCCCGAGGGCAATCTGTCAGCCTCTGGCACAACGTTCCAGTAACGGGTCACCGTCATGGAACACCACCATCTGACCGGTGGTCAGAGCCGTCCACTGTTCGTGCTCAGTCAGCGGCTCCGTTGCGATCACCGTCACCACGTCGTTTAATGTGGTTTCCTTACAGAAATCGACCGTCATCTCACAGTCTTTCAACGACGCTTCACCGAAGGGGGCACGACGAGTCAGCCAGGACAGCTTGGTTGTACAGTACGCAAACAGGTGCTCAGATTCACTGAGCAACATATTGAACACACCCAGGCTGCGCAACTGATCACAGCGTGACTGGATAAAGTCCGCCAGCTCACAGACATCCTCCGGTGGCTGGGGGAACTGCGCTCTGATCTCACCCAGCAGCCAGCAGAACGCGTACTCACTATCGGTGGTACCCACGGGCTGATAAAAATTCAGTGGCCAGTCAAACAGTGTTTTTTCCAGCTGACCATTATGGGCATAGGTCCAGGTCCGGCCCCAGAGTTCACGGGAAAAGGGATGAGTGTTTTCCAGACAGATACTGCCCACATTGGCCTGGCGGATATGGCTGATCACCACCTTGCTTTTGATCGGGTAGTTCTTTACCAGCCGGGCGATCTCAGATTCCACACTGGGGTTAGGATCGTGAAAGCAGCGCATCGCCCTGCCCTCATAAAACGCGATACCCCAGCCGTCTTTATGCGGACCTGTGCCGCCACCACGTTGCATCAGGCCAGCAAAGCTGAAGCAGATATCCGTAGGTATATTGGCACTCATGCCCAGCAGTTCACACATCGCTCCGCGTCTCCTTAATCATCCATCGACAGTACAATCTTGTCGGGTAGTGCATTAATCATATCGGATACCAGATCCGACGACAGCAACCCGCCCGGTTCCTGTGTCACAACGGACTCCACCGTTCGGCGCTCACCAATGAAAATACCATCATCATCAATCGACAGCTTATGGCAGACAATCAGGCCATTAACCTCCCCGCCGCTTTCAATGTGAATTTCATTGCAATGCATTTCACCTTCAAGCAAGCCACTGACATTCACTTTAGGGGCTTTGATGGTACCTTTGACGCAGCCATGACGGCCAACACTGACTCCACTACTGGAAACAATCGTGCCTTCAAAGCTTCCGTCAATATGCATCCGGCCGACTGCCGTTACATCGCCACTAAAGCGGTTACCTCGGGCAATAATGCTTACTGCGCTGCGGTCAGGTTTAACGGATAAAGTTTTCTTAATGATGCCCATTTGACAGATTTTACCGCGCTGAAAGTCTCGTTTACGTTGCTGATATTCATAGCCAGAAACGGTTTAGGATCTAATTTTTTGAACATGTGCCGCACTTCATAGTGCAGATGGGGGCCGGTTGAAATCCCGGTATTACCGGTATAACCAATTAACTGCCCTTTACGAATAAAGGACCGACCAGACACCACTACTTTTTTCAGATGAGCAAAGTAGGTTTTAAAACCAAAGTTATGCTGCAAAATGATCAGATTGCCAAAGCCGCTTTTTTTATGGAAACCGCCATACTCTACCACTCCATCGGCGGTAGCATAAATTGGCGTCCCCTGCTTCGCTCGAAAATCAACGCCAGGGTGCAGGGTACGCTTTTTAAGTACCGGATGATTACGCATGCCATAGCCTGCTGTAATCGCCACCTTACCTTTCAACGGTATACCACTGGGAATCTGGTTCACCAGGTATTTGCGCTGCTCCGTCACCTGCTGCAGGCGCAGTAAACGCTGCGAGGTGGTACGGCCATCAGCCGCTAACCCCATCAAGGCTTCCAGTTCCGCCAGCCGCTGCATTGCCTGAGCACTGCGCTGATTCTGCTCCGCCAGTGACAGGTTTTCTTCAGCAAGGCTATCCCGTTGCTGTTGTAACGCCCCCAGCGCGGAGTCCAGCGCCTGCTTTTCTGCCAGGGCACTGGCGCGTTGCTGATCCAGTGAATCGTTCAGCTGGGCCAGCACATTACGCTCATTTTTTAACACCCCTAATTCATTCAGGGTGTTGTCCAGCACGGCCTGCTGTTGTTCGAACTGCACCTGATCTTCACTGATCTGTTCGTACTCTTCCATAAGCTGCTGATGATCCACTTCCAGATCATCCAGATGACTGCGCGTCACCACTAACAGGCTGTTAGAAATAAAGAAACTGATTGCAGCCAATACCAGAAACAGTGCAAACAGATATTTCGCCAGCTGGCCCAGGGTGTACTGATAAGAGCCGTACACCGTGGTCAGCGTGATCACCAATTTCTGTTTCAAACCCGCACCTGCTCCGAGATCACTAATAGGCGGCCCAATATACGGATTAGCAACCGAATTTCCACTACAAGGAGAGAGGTTATATATTTTAACCGCCCATCACACTGCGCTCTCCCATCGATTTTCCACCGGCACTCGGTGCCGCTGCCAGCACCCGGTCCGCCAGCCGTGAAAACGGCAAACTCTGCACCCAGACCGTTCCGGTGCCACGCAATGTTGCCAGCCACAGTCCCTCGCCGCCAAACATCATCGATTTCAAACCTTTCACCATCTCGATGTCATATTCAATGCCATCGGTAAACGCCACCAGACAACCGGTATCCACTCGCAGGGTTTCACCGTTCAGCTCCTTCTTCACCAGGGTTCCGCCCGCCTGCACAAACGCCAGACCATCGCCTTCCAAGTGTTGCAAAATAAAGCCCTCACCGCCAAACAGGCCACTGCCCAGTTTGCGATTAAAAGCGATATCTATTTTGGTGCCCAGCGCTGCGCACAAAAATGCATCTTTCTGGCAATAGAGATTACCGCCAATACTGGCCATATCGACCGGCATAATGGTACCCGGGTACGGCGCGGCAAAAGCCACCCGTGCTTTACCGCTACCCTGCTGAGTAAAGTGAGTCATAAACACGGACTCACCTGTCAATGCCCGCTTACCCGCCGAAAACAGCTTGCCCAGCAGGCCCTGTTCTGCTTCGGATCCATCACCCATCCGGGTTTCAAAATTAATACCCTCCTCCATGTAATTCATGGCACCGGCTTCGGCAATCACCGTTTCACCGGGGTCGAGCTCGACCTCAACGATCTGCATCGATTCACCCAGAATCTGATAGTCCACTTCATGGCAACGCATAATAATCACTCCTGTAAATTATGATTGACCCAGCTGCAAACGTTTAATCAGCCAGGGCATAGTCGGGGCCTGTATACACAGCGTAAAGAGTACCACCCCGTAGGCAATCGACTGAATGGTGTACCAGCTTTCCAACTGCAGGGGTAACGCCAGCGCCAGCGCTACCGACACGGAGCCACGAATACCGCCCCAATAGATCACCAGCTGTTCTTTACCACTGATCCGCTCACCTGGCAGCAGATTGATCAGTGGCACCGTGACTAGCAGCCCCAGCCCTCGAGCCAGCAGGACTGCCACAATACCAATCAACATTGCCAGCCACTGCTCCTGGAACATCGCCAGCGTCACGGTTACCCCCAGTAATAAAAAGATAGACGCATTGGATAGCTCAGCACTGAACGCCCAGAGATTATGCAACGCATGGCGTATCGGATTGTCACCTTCCCGACGCTGTAACTCGCCAAACACCAGCCCGGCAACCAGCACCGCCATTACCCCCGATACATGGAAGTGCTCTGCAATCAAAAAGCCGCCATAAGCCGCTGACAGCATCACAACCATACGGTTAAAGCTGGTGGTCAGACTACGGTAGAGCAACACTGCCAGCCCAGCGACCAGCGCCCCCACGGCAGCACCGCCCAGAAAAATAGTGATGAATTTCAATATCCCGGCCGTCACGGTAATCTGCTCTGCTGGCATCAGCGCCAGCGCGCTAAGCAAGGTAAACAACACAATCGCGGTGGCATCATTGAACAGGCTCTCGCCATCCACTAACAGGATCAGTCGAGCAGAGACACCCGCCTGCTTAAACAAATCCAGCACGGCGGCCGGGTCCGTGGCAGAGAGAATCGCGCCGGTCAGCAATGCCGCCACCCAGGGAAAATACTCGGGATAGCCAATGCCATAAAACAGCAAGGTCGCACTGACACCGGCTGCCAGTAGCATCATGGGGGTTGATAACAGCAAGATGGCAGCAAGGTTGTGTAACAGCAGCCGACCATCCATATGTAACGCCGCCTCGAATATCAGCACCGGCAGGAAAACATAGAACACAAGGTCGTTAAAATGGTGCCAGCGCAGGCCCGTATCCAGCCCCGAGCTCACCAGCAGCTCAGAGCCAATAAACCCCCCCGCCACCAGCACCAGACTGTAAGGAAGATGTAACTTCTGTGCCAGAGGGTGTAAAAGCGCCGCCAGCAATAACATTCCCAGAAAAATAAGCACCAGATCCGCAATCGCCATCAGCCGCCCTCCCGTTGAATTAGTTTAAGCATATCAGTGAAATAACGAATAACGAGGTATTCAGCATTGAGCAATGTGCAACCAATTGTCTATTTCGCATCCACCCGGGCCTGCTAACTTGATCTGGCTGGTAGAGAACGTGGTCCCCAGCGAACCAGACACCGCTGTGCCAGCAACTAACGTTTCACCCTATCAGCACAGCGGTCGCGACACTCCAATCATGAGAAAGGGATGCAAGATGAGTCAAAGAGAGATTGTAGTACTCAGTGGTGTACGGACAGCGATTGGCGGCTACGGTGGCAGCCTGAAAGACAAAACTCCCAGTGAGCTGGCAGCCGCCTGTATCAAAGAAGCGGTATCCCGCTCGGGTTTGCGACCTGAACAGATTGGCCACAGTGTCTTTGGTAATGTAGTGCACACTGAACGCCGGGATATGTATCTCAGCCGTGCCGCTGCACTGGATGCGGGCCTGCCGGTTGAAACACCTGCACTCACCGTCAACCGTCTGTGTGGCTCCGGCCTGCAGGCTATTATTACCGCCGCTCAGCAGATCACCAGCAACCAGTGTGATGCCGCGGTTGCCGGTGGGGCTGAAGTGATGAGCCGGGCCCAGTACTGGCTGCCCGCTGGCCGTTTTGGCCAGCGCATGGGCGATGGTGAAATTATTGATGCCATGGTCGGCGCACTGACCTGCCCAATGGATAAAACCCACATGGGAATTACCGCTGAAAATATCGCCGACACCTGGAACATCAGCCGGGAAGACCAGGATGCGCTGGCGGTGCTGAGCCACAACCGTGCCGAAGCAGCGATCAACGCCGGTCGTTTTGAAAGCCAGATCATCCCGATTGAGGTCAAGAAGCGCCGCGAGCTGATTAACTTCGACACCGACGAGCACACCCGGCTGGGCTGCCAGCTGGCCGATATGACCAAGCTGCGTCCCGCCTTTAAAAAAGATGGCTCCGTAACCGCCGGTAACGCTTCCGGCATCAATGACGCTGCCGCTGCGGTAACGCTGATGGCGGCCGATGTAGCAGAACAGCAGGGCCTGCAGCCGATGGCACGGCTGGTAGACTTCAGCTTCGCTGGCGTCGAACCAAAATACATGGGCATTGGCCCGGTACCCGCGGTAAAAGCACTGCTTGAGCGCACCAATTTGAGTGTTGGCGATATCGACCTGTGGGAAGTCAATGAAGCCTTCGCCTCTCAGGCACTGGCCGTCTGCCGTGATCTGAGCCTGCCAGCTGAAAAAGTAAACCCGAACGGTTCCGGCATCTCACTGGGCCATCCGATAGGTGCCACCGGCGCAATCATCACGGTTAAAGCCCTGCATGAACTGCAGCGCACCCAGGGCCGCTATGCCGTTGTCACCATGTGCATCGGTGGTGGCCAGGGTATCGCCGCACTGTTCGAACGCATCTAACGGACAACGCACACATCAAGCAGGTGGAGGCCTTAACAGCCTCCATCCTCTCCACCACTGAGAATATAGTTCCGTACCACAGCGGTTCACACACTACATTTGAGCCGGTGGCAGCTTACCTTCGGCTTTCTTCAGGTTCCACCTCGCGATAGACACCCTTGCCGCTCGGTTAATCGCCCCTCTTGCCGAGCCGATAGCGGGCTTTACACCACCAAGTCATTCAGCCGCATCATGCTAACTGAGACAGCGCCATACCTGGCGCACACAAGAAAAACGGGACTCAAAGGCCCCGTCCACTAATGTTCAACTAGCGATACACAACTCAGGCGGTCATCGTTTCGGGCCCACTATAGCTATATTCTGCCGTATAATTCAGCGCCATATCTTCCATACTGATCGGCCAGGGGTTGCGCTCCGGGCGACGTGGAGGCTCTTCATCTGAATCCTCAGCCAGCTTGCTGAACTGACTAATCAGCTCGGATACTTTCTCTTCTGCTTTCTCGCGTAAATCAGGCTGCTGATCCACCAATTGAGCAACAACCTCCAGCTGCTCCATCAGATAAGCACCCAGTTTCGGCGTATCCAGAATAATATCGGCCATCTGATCAACTTTAGTGCCTGCCATCTCCGCGATCTGCCAGAAGGTGTCCTGAGCCGTCTCTGGGCTCTCTTCCTGCGCCACCATCAGGTCTTCTGGGAAGTGACCTGCAGCGAGGGCGTTGGTCATGGTATGGAAGTCAGTCAAAACATCTTCGGCTTCATCCGGTGGCATCTGGCCTGGCGGCATTTCAGTCCAGCTCATACGCGCCATACGAGCAACCATTTCATCACGATCTGTTGCATCCAGTTGCATCAGATGATCGCTCAGCATCATGGTATGGCCAGTATCCTCCTCTTCACCGAGCTGCTGGCTGGCCCATGCATCCATCGTCAGAACTTTCACCGCATTTTCAACATCGCGAGTTATATCAGACGGGTCTTTCTTCTCATATAACAACGCACCTTCATAGACCCGACTTTCGCCCATACGGCTCATGAACACCAGCTCCCGCGCACGATCATTACTCCGAATATCGTCAACCAGAGCTAACTCCTCTTCATGCTCCGTCATATCGATCGGGCCCAGGTTGCTGCTTCCCAGCAGCGTTTCCAGCCCAACTTCTGTTATCTGCAGAAAAGCTCGCTGGTCACTGCGGTCCATGCCCTGTACCTGCCCCATCATCTGCTGCAACTGATCGTCGCTGAACTCATAATGGGCCATCATATCGGCCATACTACCCACCATCTCTTTTAACGTGTCCTTACCATGGTTGTCGTAATCAGCCTGCGTCAACACCAACCCTGTACCAAATTTATCGGCAATAGAAACGGTAACTGCCTGCGGTGTGCCGCGCGGCGGCCCCTTCCTGTATTCACCCACCAGATCATCTATCGCCTTGAAAGCCAGCTCGCGGGTTTCACCACTTTTCTCTCGAAGCGCATCCATGACTTTCTCGGCACCCATCCCTTCGGATGCCATGACTACCAGGGTTTTCTGCTGCCCTGGCTCAAAGCCCTCAAGCTTATTTAAAAACAGCGCGGGATCTTCTGCCTGATCAACAGCATGAACCAGTGCGAACAGCGCATCATTTCTATTCGTACGCTGAGGCGCCTGGTCGCCATAAGGCATATCCCGCGAATCTTCGGGAGACGGCTCATCCTGAATGCTAACCGTAAAATCCTGCGCGGTTTCAAGAACCCTGGCACGGGTAACGCCATCCAGTTTTCCCAGCGTTTGCGTCAGCCGATCAATTTCACCTTCAACACCATTGCTGGTCAGCACACCGGCAGGTAGTGCTTTCATTGACTCAACCACATTTGATAGCTGCCCCAGTTCCTTATCAGACAGATCCTGTGCCAGTGCCAGCAGGTTTTCATTTTCAGACAGGTGTTTTGCCAGCGACGCAATCGGAGCCGATGACGGCAGCCGCTCCAGTACCTTTCGGACAGGTTCACTGAGCTCTTCACTCAAATTGACTGTGTCTCCTGATGAACCGGCCACTCCAGCACTACTGGAAATCGATGTCAGAACATCCTGTCGCGTAGATATTTCATGCGCATCAAAGGTTGTCAGTTGGCCTTTCTGACCATTTACCGCGAGGGGTGATGTAGATAAAAGCTGAATAGCCATAAAGTAATCCTTTACCTTGTTTACGGTACGTTAACGGCTGGAGTCGTCGGATCTTGATCCAGTCAGGACGTTTTACAGACCTACTATGGTTTCCTTACCCACGACGACCGCCTCGTCTGCGATTTCTGTTCGTCAGGTCAGTGCGTTGCCTTCAGCTTCCTTCAGGTTCCACCTCGCGAGCACCTGGCCTGACACACAACGCAAAAGGGGCAGCCACTGGCTGCCCCTTTTCTGTTATTTCACTGGCATCAGGTTACAACGCGTCAAGACTCAGCCTCAACGACACCTTCCGCTACCGGCTTCAGCCGATAGCATGGTTCATATTCCTGATAGTTGATTTTCATTCGGCGCTGCTCAACAAACGAGCGCAACAGGGCATCCAGCGGTTCAATCAATGCCACCTCCCCCTGCAGTTCGAACGGGCCATGCTGCTCAATGGCCTGAATACCCGGCTCTTTCACATTCCCAGCCACAATCCCGGACAGGGCACAGCGCAAACTGGCCGCCAGCCGAAAATCCGGCTGATCGCGGCACAGGTTTAGCGCAGCCATATTCTCATGCACCGGCTCAAACGGCTGCTGGAACTCCTCAGGAATATGCAGCTGCCAGTTGTAATGGAATGACTCACTGGTGGCCTTGCGATAACGGGTGACCGCCTCCAGCCCATCTTTCATCGCCACCGCCACGCCGTGGGGATCATCAACGATAATCTGATACTTTTCTGCCGCCGCCTCACCCAGGGTAGTACGGATAAAACGGTCTACCGTCTCAAAGTATTCCTCACTGCCCGCCGGACCCGTAAATACCAGTGGGAACGGCAGGTGGGCATTACGCTCATGCAGCAGGATGCCCAGCATATACAGAATTTCTTCCGCTGTACCGGCACCACCCGGGAACACAATAATACCGTGACCCAGCCGAACAAACGCCTCCAGCCGCTTCTCAATATCCGGCATAATCACCAGTTCGTTCACAATCGGGTTGGGACTCTCCGCCGCGATAATGCCAGGCTCAGAAACACCCACGTAACGACCATTACCAATACGCTGCTTACTGTGCGCAATCGCTGCACCCTTCATTGGCCCTTTCATCGCCCCCGGCCCACAGCCGGTGCAGATATCATAGCCACGCAAACCCAGCTCATAACCGACCGCTTTGGTGTATTCATACTCAGGACGGGCAATGGAGTGACCACCCCAGCAGACGACCAGGTTAGGCTTTACATGGGGTTTAAGGGCATTGGCATGGCGCAGGATATGAAACACTTCATTCGTGGTCAGCGCGGCTTCATCAAGCTCTTCACAGCACTTGTCCAGTTCCACACCTACATACAACAGGTCACGTAGCACCGAGAACAGATTTTCCCGGATACCCTGGATAATCTCGCCGTCCACAAACGCACTGGTGGGCGCGTTAATCAGGTCCAGCTGCAAGCCTCGATGTTTCTGGCTGACCCGAATATCAAAGTCACGAAACTTATCAAGCACCAGTTTGGTGCTATCCATTTCACTACCGCAGTTCAATACAGCCAGTGAGCATTGACGGAACAGACGATAGAGGCCGCCCTGGCTGACATCCTGTAACTTGGCCACCTCAAGTGGAGAAAGCGTATCCAGACTGTCCAGCGGCGTCACACTGGTTGTTACAAAGGGTTCGTTAATCATAAGCACCACCTCCTGCACAGGCAGGAACAAAAGACGTGGGACACTCAATTCAGCGGGCCTGAAGCATACCGGCAAACCAGAGAACGACGTCTTATCGGTTATTGTTATTCCCTTAAGCAAGGCCTGACGGCGCTGGCGCATCGTCAGCAATACAGACCTCTGTTCTTACGTCAGACCGATGACAACTCAATGAAGTTCACCCCACCACTATATGCCAGATTTAATCCAGATAGCAAAACCGTACATATTTCATACAGTTAAACACCTTTCAGTAGCTGTTCAACAAATTGTGGCACCGCCTCACCCGCCCCGGCATGGATATGCTCATCAAAGGCTGTATGAATCCGTGACGGCTCAAGATTAATCTCCACCGTGCGGGCACCAGCAGCGTTAGCCACCTCAACAAATCCGGCTGCGGGATACACATTGCCCGAGGTGCCAATCGACAGAAACAGCTCACAGCTGTCCAGCGCCTGGTAACACGTTTCCATTTGCATCGGCATCTCACCAAACCAGACAATATCCGGGCGCAGATTACCGCCACTGCCACAGCAGTCACACAGATCTTCCGGCATTGAATCCTGCTCAGTACGATAGACGACTTCGCTGGCAGCGCAACGCAGATTCAGTAATTCGCCGTGCATATGGATCAGATTATGGCTGCCCGCGCGCTCATGCAGATTATCGATATTCTGAGTAATCACCAGCACCTCACCGGGCCGGGCCTGTTCCAGCTTCGCCAGCGCATAGTGCGCCGCATTCGGCTTTACAGCCTCGCTGAGCAGTTGCTGGCGGCGCTGATTATAAAATCGGTGAACTAACCGCGGATCGCGGACAAACGCCTCAGGCGTTGCGACATCCTCAATGCGATGGTCTTCCCAGAGGCCATCCGCCGCCCGAAATGTCCGTATACCCGACTCCGCCGAGATACCCGCACCGGTCAGAATTACGATAGATGGCGTCATCTAATACTCCTTGCTCAACAATTTAAGGGGAACTCATCGACACTTTATCGGCCCAAGCCTTAACGAGATTGCAACCAATATATGGTTCAAATGTCCAGATACAGTCATCAAGAGCTTGATTGAATATGGATAGTGATCTTAGAGTAGAAGCTGTACACAGAAACGGTGGTTTTCAATTGCCGGCCTGTGCCGCCCAACCATCTGGCCTCGCCGTCAATACCACCTGTTCTGCTTCGCAGGCTGCAGAGGACGAAGCCATGACTGCATTAAAGCTCTATATCCTCGATACCAACGTACTGTTACACGATCCCAAATGTCTCTACGAGTTTGAAGAGCATGATATCGTCATTCCGATGACCGTTCTGGAAGAACTGGACGATATCAAAGATCGCAAACGGGCCGTTGCTCAGGAGGCACGTTTTGCCATCCGGGCCATTGATCAGATACTCAGTGATTCCGATGCTGAGCAGATCAACCGCGGTGTTCCCATCCACATCCCTGGCACCACCGAAGACACCCCCACCTTGGGCCGGCTGAGTATTTTCCCGGACCACCACCTGAAGCATCAGCCCGACTTTCTGCCGGACCAGCACAGCAAAGACAACATCATCATCAACTGTGCGCTGTACCTGCAGCAACAAAACCCGGACCAGGACGTCATCCTGGTCACCAAAGATATCAATATGCGACTCAAAGCACTCGGTGCCGGGCTGCAACGGGTGGAAGACTACCGCACCGATCAGCTGGTCTCCGATATTGACCTGCTACCCGCTGGCCACCAGCAGCTTGAAGGCAATTTCTGGGATCTGGTCGACAACATCAACAGCTATCAGGAAGACGGCCACACCTACCATAAAGTGGCCAGAAGTATCCTGCCCGAAGGCTACTGCAACGAATATATTTACGATGACCAACAGGAGTTTGCCGCCCGTATCGTCGAGGTCGGTAATGATGAAATCACCCTGCTGGACCTGGGCTATAAACACCTGATGCACCAGCATTGCTGGGGGATTAAACCGATCAATATCCAGCAAGCCTTCGCCATGCAGGCACTGATGGACCCTGACATCAACCTGGCGATACTCAACGGCGCAGCAGGCTCCGGTAAAACACTGATCGCACTGGCCTGCGCACTGGAAATGGTGATCGAACAAAAACGCTTCAACAAGATCATTGTCACTCGCTCGACGCCGCCGGTCGCTGAAGATATCGGCTTCCTGCCTGGTACCGAAGAGGAGAAAATGACCCCCTGGTTAAGTGCCATCCATGACAACCTGGAAGCCATGCACGAACAGGATGATAAACCGCTGTCCAGCGTCAAATACGCCATTGAGCAGGCCAACATTCAGTTCAAATCGCTGAACTTCATCCGTGGCCGCAGTATTCAGGACGCCGTGGTGTTAATCGATGAGTCCCAGAACCTGACTCCCAGTCAGTTGAAAACTATCCTGACCCGCTGTGGTAAAGGCAGTAAAATGATCTGCCTGGGTAATCTGGCGCAGATTGACTCCGGTTACCTGACACCACTGACCTCCGGCCTGACCTACATTGTCGAACGTTTTAAACCCTTTAACGGTTCTGCCAACGTACATTTTGAAGGTATCTTCCGCTCCGCTCTGGCCGAATATGCTGAACAGCACTTATAAGCCTGAGTGAACCCTCACATTTAACGCCTGGTACAGCCCGTACCGGGCGTTAAAGCCATGTAAAACACAAGGCATTAGCCACTTTTCGGCTATTTTCACACGCGCCATTTATCGAACAGACCAAAGTATAAATCCCTGCCACAAGCCGCATAACCACTAGAGCCCGGAGCGTTTTTTATCAGTTCTGATAAAAATATCGGGGCCGTGCTAGCGTTTCATTCGTAGCTGGTTGGCCTATAATGCGCCGCAAAATAGAAAACCGTCGATTTAGCAGGACGCTAAGTAAGGCGGCAGCTTTGAACAGCCACCACCCGTATGACTGTGCAAGGCGATGTGTTTTGGGTTGACCGACCCCGTTCGGAGGTTCCCTTTCAAAAAAAGGGCTAAAAATCAATCACCTTCAGGTAAGGCAACCTGTATAGCCGGTGTACAAAAAATCAGCACCGTGACTATAGTCAGCATAGACTGACCCAGGGTTTGCAGTTTCTGTTACCGCATGTCGCTGCCAGTACACGACTGGCCAGCCCACATTGCAGTGCAGCGAACAACAACGATAATCATACGACCGACCCTGACAGGCCGGGCTTACCTGATAAAAAGGTGTAGGAAGCTGTCGCCATCACCCTGTCTATTGCAGACTGCCTGAATGCAGCATTGCAGAGCAGCGATTGACGGCCACTTCCCTATTTGAAATGGCGAAGATCTTATGACAACAAAATCAGTTGATGTGTTACTCGTCGGGGCCGGTGCCATGTGCACCACCCTGGGAACCCTGCTAAAGCAGCTGGACCCCACCCTGAAAATCACCATGGTCGAGCGTCTTGACCACGTTGCGCACGAAAGTACCGATGGCTGGAATAACGCCGGTACTGGCCACGCCGCTTACTGTGAATTAAATTACACCCCGAAGCAGCCCGACGGTAGCGTAGCCACCGTCAAAGCCTTCGACATCAACTCTGCTTTTGAAGTCAGCCTGCAGTTCTGGTCTTACCTGGTCGAAAATAAAATCCTGCCAGAGCCCTCTCAGTTTATTAACCCGGTGCCACATCAGAGCTTCGTCTGGGGTGAAGAAAACGTTGAGTTCCTGCGCACACGTTATGAAGCATTGAGCGCAACACCCTCTTTTGCCGCCATGGAATACAGTGAAGACCCTGACGTACTGCGTGAGTGGATGCCGCTGATCATGCAGAACCGCGACCCGAACGAGAAAGTAGCAGCAACCCGTGTCCGTCACGGCTCTGATGTCAACTTCGGTGCGCTGGCTCGCAATATGACCCGGCACCTGAAAACCCAGCAGGACTTCGAGCTGCGATTGCACCGTGAAGTACAGAGCTTTGACAAAAAGCCGGACGGCCGCTGGACCGTTAAACTGAAAGACAACGAAAGCGGCAACACGGAAACCATCGACGCTGGCTTCGTTTTCCTCGGTGCCGGTGGTGGCTCGCTGCCGCTGTTGCAAAAATCGGGCATCCAGGAAGGCAAAGGCTACGGCGGTTTCCCGGTTAGCGGCATGTGGCTGGTCTGTAAGAAAAAAGAAATCGTCGAACAGCATCTGGCCAAAGTCTACGGTCAGGCACCGATTGGTGCGCCACCAATGTCCGTGCCACACCTGGACACCCGCATCATTGATGGTGAGCAGGCCCTGCTGTTCGGTCCATTTGCCGGTTTCACCACCAAGTTCCTCAAGTCCGGCTCGATTATGGACATGCCGAAGAGTATCAACCTGGGCAACCTCAAACCAATGCTCAGCGTTGGCATGAAGAGCATGGATCTGACCCGCTATCTGATCAGCGAAGTGATGCAATCCCACAGCGCACGGGTTGACTCCCTGCGCAATTTCTACCCGGATGCAAAAGACAGCGACTGGGAGCTGGCCTACGCGGGTCAGCGCGTACAGATCATCAAAAAAGACGGCAAAAGCGGTGGCAAGCTGGAATTTGGCACCGAAGTAATCTCTGCCGCCGATGGCTCGCTGGCGGCCCTGCTAGGCGCATCACCGGGCGCTTCTACCACGGTTAAAACCATGATCAACGTTCTTAAAACCTGTTTCCCAGAGCAGATGGCAACGGAACAATGGCAGACCAAAATGAAAGAGATGGTGCCATCCTATGGCCAGTCACTGCGTAACGATGCCCAGCTGCTGAACACCGTCCGCACCCGCACGCTAGCAACACTGGGCCTTAACGACGACTAAGTCTTTCCTCTGTGTTTGTGCGCTATCTAAAAATACCCGTCAGTTATGCTGACGGGTATTTTTTTATCTACACTGCGCCCGGAAACTGAAGCCAATACAACGTCACACACTTCATAGCGTTGCAATTATGCAACGAGTTTTTATCATGGGGTGCCTATATCAGCCTTGAGCCTGGGAGTTTCTACGTGACAGAGCAGGACGATTTTTACCGCCACATTGTTGAACACAGTACCGATGTTATTCTGCGAGTGAATGCCGAGCACCAGATTCTGTACGCAAACCCAGCGGCGATCACCGCCTTTGGGTTTGAGCTGGACGCCCTGATCGGCCATTCACTGCAAGGTTTGCCTATGCAAACCGACCAGCAGGAACGGTTACTGACCGCCATTGACCGGGCCTTTGTCCGTGGCACACCCATGCGGGAAACATTGCCTATTATGGGCTCCTCCAGCCTGCGCTATTACTCCGCCGCGCTGGTACCGGATACCAACACTGACAGCATTGTATTAACCCTGCGTGATATCACAGAACAACACCGGGTAGAGGAGCGACTGCAGGAAGCCAGCACCCACGACCCGTTAACCGGCCTGTTTAACCGCCGCCAGCTGTTCACCATGGGGGAGCAGGATATTGCCCGGGCCCGGCGCTACAAGATGCCTTTTTCACTGGTACTGGCCAGTATCAATGATCTGAAATCAGTGAACCAGATATTCGGCTATGCCATTGGTGATCACCTGTTGATGACCGTATCCAACAGCCTGCAAGATATGTTGCGCGGTTCCGACTACGTCGCCCGACTAGGTAACAACAGCTTTGCCATCGCCCTGATTGATGCCACCACAGAACAGGCAGAAAGGGTGGCCAGTCGTATCCGCAGTCAGGTCGATCAGACTGAAATCCATGTTATCGATACCCGACTACAGGCCAGCGCCTGCACCGCAGTCTGCCGGTTCGATGCCGAACACGACAGCAGCTTTGTCGACATGCTGAAACGGGCTGAAAGCCTGCTTGAAGCTAATCGCTATGCTGATACTCGAGCGCCGACTGAATCGTTATGAAAACACTGATAAGCCGCCTGCTTATACTACTGGTCAGAACCTACCAGTATCTGATCAGCCCCCTGCTGGGTGGCAACTGCCGGTTCTACCCCACCTGCTCCAGCTATATGATTGAAGCAATCGAAACCCATGGTGTTATAAAAGGAGTCTGGCTGGGGCTGCGCCGCATTGGCCGCTGCCACCCCTACTCAGACGGCGGGCTGGACCCTGTTCCCCCGATCTGTCAGCACAACCACAGCAGTGATCAGCACAAGCACTAAACCAGCCCTACCCAATCCTGTGTAAGACAGGAATGAAACCTGGTTTAAAAATCATGGTCTTAAACAGATGCCCGTTGAGCTGAAGGCAGCGGGCTTCCATCCACTCAGTGGAGGCCTCCGTATGTACAGCCCCCTCACCATGATTTTAGTTGTGACCGCCTATATGGCCCTGCTGTTTGCACTGGCTCAGTGGGTCGAACGACGTATTCAAAACAAACAGTTCAACGCCAATAAACCCTGGCTCTATGCCCTGTCACTGGCGGTTTTTCATACTTCCTGGACCTTCTATGGTAGCGTCGGCTTTGCCAGCCGCTCCGGGCCACAGTACCTGGGCATCTACATCGGTGCGCTGCTCAGTATCCTGCTGGGCTGGTTCACCGTACGGCGTATGATTCAGGCCAAAGAGACCTTTCATATCACCAGCATTGCCGACTTTATCGCCAGTCGCTATAACCGTTCACCGACCATTGCCGCGCTGGTTACTCTGATTGCCCTGCTAGGGCTGGTGCCTTATATCGCCCTGCAGCTGACCGCCATCGTCAGCTCCATTCAGATCATCACCCTGCAGCAGCACGGCGCTGCGACCTGGGGTGTACATGGACTGCTAATCACCGGGCTGATCATCGGCTTTGTCATTATCATCGGCATGCGCAGGCTGGACCCGACCGAACGCCACCAGGGGATGATCAGTGCGCTGGTGGCCGAATGTATCGTTAAACTGGCAGCGGCACTGACCGTCGGCATTTTTATTACCTGGTTTATGTTTGACGGCATCGGCGACATCAGCCAGCAACTGCGTGACCAGGGCTTCGATCACCTGCTCAGCTTCAGCGCAGGCGAAGACAGCGGTGCCCGCTGGCTAACCCTGATCGGGCTGGGCTTTGTTGGCCTGCAGCTGTTGCCCCGCCAGTTTCATGTGGCGGTGGTGGAAAACGGTGATAAGCGCCATTTCACGACGGCTTTATGGCTCTTCCCCCTCTACATGGTATTGATCAGCCTGTTTGTCATTCCCATTGCCGGTGCCGGACTGCTCAGTGGATTACCCGCAGCAGAAGCCGACTATTTTGTCCTGTTACTGCCCCAGCAAGCCGGTGCAGATCTGATTACCCTGATCGCCTTTATCGGTGGTTTCTCAGCCGCCACCGGGATGATTCTGATCACCACCCTGACCCTGGCCACCATGCTGACCAACCATCTGTTACTGCCACTGATTGAATACAGCAGCACCCTGACCCCTCTTAAACACAGCCTGCTACAGATTCGCTGGCTCTCGGCGGCGCTGATTGTACTGGCTGGGTACGGCTTCGCACTGGAGTTTTCCGACCGCTATATTCTGGTTGCCATTGGTCTGTTGTCATTTACGGCCATTCTGCAATTTGCACCGGCTGCTTTTATCGGCCTGTTCTGGCAGGGGGGTAACCGGGTCGGGGCACTGGTCGGGCTAGGGCTGGGCTTTCTGGCCTGGGGCTGGACGCTGGCTCTGCCCACCTTTATCGACCACGGCTGGTTCAGCCCCACCCTGCTTGAGCTGGGCCCCTGGGGTATCGAGGCATTGCGACCTCATGCGCTACTGGGGCTGGAGGGGCTCCCACCCTTTGTCCACACCAGTATCTGGTCGATGGTATTGAATATCGGTGGCTACATGCTGGGTAGCTGGCTGTATCACCCCGACAAGCAGGAACGTAACCAGACCAGTGAATTTCTCAATGCCATTGAGCTGAACCAGCAAAGCAGCCGCGCCCGTCCACTGGGGCTCGATGCCTATATCGAACTGTCCGCCAAACTCAACGAGGCCGAGATCCTGCTGGCCAGCTACCTCAATGAGCAGCCAGCCCGCGAAGCACTGGATACCATTGTGGAAGATCTGCAAGTCTATGAGAAACGACAGATCACCATTATCGAGCTGATCGAATTCCACCGTATGCTGGAACATAAACTGGCCGGTTCCATCGGCTCTGCCAGTGCTCATCAGGCAATCGAAAATGGCATCAGCTACAGCAAGCGCGAATCATCAGACCTCAAGGCGCTATACAGTCATATCGTCTGTGACCTGCACGTAGAAGAAAACCGGCAAAACCGCTCAGGTGACAGCCAGCCTAATATGAACCTGCTGGAAGAGCTGCAGAACAAGCTCAACCGTCTGCAGACCACAGCACGCGAACAGGAAGAGAAGATTGGCAAAATGGAGCAGAGGTTAGAGGCCAGCTATGACGAGAGCTTCAGCTATCGGTTAGAGGCACAACGTTTGAAACAGGAGAATATAGAACTGAGGCTGCAACTAAACCCGCTGTATTCTGACGATAACTAACTACCTGCCAAATGCTAACCGCCAGGGCATAGTACAGTGACTATACCCTGACGAGAGGCTGTGTTACTCAGCCTCGCGATGCAGATGCACATCCATCTGCGGATACGGAATGGCGATCCCCACCTCATCAAAGCGCAATTTCACCTGCTCGGTCAGCGACCAGCGCACCTCCCAATAATCGGCAGACTTTACCCAGGGGCGTACGACAAAATTGACACTGTTATCAGCGAGCGAATCAACTGCCACCACGGGTGCCGGGTCTTTCAATATCCGCTCATCGGCCTCAATCAACGCCAGCAACTCTGCTTTGGCCAGACGCAGATCACTCTCATAGCCAATACCAAACACCAGATCAATACGGCGGGTCTCCCGTGCTGAATAATTGGTAATCACATTAGAGTAGATCGCACCATTGGGGACAATAATCTCGCGGTTATCTGGCGTACGCAGCACACTGCTGAAAATAGAGATATGCTCAACCAGTCCAGAGACCCCGGCGGCTTCAACAAAATCTCCCTCTTTGAACGGGCGGAAGATAATCAACAACACCCCTGCCGCAAAGTTTTTCAATGAGTCCTGCAATGCCAGGCCCACCGCCAAACCCGCCGCACCCACCAGTGCGATTAGCGAAGTGGTATCGACGCCCAGCTGCGCCAGCGCAGCCACGACCACCACCAGCAGGATCAGGGCATGACTGATTGAGCCGATGAAGTTCACCAGCATCGCTTCAATTCGAGCTTTACGTAACGCTCCCTCAAGCAAGCGGATTACCAGCTGGCCGACCTTGCGACCCACAATAAAAATAAGACAGGCCAGCGCAATATCCATCCCCCAGGGCAGGATATAAGTTTCCCAGTAATGCATGGTTCAGTGAAACTCCTCTATAAATAGTACCAGGGTTGATACAACTCGATTGTACCCATGGTAAACAAGGCTGCACTCTAGCATGTCAGCGTTAATAAACAGGCCAACACAGCTTCAGGCGCTATCTTATTTGAACCCGAAAAGCATAGGCCGTGATCAGGCAAGTGTTACTTCCACATGACGATACAGGGTAAAAATCCTTGCATTAACGATGGATTTTGGCTTCATGCCTGTACAGACCGCGACAACTCAGTAGAATAAGCCGGACTCGGAATAGTTGGTTGATGTTATGAAAAAACTCGTTATTACTGCCTTGCTGACGCTGCTTGCCGGACAGGCCTTTGCTGAGCGAGGTCATATTTCAGATGAAGTGTCGCTGTTTATGCACGGTGGCCCAGGGAAGCAGTATCGAATTACAGGGCGTACCAATAGCGGCGACGCTGTAGACATAATAGAACGAGACAACGGTTCAAAATATGTCAAAGTACGAACAGCCACCGGTCGCGAAGGCTGGGTTGAAGGCAAGTTTGTCAAAGTAGGCCTCAGTATCAAAGAGCGTCTACCTAAGCTGGAAGAAAAGCTCCAGGCAGGCCGCAATAAACTCGATATTCAACGCACCGAGTATGAAGATCTGAACACCCGTTATAGCGAGCTGAATAACGAGAAAAGCCAGGTCATGTCACAGATTGATGCCCTGAATAGCGATATCCGTCGCCTGCAGCTCGAGCTGGACACCCGCGATGAAAGCAACCTGCTGCGCTGGTTCACCCACGGCGGCCTGGTTGCTCTGGGTGGCGTTATTCTGGGCCTGATTCTGCCCATGTTCAGCCGTCGTAAAAAACGCCGCGACGACTGGTAATCACACTGGCAAAGCAATCGCTTTGCCACGCTCATCCCCGGCCATAAATCCCGCCTATCAGCCAGATAAGCAGAGCCAATTAGCCAGCCCGGGAGCAATCACGTTCAATAGCGCCATTGATTAAAGACACTCTGAGGAAGCCACCGGATGCAACGTGTAACTATTTTTGGTCGTGAAGGTTGTGGATTCTGTGTCCGCGCAAAGGAACTTTGTGAGCGCAAAGAACTCAATTTCAAATACATCGACATTCACAAAGAAGGCATCAGCAAAGCGGATCTGGAACAGACCGTCGGCAAGCCGGTTGAAACCGTGCCACAGATTTTTATCGGTCAGGATCACATTGGCGGCTATACTGAGTTTGAACAGTATCTTGATGCACAACAGTGATTAACATCGGCAGGGTCGTTGCCCCTCAGTGAAAAACTGATTAAGGTAAGGGCTCGTCGGATACCGGGCGTTCCGGTTAAGGAGATTCACATGGCTACTATTGCAACCCTGATCGCCCTGACTGCGGTGCTCTATCTGATTGTACGGTATGAGAACAGCCCACGTATGGAGCCCATCCGTGTCCGTGATGATGAAGAGGCCCTGCGACGTCGCCACCAGCGTCGTCGCTAGTCGGTACTAAGCAGCCCCTGATGCTGTGACCAGCCCAAACGTCAAACGCCAGTGTGTAACCACACTGGCGTTTTCGTATGTGAACATAACTAAGAGCTCAGCAGATCAGCCGTTTCCCCGCCTCCTTCAGCGCTGCCCACTGCCGCCAGCGCTGCTGATAGAGCAACAGCTGTGTCTCCAGCGCAGCGTAGCAGCCAGCAACACCATTGAGCAGTTCCAGGTAAACGGCAATATTTAACCGCGCAATAAAATCTGCCAGTAACTTATCCATAGCACCTCCCACGCGAACCTTGCTCGAAACCTCCTCAACCTGACCCTGGCTCGAAATACCCTGTCGCCAGCAAGCTGGCTCCTGCGACTGACTAAGCTTTCACACCGGTTGCAGGAGCGAGCTTGCTCGCGATCTGTAGCAGCTCGCTTCGCGAGCGTCTGGCTCGAAGTGCGGGCCAATGACGCTGTCAAATAGCCTGCGACAGAGCACCCAGTGCTCAGGTGTATTAAGAGACAGGAGAGTCGTGGCGTAGTAAATGCAGGATATGCGAAGGACCGGCGCTCCCGCAGAAGCCCGGCCCTTCTAGGGGGTCAAGATCCGTTTGGGTGCTGGTTTGATGAGAGTTTGAGCAGAACCACTGGCCAGCAACCAGTACATTCAGCGTAGGCAAAGGTACAGAAAACTGCCACTGCTGATTTGTTATGACAGCAGTGGCAGTTATGCCTGTCAGTTATGACAGCCAGCCCCCCTGCCAGAGCAAGCGCCCCAGCCCACCGCTACGCCGTGTGGGCCGCTCAATGGCCGCTTCCATCACCTGCCAGTTGCCATAGATTTCACAGCGCTGCTTTGCCCGGGTAATGCCGGTGTAGATCAGCTCACGGGTCAGCACCGGGTTGTCTTTCTCTGGCAGCACCAGCAGCACCCGATCAAACTCCGAGCCCTGGCTTTTATGGATGGTCATGGCGAACACCGTCTGATGACTCGGTAAACGGCTAGGTAACACAGGTTCTTCGCGCTGTTCAAACCAGACCCGCAGTTCGCCATCTTCATTCGGTAACGCAATACCGATATCACCGTTATACAGCCCCAGCGCCGGGTCATTGCGGGTGATCATCACCGGGCGGCCGCTATACCACTGCCCCTCCAGCCGGATCAGATTGCGCTTCTGCAGGGCCAGTTCGACCGCCTCATTGAGCCCCTCAACCCCGTATGGCCCCTCACGTAAGGCACTGAGCAACTGACACTGGCCAAACAGCGCCAGCACCGGCTCCGCGCCCTGACCTTCACTCAACGCCGCCAGGTAAGGCTGATAGCCGAGCACCGCCTGCTCGACCAGCGCTGGATAGCGAGCCTGATCCAGTGTCTGGGCTTCAATATCGCTATACTTTTCACGCAGTACGGCTTTACACCTCCGGCCATCACCGGCGTTGACCGCACGGGCCAGGTGGCCGATACCGCTGTCCTCATGGAACCGATAACTTTTACGCAGCAGTGCCAGCGAGTCGGCAATGGGGGCAACCTGCGCCGCCTGGGCCACCTCGGCATGACAGCTGGCCGCCAGCAGTCGGGCCTGATCTGTGGAATACACTGGCTCTGTCAGCCCGGAAATATCCGCCAATACCCCACCGGCCTCCACCGAAGCCAGCTGATCACGGTCACCGATTAATAGCAGCTGCGCCGTTGGTGGCAGGGCATCCAGCAGACGTGCCATCAATGGCAGATCGACCATGGAGGCTTCATCCACCACCAGCAGATCAAGGTGCAGCGGGTTACTGGCATTATGACGGAACCGTCGGGTACCCGGCAGACTGCCTAACAACCGATGCAAGGTGGAGGCCTGTTCGGGAATCAGTGCGCCTATCTGGCTATCAATGGCCAGCGAGTCTCTCGCTTTGGCGATGGATTCTGCCAGCCGGGCCGCCGCTTTACCGGTGGGGGCCGCCAGCCGGATTAAGGGTTCGCGGTGCGCGCCGTTGTCCGCCAGCTCACGTTCCAGCCACAGGGCCAGCATTTTCACCACCGTGGTGGTTTTCCCAGTGCCCGGCCCACCACTGATCACTGCCAGTGGATGAGTCAGCGCAACCGCCGCCGCAACCCGCTGCCAGTCGGTTTCATCGGTGGGTGTGAACAGCCGGTCCAGCGCACCGCTGAGCCACTGACTATCAACCGGACGCGGTTTGGCGCGTTGTAATAACCCACGCGCCACCTGCTGCTCGTACTGCCAGTAGCGATAGAGATAGAGCGCACCGTTATCCAGCACCAGCGGCGTAGGCGTTGCGCCGTTCCCCAGCAGCACACCGTCGGGCTCAGGCAGATTATTCAGCAGCCGGGCATAAAGGCCGTGTAACTGGCTGCCGTAGTGACCCAGCGGGCCATCCAGTGGCAGACAGCTATGGCCCTGGCCCAGCGCTTCACTGGCCAGTACGCCCGCCAGCTGTAGTGCTTCACTGCCCTGCTGGCGGGCAATAAAACGACCAAACTGATGGTCCAGCGGGCGTAGTTCGTGGCGGTTCAGCGCCAGTGCTAATTGTGTATCCAGCGGTTCCAGCTGCAGCAGACTCATGCCACTTCCTCCGTGCCAGCAAACAGGGCGTCCAGCGCCAGGGTCAGTTCAATGTTAGCCGGGCGATGAAACACCCCGCTTTGCTCACCCACACGCATACCCCGCAGAAACAGATAAAACACCCCGCCCAGATGTTCCGCCGGGTCGTAATCCGGCAGCCGCTGTTCCAGCAGCCGGTGCAGCGCCAGGGTATACAGCTGATACTGCAGATCATAGCGATGCGCCAGCATGGCGTTATCCAGCGCCTCACTATGATAATCCGCCAGGCTATCCCCCAGATGGTTGGATTTATAATCGGCGATGTAATAGCGGCCATCAACCCGGAACACCAGGTCGATAAAGCCTTTGAGCATGCCCTTGAGCTGATCAAACTGCAGCGGCGGCGCCTGTTCTGATAGCGGGTCATACTCGCTGACCAGCTGGTTCAGCCGTGGCGCATTCAGCCGCGCCACCGGCAGCAGAAACTCCATCTCCACCAGCATATCGGCGGGGGCCAGCTGACCCAGCTGCATCCCTTCCAGGTCGGCCTGCAGCACATCCACCATTAATTGATCAATCACCGCCAGCCAGGGTTGTTCCTCTTCGCTGCCGTAACCACTGCCGATCAGTAGAGTCTGTTTGGTCTGCTGCGCCTCGTCCGTATCGGGCAGGCCGAATGGTATTTCCTCAAACAGGCTGTGCAAAAACGTACCGGCCCGGGCACCACGCGGGAAACTGAAGATACTGAACTCCGGTACTTCCGGTTCGGGCACCGGCGCGGTTTCACCCATCACCTCAAGGTCCACCTTCGGCTGTGGCAGGCTATGGCTACCACTGTGGTGGCTCAGGGCCGAATAGCTCGACAGCCGCCAGTCACGGTTGATCCGGCTGCTGAAGGTTTCGGCCTGCAGCTGCGGAGCAGGCGCGCCCATGCTGGCCAGCAGATCCTGCTGCGCCTGGTCCGCCGAGTCCGGCAACGGGCTGATACCCACACCCGCCTGCCCGCCCAGCCGGGCCAGGGCCTCGGGCAACTCCTGTTTATGGCACTCCAGCAGGTGGCCCAGCGCCGAGCGTTGCAGCTGACTTTTGCGGGTGTTGCCCACTTTCAGCTCAGTGACGCCGATATAACAACGATACACAGCGCGGGTCAGGGCCACGTACAGCAGCCGCAATTCCTCCGCCAGCCGTTCACCATCAGCAGCGCTCACCGCGTCGTCGTTGTTGTCCAGTGCCCAGACCGGGCGGTGATGTTCATCATGGTAGAAGCCGGTTTTCGCTTCGCGGAAATCACTGGCAAAGGGCAGGAACACCACCGGGTACTCCAGCCCTTTGGATTTATGGATGGTAACCACCGTAACCAGATTGGCATCGCTTTCCAGCCGCAGCAGCTGGTCATCAGCAGCACTGTCCTGAGCCGTCACCTGGTCGGTAAACCAGCGCAACAAACCGGCCAGACCATCAATGCGGGTGCTGGCCTGTTGCAGCAACTCGCCCAGGTGCAGCAAGTCAGTCAGCCGTCGCTCGCCGCCCATCTGCTGTAGCAGCAGCACCGCCAGCTGGCGACGGTGGATCAGCCGGTGCAGCATCGGCAGTACACCCAGCCGGTGCCAGCAATCACGATATTCAGTGAACTCCTGTACCGCCGCTTCCCAGACATTTTCATCTTCGTTAAGCCGGTTCAGTGCCATCACATCCAGCGCCAACAGGCGGCTGGCCAGCGCGCCACGCAAGGCCCGCTCATCGGTGGGTTCCTGTACGGCCTGCAGAATGCGATACAGGTCCATCGCTTCGGCGCAGTTGAACACGCTGTCGCGATTACTCAGATATACCGAGGCGATACGGCGCTGGCTCAGGGCATCACGCACTGCATCCGCTTCGTAGCGATCCCGTACCAGAATGGCGATCTGCCCGGCCTGCAGTGGCTGGTCACCGATTTTAGCCTCAGCCAGCAGCTGCTCGATCTCCTGCGCTGTGGCATAGGCAAAGCGGCTGCGGTAATCGGTGCGGGTCAGCAGATCATCGCTCTGCCATAGCTGCAAAGCAGGCTGCTCAGCCCCGGCCACGGTCAGCGGGGTTTTATCCGCTTTGGTGCCCGCCCCTACCGGCAGAAACGGAATATCACTGTCGTAAATAAACGGATTCGGGCAACCGGCAAACAGCGTATTAACAGCGCTAATCATGGCGCTGGTAGAGCGCCAGTTGGTGTCCAGGGTGCGGGGCTGCGCCACGGAGCGCCGCGCCGCGATATAGGTAAAGATATCAGCACCGCGAAAGGCGTAGATCGCCTGTTTAGGGTCACCGATCATAATCAGCCCCCGGCCTGGCTGAGCGGCATAGAGGCTGCTGAAGATGTAATATTGCTGCGGGTCGGTGTCCTGAAATTCGTCGATCAGTGCCACCGGGAACTGCTGTCGGATCGCCGTGGCCAGCTGCTGTTCGCTGTCGGCTTTGAGGGCATTGGCCAACCCGCTGAGCAAATCATCAAACGACAGCAAACGCCGCTCGGCTTTACTCCGTGCCAGTGCCTCGCCCACCTGCTGCCAGGCCTGTTGCAGAATAAATTCGCGCAACGGCACTTCACTGTCGACCAGCGCATCGAGCTGGCGGAACAGTTCATGCTGGGGCGGGTTATTTTTAGAGGCTTCATCCAGGCTCGACTGACGGAAGCGCTCAATCGCCGCCCGGCTGTCTTTATCCGGCTCGCCACCCTGCTCTGCCCAGCGGTTGATATGCGCCAGCCACTGTGGGGTGCGGGCTTTGGTGTAGCTGCGTTTGTTCACTCCAGAAGCCGCGATTATCCCCGCCAGATCATCGTCACAGCCCTGCCACTGCTGACACAGATTATCAATTACCGCTGTGCGCTGTTCATAAGCCGCAATCAGGTCCAGTGTCGGCAGTGCCGGTTTCAGTAGCAGGTCGGTGGTGTGCAGCCAGGGCCGAACTTCGCGCATCAGCTCATCCGGTGTTTTCCAGATCGACAGCACCGCTTTGCCAATCACGTCCGGCAAGGCGTATAGATGGTTACGCCAGAAATCCAGCAACGCCTGACGCAGCCAGGGGGTTTCATCGCGGATCAGTTCACTCTCAAACAGGCTGCCGCTTTCAAAGGCATGCTGGCTGAGCATCCGCTGACAGAAACCATGGATCGTAAAGATCGCCGCTTCATCCATGGAACGGGCGGCATCTTCCAGCGTGCGCGCCGCTTCCTGCAGCAATTCCGAGCGCGTTTTACCCGCCGGTTCGCGCAGGGTCAGATAAGCTTCCAGCACCTGCTGTAGAATGGCGTCGTCGGTCTGCCCGGCCTGAAACACCCGGCGCATCTCGCCAATACGCAGGCGGATACGATCGCGCAGCTCTTCGGTGGCCGCCTCGGTAAAGGTCACCACCAGAATTTCCTGGGGCGGTAAACCCGGTGGCAGCGCATCCTGCACGCCTTCATGCTGCTGACGCGGCAGGCCCTGCACTTCAGATAATCCCAGTAGCAGCCGCAAATAGAGCACGCCGATGGTGAAGGTTTTGCCGGTGCCAGCACTGGCCTCAATCAGCTGTACATCGGTCAGCGGAAAGTCCATCAGATCCAGCCGGATCGCCTCAGTCATCCTTCTGTTCCTCCATCTGAGCCTGCATCGGTGCCAGGATCTGTTTACTGTGTTCGATCAGGTTCAGTTTGTAGCTGTCGAAGCTGGGGAAAACCCGGCTGATATACGGGTCTTCGTTGACGCCATGCTGACGGAAACCACCCTCAAAGCGTTGCTGAGCTTTGCTCAGGGCTTTGTCTTCATCCTCTTCTGCCGCCCAGGCCCAGCCGGTCTGGGGGTCAAAGGCGAGCGGTTCGCTGCGCCCTTCCAGCCAGATTTCCAGCAAGCCGCGCAGCTCGCTGCGGGCATCGCTCTGGTTCAGGGGCCGCAACAGCATTTCGCCTGACAAGCCCCGGTATACCGTGGCATTGTCCGCCGCTACCGGGTACATGGCGCAATACACCAGATGGCTGATCCAGCTGGCCAGCCGGTCTTTACCCTGGATCTGCGACGGGCGGCAGCGTACCAGTCGCCCGCCATACACCCCATCCAGCCAGCCAGTAACCACCAGCGGCCCGGCGCTGAGTTCCAGCGGCAGGCGGATCTCCAGCCGCTGCTGTTCACCTTCGCACCAGGGTGCCAGCTTGGTGGCCAGATCCGTCGCATCCCCTCGCAGTTTGGCCAGCCGCTGCTGCCCCGCCACGCCCAGTGGCAGCTGGCCTTCAGAGGCCAGCAACTGGTCCAGCGGTTCCAGCGGTTCACAGGCGATTGCCGTTTGCAGGTAACGCTGTTTGATCAGGTAGTCATCCAGCCCATCAAGGCTGAACGGCTCTTCGTCTTCGCCATCGGCGGCGGGCTGATCAAACACCACTTTGAGTTTTTCGCGGAAGAAATAACGCACCGGGTTCTGGAAGAAGCGCAGCAGCTCGTCCAGCTCCAGGGTGTCGGGCATCTCGCGGGGCAGCTTTTTCGACACAAAAGGCGCTGCCGGGCCCAGCTGAGCACCGGCTACCGGCAGCCATTCGGCGGCATAACTGAACAACCCTGCTGCGCCACGTCGGCCACTGAGCGCATCGAAGTAACGCGGGCTGAAGGCCGTTAGCGGGTGTTCAGTCAGCAGCGCCTGGCGCAGCCGGGCTGACTTCGCATCGCTATCTTCATCCGTATCGCCCGCCAGCTGGAAACTTTCGGCGCAGTAGTCGAGCAGCTCGTTCACCAGCACCGACGGCACTTTCTCCCGGTTATCGGAGATTGCCCGGCCGATATAGCTGATATACAGCCGGTCCTGAGCGGCCATTAGTGCTTCCAGAAACAGGTAGCGGTCATCGTCCCGACGGGAGCGGTCACCACGTTTTTTCTCCCGGCTGCAGGCGATCAGGTCAAAGCCGACCGGAGCCACGGTACGCGGGTAAACCCCATCGTTCATGCCCGCCAGACAGACCACCTTGAACGGGATCGAGCGCATTGGCATTAACGTACAGAAGTTGACCGCACCAATCATAAAGCGCTGGCTGGAGCGTTGCGCCGACAGCGCTTCACTGAGGTAGTCACGGATAATCACCGCATCCAGCGGTTCATCAAAGGCTGCATCCTGGTGCTGTTCAGCCAGTGCCTGCATCACCTCACGCACCTGGTCCAGCGCCAGCTCGTCGATTTCATCGGCCAGATAACTGCGTTCCAGCAAGGTGTTCAGGCGTTGCTGCCAGTGGCTCAGTGGCTGTGCGCCCTGGAACCACTGACTGCATTCACGCAGCAGATCAATAAAGTCGGCCAGTCGGCCCAGCAGCGCGGCATCCAGCCCTTCCACATCGCCATAGGGGGCGATGTCCTGCCAGGGGGCCAGCTGGTCACCCAGGGCAAAACCGGCCAGCATCCGGTCCAGCCCGAACTGCCAGCTATTCTGACTGAACGCAGGCAGGTCCAGCGCGCTGCGGCTTTCGCTGTCCAGCCCCCAGCGGATCTGCACCTGGCTGATCCAGTGACGTAGCTGGTCGAAATCCTCCTGAGTCAGCTCAAACCGGCGCAGCACCGCAGGCACTTCCAGCAGCTCCAGCACTTCAGATACCGGCAGACGGCTATCGGCCAGGTTCAGCATCCGTACCAGGCTTTGTAACAGCGGGCTTTCCTGAGCCAGCGAGCGGTCAGAAATCGAGTACGGTATCCGCCGCTCCTGACTGGCATTACCAAACACTGCCTCGATGTAAGGCGCATAGGCGGCGACATCGGGCATCATCACGATAATATCGCGCGGGGCCAGGCGGCTGTCATCGGCGAACATCGCCAGCAGCTGGTCCTGCAAGACTTCCATCTCCCGCAGGGGACTGTGGCAGCTATGCAGGCGCAGCGAGTGATCATCAGGTTGCCAGTCAGTGGCCGTCGGCTGCTGGCTGCGATCTTCCAGATTAATAATGTCGTACTGCACCCGCGCCAGCAGGTGGTCCGCCACCGGGTTGGCAAAGGCAGTAATTTCGTGGGGGCACTTATCCTGCAGCAGGTACACATAATCCCGGCCCAGCTTGCCCATCGAGGCCAGCAGCGGGTTGCCGTGATCAAAATAGCTGTCGATATCCACACCGGGCTTGTTCAGCCAGCGGCGCAAGCGGGCCTTCTGTTTCTGGTCCAGAATATCGCCCCAGAAATGCTGGCAGGGGTTACCGATCATCAGGTGAACATCACAATGTTCAGCCAGCATATCCAGCGCTTCGAGGGTTTTTTCCGGCAACGCCGAAATACCAAAGATAAACAGCCGCGAGGGCAGTTGCAGCTGTGCCTTTTTCCCGCGCAGGGCATCAATGAACGACTGCAGCATATTGGCACGGTGCCAGTGGGGCTGGCCCAGATCAGCGGTGCGCTGATAGAGCGCCCGCCACAAAATCGCCTGCCATAACTGCGCATCCGCCCCCAGCTGGCCGCCCTGCTCCCAGTCTTCCACCCACTCGGGGCGATACATCAGATACTGGTCAAACACATCCGCCACTTTGGCACACAGCTGGTAGCGTTTAACCCCCTGCGGGTCATCGGCCAGGTAGCTGCACAGTGGCGCGAATTCAGGCTGTTCCAGTAATGGTGGCAGCAGCGTCATCAGCTTCCAGCCCATCGCATCTTTGTTAAAGGCGGAGCGCTCCGGCACCCCCTCCAGCACATCGGCGAAGGTTTTCCACAGAAAGGACGCGGGCAACGGAAACTCAAGGTTGGCCGCAATACCTAGCGCCTGGGCCAGTTCAAGCTTGAGCCACTGGGCCATGCCCGGGCTCTGCACCAGAATAAGCTCAGCGGCGAAGGGGTCGTGTAACGGGGCGTGCTGAATGTGCTGAACCAGCAATCCTTTCAGTACATCCAGCGCATTGGAGTGATAGACATGTAACATGGCAGGCCTGATGATATCCCTGATCTGGAGGGCATCAGTGTACCTGATCTGGTGGTGAAACTGGCGGCTATACGACTAACTCAGGTGGGGGCGACAAAAGCCGTTTCGGCGTTGTAAGGAATCTCACCAAAGCCCTCCTCCAGCGTCCACAGGGTATAGCCCTGTTCAACCCGCACCACACCGGTAAAACGCTGCTGCAGATAAGCAACCGCCGCTTCGAATTCGTCGATATCACACAGAATCACGCCACCGCGATCATCTTCGGTGCTGAACAGATAACTTTTCATTACATACCTCGTAGCTGATGCGGTTATTTTCGCACAGTGTTGCCCCAGTGCAATGAGCATTAGCCTCCACCATGGGATAAATTACTGTCAAATCACAGAAAACCGGGGAAGACCCGCTACACTTGCCAATGGATGTGCCGCAGGACTTCCCTGCGCGAACAAAGGAGGCCAATGGATGCGCCTGACCACCGATACCCTGAGCACCCCGCTGACAGCCTGTCGCCTGTCGGCGCTGGTGCTATTGTTCAGCTACGCCTCCCTTTCCCTTGCTGATGGCACCCTGACCCCTGGCAGCAGCCTGGGCGAAAACATGCGTGTATCGCTGGATTTAAGCAGTCGTGTTAGCCACTTCGATCGCGCTGATGAAACCGGCTATACCAATGTCGCCGGGCTGGATCTGCACAAAGTATTCAGTGGTAGCAACGGTGATATCGGTACCCTCATCGTACAGCTATACTGGACCCGCATCGACAACCTGATTATGCGCCCCGGCTTTTTCGACGGCCCCGATGACAGCGAGCTGGTGTACCGCATCGTCAACTTCAATTACACCGGTTTTGGCACCCAGGCCCCGCATTTCCGGGTGGGGCATTTTGAAATCCCCTATGGCCTGGAACATACCGTGGACACCAACGGTAACCTGCGCGATTACACCCACGGCCGTAACCTGGGTGTTAAAGCCGACTGGGGTGTCAGCGTAAACGGTGAGCTGCCTGCACTGGAGTACGAAATCAGCTACACCCTGGGTGGCGGTCAGGAGGCCGAGCGCAAGGATGGTTCCTACGTCTGGGCCGGGCGACTGGGTACTCCACGGGATAACAACCAGGTGTATGGCGTGGCGCTGTACCATGCTGAGCTGAAAAATACCGAGCGTAACCGGCTGGGGCTGGATGCCATGTGGTATTACGACCTCTACGGCCTGTTTGCCCAGCTGGATATCGGCGAAGACGCCGACAATGACGTGCTCAACGGCATTGTCGAGCTGAACTGGCGTAACCCGCAGGAGACCTGGCAGCTGTTTCTGCAGAACCAGTATTTCTCCACTGACCGCAGCGATGGTGACCAGCAGGCCCTGCGCCACAATCTGGGGATACAGTACACCCCGGATAGCCACTGGGATTTCAGCGCCCAGTACCAGCATGACAGCGACGTGTTTGACGGCGCAGCCGAAGCGCGCATACTCAGCCTGCAGGCACGCTACCGATTCTGATCGACCCGTGAAAGGAGCAACACTATGAAGCAATCAGGTCGTATCGTCTGGCTGTTTATTCTGTTCAGCCTTCTCCCTGCCCAGGTATTCGCCCAGGCTTACTGTGCCCTGCGTGACCCGGCCAGCCATATACAACAACTCTACCCTGACAGTAATCAGTTCCGCTCTATCGTCAAAACCGTCGATGAGAGCGCCCGTGATTACGTCGCTGAGAATATGCCACCCAACGCCCTGCACTTTGGCGAGCTGGGCCGACATACCCTGTATGTAGCCCTGCGTGATAAAGAAATACTGGGGCTGGTGCATGTCCGTTCGGAAGAAAGCCGCTGGGGCCTGGTCGAGATCGCCTGGTCGATGGACCTGGGCCTCAAGGTGCAGGATTACAGCTTCCAGCGTTGTCGAAGCCGGGTTCGCAAGGTGATGGAGGCGAACAACATAAAGGACCAGTTCCGCGGCAAAACGTTTAGCGAAATGAAGGTGTTCCTCGCTGAGGATGGCCGCTCTGCCAACCGCGAGGCCCTGAACGTGCCAGATAACGCCGCCGAGCTGGCTGCCGTGGTGGTACGCAACGGGCTAAAAACCCTGCTGGTTACCCGCCAGGTATGGGCGATGGAAATTGAAGCGTTACAGATGCTCAAAAATGCCCAGCTTGCCTTTCCTGCTGCCCAGCAGATTCAGCTGGCCGAGCAGACACCCACCAGCCCGGCGGTTACCGTGGCGCTCAAATCCGCCTTTGGCAATGCCAGCATCGGCACTGACCGCGCACAAATAAAACTGGCGCGGGTACTGGATCATCAGGGTAACGCGCTGGGGGTTATCTACCGCGCTCAGCATACGATCAGTGGCGAACCCCTGACACTGTGGTGGGCCATCCGAACAGACCTGACCATTGAAGCCATCAACGCAGACACCCCATGGCCTTCGAGTCAGGTAGAATCAGTTTTTAAGCAGCTCACCGGTAAAACCTTTAATAACAGCGAAAGCTGCGGCAACCGGGCAGAACTGATGGCACTGGAAGCGATCATCACCGCCCGGCCTTTACTTAAAAACACTGAACCACGCCACTCGATGTAACGCGCACCACTGCAGGGAGAGAGCCTATGCGCATAGCAGTACAGACCGTGATTATTGTCCTTTGCTGCCTGCTCGGCGGGCTGGCATTGTACAGCGCCATCTGGATAAAATTCACCGACGTAGAAATCCTGCATGACCAGGATCAGCAGAGCCAGTTGGCCATGCGGGATATTGAACATCTGGAAACCATGCTCAACCAGTGGTTTGTCACCATTGATCTATTCTTCAGCCAGCAACAGAGTTACCTGGCCCCAGGCATCGGCCGCCAGGCCAGCCAGCTACAAATCTCGCTCAATGAACTGGCCAAAATAGCGCCCCATGAAGCACCCGAGTTACAAAAGCACCTGACAACCATCGCCACCATCGTACAGCGGGCCTCTCTGCAGGCACCGGACGACAACACACAATGGAACCATCTGCTAAGCCAGACTGACGATACCAGCACCGATATCGTTGAGCTGATGGACAGTCTCTACAGCTATTTTGATCAGCATCGTAAGCAGAGTGCCAGTGCTGTAGCCGAGGCCGAGGCGAGCCTGGTACCGACTCTTGGCAGCTATGCAGCCGGTTACTTCGGGCTGGTATTCCTAGTCTGGCTGTGGGCCACCCGCACCGTGGTACGGCCCCTGCAGAAACTGCACCGCCAGGCGATGCGGCCACTGGAAGAGCAACAGGCCGAGCCCTTTGTACTGGACGCCGGACCCACAGAGATCCGCCGGCTGAGCAGCAGCCTTAACCACTACAGCCAGCGGCTGGTGGAAGCGCTGCACCACGCCGAAGAGGAACGCGAAAACGCCGAACAGGCCCGTGCCCGGGTTGAGTCCATCATGCACGCCGCCCCGGATGCCATCATCACCCTGGATGATGACGGCCAGATCCAGCACATGAACCAGGCCACGCTGGATATGTTCCAACTGGCCACCGATGCCGTCGGCCAGACCCACATTGGCGAGCTGGTACCACGGCTGGACCAGTCACCATTAGCACTCAATACCCGCCAGAGCAGTGAGTACATTGGCCAGACCACCGCCGCACGTAAAATCCCACTGGAGATCAGCGCCGCCACCGTCAGCCAGAATGAACACCTGGATGGCTATACCCTGATTGTGCGCGATATCACCGCCCGTAAACTGCAGGAGATCAAAGTTCAGAAGCTGAACCAGAAGCTGGTCGCCGCCTCCCGTCAGGCAGGCATCGCCGAAATCGCCACCGGTATTCTGCACAACGTAGGCAACGTGCTGAACTCTGTCACCACCTCTGTTGCCCTGCTACATAACCAGATCAATCAGACCAGCGCTGCCAAAGTGAAAAAAGTCGCCGAGATGATGCAAAACCACAGTGATGACCTGCCCGGCCTGTTTGCCCCGGGCAACAAAGGCCAGCAGCTGCCCGGCTTTATCAGTGGCCTGTGCAACCGGCTGGACAGCGAACAGAGCCAGCAGCTTGATGAACTGGCTAATCTGAGTAAAAACATCGCTCACATCGCCGAGATTGTCACCTCACAACAGAAGTTTGCCGGGCAAAGCTCGGTGTCTGAACCGCTGGATCTGGCCGAAGTGCTCAACGACGCTATTGCCATGCACAGCGTGCCGCTACGTAACCAGAACATTAAACTGGTACGGGATTTCCACAGCCTGCAGATCCTGTCTGACCGGCATAACCTGATGCAAATCTTCGTCAACCTGGTACGCAATGCCACCGAAGCCATTGGCGAGCAGAAGCCCAGACAGGGAGCTCTGCGCTTGCGTGTGATTGCCGATAGCGGCCAGCCTCTACGCATTGAAGTCACCGACAACGGCAGTGGACTGGACGAAGAACAGAAGCGCAACCTGTTCCGCCACGGCTTCACCACCAAAGTCAGCGGCCATGGTTTTGGCCTGCACAGCAGTGCCCTCGCCGCTAAAAATATGCAAGGCGAACTCAGTGCCAGCAGCGAAGGGCGCGGACGCGGCTGTACCTTCAGCCTGTTGCTACCCGCCAGCATAATGGAGAACGCCGCATGAACAGTCCAACGGCTGCCAGCGCCAATATCATCCAGGAAAACCGACGGATTTTACTGGTCGATGACACCAAAGAAATTCACCAGGATTTCCGCAAAATTCTCTGCCCGGAGCAAAACCATCCGGCGCTGGATGCCATGGAGGCCGACCTGTTTGGCGAGGACAGCAGCAAGCCCCTGCAGAATAAAACCTTTGAGGTCAGCTCTGCCTACCAGGGCGAAGAAGCACTGCAGCGGGTACAACAGGCCTGCAATGCCAAACAACCCTTCGCCATGGCCTTTGTTGATGTGCGCATGCCACCTGGCTGGGATGGTATCGAAACGCTGGCGAAACTCTGGGAAGTCGACCCCAACCTGCAGGCCGTAATCTGTACCGCCTTTTCAGATTATTCATGGGAAGAAACCTTCGCCAAACTGGGCCAGAGTGACCGCCTGCTGATCCTGAAAAAGCCCTTCGACCCGATCGAGGTGGAGCAGCTGGCCAACGCCCTGACCAGTAAATGGCTGCTGGGCCTCAAAGCCCGAATGACCACCGGCCACCTGAAAAAAATGGTGCAGCAACGCACCCAGACCATCGAAAAACAGAAAGGGCTGCTAGAAAAAAAACTCAAAGAACTGGAAGACACCCGCCTGCAACTGGTACAGGCTGAGAAACTGGCCTCCGTGGGCCAGCTGGCCGCTGGGGTCGCCCATGAAATCAACAACCCAATTGGCTTTATCCGCTCCAACCTGGGCAGCCTCAATAGCTACATGGGCGACCTGTCACCCTTATTAGAGCCTCTGCTTGAACTGCCTAGCGAACAGAACCAGAAACTCGCCCTGCTGGATAAAATGAGCCAGCAGGCTGACGAGCTGCAACTGGGTGAAGTACTGGAAGATGTTCAGGATTTACTGCTGGAGACCCTGGAAGGTGTCGACCGCATCGGTAATATCGTTGCCGACCTGCACAGCTTCTCTCATGTCAACGATGACGGCCTCACAGCCATCGACCTCAGCCAGACACTGCAAAAAGCCCTGCGTCTGCTCGACACCCAGCTTAAACATATCGACATACAGCAACGGCTGACGGACGTACCTGACATCACAGCCGATGGCTCACGCGTTTCCAGCGCCTGCGCCTGCCTGATACAGAACGCCATCGACGCCCTCAAGGGCCAGGACAAACCCCGCATCACCCTGACCTGCAAACAGCTGGGCGGCAAAATCCGGCTGGAGATCACCGACAACGGCTGCGGCATCGCCGCCGACACCCTGCCCCGCATCTTCGACCCCTTCTTCACCACCAAAGACGTCGGCGAAGGCACCGGCCTTGGCCTGCACACCGTCCAGCAACTGATCGCCGAACTCGGCGGCACCATCCAACCCCGCAGCCGCCCGGGGATTGGCACCCGGATGGAGATTGAATTGCCGGTGTGAGCTTGTGTCAGCCCCCCGCATGCTTTGTGGGACCGGTGTCCTCACCGGGAATGAGCTGGCAGCGGGCGATGGATTGTATGTAGCTTCGCCAAACCGAGGCCATACACTACGAATTATCCCCGTGTGTACGGGGAACACCTGGAAGACTGGCAGAAGGATAGCTATTGGTTCGGTTCATCCCCGTGTGTACGGGGAACACTCATCCATGAATTTATAAGAGTAGTCGCCATACGGTTCATCCCCGTGTGTACGGGGAACACTACTCCCTGATCTCACCGTCCTGGCTCTTTCGCGGTTCATCCCCGTGTGTACGGGGAACACATTGCTTCGTCCGCCGCAGGAATATTTATACGCGGTTCATCCCCGTGTGTACGGGGAACACCAGTGCGCGGTGCTTTCCGGGTGCCGGTTGTACGGTTCATCCCCGTGTGTACGAAGAACACTATTTATAACCAGTTGTTTTTAAAGCGCAATATTCAACGATAAAAATCTACCAACTAAAACAGATTTTCTCAGTCGCTATCAACAGGCTGAGGCGGCAGGAAATTTACCAGCCGCAAGCCATCATAATCAACCGGCATTCGACGGTTTTCACCCCAGGTCTGGAAATCAAAGCCCGATTCAGTATTGGTTGCCCAGGCCATCACCACATTGCCCTCGTCAGCCAGCTGGGTGATCTGCTGCCAGATCATCTCGCGGGTACGCCGCGACACATCGCCGACATAAACGCCTGCACGTACTTCCAGTAGCCAGATTGCCAGCCGACCGCGTAATCGGGGTGGTACATTTTCTGTTACCACAGTCAGCATACTCATAATCAACTGCTCCGATGGCCGCTATCACCTAGCCCTTCAGGCTCTGGAATCGCTGGCGGCTGGCTGTCTTCAGGGGGTGGCGGCGGGCTTATCTCACCGGCAGCCAGAATTTCCTCGATCATCGGGATCAGCTTTTTCAGAGTTTTCTGCGAGCGAAACTGATCACGACAAGCCCGTCGCACTTCCTGATCTGGCTTTTGCGGATGCTTGGCCGCAACTTTGAATGCCACCGGCACCACCGTATCGAATTTCAGCACATCGGCAATATCGTACACAAAGGATAACGGCTTGCCAGTGTGTAAAAAGCCAATCGCCGGGGCGTAACCTGCAGCCAGGATTGCTGCTTCAGTGATACCATACAGGCAGGAGGTCGCAGCACTGATGCATTGATTGGCGGTGTCTCCGGCGGCCCAGTCTTTAGGATCATAGCGACGGCCATTCCATTTCACACCGTACTGTTTTGCCAGCAGCTGGTAGGTTTTTCGCACCCGCGCACCCTCAATACCACGCAGCTGATCCACACTGCGCCGTGCGGGCGGTTCTTCGCCAAAACGCAATTCAAACATTTTACGGACGACTTTCAGCCGTAGCGCCGGGTCCAACGCCAGCTGCGCCTGGTACAGCAGCTTGTCGGAACGGGCACCACCGGGCTGCCCGGCGGCATACATCCGCACACCCGCCTCACCAACCCAGACCAGTAAAGTACCCACCGTTGCTGCCAGCTTTACCGCCGCATGGGACACCCGCGTTCCTGGTTCCAGCATAATGCAGGCTATCGAACCCACCGGTATATGGGTGCGCACACCGATACTATCGACCAGCACGAAGGCTCCGTCGATCATATCAACCTGGCCATAACGAAGAAAAATCAATGAATTACGATCCTTCAACGGGATCGGTTTAAGCGGTATATATGACATCCGTTGTCCTTTTTGGAAAGATAGCACGAGCCTCCATACGGCTCGATTGACCCCACGTCTGTGGGGAACACACGCATTCGCTGAGGATTTCGTCAAAGACGGGCGGTTCATCCCCACGTCTGTGGGGAACACTCAGTTACCAGCGCGTCAGCTGTGCGATGAATCGGTTCATCCCCACGTCTGTGGGGAACACCTCTTAAACGGAATCATCGCAGAGTAGAACTGCGGTTCATCCCCACGTCTGTGGGGAACACGTCGTGGCTGGCCAGCCAGGTGCTGTGCCATGCTGTAGTGGTCAAGTATTCCCGGACAGTAAGTTGAGTGAGTTTTCTCGCTGTGCAG
>OJDH01000174.1_pt1 | contig 47713 bp, 37 predicted proteins | sample 1592761 | NCBI WGS metagenome assembly OJDH01 (sample SAMN05416855, study PRJEB24817) | seawater metagenome | isolation source: Sea water | place: Canada:Atlantic | collected 2013-11
CGAGATCAGCCTCGGTCTCGTGGGCTCGGAGATGTGTATAAGAGACAGGTTCATAGACTGTGCGACTTTGTGCATCGGCTTGTGTGACCACCAGCTTTTCGATTGAAGACTTAATATGGTCACAATTAAACACTTCAAACTGGCAGAGTGTGTTTACCATAATGGTTATTGCGGCTTGTTGATAAAACTGCCCTTGGTGGTAGACATGGGTATAGGCCAGATTAATATCATCACCGGCTGAACCACCAAAGTGGGGGATACCGTTTGCCGCTGAGTTTAAAATGCTGAGAAATTGCTCCTCTTTGGTCGATAAACCATCGATGAGCGTTAATAGAAACGTGTTGTTTTCTATTGGGGTTAATGCTTTATCGCTGCACTTTTCAATTAACTGATTCACTTTTGTCTGTGCGCTGATCAGATCGAAGGTTTCAATGGAATTAATGAGCTCAGTGCTAATGGCAAAAAAATCAGGTGAGAACCAAGTTGCCACAATAGAATGCTGCTCATAGCTTTCGCTAGTGAGCTCGCCAGCGGTGGTACATCCAGCGAGTTCAATATTGATAAATAGCGTATTCATTGCACTGGCAAGCGCGTCAAGAGGATAAACGACAGAGCAATAAAACAGCACGAAACCCGTTTGAGGGCGGCCCAGTTGTTCATAGATATCTTGGCTTGCGAGTAACGGTTCTTGTACTCTGCTGACAGCGTATTTTGTTTTTATTTTTGTCATGTTCAAACCCTGTTGCTGACTGGCAATGATGCTAATGACTCACGTTAAATCGACCATGCTTGGGAGTCAATTAAGTGCTCAATCAAGTAGATGTTTTATAAAGTGCGCTAAGGTCTTGCTTGAGATGTTATTCAATAAAGATTCAATCCCTCGTTTGTCACGCGTATGGCCATGTATACCTTGGGTTAACTGGCTCAATTTCTTGAGTACTTCATTGTCAAACTTTCCGTGTTTCTCTTGATAAATCTGGCGTAGCTTGTACTTGGCAAGTGATAGCGTCTCGTTTAAAAAATTAATGTCTTCAGCGATAAAACGCAACGACTCTGATAGAGTTACTAGATGCTGCTCTACATCAATATCAAAGGCGCTGTAGAAGCTCAGTACTTTACTCGTATCGCAATAAACAGAGGCAATGCTGTAACAGGTGCCTGATAACCTCGGTTGTAAAAAGTGCGAAGATGCGCCGATAACGTAGCTGGCAAGCCAAGCGGTCACTCTATTTTCATTTTTTATCGGAATATGGCACAGCCAATTCTGTTCATCCGAAGCCTGCACCCATCTTGTTACATTAACGTTAAATGCAGGGCGGTGCTCGCTTTCTTTTAACTGATCAGATGTCATTAACTTAAAACTGGATTCAACGAGCCTTTTTGGATTGTTAACGGCATCTAACTGACGATAAAGCTGATGAAAAACTTGCGGTAGATTTGGGAGGTAACAACGCTGATTTTCCGTAATGATTGCAGATAAGTCGGACAGGGTGTTGAGGGGGAGCAGTTGATCAGAATTGTTGATCAATACCAGGTTTGCTAATGACATTGTCTCGAGTTGATACTGCCTTTTGAGTATGTAGGCTAAGATGCCTGTGTTAATGCTCTGATGACATTCAACAATGAGGAATGTTGACCAAACCGTTGTGGATTCGAGAGTATATTTTGAGCTGCTAGATGCTGCTAATAACTGTTTAATCATCAAACATTCATGCTGCGGCTGCATATTCAAATGCTTACTTTGCAAGGAACCTTGAGTATCGCTGTCCATTCCCAATCCTTGCCTATCAATTTTTTGCTCAATTTTTGCCAAGTGACTGCTTAATGGTTTTACGTTGAGTTGTTCCAGTAAATTGCCATTCTCTATGTTTATTTTTGGCTGAGTATAGAGAGAGTAAAATTGGATTATTTGATTGATCTGCTCTGGATATTTGTTGTTTGAACTGTCTGGAATACTGCGCGTTGGCGTGTGAGAAGACAGATGAGCAATAATAAGGGCTTGTATCTGACCTATGTGCTGCGGGTAACAGATAACTCTTATGGCAAATTGATGCCGTGAATTGGTATCACATGAAACGGGTACCATTTTACCGTCAGCTTGGGTGACTAAATCTGACAAATCGTGAGCAATGGCATTGATATGCTTGTAGTAGCCGATATTAACCCACCAGGTATATACGGTGGGCTGAGTATTGGCGGCAAACTTGGTCGTTTGGATATTATTATCTTTAGTTGACTCATGGTTGTTTTGTTGTCTTGTCTCGTTTTCAGCGCCGCTATCAGTGCAATGATCACCAATGGATTGCGTCAACAACATCTGCAGCGCATTGATGTCTGACGTCATGGTGATTAATTGAATATTTTCCGCTTGATAATACTTTTGGTGGTAGTGGGTTATTGTATCTAACGTTAGTTGAGATAGGCAGTCGGTGACGCCACCGTGACAGTAGACTTTATGTTTTGAAGTGTCGCCCTTGAGTATTTGAATATGCTCAAGGTAGTCAGGGTTAAGCTGATAACCAAGTAGTTCACGATAAACAACTCCTGACTTGTCACCGTCAAATATCTCCTGTGTTAACTCCTCTTCAGTGATGACTGGCGATAATATCCCTGCAATAAGATAGTTTACCGCCAGCTCAAAGCTTGCTTTATCAGGGCTAGTGCAATGAAAGCAGGTCAAACCATCCAGTGTCGACGCGTTAATCCTTGCATTGCTGAGAGAGGTTAATTGAAACATGCTACTGGCTTGAGGGTAAGCTTTACTGCGTCTAAAGATTAAATGCTCAACCGCATGAGCAAGTCCAGAATTATCATGACTAGGAGTTTTGATAAAAAACACCGCGCTGAATTGCTCGCTTTCAATGAGATATTCGTTATTCGGTTTGATATTAAAATGAAGAAACCCTGAAGAGTGTCGGTATTTATTGACCGACACATTAGGGATAAGCAGGCTTTCTTGCTGCTGAAATTGGTTCTTCATAATTTCATCAAAGCGATATCAGCAACCCTTTTTCGATGCTTCAGTGGCGCCGTTGGGTTTTTAGCTTGTTCGATAGCCTCAGTTATCAAGTGGTGGTCGTCTGATTTACTGCAAACAGGATCCGTTCGATTCATATCACCAGTAAGCATGAAAGCTTGGCAACGGCACCCGCCAAAGTCTTTCTCTTTTTCATCACAACTTTGGCAGGGCTGAGGCATCCAACTTTCTCCCCTGAAATGGTTAAAAGAGAAGTCCTTGTGCCAGATATCTGCGATTGTTTTTTCGGTCACATTTGGGAAATCCAATGGAAGAATTTTAGCGCTGTGACAAGGCAGTGCACTGCCATCTGGGGTGATGGTTAAAAACGTGCTGGCCCAACCATTCATGCAGGCTTTTGGGCGATCTTCATAATAATCGGGGGTGACAAAGATAAATTGCGGCCCAGCATTGTCTTGCTGATCACGAAAACGGTTGACGGTCGCTTCTGCATGTCTCAATTGTTGTTGAGAAGGAAGCAAGTGATCGCGATTATCAAATGCCCAGCCGTAATACTGTGCTGTAGCCAGCTCGACATAATCCGCGTTGAGTTGACAGCTTAATTCGAGGATCTGTGGGATCTGTTCAATGTTTTGCCTGGATATCACAAAATTGAGCACCATTGGATAGCCTTCTGACTTGACGATTTCAGCCATCTTTAGTTTTTGGTTGAAGGCTTTCCCTCTGCCGGCAATGGCATCATTAAGTTCAGGGTCGGCTGCTTGGAAACTGATCTGAATGTGATCTAATCCTGCCGCTTTTAGTTGCTTAATTCGTTTCTCTGTTAAGCCAATGCCAGAGGTGATCAAATTCGTATAAAAACCCAATTGGCGACCATGTTCAACTAAGATCTCCAGATCTTTTCTGAGTAACGGTTCTCCGCCTGAAAACCCAAGTTGCACTGAACCAAGTTCTCTTGCCTGAGTGAGTACATCTAGCCATGCCTCAGTGGTTAACTCATCTTCTCTTTTACCTAAATCGGTGGGATTTGAGCAGTAAGGACAATGAAGAGGGCATTCATAAGTGAGTTCAGCTAATAACCATAATGGTGGACCTACATGAGCGTCTTCAGACATAACTTATCCATCTTTTAGCTTGAGCTGTTGCCAGAAACTCCGCAATGTCATCGCCAATGTCGCCAGCTTGAGGAAATTTTTGCTGTAGTTGATGCTGGATTTCATCGACAGAGGTTAGTCCATCAATCTGCTGTAATATTTCAGCCGCGCTGTCGTTGAGTTTGACCATGCCTTCGGGATAAAGCAGCACGAAACACCCTTGTGCTTTTTCAAACTGTAAGCGAAAAAGCGTATTCATCTTTGGCACGTTTGGGGCGTGTGTCATTAAAAGATCCCTTTGTGATAAATCGGTGTATCGGCAAGTTGAGAATAGGGCGCCCGATCATATTGATAGGCTAAAGTCATTGCATCTAACATTGACCATAAGATATCGAGTTTAAACTGCAGGATATTAAGGGCATGTTCCTGCTGCTCTCTTGTAGTGAAATGCGCTAATGTGATGGCCAAGCCATGATTTACATCTCGTCGAGCTTGGGAAAGCCTCATTTGAAAATAGGTTAAGCCTTCTGATTTTATCCAAGGGTAATGCTCAGGCCATGAATTTAATCGGCTTTGGTGAATTTCAGGGGCAAACATCTCAGTTAAGGATGAACACGCGGCTTCTTGCCAGGAGGCGCGTCTGGCGAAGTTGACGTAGGCATCCACGGCAAATCGGACGCCGGGTAAGATGTATTTTTCATCTAGCATATCTTGGCGAGTCAGCCCGACAGCCTGGCCCAATGTTAGCCAAGCTTCAATGCCACCTAAGGTGTTGTCCTCAATCGAACCATCATGATCGACGATTCTCTGGATCCACATTCTGCGGGTTTTAATGTCGCGGCAATTGGCCAGTATGGCCGCGTCTTTAACGGGAATATTTATCTGGTAATAAAAGCGGTTGGCCACCCACCCACGGATCTGCTCAACGCTGCACTCGCCATTGTGCATCATCTTATGGTACGGATGATGGATATGATAAAACGCACCTTTATCTTTTAGTTTTTGTTCGAATTCTTGTTGGGTCCAGGCTTGCATTATTACCTCTATATGAATATTTCCATGCCATCGGTCGCTATTTCAACTCCGTTATCAATCACGTAACGGTGCTCTGCTGACTCTTCGTTCAAGATAGGGTTGGTATTGTTAATGTGAATGAGCACTTTTCGTTTGATATCAAACTTCTTGAGTAGTGCCACAGTGCCAAACTCTCCGTTAACGGGCATGTGTCCCATGTCGGAACCTAATTTATTGCTAAATCCTTTGGCGATCATCTCATCATCTAACCACAGCGTGCCATCGATTAGCGCGCACTGCGCCTCTGCAAGTATAGATTCAACAAGTGGGTTTGATTTAACGATACCGGGGGCGTAAAACAGATATTTACCTGTGCTGCTGTCGACAATTTTCAAGCCGATGTTATTTCCTGGCACAATATGATCACGATACCGAGAATAGGGAGGAGCATTAGATTCCAATGGAACAGGATAAAACTCAAGCCCTGATACCTGTTCTATGTCGAAAGCCACTTGATGATCGGTACCGATTGAATGGTGGGTGAGTCCACCGTGCCAATGGGATAGCACGTTAAACAGTGGATAGGCACTTGAGAGGTCTTCAAAAACAACATCAGTACAATAGACAGGTAAAGGGAGGCCCTCTCTCAGTGTTAATAAGCCCGTGGTGTGATCTATTTGACTGTCCGTCAGCAGTGCAGCTCTTATTTTTGTGCCTCTTTGACCTTCATTAGGCCATAGCTGTGGTGATTGATTGATTTGCTGGCGAATATCGGGGGAGGCGTTAATTAATACCCAGTTCTTTCCATCTGGGCTAACAGCAATAGAGGATTGAGTTCTGGCTTGAGCCTTAATTAAACCACTGCGAACACCTTCACAATTACTACAGTGACAATTCCACTGTGGAAAACCGCCACCGGCTGCAGAGCCCAATATGAGTATGTGCATTGACTGAGTGTCCTAATTGAATTGAAAGATAGGAAAGCGTGTTAAAAAAATCCTCACTATCTTAGATTGTGAGGATTTCATGTTTAACGGTTACTGATATAAAGGGTAACTTCAAAACCTAGACGCATATCTTCAAATTTAGGTTTGGTCCACATAGCTTGTTCCTCCATTGTTATTTTATGTATTGCTAGTTCCAATATAAAAGCTGGTCAAGAATTAAAACATTATACTTTGGGTGGAAAAAAGGACGAGAAAGGGTCTACACCTTACTCAATACAATGACAGCATCGCTGTTTAACGATTTTGTTTTCTTTGGTATATTAGTCTTGTGTCCGTATCGATTAACCACACACAGTTTTGGGCTTTCAATGGTAACGAGGCATTCTAGGCACTGGACACACTCGCTGTAATCAATGGATCCATCGTGATTTATCGCATCAATACCACACTTCTTGTTTCGACAAAGCTGACAAGGACTCCCACACTCTTTGCGCCTCTTTAACCACTTAAACAGTGGATAACGCCCAAGTAACGCGAGCCCAGCTCCGAGTGGGCAGAGATAACGGCAATAAAACTTATGGATCTTCATACTGAGCAGAAGCAGTAATACTGCATAGAGGGTAAAAGGCCAGTAGCGGACAAAATTGAGGGTGATACTGGTTTTAAAGGGTTCAACTTCAGCCATCTGTTCAGCCAAGTTAAGCGAATAAAAGGCGGTGCCGACGAGTGTAAATAGGATGAGGTATTTTAACTTGCGAGCAAGTTTGTCGGTTTTGGGGTTTAGATGTATCTGTTTGATTTTTAAATTTTCGGCCACTATTCCGATAATTTCTTGTAGTGCGCCGAAAGGGCAGAGCCAACCACAAAACAGACCTCTTCCCCAGAGGAATAAGGTAATAAAGACAAACACCCAGAGGATAAAGATAATGGGATCGAGCAGAAATACTTCTAATTGAAATCCATTCGCTGCAGAGAGTAGCAGAGTGTAAATGTTGACGACCGACAGTTGACCTTGACTATAAAATCCAAGATAGAGAAGCACGAACAGCAAAGAAAGAGCGCGAATGTTGTGAGTGAGTCGAGCATTGGCTGCTAGGGATTGCTGCTTAATAAAAACGATGATTAATAGGGTTAAATAGAGTGAGACGATGGCTATTTCTACTCGTCGACCTTTCCATATCGTGAGCCATAATGGAGTTCTTTCATTTGATACTTGCGTCTGTTTCTCAAATAACTCAGTCGGGAGTTGAACACTGGATTCAAATACATGCTGTTTCTGACTGAGAAAAGAATGATTGTAGAAGACGGACAAACCTAAAGTAAATTTCTTGTGTAACTCGAAACCCGATTGCGACTTTATTCTAAAGACTTTCAAGTCAGTAAACTCTGGAATTGGCATGTTGAAAAATGGGTCATTAAAACTGTAAAAATCGATGTCTCGCAGATCAACCGGAAACCCATCTTGGTTGGCACTTAACCGGTTTGAAACGGTTTGCGGTATAAATTGGTCACTGATAAATGAATATTGACCACGATTTAACAGCAGCAATGCATGCTCTCCGGGCTTTAAACTGTCCATTAGACGCTGATACTCACGATCGCCGAGTAGGTTTTTACCTATTATGGGGATATTGATGAAACCAAAATAGAGATCGATAAATCGGTCGTCAGCTTGGTTCGCATTAGCTTGAGACTGGACGTTGATCTCATTAGCGAGTCCACTTGGTAAGTTACTTAAGAGCTCAGGAGAAGATCGCCAGTGTTGCAGATAACCCCGTGCGACTAATTCGTCAAACGTTAGCGGAGCGAAAAAGTTGGGCTTGATGATGTAAGGCGATGCAGCAATAAAGCCCTCCAGTTTGGCTCTGGCGACCTTAAGCGCTGATGCTAAAATGGTGTCGTTTATCACCATGACAGAGACCGTTGCGCGGGTGATCCCATCAAAATAGGTGGCTTGTTTAGAGGTTTTGTCTTGGCTGTTAATGATAAAGCGTTCTTTGACTGAGTGGCCTTGGTATTGATCCACAAACTCAAACATAGGTTGCTCACCTAGGCCATGTAGAAAAATAGGCTCATGGTGCCCTTTGACATGTAAGCCAGTGATGGCTCCTTGAGTATCAAGACCCATTAACAGGTTGATGGATTCACCGGAAAAACCAATAAAATCGGTCAAATCGTCGGTTTCAAAGGCATAGCCTAACAACTGGTTGAGCTGATAGACGGGAGTCACTGGCAGGTTTTCGTCAGGTAAACCGATCCGAGTCGCACTGGGGAAGAGCTGGATGAGCTCAGGAGGAATGTCGGTCACATCATTATCGGCAAAACAAAGAAAAGGGAGCGTTAACATCAACAGGAGGCAGAAGTTGGGAAAATGATGTCGTCTTAGTCTCCTTATAAATAACATTCTATGCCCCAAAAGAGTATTAGATCATATTCGCTTCCAAACAAAGTGTTGATGTTTGGAAGCGCGTCACTTAATGGTTAAAAGAATCCAAGCGGGCTAGTGCTGTAACTCACGAGTAGATTCTTGGTTTGCTGATAATGATCTAGCATCATCTTGTGAGTTTCACGTCCGATCCCAGACTTCTTATAACCACCGAATGCAGCATGGGCTGGGTAGAGGTGATAACAGTTGGTCCAAACACGTCCAGCTTGTAAGCCGCGTCCCATTCTGTAGGAAAGGTTGGCATCACGAGTCCACAGACCTGCACCTAATCCGTAGGCCGAGTCATTGGCGACTGCCAGCGCTTCAGCTTCATCTTTAAACGTAGTGACAGCGATAACAGGTCCGAAAATCTCTTCTTGGAAGATCCGCATAGAGTTATCACCTTGGAGTATGGTGGGCTGGATATAAAACCCATTCTCAAGCGAATCACCTAGTCTTTCTTGATCGCCGCCAGTTAATACTTTCGCACCTTCTTGACTGCCTATTTTTAAGTACCCCATGATCTTATCAAACTGCTCTTGGGAAGCTTGAGCACCCACCATAGTCGAGGTATCGAGTGGGTTACCTCGGATGATCTCTTTGGTTTTCTGTAGCACTTTGGTCATAAACTCATCGAAGATATCTTCTTGAATCAAGGCTCGCGATGGACAAGTACACACTTCTCCTTGGTTGAAGAAACCAAGCACAAAACCTTCAGCGCATTTATCGAGATAGTCATCTTCGAATTGAGTCACGTCACTAAAGTAGATGTTAGGGGACTTACCGCCCAACTCAACTGTTGACGGGATCAAATTCTCTGCCGCACATTTCAAGATATGTCCACCGACGGCGGTTGATCCGGTAAAGGCTATTTTTGCAATACGCGTGCTGGTGGCCAATGCTTCACCGGCTTCTTTACCGAAGCCATTCACCACGTTAAGGACACCATCGGGGAGTAGATCGCCAATGATCTCCATTAAGACCAAAATACTGGCAGGGGTTTGCTCGGCAGGTTTAAGCACAATACAGTTACCTGCGGCGAGGGCTGGCGCCAGTTTCCACGCAGCCATTAACAACGGGAAGTTCCAGGGAATGATCTGGCCAACAACACCAAGTGGTTCATGGAAGTGGTAGGCCACAGTGTCTTTGTCGATTTCTGATAGCGTGCCTTCTTGTGCACGAATACAACCCGCATAGTAACGGAAATGATCTGAGCATAAAGGAAGGTCAGCGGCTAAGGTTTCACGCACTGGTTTGCCGTTATCCCATGTTTCCGCCACAGCGAGAGCTTCTAAGTTCTCATCAATTCGGTCTGCTATTTTAAGCAGTATGTTTGAACGCGCCTGCACCGAAGTCTCTGCCCAGCCAACTTTAGCGCTGTGAGCTGCATCTAATGCGAGCTCGATATCCTGTGCACATGAGCGAGGTATTTTACAGATCTCTTCACCGGTGACAGGAGTTGTGTTGCTAAAATAAATACCTTTTACGGGTGGGACCCATTTTCCACCAATAAAGTTTTCATATTGCGCTTTAAAAGAAATAACTGAATTGTCGCTACCCGGATATGCATAAATCATGTTTCACCTCGAATCTAGACCTGACAGAGTGTGTCTCTTTTCCATGGTCTTGTTTTTGTTTGCTCTGGGTTAATCCAAAACATCTTGATGAATTCATATTATCCCTGCGCTTTAAGACAAAACATGATCCCTTGGCACAAAAAAACTCATACTTTAGAAGGAAGTTAGTCTTATTTCTTGAGTCAGCGGTCTATTTTTTTACAATTAATTCCTCATCTTAAGTAGGGAATTAGTTGTTCGAGAGGTTGGAGCTATTGAAGCGTCCCTGAACAGGGGGGTCGTCTGTGCCGTTAATCTGAACTTAGGAATGGTAGATAAAAAAAGGACTGTAATTACAGTCCTTTTTAGAGTCATGAATAAACTGATTAGTTGTAATTCTTGGGTAGTTTGAAGGTCCAGACGGTTCCGCCTTGGTTCAGGTGCTTAATGCGTTTAGCCACATCCCCACCCCAAAGAGGCACTGCGCCGCCCCAACCTGAGAGCACTGACACATATTGCTCGCCGTCCATATCCCAAGTGACAGGCGATCCAACAATGCCGGAACCGGTATTAAACTTATACTTAATCTCACCGGTTTGAGCATTCATGGCTAATAGGTAACCTTCTGGGTTGCCCATAAAGACAAGGTTGCCTCCGGTGGTTAATACACCTCCCCACAGTGGAGAGTAGTTTTTGTAACGCCATACTTCCTTACCTGTTTTTGGATCTATTGCTTTTAAGACACCAATATATTCTTCATTGATTGCCTTAATGGTAAAGCCTGCGCCTAGGTACGCCGCCCCTTTTTTATAGGCCGTTGGTTCATTCCAGATATCCATCTCCCACTCATTAGAAGGGACATAGAAAAGCTCTGTATCTTGGCTATAAGCCATTGGCATCCAGTTTTTCCCACCTAAGAAAGAGGGCGCTGCAACCACGGTTTTGCCTTCTTTGCCATCTTTTGAATCCATGGGATTTCCTGGACGGCCTGCTTCAACAAAGATGGGACGGCCATTTGAGTCTAAACCCGATGCCCAAGTGATCTTATCTGAGAAGGGGAAACCGCGGATAAAGTCGCCGTTTTCACGGTTAAGGACATAGAAAAAGCCATTACGATCAGCGGTAGCAGCTGCCTTAATTGTTTTACCTTTGTCTGTGTAATCAAATGGAATGAGCTCATTTACACCATCATAATCCCAGCCGTCATGCGGGGTGGTTTGAAAATGCCACACAATTTTACCCGTATCAGGATCAATGGCTAAACGTGACGCTGAGAAGTAGTTATCCCCAGGTCTAAGATGAGAGTTCCAAGGCGCAGGGTTACCTGTGCCGAAGAAGAGTAGATCCACATCAGCATCATAAGTGCCACCTAGCCAAGGCGCAGCACCACCAGATTTCCACAGATCCCCTGGCCAAGTTTGCCCTGGTTTACCGCCAGATATGCCATTCTCAATTTTTTTGCCATCTTTCCAGATGTAACCCATATGGCCTTCAACGGTGGGGCGTTCCCACACGAGTTGACCATTTAAGGCATTGTAAGCTCTAACTTTGCCGACGATACCGAACTCACCACCTGAGACACCTGTGATGATGTTGCCTTTGACGACAATTGGCGCAGCTGTGATTGAGTAACCCGCTTTGTAATCTTCAACTTTTTTCTTCCAGACGACTTTGCCTGTGTCTTTATTAAGCGCGACCAGTTTTGCATCCAGTGTGCCAAAGATAACGAGATCGCCATAGAGAGCAACACCTCGGTTAATGACATCACAACAAGGCATGATCCCATCGGGAAGCCTAGCGTCGTATTGCCAAAGTTCATCACCCGTTCTCGCATCTATGGCATAAACTCTGGAGTAAGATCCGGTGATATACATAACACCATCTTTGATCATAGGTTGTGATTCTTGACCACGTTGTTTCTCCCCCCCGAGGGAGAAAGCCCAGACAGGTCGCATCTCTTTTACTGTGCTGGTATTGATCATACTAAGCGGGCTGTATCGCTGACCTTTCAGTCCCATTCCATAAGACACGACATCATGAGTTGTCACTTGATCGTTAGCTATATCTTTATCAGTTACATTAGCACTCGCGGCACCACAGAGCGCTAATGTAATACAAAGAGATAATGATAACTTATTATTTTTGCATGTTTTTATCATTGTGTTTCCTCGCTTGACCTTTATTCAGTTACCCTAAGTTGATCGTATTTATACAAATCAAACAAAATCCTAAAGATCGTGAATTAATAGCATTGGTATTTCTTATCCTTTGACTAGCGTTTTATCTCGACGAGTTTTATTCGTGAGTTTAAGTAGGATAAATTCAGATTAAAGTGAATCTGTTTTGCCGCCTATTGAACCCCAGTAGGGATTCGTATCATCACTTAGTAGGACAACTAAGGATGACTTTTTTCAGGAAGGTAAAGATCAGGTACTTGGTAGAGCGTATGGTAATGTGCAAATATTTTTTCCATGTGGCCTTGTTTGATCATGGCCTCCACAATGTCACCGACGGCATAACCGAGTTGTCTGTGTTGGGTTTTAACGGCCATGCCAATATCCCACTGCTGACGTCCCATCATGGGGAATGCATTTTCAGCCAAGGGGTACTGTTTGGAATCAAGCGAGTGTTGAAAATGACTGATTTGGCTTCGAAGCCCCATCGCGGCATCGACTTCGCCGTTGCTCATGGCATCAAGTGCGAGGGGAATGGATGAAAAATGTTTAGCACTCTCTCGCATTCTTCCGCCAAACGCGGAAGTGAGGTAAAACTGGGGGATGGAGTCAACCTCGACACCTATATTGTGATATTGGAAAACGGCAATGGTGGAAACCGTTTCAATCTGCTTTGCGTTGTATATGATCTGCCATGACTCGGTATGATAAGGGGCAAACATATGCACTTGCTCGTGCACTAGCTCACCGATATCATCACGCATTTGCGAGTAGGCTTTGTCATAGGGAACCCGCAACATAAGGTCGGCAACACTGCGTTTTAGAAAATGGCCTTTCCAGAGGTTATTTCTGAGATCATCTTCTACATTCTCATCTGCCGTCATCCATCTCAATTTCAGTTCAACATTTAACTGCTGCGCGATGTGTTGAGCAACATCAACGTCAATTCCTTGGGGAAGGCCATCTATTTGGTAGGAGAAAGGCGCAAAATCACGGTAGATTGCTACCGTGATCTCTTTACTGTCTATGATGTCATCATAGGAACGAGCAAAACCTGTAGAGCTGAATGCTAAACTACAGATCAAGCCATATCTCAGCCAACTGCGGTTAATTCTCTTCACTAACCGACTCTAGCCAGACTTTTATTGCCCAAAGAGCCTCTTGTGTTAGGTGCTCTGTCATCTTGGGCATATAGACTGCTCCATTTCTAACAGCGCCGTTTTGAACTCGATAACCGTACCATTCATCTCCATCAATATCAGGTGCAAGCAGGCGAAGGTCTGGTGCAATGCCGCCTGAAATTCCCTCTAACCCATGGCAACGTGCGCAATTTTGATTGTAAGCTGACGCACCAACGCGAATGATGCCTGCCTGAATATCTCCACTGTGCTCACGATATGGATTAGCTTCTATCCATTCATCACCGAGCTGTGGCAGGGCTGAAGTGTCAATAGATTGCGGCGTAACAGGGCCATGGGCGGAAACATTGAACGTGCCGGCAATTAACATCATTGCCAACATGTACTTTCCCTTTAAGCGGGTTTCTTTCATCTCAATTCAACCTTCATCATTGTTATATTCTGAACTCATGGATAAATACTAACCAGCAAATGTGCTATGTCGAATTACACTTTGGCCGCAATCGTTATCCTCCTTTAGTAGGAGGTATAAAGGTTTATTAGCAATGAAAGGATTTAATTTTGTTTATTAACAGTGGCTTGAGTGTTTAAGGATGAGTGTTGGGTAGGTTTTGAACTTCGAGGTTTATTCTATATGCTGGGTTGAATGTTAAAAACTTGCCATGGTAACTATGTTGAAGAGCGTGAGTGTGGAAAATGTAACGACCTTGCTAAGAAGCTTATGTTTCTACTCGCTCCTGTATATGAATCCCATCCAAGCAGCGCCTGATAAATCAGCTTTAATTGAAATACACATTAGCTATTTAAAGTTGAATGTGTCACAAGCACCTGCACTGTCGAATGTGATTGAGCAAGCCGAAGACAGTGGTTTGCAAGGGGCACAACTGGCAATTAATGACTCAAATACGACTGGTAATTTTTTAAAGCAAGCGTTTGTGTTGCATTACAAAGATTTCAATTTAAAACAAGAATTGATGGCTCAGATAGCATTAGATGTGAAGGACGGTCAGCAGCTTTTCATTGTTGATGCGCCGATGGATACCTTGATAGAGATAAACCGTTGGGCTGAAGGCAGGCAAGTGTTGATTTTTAATGTCAATGAGTCTTCAGATCTGCTCAGGTATCAAGTGTGTTTAGCGTCTGTACTGCATACCACGCCCAGTGATGCAATGAAGTCCGATGCGATTGCTCAGTGGTTGCTTAATCGACGGTTTAATCAAGTGTTATTACTGAGCGGAAAACGTGGTGAAGATATCGCGTTAACGGACTCATTTAAGCGTTCAGCTAAACGTTTTGGTTTAAAAATCGTGGCTGAAAAGAGTTGGAGCTTTGATACTGATCTTAGGCGAAGTGCGCAGCAGGAAGTCCCCTTGTTTACACAAACCAGAGATGACTACGATGTTGTTTACGTTGCAGATAAGTCGAAAGATTTTGCCGAATACCTACCGTTTAATACTTTTTTACCTCGCCCCATTGTCGGATCTGCTGGGCTAGAAGCTCTATCCTGGCACTTTGTGATTGAGCAGTGGGGCGCAGCGCAGCTACAAAACAGGTTTAGAGCCTTGGCAGCACGTAATATGAATGAACTGGATTTCAGTGCCTACCTCGCGGTTAGAAGTGTTGCACAAGCAGTGCATCAACAAAAAACGGCTCATTACCCTGCATTAATCACCTATATCAAGTCCAATGATTTTGAACTGGCGGCCTACAAAGGCAGAAAGCTGAGCTACCGTCATTGGAGCGGTCAATTGAGAATGCCGATGGCGTTAGTGCAACCACACGGCTTAGTATCACTTTCACCACAAACCGGTGTGCTGCATCCGAACACTGAACTGGATACGTTAGGTTTTGATATTCAAGAATCTCAATGTGATCCACAAAAGAGGTCATTATGAAGCCACCACATCTTATATTTATACTCATTGGTTTGGGGATTAATCTTATCTCTCTGACGGTCAATAGCTCGGAATACGCCTATGTGACTAACGAGAAGGATGATGATATCTCTGTGATTGATATGTCTAGTTTGAAGGTGATTAAACAGATCCCTGTCGGTCAAAGACCTCGGGGGATTATCTTTAATCATGATCAAAGCTTGGCTTACATCTGTGCGAGTGATTCAGATACGATTCAAATCTTAGACTTAGCGACAGAAGAGATTATCGGTGAGCTACCGTCAGGAGAAGATCCTGAAACAATTGCGCTCCACCCTGACGGGAAAACCATTTATACCTCCAATGAAGATGATGCACTGCTTACAGTGATCGATATAGAATCGCGCACAGTCAAAACCCAGATTGATGTCGGCGTAGAACCTGAAGGTTTAGCGGTCAGTCCAGATGGAAAAATTGTCGTAGTGACGTCGGAAACAACCAACATGGTTCATTGGATTAACACTGAAACTTATGAGAATTTTGATAATACTCCCGTTGCCGCCAGACCAAGGTCGGCGATTTTCTCAAAAGATAATAAGCAGCTTTGGGTGAGTTCAGAGATTGGTGGCGAAGTGGTTGTCATTGATGTTAATACACGAAAAATAATCAAGACATTTACATTTGAGATTAATGGGATCCACAATGACAGAGTACAACCTGTTGGCGTTGAGTTGAGCGAAGATGGCAAGTTTGCTTTTGTCGCACTAGGGCCTGCGAATCATGTCGCCGTGATAGACAGAGAAACGTTAACCGTCGAAGATTATTTGCTAGTGGGCCGGCGTGTCTGGCAACTGGGTTTTAATCATGACCAAAGCCTGTTGTTGACGACCAATGGTGTTAGTGGTGATGTATCTGTGATTGATCTTAATAAGATGAAAGTCACTAAATCGATAAAAGTGGGCAGATATCCATGGGGAGTAGCGATTAAGGATGTTCAATGAGTATTTTGGTTGAAAACCTCTCTTACTCTTATGGGCGTAAGCAAGTGCTTAAGGAGCTAAACTTCTCGTTAACAGCAGGATTTAATGTACTACTGGGACCAAACGGTGCAGGCAAGAGTACGTTGTTTTCATTGCTTACTGGTTTATTTGAAACAGGGCATGGTGAGATTAAGATCTGTAATGTTGATCTGATTGAACAAAAAAGATCTGCGCTCAGGCTCATGGGCGTGGTGTTTCAACAAAGTACCTTAGATTTGGATCTATCCGTTAAGCAAAACCTGCTCTATCACGCCTCTTTGCATGGTATTTCGCCTGTATCAGCACTTAAAAATATAGAACCTATTCTTGAACAATTACAATTGTCTGAACGGTTAAATGATCGTGTTAGGCAGCTCAATGGCGGTCATCGTCGTCGACTTGAAATAGCCCGGGCTTTGATACATCAACCTAAGGTGATATTACTCGATGAGCCTACGGTCGGGTTAGATACTGACAGTCGACGATTGATTATCGAGCACGTGAGAGGTTTGGCCCATGAGATGGGGATCTGTATTTTGTGGGCTACCCATTTGATGGATGAAGTGAGCGGTGATGATGAGCTTATTCTATTAGAAAAAGGGCAGGTTAGGGTTCAAGGGCGCTGTCATCGTCTTTGCGACGATAATGACACTAAAAATGTATTTGAGCTTTACCATAAGTTAACCAACAATGTGGAGTTGATGTGAATATTCAACAATACCAATATTGTTTCTTCGGCGTGGTAAAGCGAGAGTTTTTACGTTTCTTGCAACAGCGTACTCGATTATTGAGCGCTTTGATCAGACCTTTACTTTGGCTGGTGGTCTTTGCTGCTGGATTTCGTGCAGCCCTTGGCGTATCGATTATGGAGCCTTATGGCACCTATATTACTTATCAGCAATATATTACCCCGGGTTTGTGCTGCATGATTGTGTTGTTCAATGGCATGCAAAGCTCGCTTTCTATGGTGTATGATCGTGAAATGGGGAGCATGAAGCTGCTTTTGATGAGCCCTTTCCCTCGACCTTTTCTACTGATGTGTAAACTCATTGCCACTGCCATTCTGTCATTAATTCAGGTCTATATTTTCTTGATTATTGCTCAGTTTGTGAATGTTGAAACGCCACTTTTAGGCTATCTCACCGCGGTTCCGGCCATCTTTCTGATCGCCTTCTTCTTAGGGGCTTTAGGCTTATTTTTGTCTAATCTGATAAAGCAGTTGGAGAATTTTGCCGGTGTGATGAACTTTGTAATTTTTCCGATGTTTTTTCTTTCTAGTGCGTTATATCCACTTTGGAAAATGAAAGAGGCAAGCCTCTGGTTATATTGGTTTTGTGATTATAATCCATTCAGTTATTGCGTGGAATTGTTAAGGTTTGCCTTGTATCAGCAGTTGAACCTCGAAGCGTTCATGGTGGTCTTTATTTCGACTATTTTTGTATCTATATTGGCTATGTTTAGCTTCGCACCAAAACGAGAAAATAGGCGCTAATGTGAACACGCTTTATCCTGATATTGAACCATACACTCACGACTACTTATCGATGCCTGCCAAAAAGGGATCGGTAGTACATGAACTTTACGTCGAACAATGCGGTAACCCAAAGGGGTTGCCGGTTATTTTCCTGCACGGTGGTCCAGGTTCTGGTTGCCGCTCATCCCATCGCTGCTTTTTCAATCCTGAGCTATATCGAATCATTTTGTTTGATCAACGAGGCTGTGGTCGTTCACGCCCTTATGGTGGCTTAGAGAGCAATACTACTGCTGATCTGGTCGATGATATAGAGCAGATAAGGGAGAGGTTGGCGATAGATAGCTGGCTTGTGTTTGGTGGATCTTGGGGTTCAACTTTGGGGTTAGTCTATGCACAACATCACCCAAAACGAGTGATGACAATGATCTTACGCGGTGTTTTTCTCGCAAGGCAGCATGATATTGATTGGGTTTACGCAAGCTCTGGTGCAGCGAAGATATTTCCTGAAGCTTGGGAACAGCTTATGTCTGTGCTAACACTCACTGAACAGCAAACACCACTGAAGAGTCTATATCAACAATTAATCGGGGATGATGAATATCGGCGCTCGCAAGCACAACAGGCTTTTAATCAGTGGGAGCAGCAGATTGTCACGCTAAGAGACCATAATTACCCAATATCAGATTTAGTTGATGTTGAGCCAAACCGTGACGCAGCCGCCATTCTTCAGCTGCATTATTGCCTTAATCTCTGCTTTATTGGACAACATCCTATTTTAGCGAATATTGATGTTATTCGAAATGTGCCAACCTACATTGTCCATGGGCGCTATGACATGGTTTGCCCGGTAGAACAGGCGTGGGAACTTGCACTGATTTGGCCCGAAGCAAGTCTCACTGTCTTACCTTTAGCGGGACACGCAGCAGGGGAGTTAACCATGATTGACACCTTAGTGGGCTTAACAGATAAGGTTGCTAGAGATCTCTGTTGACGTTAGTCGTACCGATAACTGAATCATATTTGATAGACATAAAAAAAGCGCCACTCACATAATGAGTAACGCTTTTTTGTGTGTAGTGATTGAGGTTAACTTATCTCAATCATGTCAGGCTTAGAACTTGAATTCAGCTCCAAGGAAAGCATAACGACCACGACTGCTACCATAGCCACTGTAGTAATGACCACGACCATCTAAGCTGTAATCGCCTTGATTATCAAAGATGTTGTTAACACCACCAAAGAGTCGTAAATCACCGCTATTAGGCAGTTCCATTGTGTAAGATATTGATAAATTATGAGTTATATATGAGCCTAACTCATTAAAGGCAAGCGCCTCTGGGTTATCAATACATCCCTTACGATCAACACTAGCGCAACGTTCATCGTTAGCCGTCATATCTTTCTGCCAGTCCGCTTCTGCCTTCTTGTTAACGGTAATCGGACCTTTATATCGAGTACTCCAACGTACACGTAGCTCTTCGATAGACCAGCTTAATGACGCTGAGCCTTGTGTATCATAGATGTCGTCATCGTAATAGCCTTCGTAATTCTCAGTTTCAGGACCAGAAGGGGATTGAACTGTTTTAGTCCAATCAAGAACGTGAGTCCAATCCGTTTTAAAGCTTAGACGACCTAACTGATCAAATTCATAAACATATTCAAGCGCAAGGTCAATACCGCTAGTGCTAATTTCATCAACGTTATAATCACGTTGCATAACTTCAATTAGGGCACCGTCCTCATCACGCTTCAGGTCATTACAGAAGGTATTGCTGCCCCCACGCTCATCCCACGCTAAATCAGAGGCGTAACAATATTCCATGATATTTTCATTTGAATAGGTAGAAAGTGCATCTTCAATCGCTATATCATAATAATCGACGGCGATACGTAAACCTTCAACAAATGATGGCGCTAGGCTTACACCAATGGTGATTGTATTGGCAGTTTCTTCAAATAGATCTGGATTACCTACACCCGGAGAGTAATTGTTGTCTGATTCATCAAATTCACCATCCTCAGCAATAGCCTTAGCAATTGTTGGTTCATTACGGCAACTTGCATGACCTTTATCGGTTGATGTGGCTGTAGTGCCATAACAAATATCAGTAAAGCGATCATAATCACCTGCTGGTGGTGATAGTAAGTTGTCGATTGATGGTGCACGCTGTGCTCGAGCCCAGTTAGCTCTAATTGCATAGCCGTCGACGACTTCCCACACCATCCCCGTTTTATAACTCGCAACTAAATCAACTCCTTCTGCACTGTAATCTGCAATACGAGCCGATAACTCTGCGGTTAAGCTTTTAGCGCCGGTGACATCTTTAAGTAACGGCAGTGCCACTTCACCAAAGACTTCAGCTATATCCATATCACCTGAATACTGTGGTACATAGTTAAAGCTAATACCACCTTCAGTTGCACCACCACCCGTTTCAACTTCTTGTGAGTCTTTTCTGTATTCAAAACCAAATGCAGAAGCCACGGGACCTGCAGGCATGTCAAACAGATCACCGGCTATGAAGCCAACAAATGATAGTTGCTCAACTTCAGTATCGATGGTTGGGTTTACACGAATATAATCAGCCACTTCAGGTGTAATAGAGCCTTCACCGAATAAGTTCATTGGTAAACAACCAGCTGCACGTGCTTCGTCATCTGCACATTGAATGGTCACACCATCTTCAGCATACTCAGCATCTAAAGCGTAACTTGCTTTAATGACATCAATTTCGTTTCCACGGATTTGTTCTTGGGTATACTTACCGTAACCTACTGAGACATCCCAATCCCAATTACCATCAAATATGGTGCCTTGTAAACCAGCCCATGAACGTATGGTTGTACGAGTGTTGTCAGTGTATATTTGTCCAACTTCGGTAAATTGCCTATCCCACTTAATAGTGCTACCACCGCCAGCAGCGATTTCAGCAGGGACATAAGGGTTATCTCGACTTATGCGGCCCATATCTACTTGACCAAACTCACCGGTTACTGGGTCGAAAGTGATCACTAAATCACTTTCATCTTCACCTTCTGGTGATTTATTGTTAAATGATTTATTTGAACTGTGCTGTACGTGACCATAAAAAGAGATATCATCAGTTAACTCAAAATCCACCTTCACTGCGGTAGTCAAGCCTTCATCAGGCACTTTTAGCATCACGTACTGGTCAGTGTCTATCCCATATTTTTCTTCTACCCAGTCATCACGTAGCGTTTGTCCGTCATACCAAAAGCCACCAATACTGTCTTTGCCTTCATGAAAAACACCACCTGGAATGGAGTCACTTAGACTACGCCAGTCAGCTTGAGTAATGTCACGCATACACTCACCATCTTTCGGCTCTTTTTCCGTTTTCATCTTATTACACATATCTTTTTCATCGTAAGAATGTGATTCTTGTTGTCGAGCACGACCTCGGTCATCGTAAGTTAAACCGTATTGCTTATCATAGGTTGAACTTAAGTAAACATAACCACGACCATCTGCAAACTCAGTACCATAGTTTAAATCTAAGGTAAATTCTTTAGCGCCACCTTCAACGGACTCACCACCTCGGGCTTTAAACGCAAACCCTTCTTTGTCTTGTTGAGTGATGATGTTAACCACACCTGCAATCGCATCTGAGCCGTAAGCGGCTGAAGCACCACCTGTAATGACTTCAACTCGACTCACCATACCTGCAGGGATCGTTGATAAACTGACCGCATTACTGCTATGACTGTTTGATACCACACGTCGACCATCAATGAGTGTTAACGTACGGCTAGTGCCTAAATTACGTAAGTCAATCGTTGAAAGCCCTGTAGCTGTTACGCTCGATTGGCTATTAGTATTACTACTACCTTCTGAAATTTGAGGTAACTCTTCAACTAAGATCTCGGCAAGCGAGCCAAGACCTGTATCTGCAATTGCGTCTCTACCTAATACAGCAAGAGGTGTAGTAACGCTGAAACTATCACGACGAAGACGAGAACCGGTAACGGTGATTTTTTCTTGAATGCCTAACTCTTTCGTTTCATCTGTCGCAGCGGCTTCTAGTGTCGGTTTCTCTATTTCTTTATCATCTGCGGCGTAGGATTGAGGGGCCAAACTTAATGCGCCCCCCATGATGGCAGTTTGTATTGCTATAGTGATCAGTTTTTTATTCATCTCTCCATCCTTTTATTTTTTGTTATATTTATGTCTGCCAACGTCGCCTCTACTTAATTCTTATGAAGATGCATATGGACGACTTAATAACTGTTGGGCAGTAATCCCCGGAATAAACAATCACTCAACTCTGTGTTTCTAAACAGATAAAGCGTGGCATACAAAGTTGAAATTAAAACTCAATATACAAACACTTATTGGGTGTAACAGCATGCTAACAATTGGGTGGGTGTAGTCAAATAAGTGTTGTTATCTAAGTGATTGATATTGAAGGTGTAGATATTAAATAGATGTAAAAATGAGGTAAAACCGAGCCTATGTATTAAGTCGTAAAATACGATACTGCCAAACAAATATTTAACTTTCTAAGTGGCGCGATGATTTGAGTGATTAGCTGGAGAGGATGGAAAGTTAAAATTCACTATCCCAAGTAAACAATATACTTGGGATAGCTAGATGACTATAGCTGTGTTTTTAAGCAAACACATTGCATAAAAATATCACTTATAAGTCGTGATTAAACTCGATCATGGAACCTGATTTAGGACTGAAAAGTTGCTGATGCAATCTAGCGGCGTATTCATCTGTCATGCCAGAGATATAATCAGCAATGACTCTATGACTGTTGAGTCCTTGTTCTTGACTTTCACGCCATCGCTCTTGAGTGTGAATAGGAAGTAATCTTTCAGGGTCTGATTCAAAAGCCTCAAATAACTCCATGACCGTTTGCTGGCCCTTGTATTCGAGCATCTGTATCTCAGGCTTTCTAATTACGAATTTGTAGACGAATTGCTTCAATACTTCTAAAGCACAAGCAAAGTGCTCATCGAGTGCAGCATTAAATCGAAGCAAAGGTTCTGTAAAGTGCTCATCTTCTTTAAGGGTTATCGCGGTAACAAACCCGTTGACTAATGTGCCGATGGCATCTTTTCTGAGGTGGTGTTGGTGAGAGAACAGCTTATCGCCAATGGTGGAGAACTCTTCTCTAATCCAACTATCTTCGTTTTTTATTAAGATAGTGGCTACATCAGATTGCCACTGGCTCGCAGTCACAATGCCCATGACGATGGCATCTTCAAGATCATGAACCGCATAAGCGACATCATCTGCAAGTTCCATAATGGAGCAATCTAAAGATTTAAACCTTGTCCGCTTATGTTTACCCGCTTCAGGTTCATGGCTCTCAAGAAACCTTGCTCTGTCTGGGTTAGATAAAGGTTCAAGTACCCAATCTAAAATGGCCTTATCGTCATCAAAAATACCTTTAACAGGCGGCCAGTCAGAAGGCTTGAGTTGACGAATATTACTTATCTCAACTTGTTTGCCTTTATGATGCAATGAAGAGTAGAGGGCGGGGTATTTTAGTACGCCTAACAAAGTACGACGGCACAAGTTCATGCCGTAGTATTCTGTATAGGGTTCAAGTCCGGTGAGGATCCTGAATGTTTGGCCATTACCTTCAAATCCACCATGATCTCGCATCATGTAGTTCAGCGCGACTTCGCCACCATGACCAAAAGGAGGGTGGCCAATGTCATGGGCAAGACAGAGTGACTCTATTAAGCTCATAGAGTCAAATAGGTGCAGATGATCTGGCTGTTTTAGTTTTAGCTGTGCACGTATACCAGTTCCTATTTGAGAGACTTCTAGTGAATGGGTGAGTCGAGTGCGATAGAAGTCATTCATGCCAACACCTAGCACTTGGGTTTTGGCTTGCAGCCTTCTAAATGCCGCCGAGTGCAATATTCTGGCACGATCTCTCTGATAGGGACTGCGATGATCATTACGTCTCTTTTTATCTTCCATGAGACGTCTGTCATGCCATAGGGATCCGGTCATGGTTATCCTTTTTATTCTTACACTCTAATAAGTTAGAGTAGCCTGTTAATATCATCCAAGCTTAGCTTGAAACTGGGGACATAGCAGTCGACAAAATACTTTACCGCGGGATCGGGATTCTTATCTAGCGATTCTATCAAGCGCTTTCTGGCAGTATTAAATTCAGTATTGCCGGCGCGAAGTTCTTCAAGGCACTTCAGAAAAGCACAGATAGTATCCGCGGATTTGACCAGCTGTTTATACTCTTTATCGGCATGTTCACTGGTGAGTAAAGGCTCATACTCTTGCTTAAAATCATCAGGCACCATTTCAAGTAGTCTGTGTTCTGCAATGGCTTCAATCTTCTTGTATTCAGCCTCAATCTCTTTATTAAAGTATTTCACTGGCGTAGGGAGATCACCGGTTAAAATTTCACTGGCATCATGAAAGATAGCAACCGTTGCAGCCTTGTCTGGGCTTAGTTCCGTTCCAAATTTTTGATTGCTAATAATGGCGAGTGCATGTGCGACCATAGCCACTTGTAGGGAATGTTCCTGAACATTTTCGCTTCGAACATTATACATGAGTGGCCAGCGTTGAATAAGTTTCATGCGAGCAAGGTGGGCAAAAAGATGACTCATAATTTTAGGCTCTATATTGTTTTTACAACATGAAGTTACATTAGCACAGGGGCTAGTTGAAAAGGCAGATAAATATTGCCAATAAAGGGATAATAAAACATGCTTGAATATTAAATCAATAGGGTGTCGAATAATCAATAATGTCGACAGTACTTAAACTCCGTCAAAGTGGCATTGCTGCAGCTAACTGACTAGAATTTATGTGGAGTAATTAGAACAATAATGTGATTGATGGGTTTGTCTGCAGTGTAATGTCATAGGAGCATCCAGTGAACGATTCAAAGACATATCAACTCTCTTTTTTGGATCATATGTCCTGTAACACAGAGGTGAATATTCAGCTTCTTATACCGGATCAAGTTGTGCGACTCCGTTCTCGGCTTATAGGGGTTGATCCTGGTGTGACCATCATTCTAGAACTTGGAGCCGATGAGTATTGGCACAAAGCGAAAGATTTCATGCTTAATGGTCAGGAGCTTATTATTCGTATTGTTAAGAGTGATGGCGCTGATGCGAACCTATTGGCGTTTAAAAGTAAGATCCAGCGAATAGAGCATAACTCAGCCTCTTGGCTGTTAATTCATTACCCTGAAGAGTTACAGAAAGTGGCGCTCAGGCATCAGTATCGAATTCCGATTAATATTGGCGCAGAGATAACATTGGCTGATACCGACAATGAAGATAACGTTTCTGAAATCGAGGTACTGACAGGAGTTTTAAAAGACATCTCAATCAAAGGCGGCGCCTTTGTCAGCCCTAGGCTTGATACTATCGTCAGTGATACTGACTATTTATTGAAGGTGGTCATATTACCGGACATGGAAACCATTGTGATCCCCATTACGATTAGAAACATGGTCTCCATAAAGCATGATGAGAACCAGTGCCAGTATGGTTTCTCCATCAACAGCTCTCAAGAGAAAGCTGAGATGATAGTGCAGAGACTACTGCTGTGTCATCTGTTAACCCTAGAATAAATCCATATAATAGCTTGATCTACATCATAAAAAAACGACCGGAGAGGTCGTTTTAATCTAATATTGTTTTATTGCCTGTATCCGTCCATAAAGTCACCGAACTCGGTTAAGGCTTTCTCAAGATCTTCCTTGTGAGGAAGGAAAACCACCCGCAAGTGATCTGGCTCTGGCCAATTAAAGGCAGTGCCATGAACGAGGAGGATTTTCTTCTCTTTCAATAGATCCAGCACTAAACGCTCATCATCTCTAATATTAAACTTCTTTTGATCTAATCTTGGAAAAGCATACATGGCGCCTTTGGGGCACTTAACACTGATCCCAGGGATAGAGTTTAATAATTCGATACAGGTGTCACGTTGCACTTTTAAGCGACCTTCATTGGCGACCAGTTCATTGATGCTCTGATATCCACCGAGTGCGGTTTGAATAGCATGTTGATTAGGCACGTTGGCGCACAAACGCATTGATGCCAACATCTCTAAGCCTTCGATGTAACTTTTAGCCGCTTTGAGGTTACCCGACAGCATCATCCAACCGACACGGAAACCTGCAGCGCGATAAGATTTAGATAATCCGTTGAAGGTTACGGTTAAAATGTCATCCGATAAGCTTGCTGCTGGAATATGCTTTGCTTCGTCATAGAGAATTTTGTCATAAATCTCATCAGCAAATAAAATCAGGTGGTGTTGTCTGCATATCTCAACCGCTTCAAGTAGAAGTTCTTTCGAGTAAACAGCACCCGTAGGGTTATTTGGATTGATGAGGACTAAAGCTCGTGTTCTTGGGGTTATTTTTGCTCGAATGTCATCAAGATCAGGGAACCAATCGGCTTCTTCATCACAGCGATAATGTTGTGCTTTACCACCAGATAGGTTAACCGCCGCAGTCCATAGAGGATAATCTGGTGAAGGAATTAGCACTTCGTCATCAGTATTAAGCAAACCTTGCATCGCCATGACGATCAGTTCTGATACGCCGTTACCAATATAGATATCCTCAATATCGACACCGAAAATACCTTGCGACTGATAATGCTGCACAATGGCCTTACGGGCAGAGAATAATCCTTTTGACTCGCAGTAACCCTGCGCGCTGGGTAAATTGAGGATCACATCCCGAACGATCTCCTCTGGCGCTTCAAAACCGAAGGGGGCAGGGTTGCCAATATTGAGTTTTAATATGCGATGACCTTCATCTTCAAGGCGGCGAGCTTCTTTATGAACAGGTCCGCGGATGTCATAACAGACTGAATCTAATTTGTTTGATTTGATAATTGGACGCATCCACAACCTCTAAAATGCTAAGTCGGTATAAGGGCTTATTCTAGCCGTGCTTAGGTAAAACATAAGTAGTGGGACAATAACGAATAATGTACTGCTTGAGAAGTACTTTACGGTGTATTTTAATGATAGAACTGAAAAATATTTTAGATTATCACGCTAAAAGAGAGGTTTTGGCATTGCCCGTTCAGGCTTTAATGCTGTTTAGTTGTCTGATTTTGGTGGTTTACACCTTTTTTGTTGTTTGGTAGAAATAATAAAGCCAGTGCTAAACACTGGCTTTATTAAGCTTTACGAGCAAAACACCGTTAGTGTTTAGACACGCTTTTTAAATTCATTTGTACGAGTGTCGATTTCGATCATGTCACCGGTTTTAACGAAATCAGCAACACTTAATGTCGCGCCGCCAGAGACAGTTGCTGGCTTCATCACTTTACCAGAAGTATCACCACGAGCTGAAGGCTCTGTGTAAGTCACTTCACGTGCGATAGTGATAGGCAGTTCAACTGAGATAGCCTTACCTTCGTAGAAAGTAACATGACAAACATCTTCCATGCCATCAACGATGTAAGCAGCTGCATCACCTAAGTTATCTGCTTCTACATCATACTGGTTGTATTCTGAATCCATAAATACAAACATAGGATCAGCAAAATACGAATAGGTGCATTCAAGACGTTCTAGGATGATATCCTCTAACTTATCTTCACCTTTGAAAGTAGATTCAGTACTTGAGTCGATAAGTACGTTTTTCAATTTCAATTTAACGATAGCAGCGTTACGGCCTGAACGAGTTGTTTCAGTTTTCTGAACAACCCATGGGCTGCCATTTAACATGATCACGTTACCAGGACGGATTTCATGAGCAGTTTTCATTACTTTATTTCCTATTTTTTGACTTTCTATTTCAGTGCAGTATCTTAGCTATTTTTGACGAATTGAACCAGTCGAGAAGCAAGATCCGCATCATTTAATGCATGAATAGGCCATTCTTGTGCATGTTTTAACAAGGGCTTATTCACTGAATTTAGTTTTTGCCAGTAAGTGTTAACCATTTTCTTATCATCGATGTTAAACGCCAAGTTTAACTTCGACCAGATTTTAGTTATTTCTGGTGCAAGATTATCGCAGTAAACTTGCATAAAAGCTTCTAATTTTATGAGATGGTAATCATCTTCTTGAGGATAGATGTGCCAAATCATGGGTTTTGCAGCCCATTGAGCTCTCAGAAACGAATCCTCACCGCGAACGATGTTGACATCACAGCTCCATAGCAGTCTATCGAAGTCTTGCTGATCTGTCATAGGTAAGATATGTAAGGTTAAATTTTTATGCACTATCTTTTGGCCTGGGACCAAGTCTTCAACTGTGCATGGTAACCAACGAGACAAGCTGTTTAATGCTCGACCGAGAGGCAGCAGCGCATGAATTTTTTGAGGGGATGATTGCCATAATTCACACAGCGCTTCAAGGGCTGGAGTTTCATAACTGAATATACTAATAAGCATATCATCTTGCTCAATCCCAGATAGCCCTAGTTGTTCAAATAAGGCCATTTTATGATTTGGGTTTGATTGCCATCGTTCACGTTGACTAGACAGCTCTTTCTCACAGATAAGGCCGCCAGTTTTCGATGTAAACCCAGGGAAATAAAAAAACTTTTTTAGACCACTTGTCTGCAATGAGGGCAAGGCATGACAGCCATCGACCCAAGTTTCCGCACTCAGGTATTCAAGGTTTAACCACAGTGGAGGTTTTTCACCGGCTGATTGATGTTGCTCTATGAGTCGTTCAAGAACATTGGTGGGGAGATCGCATGCAAATGCTTCGATGATCACACGCCCTGGGGAAAAAGGGATATCTAGCGGCGTGTTCCATTGCCGTATTTCTACGCCATGAAAACATTGAACTGGGCTGGATGGATCAAGCTGAGGCAAAATATGGGAAAAGCTGTGCAGATCATCAACCCAAAGATTGATGCTCAATTGATACTCGTGGGCAAGTTGTCTGGCTAAACGCCAGGTAACGCCAATATCGCCATAATTATCGACGACAGCACAGAAGATGTCCCAATGTTGATTTTCAGATCCAGCAGTCATTTCAAGCTTACTCTCGTGCTAACGTTAATCATACCAGCTCTAATTCTTGAAATGTGGCATAAGTGTTTTGATAAATGTATGTGACCTACAAGGTCTAAAGCGTTCCATACGCTTACAGACATTCCCCATATCCCTATGGGTCAGTGGAGGAAATGTCTTAAAGATGTCTGGAGCATCTAAGACCAGACACAAAGTAAATTTATATCCTTGACCTCCATGGATGGAGGAAATGTCTTTAAGATGTCTGGAACATCTAAGACCAGACACAAAAAAGCGGCCATAAGCCGCTTTTTACTGGTTAATGTCTCATTAAAAATGATTAATCTTCCAGTTCAGCTAAACACATCTCTTCGTAGATCTGTTTTACCCAAGCATCAACACGCTCTTCGGTTAACTCAGGCTGACGATCTTCATCAATGCCTAAACCAACAAAGTGTTTCTCATCGGCTAAGCCTTTAGATGCTTCAAAGTCATAGCTCGCGGTTGGCCAGTGACCGATGACGATACCGCCACGGGTCTCGACAATTTCATTGACCATGCCCATAGCATCGAGGAAGTATTCGGCATAATCTTCTTGATCGCCGCAACCAAAGATGGCGACTAACTTATCTTCAAAATTGATCTGCTCGAGTTCAGGGAAGAAATCATCCCAGTCACATTGAGCTTCACCGTAGTACCAAGTAGGGATACCAAAAAGAAGAAGATCATACTCTTGTATCTGTTCTTTTGTACTCTTGGCGATGTCTTTAACATCGACCATCTTCTTACCCAGCTTTTTCTGGATCATCTTGGCGACGGCTTCAGTGTTACCTGTATCGCTACCGAAAAAAAGACCTACAGTTGCCATTGTCTTTCCTATATCTAATGTGCAGTGTTTGTTATCGTTACCAGAACAGGTTAAGAGTCAACCAAGTCCTGCAATATCAATTCGATTAATTGGCTTCGACTAATTTTACTGGCCAAAGCCTTTTCATTCAAGGCGTCATACAAATCTTGTGACACCTTTAACTCTATTCGTTTTAATCCGTTAGCTCTATCACGCTGGATCTGGTTTCGCTTGTTGACTTTTAACTGCTGGTCTCTAGGTAACGGATTACTTCTAGGACGCCCACGTCGTTTTTCTGTTGCGAACAGATCTATTGTGGTTCTGTCTGATGTTTCTTTAGCCATTTAATCAATGTTTAACCAATGCCTGAGCCTTCCCAGAACACCTGTATTAATCCCTTTGCAATAAACCCGGCACAGCCGAGAAATAACACAAGCCAAACGATGTTACGACCAAATTTAGGGACTTTGCCCTGTTTTAGCACATCATGAATGGCCATACCGATAAAGAAAAAAATCGACGCGAAAAATAGGTTTAAGCCTAACGCTTCAATCTGCTCCATATACTGAGATAACATCTAACGCTTCCTCAGGCTAAAAAATTGTCGTGAAAACAGGTTTAGACCTAAAGCTTCAATACTGAGTTCATATTTTATGATATCTCAGGCCAAAAAAACGGTCATTGAATGTAAGTTTAGACCTAAAGCTTCAATCTGCTCAATGTACTGAGATAACATCTTACGATTACTCAGGCCAAAAAGAGGCGCGAATATACCATAGATGATGTGTACCTGCTATATGCATAAATGGCTAAACAAAGATTATTTACCTTTGTGTTTATCGATGAACTCTGACACCAGACGATTGAAAATGGTGGGTTTTTGAGCATGTAGCCAATGTCCTGCCCCCTCAATGGTTTTGGCTTGAACATTAGGGAACTGTGCCATAATCGTCTGTCTATGGTCTGCAGTGATGTAATCTGAGTCGCCACCACGAATAAATAAACACGGCCCTTTATAAACCATTTTCACTGGTACGCTGTCATTGTACCAAGCAATCATCTCAGGATAACAGTCCAGTAGACCGTCTAGATTCATTTTCCATTTAAACCCTGTTTCATCCCGAGTGAGGTTTTTAAGTAGAAATTGCGCCGTGCCTGCATCGATACCAGATTGTAATAGCGACGAAAGCGCTTGAGAGCGATTTTCAATGTTGCTCAGGTCAACGGACTTTAGTGCATTAAAGACACTCAAATGCCTATCTTGGTAACTTACTGGGGCGATATCGGCAGCAACGACACTGATGATGCGTTCAGGAAATGACAATGCTGTCGCCATTGCGATCTTGCCTCCCATAGAATGTCCCACCAGATGCGCTTTATCGATAAGTAATTCATCCATGAGTTCAACCATGGCGAGCGCCAAAGCGGGGTAGCTCATGGTAGACCAGTGCGGACTCAAGCCATGGTTTGGCACATCGACACGAATTACTCGGTAGTTGGGCTCAAGACTCTTACTTAAACTATTAAGATTATCTAAGTTACCGAAAAGGCCGTGGATCAAGATCACTGCGGGGCCTTGGCCCGTAGAGATGTAGTTCATGTCAAACTCGTCGAGGTGCAAATTGATTCAACATTGTCCTTTAATGTCTTTACCTTGACAAGAATAAAGCAAGGAGAGGGGGGGAAGGTGTGTTGTTTTTAAACAAATGAGAGATTTTTTCACATCTAAATCGCGTGTATATCAAAATTACGAGAAAGGGTCTTTATTATAAGCCTAAAGATGACATACACTTGTGAAACGATCGCCCAGCTAAATGTTATTGAATAAATATTTCTTTCCATAAATTAACCTTTATGGTTCGGGGCATTAATTGCAAGTAAGGAAGATGAAGAGCATGAAATATATAGAGGTTGATGAAGAGCTATATCGCCTTATTGCCAGCAAGACTGAAAGGATCGGTGAAAGTGCTTCTGAAATTTTGCGTCGGTTGTTGGGTTTAGAAATAGCAGTCGAAGCAATAGAGGTCAAAGTTGAGCCAGAAGTGATCAGCCAACCTAGCTTGGAAGAAGTGGCTATTGTGGAAACGGTAAAACCGAACATTACCGATTTTCATTCTAGCCTTAATCAAGAAGATCTGGCGGCAGCAAAAGGAGCGGTTGGACGCTTTCTATTTATTTTAGAAGCCATGTATCTTGCCTCGCCAGACACATTCTCACAGGTATTGAAGATTAAAGGCAGAGATAGACTGTATTTCGCCACATCAAAACAATCTCTGCTTAAGGCAAGTAAATCAGCCAACCCTAAAGAAATTGGCGAAAGCGGTTACTGGGTGACCACAAATAACAATACAGCTAAAAAACGCACTATCTTAACAGAGGTTTTGCAGCAGTACGGCACAGATGAAGCTCAAATTGAGTCAATGACTGCAAGTATTTAAGCTATCGTTTTAGATGAACATATTTGATTTATAGGTAGGAGTTAGTATTGTCGATTCATGAACGAGCAGGTCAAATAGCCTTACAACAGGATTTGGTTAATATTCCGAAGCTGATGAGCCATTATTATCGGCTTAAGCCAGATATTAATGTGGTTGAAGATAAAGTGACTTTTGGGACATCAGGTCATAGAGGCAGTGCTTTTAATCGCAGTTTTAACGAGCAACACATACTCGCTATCACTCAAGCTGTGGTTGATTACCGCCTTAAAGTGGGGATAACTGGTCCACTTTATCTCGGTATTGATACCCATGCTTTATCTCAAGCCGCGTACATTACTGCCATTGAGGTATTAGTGGCAAATGGTGTCAACATTATCATTCATAAAGATGATGGCTTTACTCCGACTCCTGTTATTTCACACGCTATTATTACTGCGAACCAATGTTCAGACAGTCAAGCGGATGGGCTCATTATCACCCCATCGCATAATCCTCCCCAAGATGGCGGGATAAAGTATAACCCTCCCCATGGTGGTCCCGCAGAAGGTGAGATCACTCAATGGATTGAGAATAAAGCCAACGCTTATCTGAATCAGAAGTTAGTGGGTATAAAGCGTGAAGATTATACTCAAGCCATGCTAAGTGATTACGTTAAACAGGTGGATTTAATTCAACCTTATGTTAATGACTTAATTAATGTCATTGATATGGATGCCATCTCGAAAGCAAAACTAGAGATCGGGGTTGATCCGCTGGGAGGCTCAGGGATCTATTACTGGGCTGAAATTGCCAAACGTTATGATCTCAATATTTCACTTGTTAATGATCAAGTCGATCCAAGTTTCGGATTTATGCCACTGGATAAAGATGGCAAGATCAGAATGGATTGCTCATCAACCTATGCAATGTCTGGGCTTTTAAAGCATAAAGATAATTTCGATCTTTGTGTCGGTAACGATCCTGATTACGATCGCCATGGCATTGTTTGTCCTGGTAGTGGTTTGATGAATCCGAATCATTTTTTGGCTGTGGCCATCGACTACTTAGTCACCCACAGACCACAATGGTCTGAATCATTGATCATCGGCAAGACCCTAGTCTCCAGTGCCATGATTGATAAGGTGTGTGCTCAGCATCAACGTGTGATGAGTGAAGTACCTGTTGGGTTTAAATGGTTCGTCGATGGACTCGCTGATGCCACTTTTGCCTTCGGCGGTGAAGAGAGCGCAGGTGCTGCTTTCTTAAGACGCGATGGTACAACTTGGTGTACCGATAAAGATGGCTTTATTTTAGCCCTGCTAGCCGTAGAAATATTGGCGGTAACCGGTAAATCGCCAGCGACCCGTTATCGTGAATTAGTCGAACTTCACGGGGAGAGTTTTTATACTCGTGTAGACAGCCCAGTAAGTGTGCAAAAGAAGGCTAAATTTGCTGAGATTATTTCAGGAAATGTTAATGTGGATCTACTCGGCACTCACACCTTAGCTGGTGAAGCTATTGAAAGCGTGTTGACTAAAGCTCCTGGTAATAATGCGAATATTGGTGGTATTAAAGTGGTCACTAAGAATGCATGGTTTGCCGCTAGGCCTTCAGGTACTGAAGCATTATTCAAAATCTACGGTGAGAGCTTCGTTAGCCAAAGCCATTTAGGTGAAGTGATAAGCCAAGCGCAATCAATGATTGATGAAATGTTGTCTTAATTTCAGACCCTAACTTCGATGACTTAGTTATCTATTAAAGCCTCAGCATTACGCTGGGGCTTTTTTATTATAAACACCGTAAGTTCATTTCTTATCATCGCTGTGGGGGTCTTTTAGCCAGAGTGAAATGCCATGTAAATAGAAAAAGTTTTTAAAGGTAAATTATTTGAAATAACTTGGCTTTGAGTCGCCGTTAAATAGCTGACTTGTGTGTAAAATGGTAGGATACCAATCCGAGTTTCATACACTAATAAATGATCTTACCTTTCAATATTAGTATTGAGTTCGTTTCTAGGGGTAAGAGCGAATAAGGAGTATCTCGTGTTACAAGCGTTAAAACAGTCTAAAGATTTTCTACAACTCACACTTGCTCAGCCACAACATTTTGATGAAGTGGGGACTTTTATGCTTGGCTCGCACACGCAAGTCGAAGTGTGGGATACCGGCGTGATTGTATTTGAACCTGTGGAGTCTGAGCTTAAGCAAACTTCTGGCAAAGATATTGTGCTCTCTTGCGCTGTACATGGTAATGAAACGGCCCCTATTGAGTTGTGCAATGGACTTGTTAAGGCGTTGCTTGAAGAGACCTTGATTGCTAAGCAGAGAATCCTCTTTTTATTTGGTAACCCGCCAGCCATTATCAATGGCACTCGTTTTATTGATGAAAATCTAAATAGGCTCTTTAACGGAGCGCATTCAGTTGGGGAGGGCTTGATTAATCCTGAGCGGATAAGAGCGAAAAAACTTGAGTTCTATGTGGATAAATTTTTCACTTCAGAAAATGCTGTAACACATAAAATTCACTATGATCTTCATACTGCTATCCGCGGTTCCAAACATGAAAAGTTTGCTATCTATCCCTACAGGCCCGGTCGTCAATACAGTGGTGAACAGATCATGTTCCTCGAAGCATGTGGCATCGATACCGTGTTGTTTCACCATGAACCAACAACGACATTTAGTTATTTTTCATCCCTAAATTATCAAGCCGATGCGTTTACCATTGAGTTAGGGAAAGTCTTGCCAATGGGCCAGAATGACATGACGCGTTTTATCGCCTTAAATGAGATGCTGACAAGGCTTATCAGCGATACTCCGCTTCAGTTGTCTGAATTTAATGCCAAGTCTGTCAACCTGTATCAGGTCTGTAGAGCCATTAACAAAAACTTCGATGATTTTGAATTTACATTTGCCAATGATGTTGAAAATTTCACTGCATTTCCAAATGGATACATACTAGCTAAAGAAGGTGGAAATGACATTAAAGTTGAGCACGAAATAGAAGCTGTTGTATTTCCTAATGCCAAAGTGCCGATTGGTCAACGCACCGTTTTGTGCCTTAAACCTGCGAGCATTGATAATATCGATAAGGCTCATAATTCTTAACATGCACAGGAAGCTAGACCAGCCTACTGGCGGGATCTGGCTTAAATGTAAAGCTAAACATACGCAGGCAGAGCGGGTTAGTTTTTGCTAAGGTATAATCAATAGTTGATAGGTAGTTTACGTTAACGTAATGTTCTGCAACGCGTATAACAAGAACATCCTCTTTCAATGAGAGAGGACTCAAAAATGAAGCACTCAGCTGATAAGAGAATAGTATGAGCAACGCAACAAGCCATAATGAAACTGTCCATCGTGTCAGTTTTCTCGATAAGGATTCAATTAGGATCCCGATTTTAAAAATCTTACAAGCCGATGGCACAGTGTATGAAAATGCGGTGTTACCTGCTATCGATGAAACCCTAGCCCACAAAATTTATGATACTTGTGTCTTTACCCGAGTATTAGACGAGCGCATGTTAGGTGCACAACGTCAGGGGCGTATCAGCTTTTATATGACGTGTACGGGCGAAGAAGCCTCGATTATTGGCAGTGCTGCTTCTTTAGATAGCGGCGATGTCATATTGGCTCAGTACCGTGAGCATGCGGCATTGCGTTACCGTGGATTTACCACTGAACAGTTTATGAATCAATTGTTCAGTAATGAGAAAGATCTCGGTAAAGGCCGCCAGATGCCGATCCATTACGGCTCTGCAGAGTTGAACTATCAAACGATCTCTTCGCCATTGGCAACGCAGATCCCACAAGCAACCGGTGTTGGTTACAGCTTAAAGATGCAGGGTAAGCGAAATATCGCTATCTGCTACTTTGGTGAAGGTGCAGCTTCGGAAGGGGATTTTCATGCGGGCTTGAACATGGCTGCAGTGCTTAGCTCTCCTACCATTTTCTTTTGCCGTAATAATGGTTATGCAATCTCGACCCCAACCAGCGAACAGTTTAAAGGCAATGGTATTGCCAGCCGTGGTCCAGGTTACGGGATGCACACCATTCGTGTTGATGGTAACGACATGTTAGCTGTGCTTGCTGCAACTCAACAAGCCAGAGCATATGCTGTTGAAAATAATGCCCCAGTGCTTATCGAAGCCATGACCTATCGCCTTGGCGCGCATTCATCATCTGACGATCCATCAGGTTATCGTTCAAAAGATGAAGAAGCGAAGTGGCAACAGCATGATCCGGTAAAGCGTTTTAAATTATGGATGATCAACAAGGGTTGGTTGACTGAAAAGCAAGATGCAGCGCTATTTGAAAAGTATCGTAGTGAAGTGCTTGCAGAGGTCAAAATTGCTGAGAAGCTACCTATGTCGAATATCGACACGTTAATTGAAGATGTCTATGACACGCCAACACCACTGCTAAAGCAGCAGCTTGATACCCTCAAAAAACACCTCAAGAAATATCCTAAATCATATCCAAATAGCGAAGGGAGTGTATAAGCCGTGGCCGAAATTAATATGTTACAAGCCATCAATGATGCACTTTCTATGGCAATGGAGACCGATGAAAAAGCGATATTGTTCGGTGAAGATGTGGGTCATTTTGGTGGTGTGTTTAGAGCCACTTCAGGGTTACAAGAGAAGTTTGGTCGCGATCGCTGCTTTAATACGCCATTAACTGAACAGGGTATCGCAGGTTTTGCTAACGGCTTAGCGTCTAACGGTATGACGGCAATTGCCGAAATTCAGTTTGCTGATTACATTTTTCCAGCGATAGATCAGATTGTTAATGAAACAGCCAAGTTCAGATACCGCAGCGGAAATGAGTTTAATGTTGGTGGCGTGACCTTTAGAACCCCTTATGGCGGTGGCATTGCTGGCGGACATTACCATTCTCAATCACCGGAAGCTTATTTTACGCAAACTGCGGGCCTAAAAGTGGTTGTTCCCCGTAATGCGTATCAAGCAAAAGGGCTATTACTGGCCTCTATTCGTGATAATAACCCAGTGATCTTCTTTGAACCTAAACGCTTGTATCGTGCCAATGTCGGCGAAGTGCCTGATGGCGATTACGAGATAGAGTTGGGTAAGGCTGAAGTGGTTCGTGAAGGGACAGATATTACTCTGCTTGCATGGGGCGCTCAGGTGGAGATAATCGAGAAAGCGGCTGACATGGCAAGTAAAGAGGGGATATCTTGTGAGATCATCGATCTTAGAACATTGGCCCCTTGGGATGTTGAAACCGTTGCTGAATCGGTGAAAAAAACCGGTCGATTGCTGATTAACCATGAAGCGCCGCTCACAGGCGGTTTTGCTGGTGAAATATCTGCAACCATTCAAGAACAATGTTTCCTCTACTTGGAGTCTCCAATTAGTCGGGTGTGTGGGTTAGATACTCCTTACCCACTGATCCATGAAAAAGAGTATATGCCTGACGCGCTGAAGACTTTCGACGCCATTAAAGCATCAATAAAATTTTAGGAGCTTGGCAATGATTAAAGAGTTTATTCTGCCAGATATTGGTGAAGGCGTTGTCGAGTGTGAGCTTGTTGAATGGCTAGTCAACGAAGGCGATGTGGTTGTTGAAGATCAACCTATCGCTGATGTGATGACCGATAAAGCATTAGTTCAAATTCCTGCACCTCACGCTGGTGTGATCAAAAAACTTCATTATGCTAAAGGTGAGATAGCGAAAGTTCACTTACCATTATATTCTGTTGAAATATCAGAGGGTTTATCTTCATCTGATATCGCAGAGACTCAAGAGTTTGAGTCAAAGAGTGAGGTTTTAAGTCAGGAGTCAACGAGTCGTGTTGAATCAAATTCATCACAAAGTAGCATGCAAATTGAAGAGTTTCTCCTGCCTGATATTGGTGAGGGAATTGTTGAGTGTGAGTTAGTAGAATGGTTGGTTGAAGAGGGGGACTTGGTTGTTGAAGATCAACCTATTGCCGATGTCATGACGGATAAAGCCCTAGTGCAAATCCCTGCTATTAAGACGGGTAAAATTCATAAGTTACATTACCGTAAAGGTCAGTTGGCTAAGGTTCATGAACCGTTATTTTCAGTTGAAGTTGCAATTGAGGACACTCAAGTTTTGGCTGTGACTGCTGAGCCAGTAGCCGTTAGTGAGCAAGCTGTTGCACTACAGATGGTCACACAGGGAAAAGCACTTGCTAGCCCTGCAGTGAGGCGTTTGGCACGTAGTTTAGGCATTAACATTGCGAGTGTGTCTGGCACTGGCAAGAACGGACGTGTATACAAAGAAGATATCAGCCGTTACCAAACTGGTGTTGTTGATACTGAAAACAGTGTTGTTGTAGCAGACACTAAGGTTGCGATCTCGACAGCCATTGATCGCGTTGAGCCTATTCGTGGTGTACAAGCTGTGATGGCTAGAATGATGACCGAATCAGTCACCACAATTCCACATTTTACTTATTGTGAAGAGATTGATTTAACCGAGCTTGTGAAGCTTAGAGAGAGTATGAAGAAAAAATACTCGACCGATGAGCTTAAGCTCACCATGATGCCATTTTTCATGAAATCGATGTCATTAGCGTTGAAAGAGTTTCCAGTGATCAACAGTCGAGTGAATAACGATTGCACTGAGCTGACGTATTTGTCCCAACACAATATCGGTATGGCGGTTGACTCTAAAGTGGGCTTGTTAGTGCCGAATGTCAAAGATGTGCAGAATAAGTCTATCTTAGAGATTGCAGCAGAGATCACTCGTCTCACCACTGCAGCCAGAAGTGGCCGCGTGAGTCCAAATGATCTTAAAGGTGGCAGTGTGTCTATCTCTAATATCGGTGCTTTGGGTGGCACGGTAGCAACGCCAATCATCAATAAGCCTGAAGTGGCCATTGTTGCTTTAGGCAAATTGCAGGTGCTGCCGCGTTTTAATGCCAATGGTGAAGTGGAAGCGAGAAAGATCATGCAGGTAAGCTGGTCAGGGGATCATCGAGTGATTGACGGAGGTACGATTGCTCGCTTCTGCAACTTATGGAAGCTCTATTTAGAAGAGCCCCAAGAGATGCTGTTAGCAATGCAGTAAAATACCAAGATTAAACACTGATAAAGAGCGCTATAGCGCTCTTTTTTATGAACAAAATATATTTTTTTATATTCGACTCTCAATAGAGGTTAATTTTTGGTTCATATTTACGTATAATCCCGCTAATACGAATTTCGCCTTGGTTGTAAAATGAGTCAGTTAGTCCCAAAAGTTGAACAAATTCAATATCCTTTTCCTCCAAAGCCTCTCCCTCTGTCTGAATATGAGAAATCTGAGCACAAAGCTAGGATCAAGCAATTACTGATTGATCGTGATGCGGTACTGGTTGCCCATTACTACACCGATCCTGAGATCCAAGCGTTAGCTGAAGAGACGGGCGGATGTGTGTCTGATTCACTTGAGATGGCAAGGTTTGGTCGAGATCATCCTGCTAAGACATTGATCGTAGCCGGGGTTAAGTTCATGGGGGAAACCTCTAAGATTTTAAGCCCTGAAAAAACGGTGTTAATGCCAACGTTAGAAGCCACTTGTTCATTGGACATTGGCTGCCCAATCGAAACCTTCAGTGAATTCTGTGACGCCCACCCTGATCATACTGTTGTTGTCTATGCCAATACTTCTGCCGCGGTCAAAGCCCGCGCTGATTGGGTGGTGACTTCTAGCATAGCTCTTGAAATCGTCGAGCATTTAGACAGCGAAGGTAAGAAAATTATCTGGGGTCCAGACCGTCATTTAGGCAGTTACATTGCCAAAGAAACCGGCGCTGAGATGTTGATGTGGCAGGGTGAGTGTATAGTCCATGATGAGTTTAAAGCAAAAGCGTTACGTGAACTTAAAATACAAACCCCAGAAGCTGCCATTTTAGTCCATCCTGAATCGCCTGCTAGTGTGGTTGAACTTGCTGATGCCGTTGGTTCAACTAGTCAGCTGATTAAAGCGGCTCAGACGATGGATAATGACACCTTTATTGTCGCCACAGATAGAGGTATTTTCTATAAAATGCAGCAAGCTGCACCGGGTAAGACATTAATTGAAGCGCCAACAGGCGGCAATGGTGCCACGTGTCGTAGTTGTGCTCACTGTCCTTGGATGGCGATGAATGGCCTGCAGGCTATCGAAGCTGCATTACTTGCCCAAGATACCCGTGTACATGAGATTTTTGTGGATGATGAACTTCGTAAAGAAGCGTTAATCCCCTTAGATCGTATGCTGAACTTTGCGCAGACGTTGAATATGAAAGTGAAAGGCAATGCCTAATGATTAACGGCTAAATTAGTCTCTTTCTTTTAGATTGCTCAATAATACAAAAGCCCTATTTTTATAGGGCTTTTGTAATTTTACTTACTTTACATATAGATAATAGGATAAACTGCAATCCATTAAACAAATGTTGGAATACAAGGATGTTTCTTATGAAGTTTCGTTGGGTTGGAAATTTAACCATCACGAATAAGTTACTTTTAGTCACCATACCCCCGATTTTAGGCTCTATCCTCTTTGGCTGTGCCATTGTCTATAACCAGTATCAGTTGTCCAATGGCTTAGAGCAGGTACAAGTGCTGAGTAAGCTCACTGCTGTCAACAGCGATCTAGTTCATGAATTACAAAAAGAGCGCGGCATGAGTGCCGGGTTTATTGGCTCTAACGGTCAATCTTTTGCTAACAAGCTCAATATCCAAAGAGCAGCAACTGATGAGCAAATGGGTTATTTCAACGACTTTGTGTTTAATAATACCCTGCCTAACACCTTTTCAAATCAACTGACCCAATTATCCAATGAGTTTTCCAACTTAAATACCATGCGTAGTCGTATTAACAACTTAAGCGTATCGGTAAAAGAAGAGGTGGCTTTTTATAGCAAACTCAACAAGGAATTATTGGCGATTGTAGATCAGACGGCAAAAGAGGGAGACAGCCAAGCCATTGCTATTCAAGCGGCGTCATTTAGTGCTTATCTGCAGATGAAAGAGCGTGCAGGACTTGAACGTGCATTATTAAGCTCAAGCTTTGGCAATCGTGAGTTTAAGCCTGGGATGTTCTTAGGCTTTGCGACGTTAGTGTCTGAACAAGAAAGCTATGAAGAGCGCTTTATGGCGTTAGCCACACCTGCTGTTCAGGACAAGTACCGACAGTTAATCAACTCGCGTGCTGTTAAAGATGTGGAAGCCTTAAGAAAGATAGCCTTTAGTGGTGACAGTGATGCACTGAGCGCCCAAAGTGCAGAGGAGTGGTTCTCAACGTCGTCAGCTCGAATAGAGTTGGTGCGACAATTTGAAAAGTCCTTGTCAGGTGATTTAATCAGCCAAACTGAGGTGGAGCTATCTGCAGCAAAATCACTAATGTATGGCATTCTTTTGATCATGTTAATCTCTGGCAGTTTAGTGCTGTATATCTCAATGACTGTGGCGAAATATATGCATAACCGCCTTCATTACCTTCATGACAGTGTGACGCAAGCACAGACGAATTTTGACCTCAGCATTCGCATTAAAGGCAACAGTACCGATGAACTTGGTCAATTAGGTAATGCCTTTAATGAGATGATGAATGATTTTGAGCAAGTCATTAATCGCGTGCGAACCAATACGGGCAGTTTGCTTAAGGCCTCTGAACAAATGGAAACTTGTGCCAATGCGATGCAAAGAGATGTCGCAATTGGTCACAGTGAAACTGAGCAAGTGGCCTCTGCCATGACAGAGATGAGTAGTACGGTACAAGAGATAGCATTGAATGCAGTTAAAGCCTCTGAGGCATCGGCAGCGGCTAATATCGAAGCCAAAGCGGGTAACGTCGAGGTCAGTAAAACAGGCCAAAGTATTCATCTATTAGCGGAAGAGATTGGTGAGGCTTCAAAAGCCATTAATGAACTTGATAACGATATTCATGGCATCGTCAATGTGCTTGGCGTGATAAGTGGCATCGCTGAACAGACAAATCTGCTGGCACTGAATGCAGCCATTGAAGCCGCGCGAGCCGGTGAAATGGGCAGAGGCTTTGCTGTGGTCGCCGATGAGGTTCGAAGCTTGGCTCAACGTGCTCAAACCTCAACTGAAGATATTCGAGATATGACCGAACGTCTCAAAAAAGGCGCGGGAGTTGCTGTTCTCGCCATGGAGAAAGGCAAAGCGCAAGCGGAGCTTAGTGTTAAAGAATCAGAAAAAGCCGGACATGATCTTGATAGAATCGTCAATGAAGTTGGGGTGATTGATGCGATGAATGAGCAGATCGCCGCAGCGACCCATGAGCAATCAGCGGTTTCTGAAGAGGTGAGTCGTAACGCTGTTAAGATCAGTGAAATATACCAAAACACCCAAGAAATAGCAGATCAGTTAAGTGCCTTAAACGAAGCATTACTGGCTGATGCAAATATCATGGCTCAAGAGGTCAGTAAGTTTAAGCTGAGTTAAGAGTAAATAGATAAACTGTATTTAGTTGTTTGGAAGCCGGAAGCCCTGTCATGAGATAGGGCTTTTTATTATAAGCAGTGCAAGGCTTTAATCTACATATGGCGGTGAGTTAGGGGGGCGAATCCTAAATTGTGATGCTATAAACTTTATATCCAAAAACCAAGCACGAAAAAGGGCTATCACGAATGATAGCCCTTAATCTAAATATGGCGGTGAGTTAGGGGTTCGAACCCTAAATTGTGGTGCTATAAGTTGTATACTCAAAAATCTTAATACGAAAAAGGCCTAACATCTCTGTTAGGCCTTAATCTAAATATGGCGGTGAGTTAGGGGTTCGAACCCTAGATGGGCTATAAACCCATACACACTTTCCAGGCGTGCGCCTTCAGCCACTCAGCCAACTCACCAAATTGTATTGTTTAATTACCTTGTAAACAAAGTTTTAAACTTGGAAATCGTTAACAAATCACTAAGCCGAGCTGACTGGCTTTCTCTGTTAACGGAGCCGTACTTTACGCAAAAGCCTGAAGATGGTCAAGCGATAAAACTGATATTTCAATCGTTTGCATATTAGGTAATCAAATAGCGTGTTTTTGTGTCACTCTACATGATTTAGCGCAGAGAGGGGGGGTTACTATGTCTCTCTGCTATTGAACCGTGTTTCTAGAATCGTGCCCACAATCTCTTCAACAACCGTTTCTACAAGAGTGGGCTGAACATGTAAAAGAACTGCTCTATCACTCGTTTGTATACCGGACGCTTTCGCCAAAGTTGGTGATCTACCTGAACTGAATCATCAATATAACTTTGCTGCAGCTTACCGAGTTTCTGTGTAAAGGCGACATCGTCTACCGCAAGCGTGACTTCACTGTTTAGCCATAAACTGCGCATATCAAGATTAACGGTGCCAATTAAGCAGTGATTTTGGTCTATCACCACGGATTTTGTGTGCAGCAGTCCGCCTTTAAAACGGTAGATCTTAACGCCAGCGCTAAGAAGTTCACTGAAGAAGGAACGGCTGGCCCATTTCACCATGGTCGAGTCATTTCGGTAGGGAATGATCAATTCAACACTGACACCACGGTGCGCCGCCGATACCAACGCAAACATCAAGCCTTCGCTAGGAACGAAGTAGGGCGTGGTGATCACAATTTCAGATTTCGCTTGGTAGATACTTAGCAGCAAAACCTGATGGATGATTTCAGTTGGCATCCCCGGCCCTGAAGGGATAACTTGCAGTATGTCGACTGGATTATCTGCATCCAGACTTATGCACTTAGGCGCTTCTGGCAGGTGTCTATGATTCGTTTCAACCTCCCAGTCCCAACTGTTAATCGTATTGAGTACTGGTACGTTTGAGCCAGTGAGTCTGACCATGACATCGATCCATTGTCCCACATGGGCATTTTGCTTAAAAAATGCTGGATCCACCATGTTCATTGAACCTGTGTAGCCGATATGGTTATCGATAATGACGATCTTACGGTGCATTCTCAGGTCAAGCCGTCTGAAGAACATTCTCAATGGACTCACCAGTAGGGCATTGGTGACCTCAATGCCATTTTCCCTGAGTTGTTTTGGCCAGTGGCTTTTAAAAAATTGACGACTTCCGGCGGCATCGAGCAGTAGTTTAACATCCACGCCTCGGTTAGCGGCGTCAATCAATGCTTGAGCGACATTATCGGCTAAGCCGCCAGGGTGCCAAATATAAAACTCAAGGTTAATTGAGCTTTGCGCACTGTTTATGTCGGAGATCATCGAGTTTAAGATCTCTTGTGGCGTTGTTTGCAATTCGAGTTGGTTGTTGCCTAACGAAGGTATGCCTAATCTGTTTTCGCAAAGGGCACTGATTGAGTGGCCGTATTGACTCAGTTCTTTGGGCTGATACTGGCGAAACTTAAACAGATCGGCAAACCATTCTCGATAGGGGGCATACATTAATTTGGCTCGATTTTCTCTGGCTTTGCCCCAGTTTTGTTCTCCGATGAGAAGGTAGCCGATGACACCAAAAAATGGCACAAAATAGATCACCATCATCCACGCTAAAGACACACCGATACTGCGACGCTTAATGATCACTCGAATAGCGACACCGGCTGCAATTAACCAGTATGCAAATAGACCCACTAAGGTTAAAATTTGATAAAACTGTTCCATATTCTCTGCTTGGGCTGGTATTGATTGATGTGAGTAACGATTGAAATGCAAGTCTAGTGTGCATTGTTTTTAAAAATTAATACAGATAGATATTTAGTTTGTTTGTTGGGCTGTGCATTGCGAGAGTGTGCATTGATAGAGTCCTGACCTCAGTCTAAAGTTAAGGAATTGGATAATAAAATTGAAACTTAAATTCAAAATTACAGTCTGCCTAGTGATGTTGCTCTTACTTGGAGCCGCAGCCTATGTTTACTCGGTTAATGAAGCGAATGGAGAGAATCTGATCATGAGCAGTGCTAAATCGCCACTTTTCTTATCTCAATGTGTGGAAAATACTGCAATATTGCCGTTAGATACCGATGGCAAGCTGAGTGTCAGTGTCTGGAATATCTATAAGCAACAAAGAGCGAGCTGGAACTCTGTATTAACAGAGTTGCTTGATAGCAGTGAGCTTGTTTTGCTTCAAGAGGCTAAGTTATCTACGGGGCTTAAAAGCTTCTTACAAGAAGACAGTCATCAGGTGTTGATGGCTAAAGCATTTAAAGTCTTTAAAACGCCGATAGGTGTGATGAATCTTGCCAAGGTGTCAGCAGAATCAGCCTGCGCTTATCAAGCCATTGAACCGTGGATCCGTTTTGCTAAGTCTGCGCTGGTGTCTACATACCCTTTATCTAATGGCGAAAACCTATTAGTGGTTAATTTGCATGGGATCAATTTTGCTTGGCGCTTAAAGGAATACAGGAAACAAATTAGTTTATTAGCGGAGCAGATCAAGGCACATAATGGCCCTGTTATCATGGCTGGTGATTTTAACACTTGGCGACAGGGGCGGGTCGATATGATTGGTGAGTTTATGCTCCAACTGGGCATGACAGAAGCGAAATATGCTGTTGATAAACGCAATCGAGTATTTGGATTAGCGTTAGATCATCTCTATTACAGCGGACTTGTGTTAGACGAGGCGCACGTGACACCCACTAAGGCATCTGATCATAATCCGATACAAGCCAGTTTCTCTCTTATACAGAATAATTAATGATATGGATTTGTGTTCCTATCATGTAATTACTTTTCACCATCAATAGTAGGTACTCTTTCGTGCAGCAATTATTGCAATCCCATTTCGGTTTCAGTGAATTTCGCCCTGGCCAAGAGCAAGTCGTGACAGCCATTCTTAATGGACAAAGCGCCGCGGCAATATTCCCTACTGGTTCGGGGAAATCACTCTGCTATCAGCTCCCTGCGCTTTGTTTACCCCATTTGACCTTAGTGGTATCTCCACTACTTGCATTGATTCAAGATCAAATTAGTTTTCTTAAGAGTAAGGGCATCGCCGCCGCGAGCATAGATTCGGCTCAAAGTCGGGAAGAAGCGAATGACGTCATGAGAGGCGTTCGCACCGGCGAGATAAAGATTTTAATGATCTCAGTAGAGAGGTTGAATAATGAGCGCTTTAGGCAGTTTATCGCTGAAGTAGCAATTTCGCTCTTGGTGGTCGACGAAGCTCACTGTATTTCTGAATGGGGTCATAATTTTCGTCCTGATTACCTTAAACTGCCAAGGTATCAACAGGAGTTAAATATTCCTCAGACCTTACTGTTAACCGCGACGGCGACACCTAAAGTGATCCAAGACATGGGCAGTAAGTTTGGGATCTTGCCTGAGAATGTGATCCTGACAGGTTTTTATCGACCTAACCTGCATTTAGCGGTCAAGGGCGTGAGGAGTAATGAGAAAATCGATGTGCTTTCCCATTGGCTACAAAATCGACTCAACAGCTCTGGAATTATTTATGTGACCCTTCAGCAGACTGCCGAGCAGGTTGCCGCACAACTTAGTGCTCGAGGGATAGCAGCTAAAGCTTATCATGCTGGCATGACATCCGATGTTCGCCAATCAATTCAGCATGAATTTATGTCTGGGGGTCAGGGGATTATTGTCGCCACAATTGCGTTTGGTATGGGCATTGATAAGAGTGATATACGGTTTGTGGTTCATTATGATCTGCCTAAATCAATCGAAAACTATGCGCAAGAGATCGGACGAGCAGGGCGTGACGGTGGTGAATCTGATTGTCTGGTGCTGGCTAATGGGGATAACTTAAGCACATTAGAAAACTTTGTATACGGCGATACACCCGAGCCTAGTGGTATTGCAGTGGTACTAAAGGAGATCAAGAAAGCGGCAAGTAACAGCACAGGTAGTGCCAATCCTCAGTGGGAAATTGTGCTCAATAGTCTCTCTAACCAATCCAATATACGGCCTTTATCTTTGAAGACTTTATTGGTGTATTTAGAACTGCTAAACATCATTAAGCCAACGTATAGCTACTTTGCTGAGTACAAGTTTAAATTTCTTATTCCAGAAGCGGAGGTTGTTGAGTATTTCAAAGAGGAGAGACGTGACTTTATACGTGCTCTGTTCTCTACCGCTGACAGAGCTAAAATCTGGTCCAGTGTCAATTTTGACGCATTAAATCAGCATTATGCAAGTGATAGGCAACGAGTGTTAAAAGCGATCAATTACCTCGATGAAAAGGGTATGATTGAACTGCAAAGTAAACAGATGACGCAAGTTTATCAAATTTTGGATAGCCAGTTTGATGAGCAAGCGCTGACAGTGACCTTGTCAGCACGTTTTACCGATAAAGAAGTGAGTGAAGTTGCCAGAATCAATGAGCTCGTGGCATTGTTTACCTCTTCTCAATGTTTAAGTCGCCAACTGGCTCATTATTTTGCTGACGAGCAAATGATACAAGATTGCGGCGTGTGCTCCGCGTGTCGAGGTGAGCCCGCTATTTTCCCGCCAGCTCTTTATGTTAAGCCGCTTAATGAATATGACTTTAATCAAGTCTGTTCAGCTGCGGTGGCTAAACTCGATACAGCCTGTACGCCTGTGTTGCTCGCGCGTTTTCTGTGTGGTTTGACCACGCCAATGTTCACTAAACTCAAGATGAGATCCTGTCCCGGTTTTGCACAATTTGAGAAATACCGATTTGCTGATGTGAAGTCATGGGCCACTACAAATTTGCCGAGAATGGCGATGTTGTAACGCTATGTTTCAAGGTTGAGACAGATGCTGAAAAATGTTGTGATACATGGTTTACTGTGTCGCAAAAGATAATACCAATCAGTATAAAGATTTGATCGCTCAGCGAGAGTTTAGCGCTTCTGAGGCAAGGCAACGAGTGAAGAGCATAGTTATTCTACGGTTAAGCTCGTTA
>OJDH01000175.1_pt1 | contig 47541 bp, 40 predicted proteins | sample 1592761 | NCBI WGS metagenome assembly OJDH01 (sample SAMN05416855, study PRJEB24817) | seawater metagenome | isolation source: Sea water | place: Canada:Atlantic | collected 2013-11
ATACGAGATCAGCCTCGGTCTCGTGGGCTCGGAGATGTGTATAAGAGACAGGCACACTGCCCAGGCCTTTGCCCTCCGAGCGCATCTCGATGGCATGACCACCGTTGAGTTTCAGCTCAAACTCGGGGTTGATCTTGAACTGCACTGCCCAGTCGCCAGTGTCATCCTGGTTAAAATAGATCCACTGCATGCCGTAGCTGGCTTGCAGCCGTTCAAATTCAGCCCCCACGTTGTCCGTGTTAGCCCCGGGTTGCCCGGTCAGCCATTTCAGCTCGGCCAGCGCGCCTTCGCCCCGTTCCAGCGGCGATAGCATTTCGTCGTCGGGTTCGGTTTCCTCCCCGCGTTCGATATCGGCCATCAGCGGGATGTCATCTTCGTCCTGCTCTATATCCGCCATCATAGGACTGTTGTCCGGCTCGTCCATGGCGTTCGTCATCATCTGTTGGTGCTGCGGGTACGGCGGATTGTCTTGCGGTTGCAGCTGCTGCCAGCCCATCCATGGGGAGGGGGTTTCATCGTCGACAACATCCGTGGCGCTGTTGTCGGTATAGGCCATTCTCTTTTCCGGCGCGGTGGTAAAACGGCCCCGCGCATCACGGTAACGACGGGGGGCTGAGCGTTTTTTTCCAGGGTGAAATTGCTGCATGGGAAACCTCGGCGGTATTAAGGGAAGCACCCTGCTGCCAGCCCGGCTAACGCAGCTTATCCCCACGCGTGTGGGGAACTCTGACTCTGAAAGACTGGCAGGAAGGGAAAGACGGTGTATCCCCACATCGGTGGGGAACAGTTTTATACGCAGGCGTATAAAAACAACGGGGCGGTTAATCCCCACGTCTGTGGGAGCACCCTGGTTGCTAACATCATGTTCTTTATACATAAATAGCGTGGTTAAAAAGTGTGCCAACGTTTGCGGGGGCAGTGTGGGCTTATCCCAGGGTGTCCTTCAGGAACTTGTCCCGCCAGCTGTCGTAACTGTTGGCGGCGGCGGGCAGCACTGCGCCAACAGTCTTATCAGCCGCGGCGGCACCCACGGTGGTAATGCGCATCGGGTTGGGCTGTTTAAGCTGCCAGTAGTATTCCAGTTCGCTCAGGAACTGGTCATACAGGCCCAGGGTGTGGGCTTCCAGCTGGGCCTCCCAGTTCAGCAGGTTGACGTAACCCATGCCGCCGATGGTGGCCAGCCAGGACAGTGATGCTGGCAATGCCGGGCCGCGGCCGCTGGCTTTATCCAGCCCATCGACACCGGTGTTCTTTTGTTTGCTGATGGCCGGGGCGGCGGCCCAGCCGGCGGTGTTGCCGCATGGGCCAATTTTGTAGACATTCACCGGACCTTTGACGCCGGTGGTTTCGTTAAACCAGCCCGCTTCCATTTTCGAGGCGGCATTGCGCACGCTGTAGCCGTTGACGGTGTAGTCAGCGCGTTCCTTGATCACCGTCCAGTAGACGATGTTGCTGCCACCGGATACCAGGGCCTTGGCCGGGGCTTCGGTGGTTTTATGGTCCATGTTGTCGTGGTGGGAGAAGGTGGCGATGTTGGCCATGCTGTGGCCGCTGCCGCCCAGATGGTTGTTCACCAGGTGCCCGGCGACATGGCCATAGCCGGTGGCGGCCTTCAGTGCCTGGCCATTGGGCCGCACCCCGGCATTGGTGCTGCTGCCGGTGTTGTAATCGGCCGGGGTGACATAGGCCCCGGCCAGGTCTGACTCGGCATTGGTGGGCAGTGCTGCGCCCATCGGGTCCGTAACGGTGGGGCTGTTAGCGGCCCATTTTTGCTGCCACTGGTTTTGCAGCGGCTGTACGGTGGGTTTGGTGGTGGCGTTTTTCAACGCTCCGCGAAGTGATTTCATGGGGGGGCCTCGTGGGGTCGAGTCGACCGGGCGGATGTCTGTGCGGTGGTACTGCCGGTTGTCATCGGCTATTTCCTTGCGCAGGCAACGGCAGCTTTGCCGCAGCCTGCGCGTGGTTACGGGGTGTGGTTGGGGCGGTGAAGCGCTTAGCTCAGCTCAATCTGGCGACGTTCGATCGGTGCGTCCTCTTCGGAGATGGCGACGATCTCAAACGGCGGCAGGTTCCAGGGTTGCTGCTGGTACTCAACGGTTTTCCGGCTGGATTCAGCGGAGAAAGTGAACGACACATCGGCTGCGATGGTCCAGTCGGGCAGGCTGTCAGTCAGCAGCACTTCATTGATCACCAGTGCGCGCATTGGGTCATCGAGATAACCGACCCAGCAAGGGCTGTCCTGGGCGGTCAGGCAGCCACCGTACAGGTAGGTGGAATGGGCGCTGTTGTGCTGCAGCTGCCAGCTGCCCAGCAGGTTGAAATCGCTGTCAGTGTGCAGTACCCGGCCTTGTTTATCCGGGGTGTTGCCAGACAGCCATATATCGCCCCCGGCGGTTATCTGCATATCCTTCATATTAACGCCGCTGTAGCTGCGCACGGTCAGGGTATCCAGGCTGGCGCTAAAGCGGCCAACGGCCTCCTGGCCCAGGCAACGCAGGGTGCCATCGGCGGCCAGTGCCAGGTCATACTGGATCCCGATGCCGCTGACTGTCTGTTCCTTTTGTACGGTCAGGCTCTCATCCAGCTGGGCGACATAGAGAATACCGCTGCTCATGTAGCCGGTGATATAGACGTCGCCCTGATCACTGATTGCCAGCCCATAACCCAGCTGGTTCTTGTTGGTATCGGTCACTACATGGCTGGCCTGCAGTTGCAGATCTTTGTTTAACTTGACGAGAAACAGTGAGTAATTATTACTCGAATCTGACATTTTCAGGGAACCACAGAGATAGAGGTGGCCGTTGTGGTACTGCATTGCGTTTGTGTGCAAGGGACTATGGTGCTCAAACCTCACCTGGCTCAGCAGGTTCATCTCACTGTCGAAGTGGGCCAGGTAGTTCGATGAGTTCACTTCGGTGGTGATATATATATGGTCATCCTCATCGTGACAGATGTACTCGTATCCCTGTACACCCTGTTTGCCGATCACGATCTGTTCTGCTGTGGTCATACCGGCATTGAACCGGGTCAGCGACAGGCCTTTGGGATCATAGCTGTCCCCGGTGATGGCCAGTCGTCCCTGGTGGTCAATACTGGCGGCGGTGGAGAACTGGGTGGCATTGATATCCATAAGCAATGCGACTGGCTGGGTGCTTAATACGGTTGATGGAGCTGGCGTTGTGGCAGTCTCCGGGGTGGAGGTCTCCGGCTGCCCGCTGCAGTGGCAGTTATCACAGTGGATATGCAGCTGGCCGATATTGAGGGTGCCAGAAAAGTGGTTGATCAGGCACTGGGCATCTGTTGCCAGGGTAGTTTCAGGGGTGTCACTCATGGGTGATATATCCTTATATCGGGGTAGGGTTATATGGGCAGACAGGCTGGTAGCTGTCGTGGGTTGATTGCTCAGTCTTCGTCTTCATCGCCTTCGTCAATTTCAGCAAACCCCGCCAGTACCGGTCTGGGCTGGCGACTTGACGGGCCGCCGGTCTGTTTTTTCAGCAGATCCTGGGCGATGCGTTTCAGGTGGTTAAGGTTGGCCAGGTTGGCCTCGGCAAGCCCTTTCGCTTCGCTGTTGCCGCCTCTGACATCCAGTGGGTCCATAAAGTGGGGCACGCCCTGGGGGTCGATGATGAACTGGGCATCGCCCCACCATGGCACCTGGCGGGTATCGAACTGATCAAGGGCGGTGACAAAGTTCTGTAACTTTTCCTTTCGCTGGGGACTCAGTGTGCCCACCGGGCGGCGGCCCAGGCCGAAGGCGATGCTGGCTTCGCCGAACACTTCACCGTCGATAATCTTCATCAGCTGGCCCTCATTGGGGTTCACCAGATCTTCCAGTTTGTGATGGACCCCCGGGATAAACTGCTGCTGGAGCCAGGGGCCGACGCTTTCATCGTCACTTTTTGTGGTGTCCGGGGTGGTGGCCCCGGCGCTCTTGAGCCCCTGCAGCAGTCGGTATTCTTCGCTCAGATCGCTGGCACCGCTGCTGGCCAGGGTAAACATGAAGACCATCTGGCTGTTGTCATCCTGCTTTTCACACAGGTAGGCGTATTTGAAGCGGGCATTGAGGGTGCGTTTGTACTGGTAACCTTCGCCGATGATGATCGCTTTCTGGGCCTCGCTGGGCGGGCCGCCGGTAGTTTTCGCTGACGGGCTGGAGAAGTGCTTCAAGCCAACTGGACGCCGCTCGGGGCTGCGGCTGGCTTGCTGGTTGAGGCTTTCCAGCCAGGCCGGGGTGCGGTTTTTTAGCCGAGGTGAGAGTGGCGGGGATTTGGGGGCTTTGAAGTCCATGGGCTGTCCTTGTTCATGGCTTGTTCATGGCGTGGGGGGCTGTCGTGGTCAGGCGGTAACAGGATTGATATCGATCGCTTCTACCGTGATGGTTACCTCAGTATCGCTGACTGCCAGGTCCAGCTCGGTAAAGGGGGCGGTGCTGATCTCAACGGAAGAGTCCATCGGGATCAGAGTAAAACGGCTCGGATCAAGACGCTCGAAGGCTGATTCCGCATTATCTGATTCCAGAAACGCACTGTTCAGAGCGATGGGATGGGGCGCGCTAACCCCATCGTTGAGGCGCAACTCGTAGCCAGCACAACCGATGTTTCCCAGTGGGGAGCGCTGAATATCTATTATCGCGAGAACCGGAGAAGTGCCAGCAATGGTTGTCCCCAGATCCTGCCAGGCAGCGATGGTATTAAGGTCACTGTCCAGCTTGATAGCGGTATGATAACCACCTATAGAGCCGAATACCCATAACGCCCCGAGCGAGTCCTGTGCAATAAACTTGGAGTGAATTTTGTTGCCTTCACTGTCTATAAGCTGGTAGCTTTTTGACTCGCTAAACGGGTTGGGAACATGTGTTATTTGGCCCCTGTTGCCGATAAGCCAGAGTCCACCGTCAAGGTCCGCACTCAGGTTGAGTATCTCATCTGCTCCTGTGACGGCTATTTGCCGTACTGCGCGCAGATCGGATTCGACCAGGTAAATCGTCGATAGGTAGCCATGAAGACAGAGCTGGCCATCCAGGATGAACCCATTATCCACCTTCTGGTTTAGCTTGATGCTCGCCTGTATCTCCAGTGCTTTATTAAATTGAATGATCTGTGAGCAGGAGTTGGCACTGTCAGTGCTCAGTGTATAAATAGAATCATTATGTTCGATAATTCGCTTTATCCTGTCTATGGGTAGCCGGATCGATTCAAGCAGTTTCATTTCATGATCCAGCTTCCAAACCCCACAAAGATGAGCGGGAGTCCTGTCAAAGCCCGCGGTGTAGATGGCACTGTTATCTGCCGTTACATCAACCAGTACATGTGCCGGTGAGAAACGAACACGCTGGCCACTGCTAAAATCAGCACTATAACGATCCAGCAAGCCATAGGAGGTGTCTGTTTTCAGGTGGCCGACTGCCAGCAGATTATTATCCGGGTCGAACCCAAGGCCGTAGTATTCACCGGCGTCTGATGTTCTGGCCAGAAGGGGAGCCTGGATAACGGGCTCAATGGGGTCTGTTACCGGATCTTTGACTGGATCGCCATCGTCATTGCTGCCACAGCCACCTCCACAGCAATTAATATGCAGATGCATGGTTACCGGTCCATGGTTATGCACGGTAACGCAGCCGGTTCCTGTATCAGTATTGCAGGCACAGTGTTCGTTGCTGGCCAACTCAGGGCTTGTTTCGCTCATGGTCTTTCCTTGGGATAGAGGGAATTAAAAGTCGCGGGTGTTGGATTATCGGTATGTGATCTGACGCCCGTAGTGGGCTGTTGCCCGACTCAGGACGTCGTGATGAACCCCGGCTAAATGCTTAGCCCGGCAGGTCTGCTGTGCTGACCGGCGCGTAAGAAATGTTGATAGTTATATCTATGATAGGCTGCTGGTTCTCCACCAGCATGTCGTTACTCATGGTCAGGGTATGGGTGCTTTCGATCAGGTTGAATTCACCCGCATCCAGACTTTCGAATTTATCGGCTGAATTTTCAGTCGTGAGTGCGTGCTGATTCAGCAAAAAGCCACTTCCCCCAGAATGCAGCTGACCGGTCATCCAGACATCGCCATCTGGAGAACTGTATGCATGAAAGAACATAAATTCATTATCACTGAAGGCGCTTGTGTTAACAGACTGTACACTCTGTACCGCCATCTGCTTATCAATAGACAGGATCATTCGTCGGCTTTCATCACTGGTTGTTTTATATTCAGCCGTCAGCCATAGAGCCTCGTTCGCATCCTCGCCAATCTGAGTAAGGCTTGTAGCGGGCAGGGTGCTGTCCAGGATAAAGCTACGGACCAGATCAAACTGGTCATTCAGCTGAGCGATAATATTTTTGCCCTGGTTGTGCCCCAGTAGCCATGCACCACCATCTTTGGCCGGCACTACATCCGTCAGGGATTCTATCCCGGCCAGCGTATGGCGTGTCGCCTGCTCCAGCTCGTTATCCAGCACCGTAAAGCCTGTAGTCCCTTTGACCATCAGCTGGCTGCCGACTGATTCAATGTGAGGTGCGTCGTTTGCGATAACGGTGCCCTTGACCAGTTTAAGATCTCTGGTGAGATGCAGGATCTGACCACGCGCGTGAGCGGTGCCAGAGACGTAGAGTTCACCGTTATGCAGGACCAGATCCCTGAGGAAGTTCAGATCCAGTTTTATGGCTGAAACCAGGTTCAGATCTGTATCAAGTTTGATTATGAAGGTATGTGTTTGCGGAGCGACGAGCGATTGGCCTACAGCGAAGATATTGCTTTCGTCAGCGACTACACCAAAGAAGCGCATGGCTGGCGAGAAGTACGCTTTCGTTCCTACTGTAAAGTCAGAGTGATACTTGATTAGCAGGCCGCGATCACCGTCTGTTGCTGTTCTCTCATGACCCACGACGATGACATTGCCTTGTGGGTCGGTCGTGCTGGCGTAAAAGCTCTGTCTTCGAATGTCACTGCCATCAGGCGGAGTGATAATCACCGGTCTCGAAGGGACTCCTGTATTGTCTGTGTTGTCTGTATTGTCTGTATTGCCTGTATTGCCTGTAGAGTCGCCATCACATTGGCTTTTTTCACCGCAGCAGCAATTAATATTGACCGTTTCGATGCTAATGGGGCCGCTGATATGAATGGGTTGACAGTTAGTATTGCAATCACCAGTGTGAGTATTGGTATCAGTCACGTTGAATCTCCAGATTAGAGTGGGTAAGCGTGGCTATGCCGCAGGCTGCAGCATGGCCAGAGGGTTGAGGTTAAGGGTGCTTTTGGCAGATACGGTTGTTGTGTTGATAATCGCCTGCTGGCTATCGCTGGGCGAGACACGGGGCGTTTTTGCTGTGCGGTTTACTGCCTGATCACATCGCAGCCCGTTCGATATCCACCGGTGGGTTGCGTTGTCAGTCTGGCTGTTAAGGGGGCTGGTTGTTGCGATTGGCCGCTGCCAGCACCTGCGCGGGCTTGGGGAGCGCAGCGCTGGCAGTGGTGCTACTGAGCAGGCTCAGTAATGAAACCGGCAGGCGATGACGGTGATGTAGCTGTCGTCGATGCGATACACCAGCCGGTGTTTTTCGTCGATGCGGCGGGACCAGTAGCCGCTGAGGTTTTCTTTCAGCGGCTCCGGTTTGCCCAGCCCCTCAAACGGGGTGCGCTGGATGGCGTGGATCAGTTTGTTAATGCGTTTGAGGGTTTTGCGATCCTGGCCCTGCCAGTATTCGTAATCCTCCCAGCCAGCCTGAGTCCAGGCGAGCAGGCGACTCATGCGTCGTCCAGCAGGTCACGCACTACGGTCTGTCCGGCTCTGTCCTGCTCGATGGAACGGGCCAGGTGGGCGGCGTTGGCCGGGGTGCTGAGCAGGTGGACGGTTTCCATCAGGCTGTTGTAGGAGTCCAGCGACATCACCACCGCATCGCCGCCACTGCGGCGGGTGATCAGGGTGTGGTCGGCGTTATCCACCACCGTGTCGAGCACGGTTTTCAGGCTGTTGCGGGCATCGGAGTAAGAGACAACATTCATGGCAAAGCCTCGTGACTTGTTCAATATATGGTACAAGTATAGCGTGAGGCGCATGTTGTGCAAGATGTTGTGCAGGTTGGCCGATGTCGGGGCTGTGGGGGAGTGCGCAAAGACAGCCGGTGGTTTGATGCAACAGTGTCAGGCTGGCAATTGCAGTGGGTAGTGGTCTGTCATGGGAAGTCCTTATTGCAGGGTGGATAGTCTGTTCAGTTGTGGGAATGCTGTGGCTCAGGCTGTCGGGCTGTATTCGCCTGATTTCGGCCGGGGTGCGCCGTCCTGGGGGCGGAAGTGGCCGGATTGATGGTTTGATTGGCCCAGCTGTAATGTGTTGCCATCCCAGTGGGTTTGTACTTCGCCTGCGCCTTCAACGTAATCGCTGCCTGCCAGGCCGGGGTGGCCCATGCCCAGCACCATGATTTTGATGGCGCCGGCGGGGGTAATCACATACTCGTTGGCAGCACGGGTGAAGGGTTTGGCCATGCTTGTACTGCCCGCGCTGTAGCTGAAGCTGTTATCACTTTCATTGAGGCTGAAGTATGACGAAGGCATGGGATCGGTGACCGGGGCGTTCATCACATAGGTTTGTTCGTCGGGCAGGTAGATGGAGCCGGGGCCGCCGGTAAAGTAGCGGATATGCAGGGGTGAGCTGGCGAGCTTAGCCAGCACACCGGGTGGCGTATTGAAGGCCGGGGTTTGTCCGGCACCTGTGGTTGTCAGTTTGCTGAAGGCACCGTGGTTTTGTAAGACCGTCCGCGCACTGTCTGGCCAGTCGGTAGCCTTGCCATGTGTGGTTGCCTGGCGGGAACGGGCGGATACATCGATGCCTTTTGCACTGCTGGTTGCTGTTTTTGGGCCCATGGTTTCCATCGTCGTCATTCCTTGCGGGTTCGTGTATCGGTTGGCTGGCTCACAGTCTGCTATCGGAGGTTGGAAGAATTACCGACCATTCGAATTATGGGTTTGGATTCTGTTCCAGATGATGATTCTTCGTTTTATCAAAGAGTAAGTCTTTAGGTACTGTGTCCCCATACATGATGCAGGCTGGAGTTTTTCCACCGCCGGGTACATGCCCGCTGTTGTTTTAACGGTTTTGCCTGTAGCAACCTGGTAGTCGCCGACCTCTTTGGCCGAGACTATATCGATCGTGTCGTTATGTTTGGGGCCGGTAAATTTACCTGTTTTCTTGTGCCTGTATGCACGGCCCAGATGCATCCGGGCTGGGGACTATCCGGGGTCGGGTGGCCAGGGAATTCAGCCGCAGGCCTGTATGCGCCAGCGTTATAGCGTAAGCCGTTTCTGCGCTCTCTCAGGCCGCAAACCGCTGGCGCAGGTCGGTCACCATCTGGCAATAGCGCTGGAAGGTGTACGCGGTGTCGTTACGCTTCAGCGCGGCGATGCAGTCGTTGATAATGGCGAAGATCTCGGCGTAGATCTGTGCCGGGCTGGCTGACTGATCAATGCCATCAACAATGGCGGGGGCGATGTCGTAATACAGGGCGACCAGCTGCTGGCCGCCGGGCTGCTGCAGCAGGCTGTGGTCGCGGAAGCTGCGCAGCATTTCCAGTTGCTCGCAATCATCCGCCAGCCCGTGATACTGCACGCAGGCGGTGGTGAGGTAACAGCAGCCATCGCTTTGTTTCTTTGTTGCGCCCCGTTCAGCTTTTTTAGACGTTGTCATGGACATTGTGCTTTTGGGCTGAGCTGCTTTTTCCCGCTGTGCCTGTTTCCGTTGTTCGACTTCCTGTTGTGTCTTCTTGATTGCCGTGTCAATGCTTGCCAGCAGTGCGGGGAAGGCCTCTTTTGCAGCCAGGGATTTCAGTGCCTCCAGCCGTTCCAGTGAGTTATCCCTGAGTGTTTCATTGCTCAGACGGTTGATGGCTTGCTTGATCTCGGCTTCTTTATCGACAATTTTTTCCAGCGTACTGAGCAGGCCTTTCTGGGCCAGCAGGCGCTGGATCGCATCGTATTTGAGATCATCATGGTGGCGCTGAAGGTAGATCGGGATGGCCGAAGATAAGGCAGTGCTATTTTCAATGAGCCCTTCAAGGCTCTCAAGCAGTGAGCGTTTTTCACGCATTGGGATACCGCTATCCATCATCATGGCCATCCATGGCTTGTGTGTTTCGATACTCAGCTTTCCCATACCATTATCAATGGCTGCTACCCGGCCCTGGTGGTGCAGCACGTTGGCTTTGTCGTTCACTTCAGAGTCTTCATCCTGCTCCAGAATACGGTCAGGATTACCGGTCAGGATGTCGTACATCATGACGCCGCCCAGATCAGCGGCCTTGCTACCGTCTGCGCTGGTTCTTGCATAACGCCCGCCATCACTTTGCACCATGACCGTTGTTTTGCCTTTCAGGGCAGGCTCTTTGGTCACGCTGGCAACCGCGTTTCGCAACTCTGGATCGCCGTCAATGTCCAGCAGTACGGAGTTCGGAGTATTGATGCCGACAAGGTCGCCTATCTCCGTAGCCACCTGTTCTTGCTGGTCGCCTTTGGGTTTGAGCATCAGCTGCAGCTTGGGTGAGGTTGTGCTGATTTGCCAGACACCCGCATCAGGCCCGACACTTCCACTGCCGATATGGCGGATTAATGCTATACCGGATACGAGTGCAGCTCTGACGGTGGTCTTATCGAACGCTGTTTGGTCAGGCGAAGTATCGTGCCTGACTGTGTTGATGGACTGGAGCCCGAGATCGACATCCTGCAGGCTGGTAGCGCTCTGGCGTCGGCTGACTGGGGATAGCTGTGGCTGTGTTTTTTCTATCTCAAACATAATCGGAGTGTCCTGTTCAGGCGTGGGTCAACTCCAGCAAGCGCTATCGCTTTTTCCTGTTATCAACACTGGGTGGGAACAACAGGCCAGTGAAACACTACGTTGCAGGGTAAAGGCTGGAAGGTTTCTGGAGGGAGGTTGTGGTGTCTGATTTCAGCTGAGGGCTTACCGAGGCTGTCTTATCTGCGCGGCCATGCCGTGTACCGCCCCGCCGCGCAGCAGAAGCACACTGGCGAGGCTGTAATCGAACGGGTTACTGCTAGACGGGCTGGTCGATGGTCTGCTGGTTTTGGGCCAGCATATTCAGGATAACCTCCATCTTATGGTCATCCCCGGTGCCTGTACTGCCTTTGGTCAGTTCAATATTGTCGGCTTTTGACTCAATGGGATTAAAAATCTGCCGCAGTTCTGCCATGGAACTGCTGCGCTGCAATGGCACATCAGGGTCATGACTGGCGATCAGTATCACTTCTTCGGCAATTTTCTGCGCCCCGGGGTAAAGGTTCTGATTGGCCAGGTTAACCGGGTCGGGCTTGCTGAAGTAGTTGGTGACTCTGGCTTTGAGTTCGGCATCTGTGGTCTCTAATTTTTCCAGTACCGCGCTATGTAGCCCGGCCGCCTGAAAGGTGACTGCGCTGACGCTGCTCTTTGCGCTGGCCGCCTGAGCGAGACCACCGGCCAGCGAATGTCCGGTAATGCTATCAATTCCCGCTAGATGCTCACCCAGACAGGCGGCCTGGCGATACTGGGGGGAGAATATGCCCATCCCCTGCAGGGCGTTGTTACCCACCCAGTCCTGCCAGAATGCATCCGTTTTGGTCGGGTCTGGTGCCCCCCGTGAACCGCGAAATACCAGTACGTAGCCCAGTTTGTTGTCATAAACAACGGCAGCGCCAAGGCCGGTTTCGGTGTCTGTCAGTGCATCAATCAGCTGTACACCGTCGGGTAACTGCGGCACCGGCTGTACACCGTCTTCGCGTTTGCTGGCATCAAGAGCATAGATGTACTGTGCGATTCTGGCATGCCGGATCGCCCGTTCTGACCGGCTTAACGGCTCTGATTCTTCAGGCTCAGACTCGGCTTTATGCTGGCTGATGTTCGCCGTTACCTGGTCAGCCCAGGCAGTGATTGCGGTTTCATCATCAGCCGCGCTTTGCTGCTTATCCAGCGCTTCTTTACCCTTTACCGCTATCAGTAAGCCGACGATGCCGACAGGGTATGGCAGCAGGCGGGCCCAGCTAGAATCTTCGTCTTCCGGTTCTTCTTGATCTCCGGGTTCCTGCGGGCCCTCTGGTTCGTCCTGCCCCGGCTCTTCGACGGGCGGCACATTGTGCCAGCCAAGTGGCTGATAACCTGCGAATAGATCAATGAACAGTGGCCTGAACAGGTCCTGGGGCATTGCCGCTTCGGGTTCAAGTTCAGGTGCTGGCCGTTGCAATTGCTGTAATTGTTGCAAGCGTTGTAATTGCTGTTGCGGTCCCTGGTGCTGGGGCTTGAAGCTGACTTTCTGACGCTTCAGGGTGGTCAGCCCTCTCCTGAATATGTGCATGTCGCTTACCTCCTCCGTTGGTCTGCCAAATACGCAGAGGTGGCAGCTTCCGTCGTGGGCCGATGCGTTACCAGAAGGACAGGGTTCCCTCTGCTAACGGTCTTTAAATATGCACTGCGGTGAGCATGGTGTTGCCGCATTGACCTGAGCCTGCGGGTTATTCATTGCCTGAGGGCTCCCCCAGCAGGTAGTTACGGGCTGTCTCGCTGCTTAATAAAGCTGCCGTTCCGGCGGCAGCCAGGCCACCGAGGGCGAGTAACGAGCTTTTCAGTGAGGGCCATGAGGATTCGTCCGGGGCGTTTACCCCGGTCGCGCGGCGTTTACCGACCACCGGTGCGCCGGTCCAGTTGGCTGTATTGCCATCGGGGCCGATGCTGTAGGTGCTGACTGTGCCTTTGGCCTGGGTGGTCTCGTTGAACCAGCCCGCCACCATCTTCGAAGCCGCACCGGTGACGGTGTAGCCGTTGACGCTGTAGTCGGCTCGCTCTTTGATCGCCGTCCAGTAGACGATATCGCTGCCGCCGTTCACCAGGGCTTTGGCCGGGGCTTCGGTGGTTTTGTGGTCCATATTATCCTGATGGGAAAAGGTGGCGATGTTGGCCATGGTGGTGCCACTACCGCCCAGATGGTTGTTCACCAGATGGCCGGCAACATGGCGGTAACCGGTGGCCAGGCTTAATGCCTGACCGTTGGGCCGTACTGCAGGACCGGTTGTTGAGCCGGTGTTGTAATGGGCCGGAGTGACATAGGCGGCAGCCAGATCACTCTCGGCGTTGGTGGCCACATTGGCCCCGGCCGGGCTGGTAATGCGCAGCGGAATACGGGCTGTTTTTTGCAGCCATTGATTTTGCCCCGGTGCAACCGTGGGTTTGGTGCCGGTGTTTTTTAATGCGCCTTGCAGGGAAGCCATGGGGTGTCTCCTTGGGGGACAGGACCAGGTACTGCGCAAACCTGGCACTCTGCTGGTAAAAGCACCCGCAGCGGGACTGCAGATCAGACCGAACAGAGAAAACTTAGCGGGTTTGGTGAGCGAGAACAACAGTGGGTTTTTTGTAGAGTGGCGGGTGGGTGGGCTGTTGAGTCTGGCAGGCTGGTGTCGCGCGTACTACCGGTATGCATTCCTACGCGGAGCGTGGGAACGATGAAAAGGCAGCTAATCCAGCAGCCTGATCAAAACTATTCACAGCGGGAAGCGCTGTCAGGTGAATTCTACTGTTATTCATTTGTTTTTACTTTTTTCCTTGGATCGGCGCCGTTTTTGCTATCGCTACCGCTTTCGCTTTCGCTACCGCTTTCGCTTTCGCTTTCGCTTTCGCTTTCGCTTTCGCTGTGTTGTTCTTGTTGTTCTTGTTGTTCTTGTTGTTCTTGTTGTTTATTCCAACTGTTAAAATCAGACTGAAAATCGTCCTTATTAACGATGGTGTAATCTATGTCGGGAACGTCTTTACGCTGGGCGTATTTTTTTATTTCAGGTATATGTTTTTGGCCAACCTTCCAGACGACACCTGTTTTCACCGCTACCGAAGCATCGTGCATTGCCATTGAACGAGCTGCATGTATTCCCTTACTACTCAATGTATGTGTGTTTAATTCCTTGTTTAACGCTTTAGCCCCCTCTAATGTTGCGTCTTTTGGCTGGAAAGATTTGGATCCTGTCATGATTTTCATCCAATCAATTAAGTTTTCGCCATGTTTTTTTGAGTTGGTGATTACAGCATTAAACTGCTCAACGTGATAGTTGAAATATTCTGTTTTTCCACCTTCCTCTACCGCCCATGTTAATTGCTGTAAAGCTCTTAGTAATGTTGGATCGCCTGTTTCTTCATTTCCGTCCAGTTTGTATTTATCTTCTTGATAGTACTCTTTTATTTCAAGTTCATCTGCGACAAATTTTATCTCTTTTTTTCTGATTTTATCAGAATCTATGTGGTCTTCACCAATGAGATTCATGCCATTTTTATTGTAGTTACCTTTAAGTTGCTGCATCGTCGGTTACCTGTTATGAGATTCGTGATGGTATTAAATGTATGGGTTGGCTGCTGGATAAATCTGTAAGGCTGTGTTTTTATCCGGGTGGTTGTCTGATATGTTTCTCGTTCCCACGCTCCGCGTGGTAACGCATACGGCGGCAGAGAAGCGATCACTCCCCCGGCCGCCGAATAACACTGAAACCCTCAGATACTCACCTCAAAATCCACCACTTCCGGTACCGCGTTGCCTTCGCCGTTCTGGCGCAGGTGCAGCTGGTGCATGGCGTATTCCACGCCGGTGGATTTGTGGACCACCCGCAGGGTGCAGGCGTTGAGGGGCAGGCTGTCGTAGGCGGAGTGGCCTTCGTCGTCGATATCGGCCAGCCAGTTATCACTGGTGCCGAACAGGTCGGCGCGCACCTGCAGCTGGTTGAAGTTCAGGCTGCTACGGTTAGTGGCTGTAGCACCTTAAATGGTGTCCGGGATCATTAGACCACTACACAATGGACATCTGGTGGAACAGGAGGGCACTCGATCAGTCCTGATGGGTAACATACCCTGGTTTTTCTCGTTGCCAGGCTCTGCGTGGGACTGCATCGAATTGGTGTGGGACTGCGCTGCGTATACAGCGCCTGCTGTATCAGAGCAAAAGCTTCCCGCTGGGGACAGCGGTCCCACAGGGACAGGGCTGCCCTTACACCACAAAATCCGCAAACCCCGGAATGAACTCGCCACTCTCACGGCGTTTCACCTGTACTTCCTGCTGGCCGGTAACTGTGCTGCTGTCGGTGTTTTCCACCCACACCACGTAGCCCCCTTCGGGCAGTTCGTCGAAGCGGTAGTTGCCGGCCAGATCGGGCCGGGTGCTCCAGACGTTGCTGCTGCCGAAGACGCGGGCGTGGATCACCAGTGCGCTGTAGGGCAGCGGGCTGGTGCGGCTGATACTGCCCGCCAGGGCGGCGCTCTGGACGCTGTCCTGTTGCCACTGATCGCGTGGGGTTTCCAGCCGGCCCATTTTGGTGTCGATGGCGCTGACCACGGTGACAGCAACGGGCGCGAATACATCAATCGGCACGGTGAGTTCCAGATTGAGCACCGGTTTGGGGGCCACGCCCAGCGCGCCCCAGAATTCCCCCTGGGTGCGTTTGCTGTCCTGGTCGAGCATCAGTTTCATGGTGACACCCGCCGGGCCGGGATTGTAGCCTTCGTCGATCAGCTCGGGGGGCAGGATGTCGTAGCGGCCGATGCCCTGGATCACACGGGACAGCAGGTGCTGTTCGACCAGCGCATTGTCGCTGGCGCCCCGGCTCCAGGCGCTGATCATGTAGTTGACGTCGACCAGCCGGGCGTTGCGGCCGATGATTTTGCTGTCGCCGTCACGGGCCACCACCGGGAAAGTTTCGGCGTGGCGACGTTCGAGGTTTTCCTGAAAGCTGTACATGTACATATTGATCACGCCCGGGCTTTGCAGCTCGCTGATGTAAGCTTTGTCCGGGGCGTTAAAAGTGACGTCGAATTCGGCATCACCAGGATTGACCAGGGCGTTTTGCTGGATCAGTTTGCGCAGGGCTTCGGTTACGGCGACGAAGGGGGCGGAGGCGGACAGGATCATGGCTGGTTTTCCTCGGAGTCAGTGTCTAGCCAGCGGGCCAGTTTTTGTTGTACCAGGAAGCCGTCATCGCTTTTCTGGTATTCGCGGCGGATCGCCTGCAGCAGCTGGGCCGGGGTGACCTGCGGTCGCTGCGGGTTGGTGGTGAGGGCCAGGGCCAGGGCCTGCTGGGCGATGTTGCGGATCTGAGCGCCGGTGATTTCCAGTCGCTGGCCCAGTTCGCTGGCGCTCAGGGGGGCGGCCAGTGGCACTTTTTCATTCCAGCGTTGCCACAGCTCGGTGCGGGCCTGGGCGTCGGGGCGGCTGAACTCGATGCTGAACTGCAACCGGCGCAGGAAGGCGCGGTCCAGGTTGGCCTTGAAGTTGGTGGCCAGGATCAGCAGGCCGTTGAAGCTTTCCACCCGCTGCAGCAGGTAGCTGACGCCCATGTTGGCGTTTTTGTCATGGCTGCTTTCCACCGTACTGCGTTTGCCAAAGATGGCGTCGGCTTCGTCGAAAAACAGGATGCCGTTGTTCTGCTCGACTTCGTCGAACAGCTGGGCCAGGTGTTTTTCGGTTTCGCCAATCCATTTGCTGGCGATGTTGGCCAGGTTGACTTTATACAGTGGCAGCTGCAGTTGCTGGGCGATTGCTTCGCCAGCCATGGTTTTGCCAGTGCCTGGGCTGCCGGAGAACAGGGCCATCAGCCCGGTGTTGCTGCAGATGCCGCGCTGGTGCAGCAACTGGCGCATGCGGTGGCGCTGCAGCAGTTCATCCAGGTGGGTGGCGGTGTCAGTCGGCAGCACCAGATCCGCCAGCGCGACGCGGGCCTCGATGCGCTGGGCCAGCCCGGACAGGCTGAGCGGGGTGCGCGCCAGGCAGGCCTGCAGGGCGGCGTCGGTGGTCAGTCCGGCGGGCTGGCTGGCCAGTTGCATCAGCACCTGGTTAATCTCGCCAGGGGGCAGGCGGTAGCGTTCGACCAGCTGGTCGCAGTCCAGTGGCGGGCCTTTGCGTTCGGCCTGCAGCGGCGCGGCCATGGTCTGCCACAGATCACGCTGGCGCCCGGTCTGGCCGGGGTCAACCGGTATGCTGGCGGGTTGCAGGGCGCGCCAGGGGTGGGGCCAGTCGCGGGCTTCTTCTTCGACGCACCACAGCCGCGCGCCGTCGCAGTCGCTGAGCCAGTCCTGCAGCAGGGCGCGGGCGCAGGGCTGTGTGGCCAGTGGAACCAAGCCATCGGGCCAGAGCAGGTCGGCGTTGGCCAGGGTGGCAAAGCGCAGGCAGTCGGCCAGCACCAGCTCGGGTTCGCTGAACTGCCAGAGCCGGTCGTTGTCCAGCTGCAACAGCGGCCGGCCGGCTTCTTTGCTGCACCACAGGGCGACGCTGCGTCGGCCATTACCTGCCGGGCCGATCAGCTGTACCACGCTGGCGTCGGGCACCTCCGGCGGCGGTAGCAACCGGTGCTGGGGGGCTTCGAGCAGGGACAGACAGCGGTTGGCATCGCTGCTCAGCGGCTGTTCCAGCAGGTAGCACAGCAGATCAGGGGCGATCTGCAGCGGGCCATCGAGCCAGTGGCTGGCGTTCTGTGGGGTGATGATCAGCCGGTAGCGCAGCAGCGGGCAGTCCGGGGAGAGTGCCTGCAGGTAACGCTGGCGCTGAGCGTCGTCGTCGGCCAGCAGGTCCAGCAGCCAGTCCAGGCTGGGTTCAGCCTGTTCACGGGGGTTCATATCCCGGTAGAGCGGGCGGTAACGGGGGTCGACGGTGGGCAGGGCGCACAGCAGCAGCAGCGCCAGTTGCCAGCGTTCCAGCCCGAACCGCTGGCGCAGTCGAGCCAGTGCTTCGCTCTGCCCCAGCCCGCTCAGCAGCTGCTGTTTATGCTGCTGCCAGTCGGCGCTGTCCGGTGTCTCCTTTTGTTGCAGCTGTTGCCAGGCGCTTTCAATCAGCGCGGCCAGGGTATCCAGTTCTGTCTGCAGTTTCATGCGGGGTCATCCTGGTTGCCGGTGCGCATCCAGCGCGCCAGTTCGGTGGCGCGGCCTTTGACCTGGCGGGCCCAGCGGGAGTCGAGCATCTCGGCGGCAGCACGGCTGTAGTGGCCCTGTTCGATGGCCGTCAGCATGCGGCGAAAATGCTGCAACCGGGGCAGACCAAGGTTGAAGGCCATATTGACCAGTACCTGCTGACGCAGCGGGCTGAGCCGGTCAAACCAGCGAAAGGCGCGGCGCAGTTCGGCCTCGGCGCTGACAATGTCGTTACGCAGCATCAGCCGGGCTTCGGCTTCGCTGATGCCAGCATCGTCCAGGTTACGGCCGATGCCGATGGTCAGTTTGCCCGCCGTACAACGGTAAGGGGTGAGGCGCAGGCCTTCGTGGCGAATCAGGGTGTCTTCGAGGGTTTCGTTCATGGTCTGGGTCTCATAGGTTGTGCGGTGAGGCGGAATTTCAGGTAAAAAAAATGCCCGCTAAGCGGGCATTCGGGATCAGGTGGGTATTCCCGTCGGGCTGGCAGCCTCCTGCGGCCAGCTGACGTTGAGTGGCATCCGGCAGTGAGTCTCACCGGCCCGGAACAGGCAAGGAGCTGAAGGCGCTGGATGGCTGTGAAGGCACGGATATCGAGTTATTCGACATCTTCAAATGTATATTCAGTTTCAGTGACCTTAATAACGGTCTCGTTGAGCCCAGCAGGCCCAACAACATGGTGGTAAAACGAAGGGATAAAATTCAACTGGCTGCTTAGCTCAGCGCTAACCTCGTGCAGGCTGTCTTCCGGGGTCACCAGGGTGGAGGTATCGACCCCCCAGATAAGGCCATTGTCTTCAGCGGCATGGCTACCACCCACGACAACAACTTTTCCGTTGTCATAGTGCGTCATTGCTTGTGGTAATTTATTTTCACTGCTGCTCAAACGTGTTTCTTTAATGATATTCAGTTGACTGTCGCAGCTGAGGCTATAAACATCATGTACATTACCGTCATCCCAGATTTCACCTGACAGATGAATATTGCCATTATCACTAACTGAAATGGCTTTCGTCTGATGATTAGATGATGAGCCGATGGTGTGCTGGCTGATCAGTTCAAGTTCTGAGTTATATTTAAATAGGAACCCTTGCTTCCTTGAATTGAATGTTTCTGAGTGACCACAGACCCAGATGTTGCCATCTGAATCTATTACCATATCTTCAGGTTGTAGCCCTTCGACAGGGGCACCGATAACTGTCTCATTATTAAGGTCAACTTTATAAATTCCCATGTTGTTTGATTTAAAATAATCATCGTAGTAAAAGGCAAGCGCAATTATATTGCCTGAGTCATCCGCACAAATTGATAATATATGAAATGGACTATATGAAGCTTTTGTTGGAGGTATGATTCGGTACGACTTTTTATACGTTAAATCTTCGTCAAGTATTGTTAGGTGCGACCGGGGATCACTCTCCATGTTGGTACTAGCTGTATAGATATCACCTGATGATCCAGCTGTCAGGTCATGTATATATTGATTACCTCCATCTATAAAAAATGACTTTTTCATAGACCAGTCATCATTAAATGTGGTGATAGAAAAGTCTGCGCCAGCAACAAAAGTATTATTACTCTTATTTTCAGTTAGTGAGGATGAATTATAGCTATTAACAGTTGTATCTAATCCTATGTAGCTGAATTCTTTTTCATTTAATACATTTAACGAGGCGTCAAGTTCTAACAGCACCGCTGTTCCTTGATAGTTTACTGTTTTTTTGCCAATTACTAGCAAATTACCTGATGGCTTCTCCAATACGTCAGTGTAGATACTTGCTGAGCCCGAACCGCTGTAGTTTATCGCCGGGGGCACGGTGCCCCCTGGATTCCCTGTACCTCCCGGATTCCCTGTATCTCCCGGATTCCCTGTATTATCCGGATTCCCTGTATTATCCGGATCACCGCCCGGACACGGGTTGCCATTGCAGTCCAGTCCGTCGTGATCGCCGTTGCCGGTGCCGCCCTGGCAGGTGCAATCACTGTTACCGGTTTCGTTGCAGCTGCCGCAGTGCTGGTGCACGTTGATGGTGGCATTCTGGATATTGAACTGCTGCAGGCAGTCGGGGCTGGCGGTGAGGGTGATGTGCTCGTCGCAGGTGTCTGTGGTTGTTTCGTTAGTATCGGTCATAAATGTCCTTTGGGGCTGAGTTTGAGGCTGATGATCACAGCAGATTGGCCGAGCCAGTACGCTGATTACCAGGGGAGGGCTGAGCGTGATCATGGGGAGCCGCTGCCTTAGCTTTAACGCTGGCAGCAGCCCGGTATTGCCATGAAGGCGATGGAAGGGTGCAGGTGAGGTTATGGTGCGATGATGTGAATGCTGTGGGTTTCCTGCTGTCCGATGGCGGTGAATTCCACGGTCGGAACGTCGATAGCCTCCATGTCCAGCCACTCTGCCGCCAGGCTGTCTAGCTGGAAAATGGCCCTATCTATCTGTTCTGAATCCATCTCCTCAAGCAGATAGTTGGTGGCATTGATACTGGCGTCGGATAACAGCAAATCATCCGGTATCACAGTCAGCATCCCCTCACCGCTATAACCCGTAAAAATCATCCGCCCAAACGGGTCCTGCACCATAGCGGCAAGTGGTGCCACCCTGTGCATGATGTGGTGCTGGTGAACCCGGTTCTGGTCCAGCCGCATAGCCATGTAGCCACGCATCACCATGATGCCACCATCACGCAGAGCGGCCAGAGCGGTGGCACCAGCGCCGATATAGGAGACCCCGATATAGTTAAACTCGCGGTCCAGTGTCAGCAGGCCGTGATCTTTACTATCCACAACATACTGGCCCTGCTGGTTTTCAATGATATTTGTCAGTGTGCTGATCTGGTCGCTGGTAATTTCCGCTGCCTGCAACAGTTCCAGCGCTGGACTGAATTTCAGTAACAGGCCATTCATGCCCGTACCTTTGTCCGAGTGCCAAAGGTCTCCCACAATCACCAGGTTGCCATCGCTGTCGATCAATAGATCATGTGGTTCACTGCGGTAAAGGCTATTCAGGTAACGCCGGGCGACCTGATTCAGCTCTGGGTCCAGCTTGGTAATACAGAGTTTACGGCCATTACTTGAACTGGTGATATAGAGGTTATTGTCGCTATCCATCACCATGAAGTTTTCCTTCAGATTGAGGGTTGGATCACGGTACTGGGCGACGACGGTCAGCTGTGCATCCAGCTTCAGACTGACCAGACCCTGTTGACTGATGCAGGTCAGGTAGATAAAGCCATTGCTACCGTAGCGAATTCCCGTCACACCGGTATATTTAAGCTGGATGCCTGTCAGTTGCAGGTGGGCATGCTGCAGCAGGTTGCCATGGCGGTCAAACTGGAATACTTCCACCATGTCCGTGCCTGGGTGGAAGGGGTTATATCCGGCTGCCAGAATCTGGCCTTCGCTATCCACATCGACAGCGTTGAAATTTGCACTCCGGTCTGAGTACTGTGTGGTTCCAGTTTCGCTGACAAAGTATTCTTCAAGGCGGGGAACGGGTGGATCAACAGGTGGATCAACAGGTGGATCAACGGGCGGATCAACGGGGGGATCAACAGGCCCTGTTCCCGGACACGGATTGCCATTGCAGTCCAGCCCGTCGTGATCGCCGGTGCCGCCCTGGCAGGTGCAGCCGCTGTTCGCGGCCCCATCGCAGCTGCCGCACTGCTGGTTCACATTGACAGTGCAGTTATGCATGTTGAACTGCTGCAGGCAGTCCGGGCTGGCGGTGAGGGTGATCGGTTCGTCGCAGGTGTCGGTGGTGTTATCGGTCATAAGAGTGTGCCTTTGGGTTGCTTGGGTTGCTTGTGGTTATTTGAGCCCGGTTGTGTTGGCTCGCTGTAGCGTTGTCGCGGCGCATTCCATGCGTATGGGGCTGGCACCGGTCTGGCCGCTTGCGGCTAGAGGTTAAAAGTTTTCGGATGCGGGTTGATGCTCGCCGGGTGTACCGGTTCCACAAGGGTGTGGAGCGCTGTGTGGGGGAGGGGTGTTAAAGGCCCCGGTTTTAGAGGCTGTCTTTCTCGCGGAACGATGCCTGGTAAATCTGCTCACCTCGGGCGGCAAGGGTGTGGGCAAACTGTAAGAATTCCTGTGGGCTGAATTCAACGTTCTGGTTATTTGCATCCCGGTATTGAACGGGCTGTTCGGGTAGTGCCAGCGCCTGCGCCAGCATGATCTGCACGGCGGTGTTCATGATCTGCTGGCGGGAATGGGTATCTGTCTGGAAGGGGTGGCCTTGCCAGTGGTATTGCGTTTCAAGCTGCTCACTGCGGGCAGCATTGATCTGACTGCGCCGCAACGGGGTCGGGGTTTTGTGGGTGATTTTCATGGCGGTCCTGAAACGGGCTGTCAGTCAGCCTGTTCGATGGTGAAGGTTTTATCGAGCCAGGCGGGGCCTGCATCTACGCTGATCTGGTAGCTGCCCGGTTGCTCGAAACTGAGTTCGGGTTGCTGCTCGCAGGGGTATTGCACCCCCTCGATGGTCAGGGTGCAGGGCAGTGGCAGGGTGTCCAGGCTGTAGTCCTGACGGGGCTTGACGGTCAGGGTGGCCAGGTCAACGTAGCTGTTGAGGCCCGGCTGATGTTCAACCGGCAGGGCCTGCCAGCCTTCCTCACTGGCATCCTGCTGGATCTGTGGCCAGTGTTCTGCCGGGCCGTAGCCGATGCAGTCAATCTCGCCACTGGCGGGGTTAAAGGTAACGTAATTAAGCAGGTTCATTAGCGTCTCAATCCTAAGGCTGTGAGGGTCTGGGCATTGATAACCCCTACTCCCCGGCTATCTACGGTGCGTACTCTCATGTGTACCTTGTAGGTGCCTTTACCCAGGGCAATTTTAACCATGGTCGAGAAGTGGTCTCCACGGCACTCTCCTGAGTCGTAAATAACATGCGGCCCCACGAACAGTTGCACCTGGTAAACCGCCCAGGTATCGCCGGGGGCGTGGGCCTTGGTGCCATGGCGTAGCGATGCACTGATCAATACCGGCATATTGTCTTCAGGTATGCTGATGTAGGTATGGTGGGTGGTGACCAGGCTGTTGGTTAGCAATATTTCCTGAAAACGGGTACTGCCACTGGGGATGGTGACGGCGTTACCTTGCAGGTGCAGCGTGGTGATTGCGGCATGGCCGATCAATGCTTCATCCATCCGCACAATGCCGTTTTTTACCCGAAACGGTGCTTTGGAAACGTGGCCATTAGAAATGGCAAATTCGTCCGCCGCCAGGATCATCTGGCTAGGGCTACCGGCTTTGGCTGAGAGGCCAATGGAGGCGTAGCTGTTGCCCGCCTGGGCTTTGACGGTCCACATGGACTCCAGTTTGCCAAACCGGTCGGCATAGGTGCTCTGTTTGGTCTGGACGGAGGCGGCCAGGGTGTGTGCACCATTGGCTGTTGCCTGGGCATTGTTGGCGCTGGACTGGACCGTTTCTATCTGCTGGGTGAAAGTCTCTTTGTCATCCGACCAGGCTTCCTGACCTTTGTGCAGGGTCGACAGCTGGCCGTCGTAGTTGGTTTGCAGGTTGGTAACACGCTGGGCCTGGGCGTTGAGCTTGCCCGCTTCGGTCTGCTGGGTCTGTTCTATGGTGGCGATTTTGCCATCAAATTTACTCTGTACCGTCTTGATGGACTGGGCGGTTGCGGCAATATCACTGGTATGGACACTCTGCTGGCTTTCAACCAGGCCAATGCGCAGGTTGTGTTCCCCTGCATTGGAATACAGATCCGGGATCAGGCCGATCGGTTCGCGCAGTTCCTTGGCCAGCTGGCTGTTGAGGATTTTTGCCTCCAGCCCGGCGGAGGCTTCACTGAGGATAAGCTCTTCCGTTCCCCAGACATCGTAGGCGGCAATGCGTACCTGGTAGGGCCGCTCGTCATCGGCGGCGATCGGGATGGCAATATTGGTGGTTTTACCCTCTATCCGTGGGCTGGCCAGGGTAACTTTGTCGGCCTGATCAAACTCGGCTACAGCATAGTAGGCAAAGTAGCCCGCCAGGTCAGGGGCGGTGCTGGGGGCAAAAAACACACTCAGCATACCGCCCAGCCCCATCACATCCTCGATGGTGACCGCAGCCGGTGGTTCATTGCGTACCGCCAGTGAGGCCGGGGCAACGGAGTAAACACCAGCGGCACGGCCCCACACCTGCAGGGTAAATTCTCGGCCACAGCCCTCGCTGCGAGCGGTATCAGCACTGTAGCTGAACTGGGGTTCGGTGAGGGCTTGCTGATGGTAGATGCGACCGTCGCCATCGACCACGTGGACGCTGTAGTCACAGCCGATCAGCGGTTCCCAGACAAACTCAGCGACTGGTCCATCAAACGGGGTGGCCAGCCGCAGGCCCTGGATTACCGGCGGGTTGTCCAGCTGTTCGCCGGGCACGGTGTGCATCACCGTCCAGGGGCCCAGGCCATCAAGCATAACTGCCGCCACACGGACCTGCATGGCCTGGGGACGTACATCCAGCAGGATAGATGGGCGACTGGCACGGCCTGCAAACTGCCAGTCGGCTTCTCCGTAGGCATATTCCACCCGATACTGGCTGGTATTGCGCAGTGGGTTCCAGCTGACCAGCAGAACCGGGTCAGCCAGGGTGCCCTGGTGACGAATCTGCAGACCGGTAATGTCCAGCGAGTTGCTGCCTGGCGGTTTGGGCGGAATGGGCGCGGGTAGCAGATCAGGGTTATACACCGCCGGGTTATCGTACTCGCCGGTCAGTTCCATGCTGTATTCGCCGGCGGCGCGTACGGTGCGGATTTTAACCGGCAGGCCCAGTGACTCGGCATCGTCAGCAAACAGGAAGTTGCTGGCAAACTGGCTGGCATGGGTGGCCGGGGTGCGGATGCTGGCATTGTGGTCTGCGGGCAGGCGTACAGTGTATTCGTCGTCGCTGCCTGCTACCTGCCAGGGGCCCTGCAGTTTGCCGCTGGCATCGGGGATGGCCAGCCAGCCACCTTCACTGCGCACGGGCTCGCTGAGGATGAGGGTGCGGCCGTCGCTGTCGACTTCCAGTACGGTGCCACTGATACCCCACTGGGGGTATTCATGGCTGACCCAGACGGTGTCGCCGTACTGTGGCAGGCGGCCGCTGAGTTCGGTTTTCCAGCTGACCCGGCGGTTACGAAACTCCCGGGCAGCGGCGATCCGGTGGCCCACTTTGCGGGCCTGTTCCTGTTCGGTACAGCCACGCAGTTTTACCCGGTGGGGGCGTTCAGTCTGGCCGGTAACGCTGCACAGAACAGTGGCCGGTTTCCAGCTGGTACGGTCGGTGTATTCAATCTCAATCGAGTCGTAGCCCCATTCATCATAGGTGACATATTCAATATTGAAGGAGTTGGCGACGATGTCAGCCATGCCGTAGCTGTATTCGGGCTGCTCTTCAATGTCCCGGCGGATGGAGAACAGCCCTCCGCTGAGGATGGGCTTGGCATTATCGACACTGCACAGTTGCTGCAATACGCTCCACAGTTTTCCCGGGGTATCGAAAATGCCATCAAAATAAACGCCTTCGTCGTCGAACTGTTGGGCAACCGCGGCAATCTGTGGCAGGTTCAGCTGGGCATCGGTAAAGCGTCCACCCCAGTGGGACATGATCGCATCACAGAAGGCCCAGGCCGGGTTGCGGGTCACCTGAGGCTCATTCCAGCCCACCTGAGGTTGCCAGCTGAGCAGTTTGCGCTGGGCACGCAGGTTGATTTTTCGCTCTGACTGACGGGAGAGCTGATCATCCACCCGCATTTTCAGCGCCAGTACGGGGTGCTCGAACGCGGGAGCTTCATTGAGGAAACCGCGTAAGCCGGTCCAGTGGATGGCATCTTTAAAGCGGTGGCTGGGTTGTGTTCCCTGACCCACGGGGGAAATTGAGGCGCGTTCTACCTTCACTTCAACCCGGCTGGCCGGTATATCCGCTATCGTCACCGTAAAACGCTGTGCATCGAGACTGGTGGCTGTAAAGTGCTCAGCCCGCCAGGCAACCGGCTCGAATGGTTCTACCAGGTTATTATCCTGATCGTAGCGTTGAATCCAGATATGTATATCGACGCCCAGTTCACGTGGCCCACCATTGGACATCCAGTACAAGCCTGCGGGCAGGGTGAAATCCAGTTCGATCTTGCTGACATCGGTGCCTTCCGGGTTGGCAAAATAAGCCGGGCTGATGGGCTGGCTTTCCCACTGATCCTGATCCGGGGCATAGAGCTCGATATCCCGCACTTCTTCAGACTCGATGACTGCTGGCTCAAACAGGGTGACAGGTTCGCCAGGGGCAAACGTCGCCCATTCGACATCGCTGAAGTTTTCCAGCGGGGTGTCGCCCACCTTGATATCGCTGTAGGCGTGTTCACCCTGGCCCAGTGAGAACAGCTGATAGAGGTGCTGCTGCTGGTCGATATAGCGGTGGTAGGGCTGGGCGGCAAAATCAGGCCATAACCGCACATCACCGTAGCTGACCGGGATCGGCTTGCCCAGCCGGGCGCGGTTGCCCTGGGCATCGGCGCTGTAGCTGGGAGACTGATCCTGACCGGTATTGGCTGAGGTTTCCGGGATATCCGGCATCAGCAGGTAGGAGGCAACCACACCGGCAACGGTGATGGCGGCCATCAGCCAGCCACCGACGAGGAATCCATACTGACGCGGCAATATCAGTAGCTGATCGCCGCTTTGCAGCCGGTAGTGCCAGTCATCCAGTGCTTTGCCATTGAGGATAATGACAATCGGTGGCTGCTCACTGAGCACCTCGGCAGGGATGCCGGAGACGCGCGTCAGCCACTGGGCCAGCTGTGTGCCTGCAGGCAATTCATACTGCTCGCGCTGTTCGGCGCGCAGCGGGTGGTCGGCGATGGTGATATAGGCGGTCATGGCAATAAACTCCGGTGAATCCAGTATTCAATGCGCGGGGCGATGGTTGTTAACTGCTCCACCCGGTCCAGCCCGACGCCCAGCTTCTGGTGGCTGTGCAGGCAGCGGCCGCCGTTTACATCCACCCATAAGCCGATATGGTGCCAGGTACGCAGGGTGCCGATCAGCACCACGGCGCCGTTTTGCGGCTGATCCAGCTGTTGCCAGTGGCCAGTCTGGCGTTCGCCATTAATGGCCTGGCTGATGGCGCGGTAATCGTTGGTGATGACCTCGCGGTAGCGGGACATATCGACGCCGTAATGGCGGTTCAGACCGTGCCAGACCAGGCCGTGGCAGTCGTAGGCGTCTGGCCCGGTGGCGTAGGCACGCCACGGCAGGCCGATGTAATCAGCAACCCAGTGGGACATTGGTTTTTCTCGAATTCGGGGTGTCAGAGCAGCCAGGGGTGGCTGATGGAGGTGTAGTTAATACGCGGAAAGGGTGCGTTGATGGCATCCAGAAAGCTGGCCTCGGCGGTTACTCGGCTGGCGTTGCAGCGTGGGTTGCGCAGGGTCAGCCGACGGATGTCCTGGGGGCCGTTCAGGTCGGTGTCCAGATATTCACGGTACACCAGCTCGATCGGCGCACGCGCGCCGTCGGCCTGGGCTTCCAGTTCCAGCAGAATGTCGCGGCTGACGCCATCGATGGAAATCTGCAGCGACTCCCGCCCCTGTACGCCCTTCTCCGGCAGCTTGAGCTGCATGGCGATGGGCTGCCAGTCGATCGTCTCACCTGTTTCCAGTTGCGCCGTGAAGGCGTCGGTACCGTTGATCAGGTAGTAAGGTCGGCTGAATGAGGGGTGGTTCAGCTGGATGGTTTCATAACGCACCGCCGCGCCGCCAGCGGCGAACCACTGGCGGAGCAGGGGTGATTCCATAACAGGTGCTCCTACAGGGCGTAACGGCCCGCGCTGGCGTAGTAGTTATCCAGCAGATCGGCCAGTACGCCACCTTTGAGTTCCAGGTAGCTCAGGGCGGCGACCAGATCCGGATGCTGCGACCAGATCTCGTCGAGAAAGCCAAGGCTGGCCATCAGATCCTCAGCGATCGGATCGGTTGCCGCCAGCTGGCGGATAGCGATGCGTCGCTCCGCCCCCAGCCAGCGCTGGAAGCTGTTAGGCGTGATACGAAAATCACGGGCCGCCGTCGCCGCTTCTTCGGCCTGCTGGGCGTCCTGCAGGCGCGCATGTTCGGCAATTGCCTGCTCATCGTTCAGGCCCTGGTAGTGCTGTATGATCTCGCCGTTGTCCAGGCTGAAGCGAAGTGGCAGCGCGGAGTCCGCGCCCTGGGGCATTGCATAATCACCAGTGTCATCCACGCGAATGCACTGGCCGTCCTCTGCGAACGTCAGTTTCATGGGGTGTTCCTTTTGTTAAATGGGGAAGTGGCTTAGACGGTCAGCAGACCTTCGTTAAACTCATTGGATTCGGAAGGGTGGTGCAGCAGACGGCCTAGGAAGAGGCCGCTGTAGTTGGTGGAGGCTGTATAACCGGACACCGCCGGGCTGAAGCGGAAATCTGGCAGTGCAGCGCCCTTCATCTGATCATCGTGCTGGTCGATCAGTCGCAGATCATAAGCACCCGTGTTGATATCAAAGTTACTGTGATCAATCAGGGCGAAGGCACGGCCACCGATCGGGGCAATGCTCTGGCTACGGTTGGACGTAGCAGTATTCTGATACCAGGAGAAGCCAACAGCGGATGCTGTGCTGCAGTAGAACAGATTGGCCCCGGTCAGGTAGTAATAGTAGGGCGCATAGATGGCGATGCGGCTCTGATCAAACGACAGCTGGTGTTTCTGGGCATAGTAGCCACCGTGCTCTACGCCGCGGCCAGTGTTGCAACCCAGTGATTTGGCCAGGCTGACTTTAGTGCCATCGAAGGCAAACAGCTGGTGTGCACCGGTGTAACGGTGGCCCAGCCAGGCGCTGCCATCATCACAGGGCACCACTTTGATATTGCCGTACCAGCCTTTCTGGCTGGTGCCGCTGTAGCCACCGGCGGTGCTGGTGTCGTAATCGATAAAGCGGTAGTCACCGGCGGTTTTGGCCGCTTTCAGCATCGCGCCCAGTGCCACCGAGTCCAGGCCGATTTTGGCTGACAGTCCGGTCCAGATATGCAGGCGGAACTGGTTGTAGCCACTGTTATTCTGCACCAGCATCAGGGTATCAGTGCGGCGGTTATAGCCGATACTGCCGGTCATTTCAGCAACCTTGCCTGCTATCGGGGCGGTCAGATGATCGGCGCTCAGGGTCAGCCGGCCCTGGCCTTCAGGGGTATGAGTCAGATGATTAAACAGTCCCGACAGCGGCCGCAGATAGATGCTGGTGCCGTTCAGAAACAGATTGATGCCACGCTGATAGCCGGGCTCACCGACTACCGTGCCCAGGTACTGGGCATTTACAGTCATATTATATGGCGTTGGTAACAGGGCACCGCGGTTATCCATGATTTCGCTGCGGTGGTTAAAACCATCGCCATCACAGCTGATGCCCATATAGCCGGATTGTGGATCTAACCCTTGCGTATTCATCGTTGAGCTATAACCGTGGGCGCGGTAGTTATTGGCCTCACTGTTTTCCATATAGCCCTGCACCCCGGTGCCGCCCACGGCGGAGTAGCCATTTTCGGTAATCCCCGCCAGTGGCAGTTCGTTTGAGCTGGTACCGAACACCGCCAGGTTGGCATTGCCGGAGGTATCACAGCCCTGGATATACCAGAGGGGGGTATCGGGCAGGTACATACCATTGAAGTAGTGGCCCTGGGCAGCGTTTGCGCTGCCATCATTAAAAATACGGCTCATGCTTTGATCTCCTCGATGCCCCAGCCATTGACGGCAATGTCAGCGGAGCTGGATGCGATGGCGATGCCCTGATCGGCATCCAGGAAGATCCCTTCACGCAGCAGCACCTGGCCGGGTTTAAGTTCTACGTTGTATTCAATGGCTTTGGCCGGGGCGTCCAGTACGGTGTCGGTTTTCTTCACCAGGAACATGGATACCCGGGCCGCAACCTTGCCGGTGTTGACGACATTGGTCACCAGAGTGGCGATAGAACCTGCTGGCACCTGGTAGGCGCGTGCAGGGGTGTCTGCCGTGATGGCAGCGCTAAACAGATGGGACATACTTACTCTCCAGTTTGATAATTACAGACATCAGATCAGGTTATAAAACAGTGCCCGGGCACCCGGGCGCGGCTGGATTTTGTCCAGTTCACGGGCCAGTACGGCGCGTTTGTCGGCAACTGCCGCCAGGGCATCATCACGCACGGTGTCGGCATCGGTGTGCAGCTGGGCCAGTTCGGTAACCAGCACCGCCTGCTTATCCGTGATGGCACTGAGTGCGGCATCGCGCACATCACCGGCGTCGCTTTGCAGGCCGGTCAGCGTAGTGCCCGCGTGTGCGGTCATGGCGGCCTGGGTGTCATGACCGACCTTGACCAGTGCGGCCTGGGTGGCCTCACCATGGGCAGTCAGCTCGGCGGTGCGGTTGGTCACCAGTTGTTCAATGGCTTTGATGGCGTCTTCGCCCGCTTCCACCACATCAATCAGGGTGGCGGCACCGCCAATCTTTTCGGTGGCGCTGGCCAGGTAGGCCAGTTCTTCGGCGGTGGCCAGGGGGGCCTTGTCCTCGACGCCCTGCTTGACGGCAAGGACGGTTGAGGCCAGTTCAGTAATAGGCATGTAGCTCTCCTTGGGGGTGTGTCAGCATCAGATGCTGAACATGATTTTGTTTTTCAGTCGTTTGATCTGCTGGTTGATCAGCGCCACGTCCAGGCTGTCAGCATGGGCTTTGGCCTGGGTTGCACTCAGGGTGGCGGCATCACGGGCAGCCTGGGCTGCATCGCGGGCGCTGAGGGTGGCGTCTTTATCGGCGTTGCTGGCCTGAGCCGATTCGGTGGCTTGCAGGGCATCAGTCTGAGCGCTGGCACTGGCTGTCAGGGTGGCCTGTTCGGCGGTCAGTACGATGGTTTCACTGGCGGCCACGCTCTGCTGAGCTGCCTGAGCAGCGCTGGCAGAGGCGGTGGCGGCTGTTGCCGCACTCTGCGCCTGGCTGTTGTGCAGCTGGGCTGCGCTGTCAGCGCTGCTGGCCTGGCTGGCCGACAGGGCTGCGGCGGTGGCGTCCTGCTGTGCACTGGCCATGGCGCTGGTTGCACTGAGCTGCGCGGCCTGGGCGCTGTCTTTATCGCTGGCGGCGGCACTGGCGGCTGCCACGGCGGACTGGTCCGCGCTGATGGCACTGGTACTGGCCTCCAGCGCTGTGCTGGCGGCGGTTTCAGCCTGTCCGGCAGCGGTTTCAGTGGCCAGCCGGTCGGCGGCGCTGGCGCTGGCATCGTCGGTAACCTGGTCCCGCAGGGCTTCGAGTTCAGCGCTGATATCACCCTGGATGCCCTGAATACCCTGATCACCTTTTTCGCCGATACCAAACGGGATCGGCCCGTCCCACTGGGCTGGACCGCGCAGGATGTAGATGTAGCTGCCCGCATGGGGGTTGAGTTCCAGCCATTTAAAGCCCACTGGCTCAGCATCGTAATCGGTGCGGAGGCCATCGTCGGAGGTGGCGTTGGGGGCAAAGAAGGCGATGTCTTCACCGATGGCACTTTGCAGCGCACTGAGGTGGCTGGCCGCTGTGATGACAGAACCTGCCGCCGCGCTGGCAGATTGCCCGGCGGCCTGCTGTGCTGCTTCAGCAGCGTTGCGCGCGGCAGTGGCATCGCTGGCGCGCTGGTCGGTATTAGCGTAAAGGGCTGCGACGGCTAACCGGTCGGCGGCCGTGGCCGTTGCATCGATGGCAATCTGGCTGCGATCCTCAGCGGTGGCCAGGGCATCGGCAGCACTGGCACCGGCAGACTGAGCGGCGGCATCGCGGGCATTTTCAGCGCTCTGCTGCGCCTGCCCGGCAGCGGTAACGGACTGGGCGGCCTGCTGCTGTGATAGCTGAGCAGCACTGCGAGCGACGTCAGCATCGCTGACCTGCTGTTCAATGTCGCTGCGCTGCTGGGCGACTTCGGCCCGGTCCGCCAGGGTGGCAGCACGGTCTTCACCGGTCTGTTGACGATCGGCGGCCGTGACCAGAACATCGGCGGCCGTGGCCAGGGCGTCTGTTGCGGTCTGGCTGCGATCGGCGGCTGTAGCCAGGGCATCAGCGGCGCTGGCGACGGCGGACTGGCTGGCAGCATCGCGGGCACTTTCAGCTGTCTGTTGCGCCAGGCTGGTAGCGGTGACTGACAGGGCGGCCTGCTGCTGAGCAGCCTGGGCAGCGTCACGGGCGTTGTTCGCGTCATTGAGATGCTGCTCAACTTCCGCCTGCTGGCGGCTGACTTCGGTGCGGTCGGCAGCGGTGGCGCTGCGGTCCAGTCCGGTCTGGACCCGGTCGGCCGCTGTGGCAATTGCATCTGCAGTGCTGGCCAGGGCTGACTGGGCAGCGTGGTCGCGCGCCGTTTCAACAGCGGTCTGGGTTTGCTGAGCTTCGGTGGCTGCTGCTGCGGCCTGTTGTTGAGCAGCCTGGGCACCCTGTTCGGCGATAGCAGCATCACTGGCGCGCTGATCGATAAAACTGCGCTGGCTGGCGACGGCGCTGCGGTCGGCTGCCGTGGCAATCGCATCGGCGGCGGTTTTCAGCTGATCGCTAGCGGTGCTCTGCGTATAGCCCTGGGCCTGCGTCGCAGCCTGGTCGGCGGCCTGGCGGGCGTTATCCGCCGCCTGGCGATCAGCCAGGGCAGCGGTGCTGTATTGCTGGGCGGTTTGCTGGTGCTGGTCGGCGGTGTGGACGGCCTGGTCGATAGCGGTTTTGCTGTCGATGGCGTGTTGGCGTTCGGCGCTGATGGCCGTGCTAATGGCGATTGCCAGCGCCCGTTTAATACTGGGCTGATGGCCCGCGTCGGTGGCGACGGTGTCGTTTTCATCGCCATGAATAATGTCGTGCAGCAGCCGCTGGTCGATTTCCAGCTGCTGTAGCACGGCGTCAAATGCCTGTGTACTCATTGATTACCATTCCCTGTGAACGATGCGGTGCAGCCGGCTGCTGGTCTGTTTTAACCAGTTGGGGCTGTATTTAAGCAGCAGATCGAGCTGCGCCTGGGTAAGGGCCTGTGCATGACGCTGGTAGGAGATGCACTGGCAGGCGTATTTCCAGCGTCCGCTCTGCATTCGGGGCCCGGTGAGTTTGTGAAACTGCACCAGGGTGGCGTGGACGCCGGTGCCATCGCGCAGCGGAAACCAGAACCAGCGCGTGCCGCCTTCCAGTTCCCGTTCCAGCCAGGCTTCAAAGTTGGCCAGCTGACCATCGTTGAGCAGCAGCTCAAAATAGAAATCCCGCACCGGGGTGCGGGATGTGAGGCGGGTTCGGGGCGGGCCGGAGGCCATGGCGGTGCGGCTGTGGCGGGGCCGGTCCTGGTAACGGTAGCCTTTGAGCAGGCCCAGCGGCAGTTTGTCGGCGGGCCAGATCGGCGCGGTGTCATCTGTCATTAACCTACTCCCATGGCCCGGTTAAGGCCGTATGTACGTTCAATTGCCTGGCTGGCCATACCGGTGCCATAGGCGGCTTTTTCTGCCTGATCGCTGTCGACCGCTTCGAGGATGATCTGCAGGGTACCGTCGTCCAGCATGGAGGCCTGGGCACGGGCGGGGGCACCGTTGTTGATGATATTCACCGCCGGTGCGCTGGTGACTCCGCTGGCCTGGCTGGCCGGGTCGGCACGCTGTGTCGGCGGGGGACTGAGTTCCTGCCGCGCCAGATAGTGGGTCAGGTCGCGGTTCTGCTGCGGCGCCAGCACGCGCTCGCCGCCATCCAGCAACCAGGTACCCTCGCGGGGGATATTGTCGATCCCGGCGTGGGCCTGGCCTTGCATCTGGGTGCCTTTGATGGTGGAAATAATGCTGGCGGTTTCGGCGGCGACTGTGATCATGGCCGGGATATTGGCAGGGAATATCAACGTGGATGCGCCTGCTATGGCCGTTTTTATCCGAACCATGGATTCGGCGATGGCAAAGGCTTTTGAAGCGGCAAACATGACTTTGTGAATGGCGCTTTGAGCACCGGCATGTTTTTTTGCCAGCCCGGCCAGGTTGCCAAACATACTGCTCGCTGAAGACAGCTGCATGGCCGTGTGGTTGGCATCCCGGTTCTGTTCGCTCTGGCGGAACTGTTCCCAGCTGGTTGCCGACTGCTGCTGGTATTGCTTTTCGCTGGCCAGCTTCTGCTGTACGGGGTCAACGGCCATCAGTTCAGGATTCTGCTGGCCGAACGGGTTGGTTTCCTGGCCTTGTGCGGCAAAAGGATCCTGCGCGGCGAAGGGGTCCATGCCGGGTTCGGCCAGTGGGTCCATACCCGCTTCGATGGGCAGTTCCGCCAGCGGTGGTTTTTCACCACCGGGCAGGGTTTGCTGCAGGGCTCCGGTGTCCTCGACTGCGCCAAAGAAGTCGAGCAGGCTGCCGTTTTCCCATACCTGCCGGAGTTTTTCCTGGTTATCGACGATGGTGCCGGTGACGGCCACCGCATCTTTGGCAAAGCTGAGCTGGTCGTGGATGTCGTTGTCCGGGCGGGCATGACGGGCGGCAATATTGATCAGTTTGCCAAGGCCATCCTCCACCGCACTGTAAACTTCGCGGCTGCGCTTTTTCTCATCGGCCAGCCGTTTGTCGCCGTAGTTTTTCCATTGTTGCAGTGAGGCCTGCTGGTGCGCCTGCTCGGTGTTCAGTCGCTGGTCCAGCGCGCTGTCGGTGAGGCTGTCCTGCTGTTGCAGTGTCTGCGTCAGCCGGGTCTGCTCGGTGGCTGTGTGCTGGATACGCTGGGTACGTATCTGCCGCTGATGGCGACGCTGTTGTTGTGCGACTTTCTGTTGGTGATCAGCGTTATCGGCTTGCTGCTGTTGCTGTTGCGCGGCCAGTTCCAGCGTGACCTGTGCGGCATCGGCCTTGAGTTGTTGCAGGCTGCCGGTGTTGGTTACTGCGCTGTTGAGCTGCAGGCTGTAGTCGTTTAAGTGGACCGGTTCCACGGAGACCGGGGCCGGGTCTGGTTTTGCCGTGCGCGGGGCAGCTTCGGGCGCGATTTCGGTGATTTCGGCGACAACCTCGGCTGTACGCCCGGCGGCGGGCGCAGGCGTTACCGGGGTGGCTGCCTGAGCAGCGCGGCGCTGATTGTCCTGCTTACTTAGTGTGCCTGCTGTGGGTTGAGGTTGTTTAACCGCTTGTGACTGTTTCGTTAGCGCGGGCAGTTCAGGGGTTTGAACTTCAGCTTTAACTGGCACGGTCAGTATCGGAAGCTGCTGCTCTAGCCTGGAAATCTGCTCGGCCAGATTATTTTCCAGCCCTTTGGTTTCGATCCAGTTCTTGCGGGTATAGCCGGTCAGGGAGAGAATCGGCAAGCTATCCTTGCCACCCTGGTCCTCCATCTCTTTCAACTGTTGCAGGTATCCGCGTTGTTCTGCGCGCAATGTTTCCAGCTGGCGGCTTACGTCGGGATAAAATGCCTCGTTGCCGGCTTTCAGCGTGTCATCTGCCAGCTGTGCCGCACCTTCAAAGGCCGTTCGTAACACTGCCCCTTCCTGTCTGGAATAGTTAATCAACATCTCATTAAAACGTTGATTTACAGTGTCCTCCATTCCAGCAAGACCACCTGCCTCGGCCACAGCTGTCCCGCCTGCTGTTTTCGCAATGGCTGCAAGAACGATCTTCGCTACGCCTTCATGGTCATCATTGGCTTTTAGCGTTTTGATATAGGCAATTTGCTCGGGCGTGAAATTAAGGCCCACCCCCAGTCCATGTCGACTGTTCAGTTCCTCAGCGGGCAGATACATTGTTTGTGCAATCGCCGCCGCATTGGCGTTGACACTCTTGCCATTGATTGCTTTCAGGTCAATGGCCATCTGTGTAGCGTTCGTTCTTTGCGCCTGCGGTATGCGTTTTGAATAAGTTGTCAGTGTACTGATCGCGGACAGAATATCATTCGGATCTGACATTGATTTGTAGCCCTGAACGGCTGCAAATTTTTCATAATAAGCAATGTTACCCTGGTTATTTTCGCCCTGGTTTTCCAACAGTTTTTCGAGTTTTAATAACTCCTTTTGATAGTTGGCATATGGCTGAATTGCCTGGTATGACATTTTTACCCCGGACACCAGTGCATCCACAGCACCTTCGGCCAGGGCATAATTAGCGGGTAACTTTCGTGGGCTGGTGCTGGACGCCTTTGCAGGCTGCTTCGGTACCCGGTTGGCGTTCGTTACGGCAAGCAGGGTGGTACCAGAAGGCCCTTTCAGGGCCGCAACCTCATTTGATAACTCACGTAGTTGCTTCAGTATTTCTTTCGTATCGTCACTCATCTATCCACCAAAGGCTCCCCGCATTAATGCGATCTCTTCATCGATATTGGCCTGGCTGTGGTCCGGCGCGTGTTCAGACGAAATGCCCCATTGCTCAAGGTGGTAGTCGTACCAGTCAAACAATTCAGCCAGTGGCATCTGCGCCAGCATCTGGCGCACCACTGGCTGGCATAGCTCTGCCGCTAGGCGGCGGCAGTATCGTCGGCCGGGGACACCTTTCCCGCGTAGCCATTCAGCCGTTCGGTTATGCCGTTCACCTGATCGGCGGCGGCAAACAGTTCACTGATCAGGCTTTCCGATAACGGTGCCATCTCAGCCACCAGATCCGGCACTGAGCTGTCTACGCCCGGTGCCAGGGAGGCGGCAATGACCTTGACCAGGAATTCACGGTTACGGACCGCCAGTGCTTTGTGGCTCTGGTCGTCCGGTTCATCTTCCATCACCAGGTGGTTAATCCAGTCCAGTGAACTGATTTCGTGGAAGGTGAAGGCTTTGCCCCGGATACTGTGGCTTTCGCTGTTAAGCAGTTCGCTAAACATCAGACCCAGTGCTCCCAGCTTGGCTCGCCCGACCATTTGATTTTGCAGTTGGCATAGATTTTCTCGCCCACCGCATGGCTGATTTCAAAGCCGGTGACCACGCCATCGCAGCTCATCTGGGTTTTGTCGGCATCTGGCCACTGGAAGCCGTAGCGGCCCAGATCATCACCGTTGAAATCGTTCAGCAGCAGCAGGTGATACTGCTCGGTGCGGTCAAATTCCATTTTGATGTTGGACTCACCGGCATCACGAATGCCGCCGTAGAAGGATTTGTAGTTGTCCTGGGGGGTGCTGTAGTAGGTGTTTTCTTTGGTTTCACGGGACAGTGCCAGCCCGCCCAGTTCAACCGCAATGTGTGCGATATCGACAAAAACGCCCGGTGCTAAACCGTCGCGACGAATAAATTTAGTTCCATTACCTAATGACATAAGTGACCTCTTCAGTCGTTGTATTTAAGGGTGTATTTGAGTTGCAGAGTGCTGTAAGCCTTGCTCGGGCTTAACAGGTAGGAAAAACCGGACAGGGTGCTGTGGCTGACGGTGCCATTGAGGGTGCTGTCGGCGCTGAGCGCGGCCTCAATGTAACTGGCCATCAGGTCCAGCGTGCTGTCGTCGGGTAGCGGGTCGGTCGCCACACTGAGGCGGATCACCAGCTCAGTGTGGCTGTCATGGCCGCCATAGTGCTGCTGGCGCTCACCGCGCCGTAAATAGATTGCGATGTACTGCGCCACGCTGGCCTTTTCCAGCCGGGAAGTGACAACGGGGATGGCAGTCAGCGGGCTGATCGCCTGGCTGACCAGGGTTTTAACCGCGCCACGAATGGCATCGCGGCGGCTGGCCGGGGTGTTGGGAAGCATCGTTGAGCTCCGGGCTATAAAGGGATGGCCGGTGGGCATCTGTGCCGCGCAGAGCTCGGAACAGATGCTATGAGAGATGTTGAGCAGGTAAAGAGCAGGTTCAGGTGGTGAGGTGCAGATTAATCGACATCTACAAATTGATGAGCTGACACGCCTACCTGGAGAGTCGTTTGGTGAATTTCAGCTGGCATCTCATATTGACGGTAGAATGAAGCAGCAATATGTAACTGGTTGTTTAATTCAGCCTTGGCATCGTGCAGGCTGTCAGCCGGGCTTATCAGGGTGGAGGTATCAACACCCCAGATCAGGCCACTAGTTTCAGTCCCTCCGACAATGACTGCTTTATCCTGATTATAACTGGTGAGTGCCTGCGAATACTTTGCTTCACTGCTTTTTAGGACGGTTTCATTTTCCAGCATCAGCTGGTTATCCAGGCGAAGGTTATATGTATCTGAGACACGTGGGTTGGCAGATGATATATCACCTGCCAGGTATACATTGCCATCGCTGTTAATGGATATGTCTCTTGGTATGTTATAGACCATTGAACCTATTCTATTCTGGCTTATTAATTCAAGATCAGAGCTGAATTGGAATAATGATCCTTGAAATCTTGAATCGTACTGTTCTGACCAGCCACATACCCATAATTCACCATTCACATCAATGTCCATGCCTGTGGGTTTAACGCCATCGATCGCTGTACCCTTTACCGTTTCATTATCGAGATCAATTTTGTAGACCTCTAACGATTGAGTTTCCAGCTTAAAATGGGTTACACACGCAAATAGATGACCTTCTGCATTAACAGTAATTGAATCAATGTAGAATCGCGTAGCTAGCGATTCATCAAGAGGCTTTATCCAGAACGATTTTTTAAATGTCAGATTTTCATCGAATACACATATATGGGATCTTTTATCACCGTCAGGATCAAGTGTCGCGGTATAAATATCACCGGATGGGCTAACAGCGGCATCTTTATGAAAATAATTTCCGCTAAAGTTTATTGATTTTTGTGTGATTAAATCATCACCAATGATTGAAATGACTCTATCCATTGCCGCGACAACAGTATTATTACTCCGGTTCTCTACAATTGAGAATGTATGGTATGCATTATTAAGAACATCGGGCCCCGTAGAGAGAAGCTCTTTTTCTTGCAATATATTGAGAGATGGGTCCAGTTCCAGTAGTACGGCACTTCTCATCGGGTTACCATCTTTTTTCCCGATGACCAGGATATTACCTGACTGCTTTTCCAGGACATCGGTGTACTGCTTTGCCTCCCCAGAACCACTGTAGTTTATTGCAGGGGGCGCTGTACCATCTGGGTTTCCATCTGGGTTTCCATCAATACCGCCGTCTAAACACGGATTGCCATTGCAGTCCAGCCCGTCGTGGTTGCCGTTGCTGGAACCGCCCTGGCAGGTGCAATCACTGTTGCCGGTTTCGTTGCAGCTGCCGCAATGCTGGTGCACGTTGATGGTGCAGTTCTGGTTGATGAACTGTAACAGGCAGTCGGGGCTGGCGGTGAGGGTGATCGGTTCGTCGCAGGTGTCGGTGGTGTTATCGGTCATAAGAGTGTGCCTTTGTCGTTATTTGTGAGTAATAAACAGTCATGGCGCTTTTCAGAACCATGAATTAATGCTGCCAGCACGCGGCGGGTGCCGGTCTGGCTGATGCTGTTGTTGATATGAAGGGGGTGGCTGAATAGCGCGCTGGCTGGGGGCCGGACAGCTTTTGCGGATGCAAACAACTCAGGTTTTTGTGCCTGAATGGTGGCTGAACCTGTGCTCTGTTTGTTACTGTTTTTGTTAGTTTTCAGGGTATTTTAGAGTTGTGGTGTTGCTTGTTTTATGATTCTTATAACTGATTGATTTTTAGCTGGTTTAGCCTGTGTAATTCACCTATATTCGCGCCCGTTGCTTGCCTGGTCTGGCTAGTTTGTCAGTGATCAGGAGGTTAAATTGTTATAGGACTTTTAGTTCGTTTACATGGAGTTGTTGGATGAGAATTGTTGTACATATGCTGTCGTACACAGCCACGGATGCCGACCTGCTTGAACTTTTTCAGCGCTATGGAACAGTGACCAGCACTCAGGTGATCATGGATCGCGATACGGGGCGCAACCGAGGCTTCGGCTTTGTTGAGATGCCGAATAATAACGAAGCGTTTGAAGCCATTGTCAAAGCCGACGGCGTGGAGATGGGGGGGCGAGTGCTGAGAGTCAGTGAGGCACCCTCAAGGCCAACGCGGCTGAAGTCACAGCCACGCCGCGGTGGCCGGCGCTGGTAAGCGTGTGCCATTAACGCGTTACGCCCCGGCGCGCAGGGGCGTAACGCGGTCAATCCGGCCGACTCGCTTCAACGCTGCAGCGGTAGCTGCCGTTATAGCGGTGGGTGACCCGGTCGATCGACCACTGTCCCGTCAGCCGGCTGATGGGAAAACCCTGCAGGGTAAGCAGGTTCTCCGCCGCCAGCATGGCATTGCCGGGGCATTCCAGTTGCTATGGCCGCAGCCATGCGGCGTGAGCAGCGCGGCAAGGTGGCTGCCTTTTCGGATCATGGCTGGGGCACGCAGGGTGGTTTACCCTTGGCTGATGTCGGTGCGTTCGAAGACTTTGTCCCCTGGTTCAAGGCTGAAGGGTAATGGCCAGGCCGGGGCTTTGTTGAAGGTGGTGGTTTTGCTCAGCAATGCTTCGGTGCCGATGCTGATGCCGGGTGCGTCCTGTATCTGCCAGCGCTCGGGGGCATCGGTAAGCAGACGCGGATTGATGGCCACGGCGCGCCATGGGTTGCTCAGATCACCTACCCAGTAAGGCTGGTTGGCGCTGATGGTGGTTGCCTGCAGACGAATATCATCGGCGCTATGGTTGCGTAGCATCCAGCTTTGCTGCACAACTCGGTCGGCGTCACACTGTGCAATCAGGGCTGCTGGCTCGGTGGATGAACTGGAGACTTGTTTACCGGTCAGCCAGAATTCGCCGTCGGCGCTGATCACCATCTGGCTGAAGTACTGGGTCACCGTTGAGGTGCTGTTAATCGGGTATTGCGCCAGCTGGGTCAGCTCGCTATCCAGCTGACCAATAAAACCATTTGGGGCCGCATGACTGTGTCCCAGGCAGTAAAGCGTACCGTTGTTGCTGAAAGCGAAGGCATCCAGCCTCGTTATTTTGTCAAACAGCTCTTCCCGTTCAAGGGTCAGTTCAGTGTCCAGCCGGGCGAGGTAGAGTTTGGTGCCCGCTACGATCGCGCTGATATACAGTTTGTTATCAGGGCTGAGCGTCATGGCAGCGCTGAGCATGCGATCATCATAATCAACCGGCCGCAGGGTAAAGCTGTCCACCAGGTTCAGTTCTGGCGTCAGTTTCAGCAGGTAGATCCCCGGTGAAGACGAGCCCAGCAGATAGATATAGCCGCCGTGATAGAGTATGGCGCTGGGGTTGCTCCCCATCTTGCTCAGTCTAATCTGCTGTAGCAGGTTCAGCTGGTCATCAAAGCAGGCAATATAGCCATGGCTGGGGTGCTGGTTACCTGCTGCGTAAATATGGCCGCTGTCACTGCAGCACAGTGTGGTGAAGGCTGCTGAGGTTGCGTCCCCGGCTCGCAGTTGTTCGGCCTGGGAAAACTCAGCGTTAAAGCGCGCCAGAAGTGGGCCCTTGCTGTAGCTGCTGATGCCTGCGGCGATCAGCTGGCCGTGGTTATCCACGGTGGCCGCCTGGTAATGCTGTTTATCATGGGTATCAATGGGTAGCACCATGGCCGGAAAAGAGCCTGCTGGGTCTACCGGGTTAACCGGATCAACCGGGTCAATCGGGTCAATCGGGTCTGGCAGCTGAATGTTCAGATTGATGTTGAGGTTGACATCATACTGGCCGGGCTCGTTGAGGCTCAGAATGTAGTTGGGCCGGCTGGTATCGGTTTCGGTATGGGTGATCAGGTCGCACAGGGACCGTACGTGGACAGGGTCAGTCATCGTAACTCCGTTTACGAGGGGGTTGGGCTGGGGTGCGTTCCCACGCAGAGCGTGGGAACGAGGACACAGAGGGCTGTGCCATGCGCGGGGGCCGTGCATGGCATCTGCTGGCTGGGGTTATGGGTCGATGGTGTGAACTTCGTGGTTGCCTGCAGGCTCTGTGATAACCGGCTCCGGTACGCTCAGGCTGATCAGCTGGTTACTTGCCAGGCTGACCTCAATGGCTTCGTTGCTGAACTGTTCATTGCCGATAGACGATTTGATGATCTCCTGGGAGATGAAGTCGCTGTCCGTCAGAGTTTCGGCGGTGATGTACAGGTCATTTGGCAAGGCCAGTACCATCGGCTGAATCGGCGCTCCTCCTTTGCCCGCAATGATCAGGCGACCATTGCTGTCTTCCAGGATCTGGTAGCTTTCTACGCTTTTGCCATTGAGGTGGGCCTGGTAAATACCGTCTTTGTTCAGTCGGAACAGACCTTTCTCATGGTTGAACACCAGGTCGCCATTGGCCAGTCGCAACAGGGACAACCTGTCGGCATCAGTGGTGAAGGCAATCTCGGCCAGGCCGGTGAACTTCAGCGTGCTGTCCAGACGCATAAAACTGAGCAGGCTGGATTTGTGCAGATTGGCACCGATCAGGTAGTCGCCCTGGGCGTCCTGCACGATCCCCTGATATTCTACCTGCACGGCTTTGCCCACCGTCTTTTTGATTTTATTACTGACCAGAATATTCAGATCTTTGTCGGTTTTTAAAACCACGGCGTAGTTTTCCGATGATTTCACTTCCAGATCCAGCAGGAATACCGGGGTATCGTCGGCAGCCCAGCAGGCACCGGCTACCCGACCTTCCGGGAAGTTGGACAGGTTTTTGCGGTTGACGAAATTAAGATCGGCGTCGAATTTCAGGATTGACGGAGAATCTTTTGAGGTGGTAACCGCATGGATGCCTGCCAGATACAGTGCATTATCAGTGCCCAGTAACATGTGGTGGACGCTGTCATGGATGCTGTCCTGCGATAGCTGACTGGCGACAACTTCAAGCTCATCATTGAGTTTTAACAGATACAGACCTTTCTCTACCGAACAGGCGATGTAGTAGAAGCCGTTATTGCCATAAGCAATATGGGCGGTGGCATCAAAGGACTCGACATCGGCCACAACAATCCGGGTTTTCTTCAGGATTGCCCCTAAGGTGTCCATTTTGTACACCGAAATGCCCAGATCAATATTCACCCGTGTCACGGAGACGGCTGTCATATTGCCATCACCATCCAGCGCAATGCTGCTGAACTGTTTATCCGTACTCACGGTTTCAGTGCCGGTATAGAAGTACTCGGCCAGTCGTGGGGTTGGGTCCGGTGTTGGATCTGGGTCCGGTGTTGGATCTGGGTCCGGTGTTGGATCTGGGTCCGGTGTTGGGTCTGGGTCCGGTGTTGGGTCTGGGTCCGGTGTTGGGTCTGGGTCCGGTGTTGGATCTGGGTCCGGTGTTGGGTCTGGGTCCGGTGTTGGATCTGGGTCTGGTGTTGGGTCCGGTATCGGATCTGGATCAGGTATCGGATCTGGATAAACACGCCCACCACCTTGTTGCCAGGCTTCACCGTCGCAGAAGTTAAAATTTACATTCAGATTGTATTTGTTATGAACAATCTGTTTCTCGGTCTCCTGCTGTGTTTCGCAGCAGATTGTTTTGCTATAGCTCATTTAGGATGCCTTTATCTGGATGTGGATTTGTTGCAGCGCGTTGCCACAGAAGAGCAGCGCCGTGTACTGCGAACAGTGCAGTACACGGTGCATGCGATGGGTTATGGCGATGATATGAGCATCAGGGTTGCTGCCGGGGGTGTCTTTTTTTCGTAGTGGCGGCTTCAGTGCTGGTCATGCTGAGGACGGCAGTACTGGATGTTGTCATGGCGTGTGCTCTGTTTGAGTTGAAGTGCGTGAGTAAACTCCCCCATTCCCGCAGGCGGTTAACGTGTCTGTAGTGCATGGTGGTGATTCCAGGGGGCGAGGTTCCCACGGGCGTGAGAGTGGGGTTGGTGGCTGCTCAATCAGCTATAACGCAGCTCCGGTGTATAGCTATTCACCGTGACCTCAAGCGGCACGGTCAGCAGTGTTGCCGGTGCTGAGGTGCGTTCTATGCGCTGGAGTGTGTAGCGGTTATCGGCAGGTATTTCCAGCTGAAGTGGATCCATGGCCACAGCCACCTGCTGGTTAGCAATCAGGAACGGTCGAGACTCTATATGACCGCTCTGGATCGCATCGCCGTTGCTCAGCCCAATGCACTGGCTCAGAGAGATGGGCAGTATGTCTGCGGAGCCACTGGTTACCTTCTGCAGGTCCAGAATATTGAAGTCATGGTCCGCTTCAATCAGCCGTGCTTCATATTTGCCGTTGTCATGCTTCACATAGGCAGGTAACACCAGTGTGTCGCCACTGATCGCCCCATGGCCATACAGGTTGGGTGCCTGAACCGTGGTCTGGATTGCCAGTTCAGGGCTCAAACGGGACCATTGACCGCGCCCGCCAGCAAAGATGACGCCATCGTCGCGTTGAGCCATCACGGTGACGGCTGGGCCTGTGAAGGTGACTGCCCGGCTGCAGCTTAAATCGGGCTGCAGTTCTGCCACGATGGCTTTACCGGAACTCTGTTGCTTTCCGCCGACCAGAATGCTGCCTTCGGTCAGAGGGCATAAAGAGCACTGGTTTACCTCAAAATCCGGTAATTCAACGCTGTTCAGAATCTCCAGTTCTGGCGAGAGTGAGATCACGACGGCACGGTCATCAACCTGCCCTGTCAGGTAAATAATGCCAGCGCTGTAACAGGCTTTTGTCACCAGAGCCACACCGTCCAGCACCTTGCTGTGCACAACATCAAGCGCATTATCCAGCAGCAGGATCGGGGTCTGATGGGGCGGAGTGCAGGCGGCGGCAAACAGTCGATCGTTGCCCGCCGCGGTCAGTGCCAGGCCGTTGGTTGCGTCTGCGTTGATGATGGTCAGGCGCTTGAGCTGGCTGTAGTCCTGGGAGAACCGGGTCACCGACATGTCGTAATAGGTATTGGTTTCACCCACCTCAGCGTAGGCACGGTGATAGCCCAGCGTCACCAGGTGGGCATCAGAGGTTTCGGCCAGACCGTAAAACGTGCCTTTCTGGGTGTGTGCCATCGCCTCGTTCACCGGTGTCATATCGGTGGCCGGGCAGCTCGGGGCCTCCTGGGCCTGGTTGACCAGCAGTGACCAGTGGAAGGTGACGGAGTTTGCCGGGTGCGCCAGTTCGCCGGTGGTCTGATCGACGACGTTGATGTAGAACTCGTGGGGTTTGACGCCGTCAATGAACCAGCTGCGGTTGGCTCCCAGGAAGCCTTCAACGGTGACCTGCGGCCTGTAGTTGGCATCGGGCAGCCTGGTATCGCCCAGGTATACCTTGATCCGGGGGGAGTGGTTCGGTGAGGCTTCCCGGGTGCCACTCCAGCAGCCCTTGTTGGCAAAACTGTTGCGGCCGCCCACCACGCCGTTGAACACGGAGTCCTGTTGCCCCAGGAACAGGCCTGCCATATTGGTGATGTAATTCTGTGGCAGGGCAAAGTGATCGCTGAAGGTGTAGGGGTCACACAGTTCATGGCCGCCACTTTTGGCGATGTTGTCGGCTTTGATGGCGACGTTCTGGTTGAGCAGGGTGATGCCGTAGTTATGAACAGGCTGAGGGTGGGGGTTTTTACCCAGGATCTGCCAGCCACTGATGCCCACGGACTGCATGCGGTCGTGTTTGGAGCCGCCGCCGATGGCAAAGATGGAGATGTTGTTACCGATCAGGCCTTCCGTATGGAGCATGGTGAAGTTGGCCACCGGGGCGTGGAAATCACCGCTGTTGGTGATCTTGATATGGTGATCCGACGAGTGTTCACAGGCTCCCCCGACCATATTAAATGAGCGGCAGGTATCAATTTCCAGACAGTGCTTTTCAGGCTGGTTGGACCAGACCTGGTAGAAGGTGACGACGGTGGAGTGTTTGACGGTGATGTTGGTACCGCCACCGTAGTAGGCGGTGATGCGCTCCAGACTGGTGGGTACGTGGCAGCCTTCCAGCGCGATCAGGGTGGCGGTGCAGCCTTTGTCTTTGCGCCCGCGTATGACCATATCACCGATGTTGATGTAGCCTTTGCCGCGGCCCTTGGCATCATCGTTGATGCAGGTGATCACGGGTACGTCGGCGGCCTGGATCAGCAGGGTGTTGTCGCCCTGACCTCGAAAGGAGCACAGGTTGGGGATTACCAGCGGGACATCAATGCCGTATCCGTAGCCCTTGCTGCTATCTGTTTTGGCCAGGACCAGTCGTTTTCTCAGCTGTGAACTGCGAAATATCGCTTTATTCATCAGCGCGCCCACGGCTTTGTTGGGCTCGGCTGTCTGGCTGGGGTCGGTGACCGGGACTACCAGGGGGTCGTCAACATGGAAATCGGCGCGAATGCCCAGGTGACCGGCGTACAGGTATTCACCGCACTGCAGCAGCAGCTGTTTGCCGGAGGCCGGGCAGTCGAGGATGTCCAGCGCGTTGGGGGGGTAGTTTTCGACCACCATAAACTGGCCGCATTCGCGGTCGGTCAGGGTGACCAGCTGGCCCAGCTGCAGCGCCGGGTACGCGGCGGCTTCAAGTGAGGTCATGCTGATAACCGGGCTGGGGATTATGTCTGGCATGGTTGGGTCTCGTGTTGGTTTCGAGTAAGAGGCCCAAGGGCTGCCAGCTGGCAGGCCCTGTGCGACAGCGGTGGGTGGATGGGTGTTCGGCAACGACTCACAGCGGCAGGCTGATGCCGTCCATGCCTTTTTTCCATTCCACGCTGAGCACGCTGTCCAGCCAGGGCAGGTGGATCATGCTGACCGGCCAGGGCAGAGCCTGGAGCAGTACGTCCTGGCCGGTGTCGGCGACGGTGAGTTTCCACTGGCTGTCGTTGCGTTCCCAGTAGCCCTGGCGCTGCAGGAACAGGTTGCGCAGGCTGACGGTGGGCATGTTGCGCAGGGCCCGCCACTGGCCGATAACAGCCTGCAGCAAGCGTTCGACGGCCTGCTGTTGTTCGTCGCTGATACCGGGCAGGTCACACAGGGCGGTGTCGGCAGGCAGGCCGACCAGCAGCGCGGCGGTGATAGCGGTGGCTTCATCATCCTCGGGGTCGACCGGCTGGCCCAGCGCGGCCAGCAGCAGGGCCATGGCCTGGCGCTGTTGCTGCTCGCCGGTAAAGCGATCATCGACCAGCAGTTGCTGGCGGCGAAACAGGGTGCTCAGGTGGGGCCAGAGCAGTACCAGCCCGGCGTCCTGACAGAGGTAGTCGGTGCCGCTGACCACGTTGCTGTGGCCTGGTGTGTGAGGGCTGGCGTGAGCCTGCTGACTGAGCTGGTCGAGTTCGTCAAGGCTCTGTTGCAAGGCCCTGACCAGCGGTTGCAGCGGGCTGGCAGCGGGCGGGCTGCTGGCGAGGGCTGGCGCGGTGGCCTGTGCGGTTGCTGCTGTCTGCTGGTCCGGTGATGCTGCTGTGTTGCCAGGCATCGAGGCTGAGGCCAGAGCTGTTGCTTCTGTTGTTGCTGTTGCTGTTGCTGTTGCTGTTGCTGTTGCCGCTGGCAGGGTTGCTGCTGTCCGCTGACCCGGTGATGGCGCTGTGTTACTGGACATTGAGGCTGATGCCACGACTGCCGGGGTCGGCTGTGCGGCACTCTGCGGCTGGCCGGTTGGCGTGACGGTGGCGATCGCTGGCTGCGACTCGGCGCTGAGTGTGGCAATAAGCCGCTTCAGTTGCTGTTGCAGCGGGCGATGGCCGCTGTACCCGGCCAGGGCCGGTTGCTGCTGTTGCCAGATCTGTTGCAACGCCCGGGCGGGCTGGCGGCTGATAACGGCAGCGAGCAGTTCACGCAGGGCCTGCAGCTGGCGGACCTGTTGCTGACAGGCGTAGCTGGCGCGCGGGTTGCGCCGATGCGGGGCATCGGTCACCCGTGGCCGCTGTTGTTGCAGCGCCTGGCGCAGCTGCTGGAGCCGTTGCTGCAGGCTGCTGATCCTGTCTCTTATACACATCTCCGAGCCCACGAGACC
>OJDH01000176.1_pt1 | contig 47271 bp, 48 predicted proteins | sample 1592761 | NCBI WGS metagenome assembly OJDH01 (sample SAMN05416855, study PRJEB24817) | seawater metagenome | isolation source: Sea water | place: Canada:Atlantic | collected 2013-11
TCTACACTATCCTCTTCGTCGGCAGCGTCAGATGTGTATAAGAGACAGATTTATCCCTGAAATTTGAACCCCAAGTTCAAACCCAAAACTTGAGAATACGAAGGAATTTTGACATGACTAAAATCTTCAATGGTTTCCAAACAGCAACCCTGACTGCCGTTCTTGCGGCCTCGCTTTCAGCAAGTTTAGCCTTTGCCGGGATTGCAAAGGCAGAAGGTCCCGCCAATTCAACGAAACTGTTAACCGCTCAATTTGAACCTCGTCATGTCGTTCAGGTTGAAGTCGGTGATTTCCACTTCAAACCGGGCCAAGTTGCTCCTCTTCACACCCACTCGGCCCCCGCCGTTGGTTACGTTGCCAAGGGTGAGATTATCTACCAGATCGAAGGAGAAAAGCCTCAGATCCTTCGTGCCGGCGATGCGTTTTACGAGCCCGTTGGTCCCAAGATTGTTCGCTTTGACAATGCCTCTGCAACCGAAGAAGCCATTTTCCTGGACTTTAACCTGGAACAGGAAGGTGAGCCCTTCATTGTCTTTTTGGATCAGCCAACAGAAGCAATTGATCGTCGTACTCTGCCAACAATCGATATCGCAGATAAAATGGTGAGCAAAGTTGATGTGTTTGAAAGCTACTTACTGCCAAGTGGTTCTATAAATCCGACCGTGGGCGAACCAACAATGGGGATCGTGGCAGAAGGTATAATTGAGTTCACCATTAAGGGCGGAAAAACCCAACGTATTGTCGCCGGTAGCTCCTTTGCCATACCTGCCAAAGCATCCGGTGCCAGCATCGTCAATGCATCAGCAGAAGTTCCGGCCAAGGTGATTACTTACACCCTCAAATAATTGGCCGAACGAGTGAGGGTAAGAGTGCGGGCCTCCTGTTTTCCCTTCAGTGGGTTCGCGCCTCTGCTCATAAATAATAACTCCCCTTTTTAAGGAATACTCACATGTTTAAGACTTTGAGCCTCGGATTAGTTCTGTCCTCTTTCACAGCATTAGTCGGCGTTGTTTCAGCTCCGGCCTATGCCGCAACCACAAGCAGTGAAGTATGTACTGTTATCGGTGGTGTTGGCATGCCCAACTTTGTCCCTCAAGAAGACGGTACTATCACCATCGTTGCCCCCCTGACGGGGTCCGTTTCTAACGCCGCTGGTAAAGTTACCGGGCAGCGCGAAACCGCAACAGGCCTGGAAATGGACATGGAACACTACTTCATGACCGAAGACGGCGGTTTTATGCACACCAAAGATCTTGGTATTTTGACAAGTGTTGTTGGCAAGCAAGGCCAGTACATGATCGAAATTACCTACCACGTACAAGAAGCCAGCACATCCGGCTCCCTCAAAGGTTACAAAGGTAGCTTCAACAGCTACGGCCTAGTCGACCTGCCAAAACTCCAAGGCCTGATCCGCTACAGCGGTGAAGTATGTAAATAGGTCTCCTTCGAGGCTTTTTAGTAGGTGATGTGGTTGGTAATTGATGGGTGTCGTTAAGCCCGCAATTCTCAGCACCAAAACATTCAAGTATGAGGAAAATAACTATGGGCAATACTGACACCCCGGCTGTTGTGCCATCACGTATACTCTACACCATGGTTCGGGTCACAGACCTTGATCGTTCCATCGCCTTCTACCGGGATGCTCTTGGTATGCGCGAACTACGCCGTGAAACCTTTAGCGATGCCCGTTTTACCCTGGTCTTTATTGGTTATGGTGATGAGGCCTCAAACGCAGTTATAGAACTCACCTACAACTGGGACACCGAATCTTATCAACACGGCACTGGTTACGGTCATGTCGCGCTAGAAGTAGAAGATATCTACGGAGCTTGCGCACGCCTTGAAAAACTTGGCGTAAAAGTCGTGCGAGCTGCTGGCCCCATGATGGCCGCCCCCGATGAAACCGGTGAACGTGAAACCATCGCCTTTATCGAAGACCCCGATGGTTATCGCATTGAGTTGATTGCAAAAGCTTAAGCCCCAAGGATTATTTCGCCTAGCCGCCTTGCCCATAAAACGTTAAGAACATATGAGATAAAGATCATCTATTTTCAGGACACGATTTTATGGAAATCACCAAGGCTGTGAAGGCCGATATCCCCCAACTCTGCGTTCTGCTTGATTACCTGTTTACTCAAGAGGCTGACTTCACCCCCAATCCCGAACTTCAAGCCCGTGGTTTAGAAACAGTGATAGCAGATCCAGATATGGGAGAAATCCTGATTGCGCGCAAACCTGGAGAACACCCTGGAACGGGTGAAATTCTGGGTATGGTAAACCTGCTTTACTCAGTATCTACAGTACTCGGCGCACGGGTTGGGATCATCGAAGACATGGTGGTCTCCCCGTCCGGCCGCGGAATGGGCGTGGGCTCAAAAATTCTGTCTTATGCCATCGACTTTGCCAAACAAAACGGCTGCAAACGCATCACCCTACTCACCGATCACGATAATTTGGAAGCCCACCGCTTTTATCAAAAACACGGCTTCACCCAATCAGAAATGGTGACGTTTCGTTTGTCGTTGGAAGGGCAACCCTTGAATATCTAGGGACAAGATCTCTTCATCGAATAAACTAAAGCAGGGTGCCTTACCTTATCGGGCTCGGACCGTAGCGGTTGTCTTCGGGGTGGCTTTTGAGGAAACCTGCGGAGAGGAAGTAGATTGCAAAACCAACCACCGGGACCAAAGTAATGCCATAGGCCCAGCCACCAGTGTTAAGGTCGTGGATACGGCGGATACCGACCAGGATCTGGGTGGCGACACAAATACAAAACAGGGCAATAAACAGACCAAGGGTGAGCTGTGGGTTAATGCTGTGTAGTGGAATTTTTATTTGCGGGATGCTCAAAAAAACGATCCCGGCAATCAGGATAAGATAAGAAAAAAGGTGCACCATCCAGAACTCAAGACGAGTTGCGCGCCCCTCCATGGTCATGATCCGCTTTACCACCGTTTTTTCCTTACTTTTTCTTAGGCAGTAAAGGCGTGACCAGCTGGCATAACCAGTGGTGCACCCGATATAGCCCCCCAAAATCCCCAAAAATCTGTTTCCGTAAACAGACCTGATCTTCATTCTGAGCAAAACATTAACAAAAAGTTAATATAAAAATCAAGTTAAATAACAATTAGGGAAAATAAAGATAAAATACAATGCTTTAAGTGTTGTATTTGTGGTTAATTTAATACTTATTGTACGGATACTTTGCACCGTAAATTGAGCATCATAAAAGACTTTATGATTGCCAGTTCGTGAAGTTTCTTTAAAGTATGATCTCAATACGCCACACCGTACTCCATCTGAATTTTGGCCATCTGGGTTAAGACCAACTGGATTAAGAATTGTAGCAGGGCGTCGTAGAGATGAGCTGGAACGAATTAAAATCAGCCAAAACGGCCTAATATGGGCTAAAATGGAGTGAGATAGAGTTGGGTATCGGGGAACAAAACAACCATATTCATGTCCCAAAAATAGGTTGGATTGCGGGAATTTGTGCAACTTTTTCCGTCGTATTCTGTTACGGCACCTTGATGGTTATCAGTTTTCTTCACTATCTCGGCGTTGCGATTTCTCTGAATGAAACCTTATGGGCAGGCGGCATCGTTACCACCGCCACACTCTCGGTGTTTGGCCTCGTTCTTGGCCTGTTCCGGCACAACAATCCCTGGCCGGTTATTTTCGGCGGGTCGGGCGCGGTTATCATCAGTTATACGATGTATGTGCAATATCATTTCGCGGTAGAATTACTGGGCTTCACCCTCCTCTGTTTTGCAGCAATTTGGGATTTGAGGTCAAAAAAAGCGAGCCCCGCGGCAATTCCAGGGTAAACTATTCCCATTGCCTACAACATTGGTTATTGTCCCGACCAGTTTTACAGGCTCGTTGTTGAAGCCCCGCTTTGATAAACTTTGCCAGCTTTAACAAACTTTCAACGACCTTAACCGCAGAAGTAAACGGGCATGCCCCAAAAATCACAAAGCAAATCAAAAAACAGTTCCAAAACCAGGCGGATTACGGATGATCCCGCCTATGATGAGGCTTGTCGTTTTATCATAAAGCTTGGAACTGCCGTTCATGGCTATGGCCCTTCCGCAGCACGCCTTGAATCCTTTCTCAACCGTGTGACTGATGCACTTGGTTATCACGGCGTGTTTCGCTCCACGCCCTCAGAAATTACCTTTGCCTTTTGGCAACGCGATGAGTTGTGGCAACGCACCCATATCGCCCCTGTACCTGTCGGGGGCTATAACATGGCCAAACTGGCCTATGTCGGTGAGTTGGTAGACAAGGTGGTATCCGGAGATTTCAGCTTAGAGCAAGCAACCGCGCGATTGGATGAGATCGATCACATGGCCAGCCCGTGGGGTGTCCTGACCTATGCCTTGAGTTTTTTCCTGGTCGGAATCGGATTTTCGGGATTGATTCAGGGAAATCTCTGGGATATCGGCATCTCTGGCCTGCTTAGCCTGGCGGTTTATGTTCTGGTTGTGATCGCGGACAAAGTTGGCGGTCGTTTTGCAGATGCCCTGCCCTTTGTCTCTGCCTATTTTGCAGGTTTTTGCGCCGCCGGGATCAAGCTATTTTTACCAGAGATCAATCATAGTGTCATCACCCTTTCCGCCATCGTCATTCTAATCCCGGGCTTCGCAGTGTCTGCTGGAATTATCGAAATAGTGGAGAACCATGTGGTCGCAGGGTCTGCGCGTCTCATGGGTGGATTGGTTTATCTAATCAAACAATTTACCGGTGCCTGGCTTGGCATCGCCACTATTGGCATTCTCTGGGCCACGGAGAATAACCTCGGCAGCACCAGTTCTTCGGGGATAGACACTTGGGTCTTTATCGCACTGTTGTTCCTTGGGCTTTGTTTTGCCTATCAGACCTTAGTGCGAGATTTCATCTGGGTGATTATCAGCTGTGCTCTTTCCTATGGCGGCGTGATTATCAGCAGCACTTTACTGTCGGCGGATCTGGGCACTCTTTTTGGCGCCATGATTGCAGGTATATTTGCCAATATCTGGGTCCGAGTGACCGGGCGCCCGACCTCGATAGTTCTGATCCCAGCCATCACCGTGCTGGTCAGTGGCTCGATTGGCTTCAGAGGCTTAATCGTCGCCGCCTCGGGCCAAACTGATCAAGGCATGGATCAGTTTATGCAAATGTTTATTGTCGCGCTGGCGATCTCTGCTGGGCTCTTGATCTCAAACACGATCCTACGCCCCAAGGTAACTCTGTAAAGACCTCAAAATCCTTAGAAAAGTCTCTACAGGACACAAAAAATAAGATACAAAAAGGGTAGATATCTTCCGAGATATCTACCCTTTTTTATGTTCGTGGTAACGGATCGGCTGCGTAACTGGTCGGGAAAAATTAAACAGCCAAGCTTGGTATGATTTGTTTTTTACGAGAGATGACACCTGGTAAGACAACTGTGTCACCTGAAACTGTTACATCGAAAGATTTTTCTGCAACCGCTTTGACCGTGTCATTGGCAATCAACAGGGTCGCTTCTTTTTTGAGAATATCGACCACAAACAGAAGGACCTGATCAACGCCATCTTCGGTGGCAAAAGCACTCATAGAAGTAATCAGGCTGTCTTTGCGGGCAAAGATTGTCTCTGGGCTTGTGGTCTCTAAAACTGACACCCGGAACTTCACATCGCCAACGTCGTATTTTTTACTGTCGAGGCGGAGAAGTTCGGCATCAGAGAAATGCGATACATCTGATTTAGCAGCAAACATTTCTTCAGAGTAACTTTTGATATTTACCCCCAGATTGCTGGCAAGTTCTTTGGCTTTTTTGATGTCAGTCTTGGTTGTTGTCGGGCTGCGGAACGCCAAGGTATCAGAAAGAATACATGACAGCATCAGCCCCTTGATTGGGGCAGGTGCTTTTCTCATCGCATGACTGATCAGATCAATCATGATTGTCGCAGTCGAGGCAACAGGCTTGATCGTGATGTTAATGGGCTGTTTTGTTTTAAGTCCGCCAACCAAGAGATGATGGTCAATAATCTCAATAATATTGGCCTCATTCACATTGGCAGGTAACTCATCCGGATTGTTGGTATCAACAATCACAACATCCTGACCAGCTTCCAATGTGCCAAGAGTTGCAGGCATATCAAAGCCCCAACGCTTAAGAACAAACTGTGCTTCGGTGTTTGGTGCTTCCAAAACAAATGCCTCTGCATCCTGGCCTTTGATTTCCTTTAGATACCATGCCCAGATAAGAGCAGAGCATGTCGCGTCGGTGTCAGGAGCCAGATGGCCAAAGATTTTGATCATGTTCAAACATTCGTAAATTTATATGTGAATGGGGTAGATTTATCTGCTGTTATAATCAAGCAAACACCATAAGTCACCCTCTCTTATCTACGCGAGCCATCACTTAGAGACTTTTGATATTGAGCATTGTTTTCACGACACTAAACACGCCGTAAATGAGACTATATTTCAAGGAGATAACGTTAAATCAGATGATTTTTATACTGATGTGCTTACGCTCTAACTGGGATCGTTTTGAGGAATAACGTTAAAACCGTAACTGGTAAGGATTTCGTCGTAGCGACCATTTTCCTTTAGGGTATCTATCCCGCGATCAAAAGCGACCGTCAAAGACCTGTTGCGAAACACAACATATTTGTGGCCGGGTAGGAAGATTTGGTGAATTGCGATTGGTTGAGCCGTATCCAGTTCCTCCGGGTACTCAGAGTTTTTAGCAAACCAGCGCAGAATGTTCTTATCCCCGACCACGACATCTACATCACCAGCGTATAACCGGATGATTTGCTCGTACTGCTTTGCGACTTCCCGGTAAGTATCCCTGCCCGAAATGGCGCGAGAGAATTCCGGCCCTAAAACTTTTGACGCGGTTTGAAAGGCAACAATGCGTTTGTCGGCCAGATCCGCTATTTTTTTAATATCGAACCTTCTTGCCGCAAGGGAAATCGCCACATTTTGATAGGTAATATAGGTCTTAGAATAATGCCCTTCTAACTCTTCATGAGGAGAAACTGTCATGGCACCATCGGTAACACCATCGGTATATTCGGCATTACGACGTTTATTGGAAACATAAAAGGGAACCACCCGATACCCTTCCAAAGCCATTGCCTCTCTCACAATGTCCAACTCAGCGCCTCGATTTTGCCCCGCGATCACATAAGGAGGCACTGAAAATCCAACACTCAGATGAATATCCTTGAGGCTTTCTTCAGTTATTTGAGTGGATTTTGGATCTGACTGAGCTGCAGTGTCCTGAACATAGAAAAGGGACGAAAGGGTAGCTATTGAAAGGAAAGCAAGGCAAAAACGTTTCACAGCAAACCAAAACACTATGGGTATAAAACTCGCCTTAATTTTCAAATGAAACCGCCGTTCGACAAACTGTTTTCTCGCCATGGGTCTTATCCTTTACTCTAAACAAGACCCTCTTCTTTAAACAAGAAGGTCTTATCAAACTGCCTGGCAACATTAAAAACAGCACATATATTTCCGATTAATATATTATAGTATAAAACCATTACCTAAAATTAAATATAAATTAGTGATAAATTTTTACTTGTTTTCTAAAGCAATATTTATACGGTTAAGTTCATGAAAAACCTTCTTTTTATCTGTAACAAAAATCAATGGCGCAGCCCAACCGCCGAGACCCTTTTCCGTAAACACCCTAACCTTTGCGTACGCTCGGCAGGAACCTCTTCCAGTGCAAGACACCAAGTTACCCTCAAAGATATCCAGTGGGCCGACATCATCTTTGTCATGGAAGATAAACACAAAAGTAGGCTGAAAGCCGAATTCCGACGCCATCTGGAATACAAACCTCTGCACGTACTCGATATCCCTGATGACTATCCCTATATGGATCCTGAATTGATAGAAATACTGAAACAAGCTATCCCAACGTATATCCCCGGATACACTTCTTAGTCCCCGTCGATAAGGCTAGGAAAACAATGTTTGATTTCTGGCAAAGATGTTGGCATGATTTGCGCAAACAAACCTAATCTCATTAGGATCACGACATAACACAAAGTTATTAAAATCGATCATGCCGGAACACTTGGAGAATTGAAGTGCGCAAACTTCTCGTTACTCTATTTTTATCGCTAACACTCGTTTTCCCTGCTCTTTCAGATCCCCTAAAAGATGCCAAAGAAGCGGTTAAGCGCCATGATTATGAAGCCGCCTATACTCTTTACAAACCACTCGCAGAGCAAGGAGAAGCCGAGGCTCAATATGCTTTGGGGGAAATGTATAGTAAGGGTTTGGGGACAGAGCAGGATGTTATGACGGCTACGAGATGGTATGAAATGGCAGCGGAACAAGGCCATTTACTCGCACAACTCCAGGCTGGACGGATTTATTTCCTCATAACCGAAGACTTGGTCAGAGCTCATAAATGGTTGAACGTCATATCAGAAAGAAAAATCGACGGTGCAAAGAAGTTACAACTCAAGGCAGCACAAATGCGCAATGACATTGCCAAAGAAATGACCCCTGAACAGCTTGAAAAAGCAAAGAATCTCGCAGAAATCTGGCTGGCACAGCAATAGAGGTTTATAGGTTAACCCTGGGTTAGAACCTTATTCAGGCTCCATATAGAACGCAGCTTTGTGAGATCGCCCGGTGTAATAACGTGCCGATAATTTTTGCGCTAATTCTTGCGGGGATTTATTGTTCCCCCTTTCAGCAATATCATTGAGATCATGCACATCACTCGCCCATGAAAAGGCATGCAAGCCGCCGATATAGGTTGGCACCGCAGCATGATAGAAACCACCATACTTAAAATGCACCTGCATCCGCTCTCTCATGTGAGTGCGGATAGACGGTTGATAGGCCGGGCACCCCGCCTGAGCGACAATAATCCCCCCCACCGCCAAACGCGCCTTACAGCGGGTATAAAACTCATCTGTAAACAAGGCCGTGGAATTATCATCGGGATCGGTGGAATCAATGATAATCACATCAAAAGCACGATCGGTTTCTCGCAGGTACTTGGCCCCATCGTCGATCACCAGATCCAATTTGGGATCATCGAAAGCCCCTTGCAGAATATCGCTTAAATGTTCGTGGCACAGCTTAACCAAAGCACCATCGATCTCAACCATTGTCACCTGTGTTAAGGTTTCGTGTTTGAGAACTTCCCGAAGGACAGTACCATCCCCCGCGCCAATGATCAGAACCCTTTGGGGTGCTGGATGAGAAAACATGGGGATATGAACCATGCTCTCGCTATAAATATGTTCATCGAACTCGGTAATTTGGATTGCATCATCGAGGACAAGAACCCTACCTAGTAAATTATTGTCAAAGATAGACACGCTCTGAAAGTCTGTCTGGCCATCAAAAATTGGTCGATCTACACGTATAGACTGGCGAATTTCTGGGTGGATGCATTCCTCAAACCAGGACATGTTTCTAAAAACTTTCAATATCTTATCAGATGAACTTAAGTCTTAGAGCGCCCGGGTTTGTAAGTCCATGCCTTTCGGCCTGGTAACGGGATTTATGATGTTGGAAGATCTAGTGAAGACTGCACTTCCTCTGCGGCTTGTCGTCCTGTCAAATACGCCCCAGGTGCCATAGAGGCCCACTTGCCATGCAGGGCTTCACCAGCAAAGAACACACGTCCTTCGACGGGTAAGCGTGCTGTCTCTCGTTTATGATTGTGTCCAATATTTGAATAGGCATACCCACCCCGTGCCCAAGGGTCTGCATGCCACTTGGTAAAATGACCTTTGACAAATAACTTCTTAACATCAGCCCCAAAGACATCCGACAAGGAATTCAAAGCGAGTTCAAAAGCCAGCCTGTCAGCGTCTTTTTCAGCCGTGAGATCACGGGCAAATTGCCCGCCAACAAACATGGTATCCAGAGCTTGCCCAAATGGTCTGATCAAATGATCGCGCCACGTACCGGATCCTACATCACCTTCATCACAGTGGTCTCGAATATAAGCGGTTGTGGTGTGCAAGTCTGATAACAGAGAATTAAACTCATCCTTAAACTGCAAAGTGATTTTATCCAATACTCCCATGGGTAATTGGGAAAAAGCTTCTACTTTTTCAGCAGGTAAACGCGGTTCAAATTTGAGAGTTTCATCGGCAATAATTTCGGTTGGAACGGTGATAACCACCGCCTTGCAATTGATATTACCTTGATCCGTTTCAATAATGACCGCCTTACCGCCCCAATTAATCTTGTTAACAGAGGTATTGAGTTTGACCGGAACCTCTCCCAATGCTTTAAAAATACCTGCTGCAAGCCCTTGGGGGACCAACCACTCTGTTCCACTTTCGTGCTGAGTTTGGTAATCAATAACCGAAAGATCTTTGGTCTGCTGACCTGCTTCGAATTCTCCTTTGCGTAGATGAGCCAAGAGATCCCATTCGTTCTTCGGCGTCCTCAGGTCGTGGATAGAGATATCGCCACCCGCCTCGGCATCATAAGCCCAGAGATCATCATAGAGCGCATCCTCTGACTTTTCCGCGCTTGCATATTCCTCAGGTGAAGCTTTGCGTCCAGAACAATAAAATTGGGTCTCTAGCGCGCCATGATCAAAGATATCAAAACCGGGGGAATCTTTAATCAGGGCCGACAACGGATTAACATCAGCCGAATGCAACCAGGCACAGCCGTGATCATATGGAACGCCAAAAGTTTCGTTTTCTGTGTAAGCCCGACCGCCGATGCGATCGCGTGCCTCAAGGACAAGAACGGACACCCCTTGCATCATCAGTTGACGCGCAGCAGCAACACCCGCAATTCCAGCGCCAACAACGACCACGTCAGGGTTAAGCAGCAAAGGCTCATTGGCCAGTTCGTTCATATTTGTTTTCTCAAAAACCAGTGGGAGCAGCCCCACCTTAAAGATTTGATATAGAGTACTGAACTATCAATTCAGGGTTTTGAACTTAATTCCAGAGGGCACCAATCAGATCATCACCCGATATGCTTTGACGAAGCCCCTTTTCGATGAAACTCGGCTATTGTGTAACACGCAACACTTGAAGGTGAAACGGATCTTCTTTTATATCAAGAAAATCCGCCTCGACGAAGAAAGAACAAGCTATAAAATCTTGGGCTGGACCATAAAATCGCTAGCTTCTTTGTGGGAAAGAGCGTCTGAAGCGTAATGGAAAGTCCCCTGTTCTTTCACTTCCCTAGCTGCGGCCATAAAAGCCCCCAGTGCAGCACGCGCAAAAGACCCTCCGACAGATATACGTTTGACACCTACATCCTGTAGGTCTTCCACGGTATAAGTTGCACCGCCCCGCCCCATAACCACATTGACAGGCTTGTCCATGGCCTCACACACAGCACGGATCGCATCCAAATTTGGTAACCCTGGTGCATAAAGCACATCTGCACCAGCTTCTTCAAAAGCTTTCAGGCGGCGGATAGTGTCGTCGAGATCGGGTTTTCCATGAAGAAAATTTTCTGAACGTGCGGTTAACAGAAACGGAAGATCTCGGCTGGCTTCACTGGCCGCACGGACACGGTCTACTGCCTGTTCAAACTCAAAAATCGGAGCCAGAGGGTTGCCTGTGGCATCTTCTATCGACCCACCGACCAGCCCCACACCAGCAGCAAGACGGATGGTTTCAGCACAGCTATCTGGTGAGGTACCAAATCCTTCTTCCAAATCGGCGGTAACAGGAAGGTGCGTCGCCTCTACGATTTCCCGACAATTCACCAACGTTTCCCCTCGTGACAATGCCGCGATGCCATCACAACGACCGAGAGCAAAGGCCAAGCCAGCAGAGGTTGTTGCCAAGGCATCGAACCCGAGAGACGTTAGCATCATCGCCGTTCCTGCGTTCCAAGGATTTGGGATAATAAATGTGCCTTCTCTTTCATGGAGATATTTAAAAGTCTCAAATTTTTCTAGTTGTGTACGGTTCATGGCTTTGTCCTTTTTCAGGGCCCTTTTTCAGGGTCCTTTTTAGAGGCTTTTTCAGGAACCCTTTTTCAGGCCCTTTTAGGGTCTTCTATTAGGGAACTGTCCCTTTATTGACAGTTTCTTAACAAGGTCTGTGTCCTGAATATACTATACGCCATATTGTTGAAAATTATGATCAAAAACGACAAACTAATACCGAATAAGTCGATCTGGATGTTCCCCTTAACTCTTGTCCACAGTCAGTCATCAATAGACTTATACCTTGAAAAATCTTCTCTGGCGTCCAAATCCCCTCTTACAGTTAATTTCATCCTATTAAGGCCCTGATAGGTTTTGTAATATACTGTTTCACAAGAAGTTTTATGAAAGCAGCTGGCTGTGAACATTTATCTGTGAACATTTATCGTTCTGTGTCATCAAGGAACATTACATGAATGGAAAATCTAAAATCATTGTCAGCGCCGTAGGCGGTCTTCTTGGCCTTGTGGTTGCCGCGTCACTTGTATTGTTTTATATGGAAATCAATAAACGCGACAACGCTTCCAAGAGCTCGACTGGTTATGACTTTTCTGTCGGTGAAGAAGTCAGACCAGAGTATCTAAGCCGTGTGGACCGTCTGTTAGATGTCATGGAATTTGAGAAAATAACCATCCTTGCGCCTGGTAGAATGAACATCGATGATGACGTTCAGGTAAAAGTATCTTTGCGCTTAGCCAACTCCATTGAGATGTTAAGATTATCGATTGTCAACGAAGCCTTAAAGGTCGGCGCCAAGGTAAAGGTAAGCGATAAAATGGCCGTGCTTCTTTCTGGTGATAGCTTTAAAATTTCCCCCAGGGGACCTTCAGAACAAGAAGTATCCCGGTTCCAACAAACAGATTGGAAATGGGACATTCAGTCCAGAGAAACCGGGAACCATGAAATTCATCTAGCTGTAATCGTTATCTTTGAGGTTGACGGGAAACTAGCCTCCCGTGCCATTAGAAGCTTCGACAAAATCATAAAAGTCACGGACCCTACGACGAACTAACATTTACACTTCTATCTCAATGATATTCCCAAAACACATTGTGTTTTATTTTCTCTCCATTCTTTTTAAAAAATGACGAAATAGGTCGCGGTAGATAAAGCACTTGTCGTCTTATTGGCTCTAAATATCTTCCCAATTTACTATTCCTTTAACCGGATACTTTATAGTGCAAAAACACCTTCCAGTTAAGGAGACCGGGATGCTAGGCGTAATTGGCGCAATGAGCGAAGAAGTTCAGCTTTTGCTGGGTGAATTGAGCGACGTGAAAGAAAGCGTACACGCAGGGATTACGGTCTCTCAAGGTGATTACAAGGGAACAAAAATCGCCCTCGCCCAATCTGGTATCGGAAAGATCAACGCCACCATTTGTACCCAGATGCTGATCGACCTATTTAAACCGGAAAAGTTGGTATTCAGCGGTGTTGCAGGCGGTTTACTGCCCAATATGCAGGCTGGAGATATTATCATCGCCAGCCACGTTGTAGAATACGATATGGACCTCACTGCTTTTGGCCGACGTCACGGTGAAACTCCGGGTCGAGAGCGGATGATTGAGTGTGAGCCCGATCTGGTCGGCAAAGCCACTAAAGCCTTTGATGAAGCTTTTGAAGGTATTAAGGGCGCGCCAAATCTGATGCTTGGTACCATTGCCTCTGGTGATACTTTTGTTCAAGACCGAGAAAAACTACGTTGGCTACAACGTGAATTTGCCGCCCTCGCCACCGAAATGGAAGGCGCCGCCTTTGGTCACACCTGTAAGCTAAACGACTTGCCTTTCGTCGTAATCCGTGCGCTTTCAGACTCATCTTCTGATAGTGCGAGCGAAGACTTCGAAGCCAACCTGCACCGCGCCTGCCAAAACTCCTTCCAACTCATGGACCGCATGATCCCTTGCGCCCTATCCGACTGGGACCAAGTCGACCGACGACAGGGGGAATAGTAATAAGATAACTTGCGCCCAAAACGATTTAATTACAATGAGTTACGATCCATCAAACATTCCCACATGGGTCCTCAATACCCGCCATTCGATCACCATGCGGTCGATCATTGGGTTCCATCAATGATACCCCTCCTGATCGCAATGCCATCTCATAGGTCGTATCTGTATCTTCAACAAAGAGATGCATTTGAGATGTGTTGACTGGATATGTGTCTGAACTTTCATTTAGCATTATAATTGAGGTACCAATGAGTAAACGCGCGTGCTCAATGCGTTTGTCGTCGTTTCTATTTTCTTTAATCAAAGATGCGCCAAACGCAGTGATAAGAAAATCCACTAGTTTATCTGCATCCTTAACGGTAAAATAAGGGGTAATCGAGTGGTATCCTTCAGGCACAATATGTTTCTTCATATCAATTCCCTTATAATATACAGACATATCAATTTATGTGGGCGAAGAGCAGAATGATTTCATAAATTATTTCACATCGTGAGATAAAATCCTTTACCCGGCAATCATCTTTAGAAAAACTCTTTCAAACAAGATTTGTAAAAGGTTTCTTTACCAAGTTTTTTTTATGATCAATTGATAACGAGGCTTACGGGCTGCTCTAAAATTTTGGGTGATACATGCAACTTTCAGATATTCGCATTCTCTGCAAAAAAGATTTGGTGCATCGCGCTGTCATCGTGGCCTTGACGGCAGGGACGATTTTGACCGTGATCAATCAGTGGGAGGCCGTATTTGGTGAGGTTCTTTTGGACATTCCAAAAGTTATACTCACCTATTGCGTGCCCTATGTTGTATCGAGTGTGTCCAGTCTGATTGCGACTGTGACCCATACCAAACATCATCAGGCCACATTAGATGAACTACAAGCCCAAGCCGTTGATATAGAACAGTCAATGAGCACCATCAGCTCTGGCCTTGACGAGCAATTGGAAAGTATCCGGGATACCCCCTCCTTAAAAAATGGCCATGATAAAAGTTCTGATTTAACCCAGCCCTTAACCTCTGCAATACTCAAAGGCACCGATATCAAGGGCAATGCTGAAAAAGTAAATGTCACATCAATAGAGCGGACCGCATTTATCGGGGATCTTATTGGCAAAGCGGAAAACTTTGCGGGCAATATTGACGGTCTGATCCAGCAAATGCAAAACAGCGAGGGGGACCTCGACAGCATGGGCGAAACCATTGCCGCCATGAGCAACACCTTCTCTACCATCCACCATGAAATGTCCCAAGGTCGCAAAAATAGTTCTCAACTGGCCGACAACATTGCCACCTTTAATACAAGCTTCAATGAAATTAATGCCATTGCCGGTGATATCGCTGTGGTCGCAAGACAGACAAATCTGCTCGCCCTCAACGCTACGATTGAAGCCGCGCGTGCAGGTGAGGCCGGCAAAGGGTTTGCGGTAGTGGCAAACGAAGTCAAGGACCTCGCAACCAATGTTTCGAAATCGGTATCCCAGGTTAACGCGCTGGTCGAAACGTTGAACGAAGGCCTCAAGGATCTCACTCAGGGGATCAAGTCTCTTGAGACAACCATGACAAATACCGAGCAAGAGACCCAAAAAGACGCACAAAAATCTCAAGAGACAAGTGGACGGATGTCTTCGCTGGTGAACCAATCCCGTGAGCAGCTTTCTGACTTTAATAATGAGCTGCAAAAGTTCAACGGCCTGACAGATGACATCCGCGAAATCAAAGCCAATACCGAAGCTGCAATCTCTGGATCAGCCAGAAACATTGAGCTGGCATCTGGCCTTCTTGATGAGTTGTCAACGATAGAGAAAAGCCTCAACAACTAGTTTATTGTCCATATCTGCGGAGCCAAACCTCTTCAATTTGAGTTATCCAACTGGGATGAGGCTCTGGTAGCGTGTTGCCCAATTCTTCGCTACTTAATGTTGCGGCGTCACGAGGTATGTCATTGAAACGTTTTCGATCTTCGGCAGACAAAAGATGCATTGCCAACACAGTCTGTTCTCCCCAGTAGGCAGAATTTTGCTTGCGGGCCTGGGCCTCTGGAGACATTAAAAAGTTGGCGACCACCATCGCGCCTTCCTTATGTGCAGAGTTGAAGGGAATAGCGACAAAATGAGTGTTCCCAATCGTTCCCTTTTCCAAAACATAACTACGGGCACTTATGGGTAAAACGCCTTCTTCAATGGCATTGCTAACCACGCCAATTCGAAATGAAAAGGATAGGTCAACAACTCCCTTCCCTAACATTTCAGTCAATTTTTCACTACTTTTCGGATATTCTCTGCCCTGCTGCCAAAGAAAAGGCACAAGATCATCAAGGTATTTCCAAAGCGGTGCTGTTACCCGATCAAAATTATCTCTTGCTGGTTTTTGTAATTCTCTTGGATCAGCAGTCAATTCGAACAATGCCTGTTTTATAAAAGTCGTACCGCTGAAATCAGGGGGTGCTGGATAGCTGATGCGACCAGGGTTAGAACGGGCATATTCAAGAATAGATAGAATTGATCTTGGGGGAGAGGTCAAACTTGCACGGTCATGTATAAAAATTAACTTTGCCATTCCCCAAGGAGATTCCAAGCCTTCGGTGGGTGTGGTAAAATCACTTGTGATGCCAGGATTTTGTATGACATCAACAAACTGAAAATTTGGTAATTTATGGGCAAAAGGTCCAAAAAGTAGATCCTCTTCTTTCATCGTTTTGAAGTTTTCTCCATTAATCCAAATCAGATCCACACTGCCATTGTTGAGCCGACCCACTGTTCTTTCTGCCAAAACCTTTCGCACCGCCTCGGCCGTATCCCCCAACTTGATATGAATTAATTCAACATTATAATCGTGCTGAACGCGTTCTCCAACCCAGGTGATATAATCATTATAGGGTTCGGCCCCTCCCCAGGCGTACCAATAGACTTCCTGATTTTTGGCTTTATTTACGATATCAGACCATTCATCCGCAACAGTTGGCGATATGGATATGGTCGCAAAAACCACGATCGCAACCACGATCATTACAGCTTTAATAGTCAATGTTTTCAAGCTCATATCTCACCATTTCTAACCTTGCGTCGAAGATCAGATTTCCTTTTCAACGAACCCAAAGATGCCGCTCTACGATTGGAGCGAGTGCATTTAACGCCTGCATGCGCTCCAATTCAGCATTGAAAAAGTTCATTAACTTTTTCCCACCGGGATAACGCTTGGAAATTATCAAATGAAAGGTTGTTCGGGTGGCTGCAATTTTAAGCGATTGAACACCATCAACATAACCATAAACCTGTTTGGTATATTGCCGGGCAACCATGCTACTTACAGACACCAAATCCACTCTCCCGCTTTTCAATTGTTTAAAACATTGCACCATACTGCCTGGACTGGTCGTAAGAAGAGTACCTGCTTCGACCATATCACCAATCAGTCCATAGGTTCTGTGCCCAAGAGGTAAACATAGTTTTTTACCCTCTAATGATTTTGGACTGTCTGGAATCTGTGTTGCGTTCACATCGACATAAGTTTTGGTGTCAAAAACAATAATCGGATCGGAATAAAGAAATGATTTTTTAAGCTCAGTTCGAGGCTCCCATGGAAAAGTTCCAAGCCACCGCCCTTCTTCTGCCTCTCGTAAGGCCCGCTTCCAGGGCAGTCGTCGATACTCGGGCTCCAGCCCCATATTCTCAAGAACGGTTGTAATAATCTCAGTGACCATTCCCCCTTCAGGGAGCTGCTCACCTGTATAAGGGCTGTAATTATACCCCGTCGTCAGGACGACCCGTTCCGGAGCAGCAATGGTATCATGAGACAGCCAAAATATAGTTACAGACAGCAGGAAAAAACTCAAAGGAATAACGTTTATTTTGCGGCAACATACCTGGTTAGAATCAATCCATTTTGCACGACAAGATGACAAAATTTGACGAGTGTGAATTTGACGGGAGAGAACCGTTTTTGACCAACTAAAAAATGGATGAAAAATGATTGGTCGTTTATGCAGCAAATCTCATTCCCACTGGATGTTGATATTAGCTCCAATAAGGAAAAATAGTAGCGTAAATTGGTAACTTAATAATTAATCCTATCTGCCGGATATCCCTGATATTGGATAGTAGAATTGAAGACAGACACGCGCACCGTCATAGGCTAAAAAAAGCCCCGCATCAGAAAGGTTACCAATCTGATGCAGGACTTTTCAGCTAAAAGATGCCAGAGAAAAAGCACCTTTACTCAATTGTCTCTCCCATAAATAACTATGGAGAAATATTTATGGAGACTTATCTACTGAGGCAGCATTTCACCAATTTGTTTTTCCAGCGCTTTGGGATCACTAAAATAGTTCGCGTGGAAATCAACGGCCATCGGGTCCGGGTTCACATCTTCAACGCCCTCTTCGACCGCACTGAGTACTTCCTTGGCCACAACATTTGGAGAAGTCTTATCCATGGGGAAAGCTGCCGCCATATCGGTATCAATCGGTCCAGGATAAACACCGACAACATGAGTACCCTGTGCTTTGAGTTCAGCGCGTACACCTTGAGTAAGCGAATGTACCGCTGCTTTTGATGCTGAGTATGATCCCAGAACAGGGAAGTTTACATAACCCGCGACAGAAGAAATATTGACGATTGCGCCACCGCCATTTTCTTTCAAGGTTGGGGCAAAAGCCCGGATCAAATTTAACGGTGCGAAGTAATTGGTTTCCATTTCATCGCGCGCATCTTGGATAGAAGTCGCCGAGACCAAGCCAACAAACCGAGCGATCCCAGCGTTATTGATCAAAAGCGCCACGTCTTTCAGATCAGCCGCCAAAGCCTCTATCGCTTCGGCATTATTCACATCGAGCGTTACAGGAATTACTCTGTCTTCATTTCCCTCAACTAAGGCCGCCAATTTTTCCGGGCTTCGTGCAGCGGCATAAACTTTTGAAGCACCAGCAGCCAATAACTCTTCGACAAAAGCACGACCAATACCCCGGTTAGCACCCGTAACCAGAACAGCTTTACCTTTAACTCTACTCATTATTCATTCCCTTGAAATTTAGTAATTACAATTGTTGTTCGGTGATGCCATTTAAATACCATACGGTATTAAATTAGCGTAACGAATGTTATTGTCAAGAATAAAATACTGATTGGTACTTTATTGTTTATAACGTGACTTCTCTTATGGTGTATTGCTTGATCGAATTAATATGAGATGCCGTGAATAAACTGCCATCTTCAATAATGCGGACTAAACACCTAGACTTGGTGCAAAATTAAGACAACACCCAGGGTCAGGCCCCTAGGTTCAGATCCTAAATAAAATCTATTCGCTTAGCGTAAACTTGTACTTTGTCACTTTCGGCGATACTCTTAAAATACCGATCGGTAAGTATATATAGAAAATGGTGAGATTATGGGACGTGGCCGCCCCCGGAAAATGGACCCAGAAACAGTCCTTGATATTGCGATGAAGGTCTTTTGGGACAAGGGTTTTGATGGCACCTCTATGAGCGATCTTGTCTGTGAAACAGGTATGGCCAAACCGGGATTGTATGCCTGTTTTGGCGACAAGGAATCCCTCTATAAAAAGTCCTTATCCCATTACTACAATAACCTTGGCACACCCTTGATCGACGAATTACGCAATTCAAAAGATCCCTTGAAAGTAAGCGTGCGCCGATTTTTGAAAACCGTGGCCCATTCCATGCTCGACAACAGCCATCCCAGTGGGTGTTTTGTGGTCAACAGCCTGGTTCAAGGCGCCTCACAACGCCCGGCAATGGAAGCAATTGGGCGCAAGTTCGACCAAAATCGCCGAAATACCTTTATAGACGTTTTTAAAAAGGCACAGCAAAAAGGCGACCTGCCCCCAGAAGCCGATGCAAAAGCACTGGCAGAGTTTTTCTCCGCCCAATCCCTCGCCCTCGGCGTCCTCGGCAGTAGCAATGCCACAAAAGAAACCCTAAGCTCTTTTGTCGATGTCGCAATGACAGCTTTGCCTGAATAGGAACCTAACGAAATCGTCGTAATAGTTTGCAGAGAACCTTCTCTAACGAGTTTTTATGTTAACGATCGTTTGGTTATTTTTCTATTCGTTTCAAACGAAAATTAGGATCATCAGAGTCCCATTGATCAGTCAATCCACCACTACTTATATAGGTGTCGAGATCCAATCCGAGATTTAATGATGCAAGCCGGTTGATCGCCTTGGCGTCAACTTCAACCCCAGCATTAGCACCAAAATATTGATATCTCTCAAACGATATCAACGCATCGGCTTTTAAAGTTAATTCTCGCACACCCTCCGGGTCTTTCTCTAATTCCGTCAGCAGATTATCCAGAGCTTCCTCAAAACAAAATGCTCGATTTTCTTGAGGCCTAAACGAAACTCGACTGAATTTATAATTTCTCTTTCCATATCGAGCAGGCTCTCCCTTTGACCAACCGGTTAATGGGCCTAGTTTCAAACCTCTTGCCAATTCCTGATGGTTCAAGGTTGTTGACGTCGCAGTAAGTTCGGCTCTATTACCTGATTCAATCCATGCTGATGAAGCTTTAATTTCTGGCTTTGTATCCACATTAACCACGAGGAAAAAGAGTTCCTCAGCTACAGAAAAATAAATCGCGACCTCGTCTTCATTAAAATCCTCATCTATACGGGCAACCGAAGCCAATCCGTTTTCTTTTTCAACAGTAACTCTCGCTAACCAGTGTTTGGTGAAATAGAAGGTCGGGTTTTCTAACTCTACCCGTGCAGTATCAACATAGTTTTGTACTTGATCCACCTACACACTCTCCTTACGAATCATACCTTTAGGCGGGAGAAAAAACAAAAAAGTAACTACGAAAACAAGGTTTTCATAAAATACGGTCCAGTTTTAATAACAGGAATTTGACCCTACACAATCACTACTATCACGGAAAAATTAATGTTCCGGTTTGAATAATTTGCGCCTGTTACCCTTGCCCTCTGGTGGCTGTCCGAAATCTTCAAGACGGAGCTTTTAATATATCTTAGGGTGCTGGTCATTATGAAAAACTCCAGAAACAAGACCTACAGGAAAAGAACATACCATGCAGTTAGCTTACACCATTCTTTATGTTGAGGACGTTGGTAGAACGTTGGAATTTTATCAGGCCGCTTTTGGGTTTGGGCAAAAAATGCTGCACGAGAGCGGCGATTATGGCGAACTTGATACGGGGGCGACAACGCTGTCGTTTTCGTCTCTGAGCTTGATGGAGCAGATCGGTAAAAACCCCGGACGGCCGATTGTGGGCAAGCCTTGTTTTGAGATTGCCTTTACCACCGATGACGTTCCCGTGGCCCTGAACAAAGCCGTCCGCGCGGGTGCAACGCTGGTTCAAGAAGTACAAGAGATGCCGTGGGGGCAGACAACGGCGTACGTCACGGATCTCAACGGATTTTTGGTTGAACTCTGCACACCCATTCAGCCTTAGAGGGCTGTATCTATAGCGTCTTGGGCCTTATCGTCAATAATCCCGCGCAAGATATTTCAGCCGCCAAAAGGAATTATTAGGGTTTTCCGTCTATTTATAATGGACGGAAGGACCCGATGACTTTTTTATCCAGTTTATCCAGCTTACTTAAACCAGTACTCTACGCCCTGTTCCTTCTTGTTTGGACGGTTCCAATTGCTTGGGCCGATGCTGTCGGTGAAACCGAGCTTGTTATACATGCCGTTGATTTCCCGCCCTATGAAATTGAAAATCCCGGCCCGGATGGTCGTTTAGGATTTGATGTCGAGATCGCTGTCGAAGCTTTCAAAAGGGTTGGCATCGCCGCCCGCGTTGATTTCCTGCCCTGGAACCGGGTGTTATCCATGGCTGAACACGGCACCACCGTTGCTGCCCTTTCCTGTGCCAAAGCAGAAAGCCGGGATCATTATTTCAACTACTCTGATCCGATTAGCTCCTCCACTAATGTTTATGTCGCCCTTAAGGATTTCAAGGGCAGAATTCCCCAAACGCTGGCGGATGGCAAAGGTTTCAAGATCGTCGTTGTCGCCGGATATACCAATGAGTTTGAGCTCAGGGATGCAGGTATTCCCTATCACCCGGCAGTCAATGACGAAGGGGCTCTAAATATATTGATCAAACGCAAATTCGATTTTTTTTATTCCACTCGTGAATTCGTACAACATATCGCTGTCGATTTGAAGATCTCGGGCAAACTTCAATACTTCACAACGGGAAACAGCGTGGATTTTCACCTTTGTTTCAGCCGATTGTGGCCGAACTCGAAGGTCTTGCTTGAGAAGTTTAACAAAGGCTTGGCGGAAATACGGGCCGACGGCACCTTTGAGGCAATCCACGCCAAATACCAATAGTATTCTCTATAAATACTTTCCGGGGACATCGGTCCCCAAATCAGCCATATCCGCGTTCAAGCAATTGTACCCCTTGCGTCCCGCCACCGCGTAGTGCCGAGGGTGTAATCAACAGCCATTTTCGAAATTCCCGGCTCATATGGGCCTGATCGGAAAAACCATGATCAAAAGCGATTTCAGCCAATGATTCTGCCAGCGAACATGAAGACGTCACCGCTCGCCCCGCCTTTCTAACCCGTGCCAGTCGGAGCCAAAACAAAGGCGGTCTTCCGGTTCCCTGCCAGATATATCGGTGCAAGGTTCGCACACTTACCCCCAGCAGATTGGCGACCTGCGCGATACTTGAAACATCAGATGCCAGACAGTTCAAAGCCTGATCCAGTTCCCTCTTCAGCTCCGTAAAGCTCTCCAACCGGGAAGCAAGATCACCAGCCGTTAACTCATGGGGTAAAGCACCTTTGCCCTCTGGCCCGTTCAAACTCCAAAGCAACTGTTCGCTCTGAATGTTAGCCCCCGGCCTTAAACGATAACCGCGAAAGACATCCCCCTTTGCAACGGGGACCTGATAGCTGCTGTCTTCCAGATCAGACAGAAACCAAACCGGGCGCTTTCCCGGACTGGATTTATAGATGAGATCTCGACAGCCATCCGGGATCACCAGGGATTTTTCATCACGGTCCGCATCCATTTGCCAACAGGACAGAAGACTTTCGATGCCCTTGATTTTACCGGGAGCCATATCAAGCAGATCCAGAATATACAGGCCGAAACTCTGGCCCACGGGTTAAGTCCAGCCCCTGCAAGGCCCCGATATCCTGACCACCCGGAAGGAGAAAGTCATCGCCGATGGGCATGGTTATCTTTTTCGGCATGCTCTTCCCATAACAAGGCGAACGCGTTCCCAGCTCAAAATCCCCTTCAAAGACATTGCGAAATCTTGGGTCCTCTGCATAGGACTTGTTGACACCATCGTATCCCGCGGCGAGGAGTTTCTCTGGCCAGGATGGATCGTAGATCACATCACTTTCAAAGCGGATATTATAAAGCCCCCAATTGGTAATAAAGCGTTTCTTTAGATAATCTGGCTCAGACGTGGGATAGGTTACTTCCCCGAAAAAGTCGGCCTCATCAAGGATGTATCTGTCATAACTCTCTCCCTTGTGGGCAACCCAGATCGCATTGTTAAAGTGCTGCAGCCCGGAAAACTGTCCCTTGCGGGCATAATCACTCCGGGTGGCGATGCTGTTGTGGAAAACGTAATTGGGGGCCAACTGTTTTTGTTTGTTATTGCTATGAAATTTAAACATCCCCCCGCCCCGGCTTTCTTTTGGACTGTCGGGTCCCTGAATGGAATCAAACCACCACCGATTAGAGAAGATGTAAAAGGCACCGCCCTTAACAATATTCAATGAAAAGGGCTTGTGGGCATTCTTGATGGTGTTGTTCCAAAACCACCAGTTATAGGCACAAGCCTCAGGTTCGAGAACATTGTCGCGGATTTCAAAAAAATGGCAGTCATGAACATTGATGTCCACGCAGCGATCCAACTTCTTTTTCGGGTTATAAAAATGGATCGCGTTAAAGGCTTGACCGATTTCACAGTGTTCCAGGGTGATGCCGCCAGCGATGTCTTCGCCCCGGATAAAATCGCCATCGAACAGACGCCAATCGTTTTTAACGTCGACCTTGTCGTATTTATCAGGGTCATCACGATAGTCACCGTGGATACGGCCCCATGGAATTTCTTTCCATATCCGCCCCGCTATCCGGTCCTGGACCCATCGACAGCGATCAAAGCGCAAACCGTAAGTGGTTTTCCCCATCGCCGCGACTGCAAAGGTAGCATCCCGAAAATCACAGTCTCTGAAGGTCAGGTTCTGACACTTTTTGATCGCAACATGGGTGGGCCAGCTTTCTTCGAAGGTCAGCCCTTGGATAAGAATATTGGCCGACTTTTTTATCTTTAGCCGCCCGTCCATCTTTATCGGATAAAGACCAGGATAGCTGTTCGCAGTGGGGATTTCACCATCTTGTACACGTTTGGCAATGAGGTTCCCCTCTTCACGAAAATCATCCGCACTCAAGTTCATGGTGATGATCGCGCCGGGTTCTCCACGTAAAATGGTAAGAGGGCTTTCAAGACTGTTACCAAGCTTGATCTTGAGTACATCAAGATAACGACCCGCCTTGAAGACAACTTCCGTTCCAGGCTCCAACTCTTTAAGAACCTGTTTGGCGTTATCTGGTGTTACAATGATTTGTGACATGGGTTACCCCTCCCCAATAAAACTACCTTGCAGGCACCGCACTTGCGTCTGCGAGTTGTTCGGGTGGGACAGCACCTGCAACGGCGTTATCAACCTTCTCACCATCCGGGCCAACGACCTCAACCTTACGGCGGGCAAACTCAATACCCTCCTCGGCAAAGACGGATCTGAGCTTGTGGTATATCTCACGTCTTAAGACAAATTGAGCCCGAGGTTTACACTTGAACTTCACCCGCATGATCAGGGCGGAATCATCATCGATGCTAAGAATACCCTGAGATTTCAGAGGCTCGAGGAACTTCGGTCCGTGCTCTGGGTGTTTCAAGAACTCTTTACCCACCGCCTTGACCACTTTCTTCACGTGCTTTGGATCTGTATCAGGCTCTAGACGGAAAGGCATTTTGTAAATCACCCAATCGCGATTGTGATTGGTGATTTTTTTGAGCTCGCCAAAAGGAACCGTAATGACTGATCCACGGTGATGGCGTAACTGTAAGGAGCGGATAGAAATTGATTCGACCTCTCCCCGGGTTTGTTTGTCGAGCTCGATATATTCGCCAATGCGAAAAGCATCATCAACCAGGAAAAAGATCCCTGAGAAAATGTCCTTCACAAGCGTTTGCGCTCCAAAACCAACCGCGATACCAACAACCCCGGCAGAAGCAATAAGCGGCGCAATATCAACACCAACAGAAGAGAGCACAGTCATGATCACGATGATGCCGAGAAAACCCAGCAGGGTATTGCGAAACAGCGGTGTCAAAGTGTCGAGCCGAGAAGCCGCAGGCATTTCCAAAGGGTCAACGTCTTCAGAAGCACCACTGACACGTTTTTCAAGATGAAGTGCAGCACCGATCATATTCCAGATCAAAATCCCGAGTAGCAGGGTAATAAGAATGTCGAACCCGGTACTGGCCCAAATAGGGGCGTCGTCTCCCTTGGCAAAAGACATAAGGTCGAGCCCCCAAAGGCTGGTGACCACCAGAAAGCCGATAATAGAAATAATCACACGCCAAGCACCGTTAAACACACCACGGAAGCGTTCTGCCATTTCACTATCACTGTGTAACAGAGATCTAACGATCTCTCGGCCCAGACGATCAAAAATCGGGAGTGAGAAAAATACAATCAGAGTGCCAACTGGTCCTTCGAGATGGTGTTGCCCGCGCTCCAACCAATGGGCGAGCCAATAGAGCCAGGCAAAAAGGACGTATCCGCCAAGAAGAAATGGAGCGGTGTTTGATATGATACGTACAGAAGGGGTCGCCTCATTATCTGTTTCCAAAAGCTTGTTCTCAGAAACCTCGTTTTCAGAGCCCTCACTCTCTAAGTCTTCATCTCCTAAACCTACATCATCAAAGTTCAAATCATCCAGGCGTCTATCATCGAGAACAAGAGCACTAATTTCTTGGATACGTTCAAAATTCTGGAACAAAGCAAATAAAAGCAACCCGGCAACAGTTGTTCCCGCCAAGGCAACGGTGATCAAAGCAGGGGGGAACCCGAGGCCGAGGGTCGGGAAAAAACCTGCAAATAACCACCCAGTAGCTCCGATACAAACGGCGCGTTGTAACAGTTGGTGTGTTCCTTCTGCCACTTTATCCTGGAGGGGTGCGATCCTGATTTGAGGCGTATCCGGTGCAAAAGCACGCCTGGAAATCACAATAAATAGCCAGCTATAACCAACACCGGCATAATAGATCCACACCATAGCATTAAGAGGCCCAAGGGCGCTTTCCATAGGAGGCGCCAGAGCAAAAATACGGGTGGCGGCAACAAACCCTAGAATGGGTAAAATTTCAAGAACCCCAAGCGCAATAGTACGAAGCACTTTCTCCCAATAACCACAGCGCGTTGTCTGCGTAAGCCAGCTACTCCACTTTCGGCTTGAACGTTTAATCAACAAAGCAGCAAGAAAACCAACCCCAATCAAGAGCCCGGCCGAAAGGATCATGCCAAAGAGGCCGTCTTTTGCCAGTGCAAGTCGCTCTTGAACTTTTGGCCCTCTCGATCCCAAATTTGCGATGGCTCCAGACCAGCGAATGATGCGGGTTTCAATACGTTCAGCCATTTCGCTCAAACGGGTTTCAATCGCAGCAAGAACAGTGCCATCAAAGACTTCAGCCGCGACCTTCTCATCAGCTTGGCGAACCAATTCTTCACGAAACAGTTCTCGCAGTTCTTCATCGCTCAAACCCGCAAGTAAGCGGTCGATTAATTCTGGTGTCAGGTTTTCCGGGATCTCTTTCCCGTCCCCGCCATCATCGCTTGAGAATATTGTTTGGGCCTGAACTGCTTGTTTATCAAACATAAGAGGCACAACCATAAAGGCCGCAAGGGTCAGACTAAGAATGAGAAACTTTGATAAACGTTCGATCATGAGTCCACTTTTGTTAAGTCGCCTAAAGTTAAGCCATCTGGGTTAAGCCGTCTTGTATGGCAAATAGAGTACGGTTGGCCCTGCTGTTCTTTGTCAGTTATTTATTATTATTTGAAAGAACTTTAATACCGCTTTGACGCTAAAGCAAAGACACGTTTTGGTTATGGCTCATGCTCGCAACCAACTTCCCCTCAAAATTTCACTTTAAAATCCAACACATCACAAGTTTGTGAATACTTCATTTAGAGAAATTCAAAAAATGCCCTTGATTTTAGGACCACACGGTCCCTATCTATTTAAGACCTTTTAGTCCCCATATTTTAGAACACTTAAACTTCAATCGTAAGAATAGGAAAAAGAATTATGGATTTCAAACTGCACACCAAAGAGACTGCCCCTGCAGGTAGCCAACCTTTATTGGAGAACTCACTTAAATCATTCGGTATGATTCCAAACCTACATGCGGTTATGGCCGAGGCCCCGGCAGTTCTAGAGGCTTATCAAAACCTTCATACTCTCTTTCAAAATACTAGTTTTAATGCCGATGAGCTCACCGTTGTTTGGCAGACTATCAATGTCGAGCATGAATGCCATTATTGTATACCGGCGCATACTGGTATTGCACATATGATGAAGGTAGATACCAGCATTATTGAAGCTCTTCGTAATAAAACTGAACTTCCTTCTGAAAGACTTGAAGTACTACGTACGACAACTCTGGCAATTGTTCGGAACCGTGGCCATATTGATGCCGAAGATTTGAAAGCTTTTGTTGCAGTTGGGTATGGCAACAAACAAGTTTTAGAAATTATCTTGGGTCTCGCTCAAAAAGTTATGAGCAACTATATCAACCATTTGGCAGACACCCCTGTAGATGATGCCTTTAAAAAGTTTATCTAAATTAAGAACAAAGAAGGCTCAAGCCTGAGGTCGTTTGAGCCTTTTTCTTCTATTTATTCAAGATTTTTCTTATAATTATTCTGGTAATTATTCACCTTAACCAACTTTCTGACACTCATTTTTCTGGAAGGGGCATAAACTCCTGATTATCATCAATCGGCAGCTGAAAACGGCCGTGTTGCCAGTCTCCTTCGCGCCAAGCCTGCTTGGCGTCTTCGATTTTTTCTCGCGATGAGGCCACAAAATTCCACCACACATAACGTTTGCCCAAGGATGTGCCACCAAGAAGCATTAACCGGGTGTCGGTTTTGGCTTCAATCGTGATTTCATCACCCTGCCGAAAAGTCATCATGTGTCCTTGTTTAAAATTTTGGCCTGAAATGATGATTTCTCCCTGGACCACATACAACCCACGTTCCTCATGGTCTGGTCTTAAGGGAATTTTTGCACCCGCAGATAATACTGCATTCGCATAAAACATCTCGGATTGGACTTTAACGGGGGAGCGCTCTCCATAGAGAGTTCCCAGGATAAGTTTGACATGTTTGTCCTCCCCTTCAATAACGGAAAGCGCTTGTTCCTTTTGATTTTCAAAGGTGGGGGCAATTTCTTCCTTATTTTCAGGCAAGGCAAGCCAGGTTTGAATACCAAAGAGAGAATGCGCATGTTCACGAACTTCAGGCGATGTACGTTCTGAGTGCGTGATCCCACTGCCCGAAGTCATGAGATTGATCTCTCCAGCCGCAACTAAGGCCGAAGTACCAAGGCTGTCTTTGTGCCACATAGAACCCTGATACAGATAAGTGACCGTGGATAAACCGATATGAGGATGGGGACGCACATCAACCCCGGTTCCCTTGATAAATTCTGCCGGGCCAAAATGATCGAAAAAAACAAACGGCCCGACCATCTTTCGCTTAGCCGACGGCAAGGCACGCTTAACTTCAAATCCCCCCAGATCTTGCGCCGTGGGGACGATAAGAGTTTCCACTTGATCAACTTGATCTCCGGTGGGGAAATCTATTTCGAGTTCAGGGTTCCAACTCATTTATTCCTCCTCATTAAAAGCCAAAGCTCTCAGCGAACGGTTGTACGGTTGTACGGTTGATCTATGGAATATTCCCAATAAATATCCCAATAAATATCTCTGGAGAAATGTCTCCGAAGGGATGGTACTTAGGTTGGCCATTTACATGTGTTGGGCTATTTGTTTGATCTCTTGATAATTTTGGGGTCAATTTTGGTTTAAAGGTGAAGATACCAAGATCTTACCTTACCAGTTTCACTCCCCAAGATCGCCTTCTAAAAGCTTACGCTTAGCGAGTATTGCCTCTGTTATAAACTTCATAAATGCTTTTACACGTGGAACACGCCGTAAATCGCCGTGAGTTAAAACCCAGATGTCACCGTAAACATGTGTATTTCCTGGGGGCACACGACCGAGTTCAGGATCAGGGTCCCCCATGAAACAAAAATGAACGCTTGATCCCAGCCCTTCACGAGCTGCCATTATTTGGGAAAGCGGATCATCCACGATTAAGGTCTGTATTGCCTTCCTCTCCTGAGGCCGCGTTGCCCATGCAGGCACAGGGCCGTCTTCTTCTTTTATGATCCAACGTATTGGCGCATCGAGGGGAGAGTTTAAACACTTATCAAGTGACGATTTAGATGCGTATACCCCCTGATACACATTTACAAGTTTGCGGCCAAACAAGTGTTCGGGTGGGGTCGTGTATGCAACCCGAATGGCAACATCCGCTTGCCGTTTAGTCAAATTTAAGGGTTCATTAGACGTTATAAGTTCCAGGTTTATTCCTGGATATTTTTTGGAAAATATCGCGAAGTCCGGCATCAACAGATGAGTTGCCAATAATTGGGGAAGGGTTACGCGGAGAGATCCAGTAAGAGCCGTATCCCGGCCGTATATTTGTCGCTCTAAAGCTAGGGCATCAGCTTCCATATCTTCAGCAAGAACCAGAATCTCTTCACCCGTAGAGGTAATCTGATATCCCGAAGGCAAGCGCTCAAACAACCGTGCCCCCAGTTGTTTCTCCATTGAGGCTATACGTCTGAGAACCGTTGCGTGGTTGACTTCCAGAACACTTGCTGCACCACGAATGGATCCAGAACGCGCCACATGAAGAAAAAAACGAATATTATCCCAATCAAACATAGGTGCAAATATGCACCACAGTTAGTTAATTATCAATACTGGTGGTTAGATTTTATTCTCTCATCTCTTTAGTACCACCCCGGTCACAGTGCGCAACTGAGCACAAGCCGAAGTAATGAGTAATTGTTTATTGGAGAACTTTATGTCCTACACCATCTATACAGAATCAACACCCAATCCCCTCAAAGTGCTCATCATGCTCGAAGAACTTGGTGCGCCTTATAAATCCGTAAAAGTGGATCTTGGCAACGAAGATCAAAAAGCTCCCGGTTTTTTAAAGCTCAACCCCAACGGTCGAATTCCAGTGCTTGTGGATCACGATGCCGATGATTTTGTGATTATTGAGTCCGGCGCAATATTACAATATCTTGCAGAAAAACATGGCGTTTTCCAACCAACAGACGCCAAAGGGAAATCTGAAGTAAACCAATGGCTTATGTGGCAAATGGGGGGACTAGGTCCTATGTTTGGTCAATTGCTCGTCTTTGCCGCCGCTTTCGAAGATAAAATTCCAGAGGCCACCGCCCGTTACGACAAGGAAGTAAAACGTCTGCTATCGGTTATGAACGCACGTCTTGAAGGCCGGGAATACCTCGCCAATGACTATTCAATTGCTGATATCGCCTCAATCGCCTGGATGCCACCTACCCAACGTCTGGGTTGGGATTTGGCTGATTGGCCGCATGTCAAAGCATGGTTTGAGCGCTGTATATCTCGCCCGGCCTTTACGAAAGCAGTAGAAGCTTTGGGAACCATCCCCGAAGATATTCGTATGCGGAACTTCCGCAAGGCAACGGTTGGTTTAGGCTCTTAGTCTTAAGCTGAAACGAAATTTCTATTTAGTTTTGAAGAAAATCACCGCCGCCACCAACGGTTACAAAGCCTTGGTGGCGGTGGGAATGTGTCGGAATTTGATTGGAAAATACCGTCGTTTTTATCTCTGGTGGATAGCTTCTTTAGGGACCGAGAAAAGCGAGACGGTAACTTCGGTCAATTACTGGGCAACCATCACCTTTTCATCTTCCCACTCATCAAACTCAACCCAAAACGTCAAACCATGATTTGGATTTCGATAAACACCTATCTCACCACCCATAACTCCAACCAACTTTTTACAAATGGTAAGTCCTATACCCGTACCCTGAGTTTTAGATTTATGTTTATCCAGCCGATTAAAAGGTTCAAAAACAAGTTCTAATTGCTTTTCAGGAACACCATCTCCTGTATCTCTGACATTGATCCGAACTTTGTTGTTCTCAACCTTTTCAAACCACAGATCAATTTTTCCATTAACCTTGTTATACTTAATGGCATTAGAAACGAAGTTAAGCATCACCTGCTTAATTTTGGTCTGATCCGCCCAAATGATAAGTGGAAACTCGTCCCTGAAGCTAGGCAGAAGGTCTATCGAAGCCTTTTCTGCCTGAGGTATTGTCAGCTGAATAACTTGTTCCAGAAGTTCGGTACAATTAACTGGCTGAAACGATAGTTCAGCATGGCCGGATTCAATTTTAGACAGATCCAATACTTCATTTATCAAGCACAAGAGATGCTCACCACTTTCACGGACATACACCATTGATTCCAGGTGATCGTCAGACAAGGGGTTTTCATTGTCGTTGACCAGCATATCCGTAAAGCCAAGAACAGCATTCATTGGTGTTCGAAGTTCATGGCTCATGGAAGAGAGGAATTTCGATTTTGCCATGTTCGCTTCTTGCGCAGCTTTTGCGGAATACTGAAAAGCTTCCGTCCTACGGGAAACTTCAAGTTCCAAATTTTGATTTGTTTTCTTCAAACGCGTAATTAAACTCGCAGAGAACGTTGCCAGGAAGCAAAAAATAATTCCCAGAATAATTCCAAACCACACCACAAATGAATTAGACCATCCCGCTACAGGGGAGACAGAGAAAGTCCAAACACCATTTGGAATATCTATATGATAAGTTTCAGGTTCTATCGATAAATCGCCCCCAGCACTGGCAATAATTTGTTTTCTTCCTGTATCAGGGTGAATACGAGAGAGTTCATACGCGATACCAGCGTCCACCAAACTACCTAGACCTGCCGCCTCGAGAACGTCAGGAAAGCGAATTAGAACAGTTGAAAACCCCCAAAAAGATCGATCAGTTTCAGAAGTATCTTGAATAAAAATCGGTAATCGCCCTGCTGCGGCTACTCCTCCCTGTTTTAGCTCAAAAGGACCAGAAAGAGTAAGTAGATCAGTTTCTTTTGCTAGGTAGGCTTCCTTGTCACGTTCAGGATCTTTGAGTAATTGATGCCCAAGAGCGTTTTCATTGCCCTCAAGAGGAACAATGTATGCCACAACACCAGCTGGCGCTAATTGAAATGACGATGCCCCCGGGTAAAAAGGCAACATTTCAGTAGCTAATGCCTTGAAACCAGATGTATCACCTTTTTTCATCTGGACTTGTGCGGCAAGTGGGTAAGTCGCGGAAAGTGCCTGAACCACATTATTGCGAATAACACTACCATAGCTACTGGCGTAACTATGCGCAGCTAATCTTTGTTGATTGTCACGATAAGTTTTGACCAATCCAATGGCTAGAATGGAGATCGCGATAGACAACACAAGCACTAACTGAACAGCAGAAGACTGTCTCAGCTCTTTAAACATAGGTATCCCTGTTAATCAGCAAGCAAATACTAACCCCCTGTAACACGAGCGGGGTAACATCACCTTACGTCACAACAATCATAAATAGAAGGAATATTTATTTTAAACGCAACCAGGAATAAAAATATAAGTGTTTGAGTTCAGTTACATACGTGAGTATGTAGTATTTAAAATAACGTTAAAAAAACAAAATTTCTCTAGAATAATGTACAAACTACTCTTGAGCTTTTAAACCTAGAGCGTAGCCTATAACCTACTAAACAAGCGCCAAAACCAAATTAATTCCTCACACCTTCCGTAAGAAAATCAGACATGAATATCCAGCGTATTCCAGCGTCATCGGCTGGCAGGTCAAAAACCGTCACGTATGGTGGTTTGGTCTATACTGTGGCGACCGCAGATAGCGACAGTGACAATATTATCGAGCAAACCCAATGTGCCCTTGCTTATTTGGATCTACACCTCCAAGAAGCTAACTCCGATAAAACCCGTATTCTTCAGGCAACGGTATATCTCAAAGATATGAAAGCCAAAGAACAAATGGACCAGATCTGGTGCGAATGGATTGGCCCAAAAGAAAACTGGCCCCAACGTGCTTGTGTCGGGGCCGATCTCGCAGGAAATGATTTGATCGAGATTGTTGTCACCGCAGCGACACTAGATTGAATACCAAATTCGTCAATCTCACAGAAAGCGGTTTAAGCCCGGCGTGTGAAAGCTAATGCGACCCCTGTGCCCATCAACAACAGACCTGTAACCTTGTTGCGAATGCGCCCGCGACGCTCGCCAAGTAGATAGGGCCGGAGTTTCCCTGCCAGTATTGCATAACTAAAGTCCAAGGCGCTTGCCACCACCAGGAAAGTCACGCTGAGAATAAAGAGTTGCCCTGGTGTTGAGAGACTTGGATCCATGAACTGTGGAAAAAAGGCCGCGTAAAAAATGATGGTTTTTGGGTTGGTAATGGCGACAACCACGCCCTGTAGAAATAACGACTTCCCCGGTTTGGTCGCCTTTTGGCTTTCCAGTCCCTCTCCTTTGGCAAACCAAGACTTTAGCCCTAGATAAACCAAGTAGAGCGCCCCAGCCAAGCGCAAGACATCAAACCAGTTGGACAAAGCGGTGAGCACCCAAGCCATACCCAACCCGCCGATCATAAACAAAACGACATTACCACAAACCGTGCCCACAACGTTGGCCGCCCCTGCCCTTGCGCCTTGGTTTAGGCTGTTGGCAATTACCAGCGTAACAATTGGCCCAGGTATAATCGCAAGCACAGCCGTCGCCGCTACAAATGCAAGCCAGAGGTTGAAGTTTATCGCAAGTTCCATCATCACTATCCTCGTTTTCATAGGTCTATTAGGGTGCCTATCAGGAGGCTGATTAGGCCTTTACTGATTTATTCTCTACTACCGATCATAAACCAAAGCTCTCAAAAACGAGGGGAGTCAAGCCAAGGAACTTAAAAACTACCAGCTACCAATATTTTCCATCGAGGCCCAAGGCTCTTGGATCGGAAGCGCGCCTTCAGCTTGTAATAGTTCAATGGAAATACCGTCGGGTGATTTTAAGAAAGCCATGCGACCGTCGCGTGGAGGACGGTTGATGGTGATGCCTTGATCCATCAGCCTTTTGCAGAAGTCATAAATGTTCTCCACTGCATAAGCGAGGTGACCGAAATTACGTCCGCCGTTCATTTCTTCTGGATCATAATTGTAGGTCAATTCCAACTCGACTTCTGACTGACCAGGTGCCGCCAACATCACAAGAGTAAACCGCCCTTCAGGATTGTCATAGCGTTTGGTTTCAACAAGGCCGAGCTTATTACAATAAAAATCCATTGAGGCGTCCAGATCCGTCACCCGGACCATGGTGTGGAGATATTTCATGTTTGCAGCTTTCTAATTCTAGATATTTCACATCTTGTGTTGAGAGATCCTAGCCAAAATTTTCTGCTAAGGAAATCTCTTGTCGAACAAAAAGCTGCGATTACTGTGTCATAAACACAATTTGACAGAGACAGTTATTCAGCACCGATGAGATCAAGCGCCTCATTAATCAGCTCTATAGAACCGCCGTGATCACCTGCATTGTGTTTTGCTTCAGATTTATTCCGAAGTTCAATCGCATGGCTCAAGTCCTCAGCAGACACATCGGGCCCTGCCGCAACAGCCGCGTCGAACGCAGCAATGTTGATCGGACAACTATAGGCCCACGCCATTGATGATCCAAAGAATAGAAGAGATACCGCCAGTAGGGTAATGTGGGCAAATCGTTTGATCATGATCTTGCTCCTTAGCTGTAAGCCCCCCGTTAATATGTTAGCCCTAAAAATATAAGCTTGAAGAGAAATAGGGTCAAGAATACTACACTCAATAGAGCATCTCGACTTTCTTTCCCATAAACTCTTACAATAGGAGCAGAAGTTTTCGATCATGGCTCGTTTACCTGGGGCCTTGCCCCTAGGTGTCTTTCGCACTTCTTTACAAGCCCACAGCTCTCACCACGAGTTCCTAGCTCAACATTTTAAACCAGTAGTTTTCAATAGGAAAAAATGCTAACATCCCTTACGATTTAAACGCTGCTTTATAATGATGTATTTTGGTTAATAAGGCGGCAAGCTGCTTGAGTTCTTGGGCAACCGAAGAGCGAGCTTATTCGCGGGGGATGATTAAATATGAGCGTTAATGGTGAGATAATTGGTAATATATTATGGGTCGCCCTTATTCTTATTAATTTGCTTGGCGGCCTGATGTTGGCACAAGGGCGTCTCGTCCCTATTAAACAGGTTAGCAATCTGGTCGAGAAACTTTCATCTCACAAAAATACCATTGGTTTAACAGCCGCAGCCCTCGGCATTGTCAGTTTTGTTCTCGCGACTTTGAGCCTCAATCTCTTTGCTGGCATTATCCCACAAGCCACAGCGGTTTTGGTCGGGATCATCCTTGCCCAAAAAAGTATTGATGAGAAAAAAGACGATGTTCTGAAGAAAGCTCCCTGGAGTAAACCCTTGATTGGTGCTCTTGGTTGTCTGGCTCCTCTTGCTGAAGTCATTGGCCTCTCCGCACTCGCTGCAGGGATCATCCATTTTATCCTTCAAGGCAGTTTTTATTTTATCTGACCGCTGTAGAAATTTACGATAATTGGTATGTTATTTATATGAAACAAGACAAACTAAGATCATGAAAAACATACAGATAATTGATGGAGCCGATAACTGTACCTATAGTATTTTTAGTATTGATAACAGCCTCTTCGAATTAATATTCCCCAACAACCAAGATATTGAATTTATCGAAGATTTTATGACACGTTTAGGGCAAGAAAAGGCTTTGATATGTTTAACTGCACTATGGAATAACGAGGTTGATAAGAAAGAAGTTCTGGAGATACATGGTACTCTGTTCTATCAAAACGAGCATAAGAAAAAATACTACCCAACAAAAAAAGAAGCCGAGATGATTATTGATCTTGCCCTTTAAAGCACTCGATTAAAACAAAACATCTACAGCCTTTTGAGATAATCTCTGAACTCTTTACCGGCCTCACGACGGAAGGTCAGGCCCGTGCGCTCAACCGCTTTCAATCGATCGACCCGAAAGCTTCTGAAGTCATCGCTCTTTTCACACCAGGCCGTCAAGAGCCAAACGTTATCAAAGGCTGTCAATCCTAGGGGACGGACGTCGCGTTCGCTGAATTGCTCTTTTAAATCCAGATAACCGATGTGCAACAGGGCGCGATCGCGAAGAGAGGTGCGCAACGGACTGAGAAAGTCGATGGTTTCTTCTTCTGATTTTGGTTGCACCGAATAGGCCAACAGAGGCGCGTCATAATAACTGTCCTCCATATCTTCCGGCAGAACGGCAGAGATCTTTGCTGAAGCCCTGGTAGCCGCATCCGCCAATGGCTTGTCCCCTCTGGCAGCCACCAACCGCATACCGAGGATAATTGCATCCAACTCATCCACGTCAAAATGCAGAGGAGGTAAAAAGTAACCCTTTTCTATTTGATAGCCAACGCCACCCTCTCCACGGATGGGAGCACCCATGGATTGCAACGTCACCATATCTCGATAAATCGTACGTAAGGATACGCCCAAATCCTCAGCCAGGGTTTCGGCTGATACCGGGTGCCTACGCGCGCGCAGTCGATCCAAAATGTCGAAAAGTCTTTGAGTACGCATCATAATTCCAATTTACAAGCACTACCCTGACATAAACTGTCAGGGGTATCCAGTATAACAATTTTCACAATCTAGAAGCAGAGAGAGATTTCACCCGCTTTTATTTTCTAATGCATTGTAATATTTATTATTGGAGACATTTGAGATGTTAAGAAAAGATCTAGGCCCGTTAAAAATGATGGGGTTTGCCCGCTATGAAAAACGCGATGGTGTTGAAACCGAGGATCTCATTGATGCAGCTTTAAATTGGCGACATGACTTCCTCGAAAAACAAGAAGGCATCGCCATGCATTGTTTTTTAGCCAACACTAAAGGGCAATTTGCAGATGCCATTATGGCTGTTGATGAGACGGCATTTATGGCAATGTCAGAAAACCATCCCAAAGCTCCAAGTTCTCAAGCTTTTATGCAGCTCCTCCAACCAGAATCTATTCGCCTTACCGCAAATAAAATCCTTAAAAGCGACGTGGATGTTCCTGAGAATTTTTCCTGTATTGAATTTGGAACCTTCAGCCCAAACACCAGTTTCTCAGAATCATTAATGCTCGATATTTCATCCAAAATTGAAGAAAAATACCTTTTCAGCTTCTCTGAACCCAGAGCACATTTTATGGGAAAAGTTAATGAAACGACCTATTCCGAAATCGCCTTTGTCGAGAACCTCGGCATGGCGCGTCGGATCTGCAATGGTTACATCCAAGATGATACCTGCTTGGAACTTCTCGGGATTTTTGATCCAGAAAGCGTAGAGCTCGATTTCTGGTACAAGTTGGCTTAGCCTTCAAGCCAAGAAACCTTTATATTCTATTAAAAATGCCTTGAATTTGAGCCTCTTAAGCTACGTTCAAATTTGAGGCATTTTTGAATTTTGACTGTATCGCCGCCAAAAGAGAATGATAAAAGGAGAAGAATATTAAGGGCCAGTGATATTGCTCCTTAGCCGAACAACTTTATTATTGTCAGGAGTATCCTCGTCATCAGAAATAGAGTTGATCTCATCCAAGAGGTTTTCAAGGTCTTCTGTTATGCTTTCAGAATTCTCAATTTTGCCAAGATCCTGCTCTGTTTGGCCTGCTGCTTTATGGGTCGTTTGTCCTTTGCCTCTGGTCTCTGTTTTTTTATAAGACCCCGTTTTATTATGAGACCCTGGTTTTTTACGAGATTGAGCATTCTCTTGATCTGAAACAGGGACATGTATTTGCTCACCGATGGCTTTGTCTATGGCAATAACCAGTTCATTGCGATCAATAGGTTTGGTCACAACTTCATTCATGCCAGCATCATAATAACCTACTTTATGCTCTTCCATGGCATCGGCCGTCAAAGCAACAATCGGAATCTCGGCTTTGCTCCCTTTCATTTGGCGAATAACCCGAGTGGCATCCGGGCCAGACATAAGAGGCATCCGCACATCCATCAAAATGAGATCATAGTCGTTTTGCAGATGTTTTTCGGTGGCTTCTTCACCGTTTTCAGCCAAATCGGTTTCGTGTCCCAAGCCCACCATCATAGAGGAGATGATCTGCTGGTTAAGAATATTGTCCTCGACGACCAGGATCGACAAAGGCCTTAGTATTTTAAAATTGGATCCTTGAGATTGATTACCACCGTTTTTTTCATGAACTTCAGTGGTCGCCGGGGTATAGGGAAGTGTAAACCAAAACACCGATCCCTCGCCAAATTTACTGTCGACACCAATCTCTCCCCCCATAAGTTCGACCAACCGCTTACAGATCGCAAGACCTAAGCCCGTGCCCTCGAAGTGTCTGGAAATAGAAGCATCAGCCTGGGTAAATTCAGAAAAGAGTTTTGGGATAGTCCCCGGGCGAATACCCAGACCAGTATCTTTGACGGCAATACGAAGCAAGGGCTGCCCGTCAAGCGCGCGCGCCATATGTCCTTCAACGGTAATGCCCCCCTCTCGGGTAAACTTTACCGCATTGCCAATCAGATTGATTAAAATTTGGCGAATGCGTATGGGATCACACTTGATTCCAATTGGAAATTTGTCTTCGAATGAAGCTTTAAAATACAACGTTTTTTTCTTACGATTATTTTTCTCATCTGCAAAAAGATCCAATGTTTCCTGGATCAATGATGGTAAATGGAAATCGATTTTCTCCAATTCCATTTTTCCTGCTTCCATCTTTGACATATCAAGAATGTCATTGATAATCCGCATCAAAGAACGGGTAGAATCTTTTATTTTGAATACCTTGTCCCTGCATTCCTCATCCAGATCTTCATCGAGCAACATGTCCGCCAAACCCATCACGCCAGTCATCGGCGTTCTGATCTCGTGGCTCATGGATGCTAAAAATTCCGACTTTGCATTATTCGCCATTTCGGCTTCATCGCGGGCGACAGACAGGGCTTCGGACACTGAAATATGTTGTCTTGCCTTGGCCTCAATCCGGTGACGGGCATCCTCCAGTTTTCTAGTCATTTTCTGTGCTTCATCACGCGAGACCGTGGTTTCATCCAGTTCTTTTGCCATGTTCAAAAATGACTGAGACAAAGAATAAAAATCACCATTTTTCCCAAGTAATATTTCAGGAACACCAACAGAGAAATCCCCTTGGGCATAACTATGGGCCATACCTTCCAAAGCATTAATAGGTTCAATGACCAAACGTCGATAGAGATAAAAAGACAAGGCCAGCAAAGACATGCCAATGATAAACAGTCCCATAACAACATTGGAAAATATTTGTCTTGAGGCCGAAAAATTATTTAGCGTAAGTTCAATTTGATCAATATTGTAAACCACGATCTCATTAAGCACTGCGTGCATTTCTTCGCGTTTATGAGACCAGCGAATAAAAGAGACATTGGTGCTTTCCAGATCCTTTAGCTTGATCATTGCCAGAAACTCATTTCGAATGGCCTTTATGCCATAACGTTGTTCAATGTAGTCACTCAACAACCGACGTCCTTTGAGAGAAGGCAAGATCGCTCTCAGATCGATAAGTGCGTGTTCAATATCAGCTTCTGCGCGTGAGAGTTTTTTCAAATACTCTTCGTCAGGATATCCTTTGTACGATAAGACAGCGACTTCAATTGTATGCTGAGCATCAATAAGCGTATTAAGCTGAACTTCGGTTTGTTTTAACCGTGTCAAAGATGCGTCCAGGGTCTTACCCTCGTCATAAAATACATAACCAGCATAGATCATGATACTGAAGAGCATCAGCAACAGAATAACACTCGGTATCAATATCTTATGAAATATCCGCATCGTGATATTAAAACCCTTCAAGTTTCAAAAACGGTTCAGCTACGTCATTAAACCGCTTCTCCTTGTTCTCTCAGCCATCAATTTACGCGGCCAGAAGAAAAAGGCTTAAGGAGATATAGAGACAATATCCGGCAATTTTTTATTTTTTCAGTATGATGGCAGATATCTGGCCATCTTATAAATCGCCTAACAAACAGACTATAGTTTGTTAACAAAGTTACCGCGAACCCTCTTTATACAGTCTCGCTCCACGCAACAACCATAGGTATTACTCATTTAAATTAAGTTAAAGATTAGGCGCTCTCTTGCTTTGTCCCCATATTATCACAGACACCTAGGTTCAGGACCTATTAATTCACTAGAATTGGTTTAGTAGATCCTGCCCCCTATGTTAGAGATACAAAAATGGGGGTGCATACCAACACCCCCATCTCCTAAAATCACCCGGCTTTATTCAACTGTTTTAAATCGACCCATGAAAAAGCGTAGACAATTGGGCTCGTAAGTGAACTCAAGGCCTCGAATTCTATCCGCTTTTTCCATCAGGGAAATGACGCCCTCTGCAGCAACGTCCATATGGGACTGGGTATAAACCCGACGGGGAATGGTCATACGAACCAGCTCTAGTTTTGAACCATGATTTTTGCCTGTTTCCTGATTACGTCCGGCAGAAACAATGCCGCGTTCCATAGTCCGCACCCCGCTTTCCACATAAAGCGCCGCTGCGAGGGCCTGTGCCGGATACTGTTCCTGAGGGATATGGGGCAGGATTGCTTTGGCATCCAGGAAGATTGCATGGCCGCCGATAGGACGAACAATGGGAACATTAGCATCCATAAGTTTTTTACCAAGGTATTCGACCTGACCAATACGGGCACGGATGTGATTATCACAGAGGCTTTCGCGAATACCGATAGCTAACGCCTCCATATCGCGCCCCGCCATACCGCCATAGGTATGCAGGCCTTCATAGATCACCACCAACTCGCAGGCTTTTTCATAGAGATCGTCGTCATTCAGGGCAAGAAATCCCCCAATATTGACCATGGCGTCTTTTTTTGCCGACATGGTTGCGCCATCGGTAAGGGAACAGATCTCATGGGTGATCATGGCAACGGTTTTATCGCCGTAACCTTCTTCGCGTTGCTGGATGAAAAACGCGTTTTCCGCCACCCGGGTCATGTCGTGCATGATCTTGATGCCATGGACATCACAAAGTTTGCGAACATCTCTGAGGTTCGCAAGCGATATCGGCTGCCCCCCCGCCATATTTACGCAGGTTGCCACACAAATATAAGGAATTCTTTCGGCACCAACCCGCTCGATCAATGCCTCAAACTTGCCCAAGTCCACGTTGCCTTTAAAAAGGTGCTCGGAACTTGGATCGTGGGCTTCATCAATAATCACATCAACAAAGGTCGCCCCGGCCAATTCCTGATGTAAACGGGTGGTCGTAAAATACATGTTGCCGGGGACATAGTCGCCAGGCTTGATCATAATTTTACTGAGGATATGTTCAGCACCGCGACCCTGATGGGTCGGCAGAGTATATTTATAACTATAACAAGTGTTAATAGTTTCTTCGAGATGATAAAAATTTCGCGACCCTGCATAAGCTTCGTCGCCGTTCATCATCCCGGCCCATTGTTTGTCACTCATGGCGCCACAACCTGAATCGGTCAACAGATCGATGTAAACGTCATCAGACTTGAGCAAAAAGGTATTGAGACCAGCTTCCTTGATCGCCTGATTGCGCTCTTGGCGCGACGTCATCTTGATCAGTTCTACCATTTTAATTTTGTAAGGTTCGGCCCAGGATTGAATGGTCATATCATTCTCCATAAAAAATAAATCTTTTATGGGCTTGGGAAGGAATAACCTACGGGTTCCAGATACCAAGCCCATGCGGACTTGGCATTTCAACCCTTGAGGACAGAACTCGTTTCACGAAGCTCTATCAAGTGGCCAGTGAGAGGAAGATAATCTTTATTCAGTTTAAGGGATTTGATTTAGGTCAAGACATCAAAAATGTCCTAAAAGCATCAAGCCATTTTTGTTTTATAAGTGTTTAAACTTGTGAATAAATACGATCAATACTATAGCTGTGGTTGCTATCCATCTAAAGTTATTACAACTCTAATAACAGGGTTTTCAATGCAAGCTTGGTACTATTGGTCTAAGAATACTGAATTCGGTCCAGTTACAAAACTAAAGCTCTTTACCCTGTACAAAGAAAAACAGATTGCTGGTTATAACTTCGTTAGACCAGAAGGATCAGAAGTGTGGACCTCATATAAAGACCTCGACATCCACCAAGACGATTTTTCACAAGAAGAGCTGGATAACAACTCTGCTTTCATACCAGTGGAAAGAAATGTCAGAGTAAATCCCTCAGAATCACTTTTGAAGAATAACGAAGAAGAATTCGATAATCTCCCGCTTGAGATAAATTATAAATGGAAAGACATTTCTCCTCACCCCTGGAGACGTTCTTTCGCTCGTTTTCTTGATATCTCTATCTACTCAAAGTTTGTTTATATTCCAGGCATTTACTATTTAACCTCAGGCATAAGCCCCGCGAGAGTAGATCAATTCCCACCCTCAGAGTTAATTGCCTTCTTCGTTTTCCTTTACTTCTCATTCTTCCTTTTTGCGATGTTTTTGAATGCTGCTCTTATAAGCTTGCTGGGAAACACACTCGGTAGATGGATTTTTGGCATACAAACCTTGGAAAAAGATTTTTCTCCCCTAAGCTTTTACTCTGCACTTGAACGTGAATTTTATGTTTGGAAAAACGGGCTTGCTTTTGGAATTCCAATAATAAACCTAATCACCCAAGTTTATGGCTATTTAGATCTCACCATGAAGAAAAGAACTTCTTGGGACAAAAAGTTGGGTACAATCACTGCTCAACGCGAGGATAACACCAAACAGTTTATACTCTGTATTATTGGCATTCTCGGTTATCTGATAATTTTTCGTTATTTCTAATACCTCTTAGACCACCAGCGCTTTAGCGCGTTCATCCTCTCCCAGAGGTTCAAAAATAGTTTCGCAGAATTCGAAGATCTCACGCGAAACTTCGAACAGGAAAGTCTCAGTTTGGGCTTGATTACGATGATTGACGCGGTCCCAACGGGTTTCTTTGTCAACATCAAGAAAATGGGTTTCAAACACCACGCCGTTATCCATTAAAAAATCTTGAACCCGTTCGCGCTGACTTCGCGCGAAAAAACCGATATCGAGAATAACAGAAATCCCCTTGCCCAAGATTTTCAGGCTTTCGTTGAGCTGTTGAGTCTCACAACGCTGGGTGCGTTCCAACGCCCAGTAATAGAGCGGTGGATCAGGCATATCCATAAAAAACAGGGTCTTCATCCATTCATCTACAGAAAAGACAATTCCGTTATGCCGCTCAGCCAACTGAGCTGAATAGGTGCTTTTACCTGCACCGGTATTACCGACAATCAAGAAGGCTTTTGTCACGAACACCTCTTCCACAATTCTGTTCACTCTCATTAAACTCAATAATAACCTATATATTTCATAATCTTAAAAAAGGAAAAAGGAAAACCCATTTCCTCTATTCATTTTAAGAGCAGACCGACCTATGATAACAAAGTCAACAAAAGGGTCCTATAAGCACTAAACGTATATTGAGACAGAATTCAATTTATCTGAAAAACGCTCCAGGGGAGAAGAAACAATTGTCGAGACTTACCACACACAGGATAAAGCTCTTTATTATTCTTGTTACCTTGTCGGTTCTAGTCGGTTTAGTCGAAAACTATTTCACTTATCCTTCGAATGAGAATGGCTCTAGTTTTAATAATTATTTTGTTCGCGACCTAAGTGGCTGGATTGTTGGAAGCACCATGCTATGGAGTTTTGAACTGTTCTTTATTCCAAGTCGGCTTGGTATTGTTTTCCGGCGTATGCATTTTTTATCCGCAATCATCGTAAAATCTTTGGTTGTCGCCGTAATTGTTGCCTCCGCAGCAATTATAACGGGGTATGTATTTAAAGGTGAATTCAATACTGTATTCTTTACTCAATCACATTTCACCCGCATTCTTACAATCGTGTTTATCCTCATAATAGTATTGCAAACCGCGACCCAGGTTGTCCGTATTATTGGGGCAAACACCCTCCTTAATATTATGCTTGGTAAATATCGCCAGCCGGTTCACGAAGATAAAATATTCATGATTTTGGACATTACGGGATCGACTGCCCTAGCAGAAAAACTTGGGGATCTCGGGGTGCAATCGATGTTGAACAAATTCTTTTTCGACATCACCGACCCAATATTAGAACATGGCGGTGAGATTTATCGCTATGTCGGTGATCAGGTTATCGTTACATGGGACCTCAAAACCGGACCGATAAATATGCGTGTTATTCGGTGCTGCTTTGCGATTAACAAGTTGATTATGACCAAGTCCCATGAATACCAGCGTACCTTTGGTATGGTACCTAGCTTTCGCATTGGCCTACACGGGGGACCTGTGGTGATGGGGCAGTGTGGCGATCAAAAACAAGAGATCTCTTATTTTGGCGATACCATCAACACTGCAGCCCGGATAGAACATCAGTGTAAAGCTCTCGATTGTTCTCTGGTAATTTCTTCTGAGCTATTAAACCGAATTAGCCTTACAGATGACTACAAGGCCGAGCGTCTGGCCACTGTTCAATTGCGCGGACGACAGGTTGAAACCGAGCTCTTTACCATCAAAGCAGTTTAAAGCGGGTACCGCATACTAAAACTGATCATGGCAGACCACGCAAATTTTATTGCCATCGTGGTCACGAAAGTAGGCGCCATAATAATCTGGGTGGTATTGAGGACGCAGACCGGGTTTTCCGTCGCACCTTCCGCCTAGCTCAAGAACAGCATTATAAGCGCGATCAACCGCTTTTCGGCTTGGTGCCAGCAATGCCACCATCTGACCATTTCCAGAGGAACTCTTCTGTCCATTTTCCGGAGCTCCAATCAGAAACAGCGGCCGCGCCAGCCCTGGCGTCATCCAGCCCGCCCATGGTTTCTCTGGTTCTGAAAACTTCAACTGAAGGCCGAGTTCACCCAAGACATTCGAATAAAAATCAAAGGCGCGATCGAAGTCAGAAATACCGATAAAGACGTGAGAAATCATTACAGCCTTTTCCTTTATTATCGACTGAGCACTTCACCCGACCATATCATACCTCAAACGTATCATAGCCCAAACATTTCATAGATAGAGCAACACTCACCCCCTTAACGAATAAGCCCCGATCAAGGTTCCACAATGAGAGCTAGCGCAGAATTGTGTGATCGACATCCTTGATATCGCGTTTGCCGCACAAGGCCATAGTGATATCCATTTCGGTGCGGAGGATATCCAGTGTCTTGGTAACACCCGCCTTACCCATGGCACCGAGACCATAGAGGAAAGGACGGCCAATGTAAGTTCCCTTGGCCCCAAGCGCCACAGCTTTGAGCACATCTTGACCAGAACGGATGCCGCCATCCATATGGACTTCGACTTTATCGCCAACAGCCTTAACGATTTCAGGTAAAGCTTCGATGGAAGATATCGCGCCATCAAGCTGACGGCCACCGTGGTTAGAAACAATAATGGCATCAGCCCCGGTTTTAAGCGACATCACCGCATCTTCGGCATCAAGAATACCCTTGAGGATCAGTTTGCCGCCCCAACGCTCCTTGATCCAAGCGACGTCATCCCACGATAACTTGGGGTCAAACTGTTCTGCGGTCCAAGAAGACAGCGAGCTTAAGTCTTCAACCCCTTGTGCGTGGCCAACAATGTTGCCAAAGCTGCGGTTTTTGGTCCCAAGCATACCCAGACACCAGCCCGGACGGGTCACCACCTGCCAAACGTGATGTGGGGTAAATTTTGGCGGCGTGGAAAGCCCATTGCGTAAGTCTTTGTGGCGTTGCCCCAGGATTTGAAGATCAAGAGTAAGTACCAATGCAGAGCAACCCGCCGCCTTGGCCCGGTCAATCAAACGCCCGGCAAATTCTTTGTCTTTCATAACGTAAAGCTGGAACCAGAATGGCTTGGTGGTTTTTTTTGCCACAGCTTCTATGGAACACACCGACATGGTCGAAAGCGTAAAGGGCACGCCAGCCTCTTCACAGGCCTGTGCCGCAAGGATTTCACCATCAGCCCGCTGCATGCCAGTCAGGCCAGTTGGCGCAATCGCAACGGGCATAGAAACATCCTGTCCAACCATCTGAGTGGCTAGGGTACGGTTGGTCATATCTACAGCGACACGTTGGCGAAATTTGATTTTCTGGAAATCGCTTTCGTTGGCGTTATAAGTACTTTCGGTCCAGGAGCCAGAATCAGCGTAGTCAAAGAACATCTTTGGCACACGACGTTGAGCGAGCTTTTTCAAGTCTGAAATTTCAAGTATCTGTGCCATGTCAGGTTTTCCTATTTAATTATCTGTTCGCAAGGACGTCAAAAATATTGACATATTGGATAATTAATTTTACCAATAATGTAAAGTGGTAAATTTTTATTACCAATTAATAAGTTTACATGAAAGTCATGAGATGGCGTTAAATAAGATCCAGTCAGAAAAACTATCTGATACCGTCGCCAAACAGCTTGAAAGCTATATCCTCGAAGGGGTTCTTCCTCCTGGGGAATACCTGCCTGCTGAGCGAGAACTGGCGCAACAACTGGATGTTTCAAGACCTTCTCTACGCGAAGCTCTGCAAAAACTTGAAGCCCAAGGCCTGCTCGAAACTCAAAAAGGTGGTGGCACTCTGGTCAAAAATTTCCTCGGGCCGTCTCTTACGACCCCCCTCACCGCGATATTCCAAAACCACCCCGATACCGTCGATGACTTTATGGAATTTCGCTCCATCTCTGAAGGCAACGCCGCTTATTATGCCGCAGAGCGCGCCACCGAGGCAGACCGTGCCATCCTCACAGCTTGCATAGAAGCCATGGACGCCGCCCACAAAAAAGGTGATCTGGAGTTGGAGGCCAGCATTGATGCTGATTTCCACATGAACATTGCCGAGGCCGCCCACAACGTGGTTTTACTTCACGTCATCCGCTCCATGGTTGAAGTCCTCAAGCAAGGTGTGTTCCTAAGCCGCAAACAGCTCTACACTCACCAAGGATCACGTGACCTGTTGCTCACCCAACACCACGCCATCTACGACGCAATCATGGCTGGCCAACCCGACGCCGCCCACGATGCCGCCTGTGACCACCTCGCCTACGTGCAAAAAGCCATCCGCGACCTAGAGCGCGAAGACCACCGCATCGA